>OLQR01000946.1_pt1 | contig 19349 bp, 13 predicted proteins | sample 1671881 | NCBI WGS metagenome assembly OLQR01 (sample SAMEA3136623, study PRJEB25190) | human gut metagenome | biome: human gut; feature: human-associated habitat; material: faeces | place: Austria | collected 2013 | reverse complement strand
AAAATAATTTTTCTTTCCTCGACGAATAACTGTTTTGCTTTGTCCAAAAGCATCTTCTTTTTTAACAGTAAATTCTAAATCTTTAATACGTTCACCATTGATTAAAACAGATCCCCCATTAATAAATTCTCTCGCTTCTCTTTTACTTTTAGCAGCTCCAACTAAAATTAAAACGTCTAAAATATTCATTTCATTTTCTTCAGTTTCAACTGTTGGTACACCTTCAAAAGCAACATCAACTTGTTCTAAAGTTAAATTTTGAATTTGACCAGAGAATAATGTTTGTGAAACTTGAACTGCTTCTTCATAAGCTTCTTTACCATGTAAGAATGTAATAACTTCTCTAGCTAAAGCTTTATGTGCTTCTCTTAAATGAGGTTGTGTTTTATTTTTTTCTTCTAATTCCATAATTTCTTCTGGTGTTAAGAAAGTTAAGAATTTTAAGTAATCAATAACTTTATCATCTTCTGAATTAATAAAGAATTGATACATTTCATAAGGAGAAGTTTTTTCTCGATCTAACCAAATCGCTTTACCATTTGTTTTACCAAATTTTGTTCCATCACTTTTAGTTAAAAGTGGCATTGTAAAACCATAGGCTTCTTTTCCAGTTTTCTTTCTAATTAATTCAATACCAGCAGTAATATTTCCCCATTGGTCTTGCCCAGCAACTTGTAATTGACAATTTTTATTTTCATGTAACCAGTAGAAATCCATTGCTTGCATGATCATATAAGAAAATTCAGTATAAGTAATCCCTAAATCTAATCTTCTTTTTACAATGTCTTTATTCAACATGTAATTGACATTGAAATATTTACCATAATCTCTTAAAAAGTCAATAAAGTTTAAATTTTTTGACCAATCATAGTTATTAACCACTTCAAAACCAAAAATCTTTTGAGCTTGTGCTTTTAAACAGTCAAAGTTATGTTGAACTTGTTCCTTTGTAATCATTGGTCTTTCTGTATCAGGTTTAGGATCACCGATTAATCCTGTTGCTCCTCCAACTAATAAAATTGGATTATGCCCGGCATCTTTTAATCTTTTACTAATTAAAAATGATGAAAAGTGCCCAATGTGCAAACTATCTCCTGTTGGATCAGTTCCAATATAGAAAGTTAATCCTCCATTATTTAATTTTTCTTCAATTTCTGGAGAACTGACATCTTTAATTAATCCTCTCCAAACTAATTCATCATAAATCTTCATAATTTCCTCCTTAAAATAAAAAACTCATTCCCATAGGAACGAGTTGATCGCGGTACCATCCTAAATTCATGTCAAAGACATACACTCAAGTAGATAACGGCTTTCACCGTCTAAGCTTTGCACTTAGAAGCTCCAGAGTGTATTCATATTATCTCTTGGCTTGTTTCCACCAACCACAAGCTCTCTATAACAATTAAATAATATTACTTATCTCCTTCATTGCTGTAAATACATCATATTAAATTTCATATTCAAAGTCAAGTGAATATAAAAATAAACCACTTTCGTGGTTTATTGAATAGTTGATTTACGATAAATATTTGTATAGCCTACGCACACTTCTTTTGTTTCTAATTCTTCTTGATTTAAAATTTTAGTAAGTAAACGTACAGCCAACGCACCCATATCATAAATTGGAAGATGAATCGTTGATAGTGATGGTCTACAAATAAGTGAGTAGCTTGTATCCATCATAGCCATAACTTCCATATCATCTGGAATGTTTATGTTATTATCGATTGCTGCATTAACAACTGCAACCCCTTCTTTATCATAACTTGCAAAAACTAAATCATGTTTATGATTTCTAAAATGTTCAACAAATTGTGTATAGCTTTCTTCATAGTGAGTAGAAGTATTAATAACCTGTGTTGACTCATCAAATGATAATTGATGATCTTGATAAGCTTTTTTCATTCCTTCAATCAAATCAACTGTACGAATAAGATTTTGTTGAGGACTTACAAAAATAATATCATTTTTACCTTTTTCTAAATAATTATTAACAATATCATATGTAATCTTTTGTGCATCAACATAAACAGAACCTATCGATTCATCACTTACTTGCATTCCAATAACAACTGCTGGAATACTATGTTTTTTAACAAGTTCAATTTGTTGATCAATATTATCGTTATTAAATAATATAACTCCATCGGCTCTTGTGCGAATGACTTTTTCCATAACGTCGTCCATTGGACCATTTCCAATATCATCTGTTGTATAAATCGTAATATTGTAATCCAATGTTCTACCAGCATCACCAATACCACCAATCATATCTTTTACATGAGCAAATAATGATTGTGGGAAGATAATTGCAATAGTTGTAGTTTTGTTTGTCGCAAGACCTCGAGCAATTTGATTAGGTTTGAAGTTTAGTTCATCAATAACCTTCATTACCTTTTCTTTAGTTTTTTCACGAACAACTGATGATCCATTAATAACACGAGATACAGTTGCAAGAGAAACACCTGCTTCTCTTGCAACATCATAAATCGTTGCTTTTTTCATTAGTCTTTTAAATCATCGATAATGACATTTAAATCATCTTCAATGTCATTAATTTCGTCTTCTAAATCAGAAAAATCATCAAATTCTTGTTCGCTCATTTTTTCTTTAACATCATTAATTTTATCATTCACTTGGACAATAGCATTATCAACTTGATCTTTTAACTTAGAATATTGGTCGCTATCTTGTAATTTTGTTACAAAATCATCAAATTTATCTTTTAATTCATTTAATTTCGCTAAAGAACTATCTTTAAAGTCATCAACATCAAATTCATCAACTGTTTTTTTAATACTATCAATTGTTTCACTAATTAATTTTTGATAGTCTTCAACTGTCATTTCTTTAGCACTATCAAGAGTTTCTTTTCCTTTATCTTTTAATTCTTCTCTTAACTCGCTTCCTTTTTTTGGTGCCAATAACATCCCAACAAGAGCACCAATTCCTAAAGTTGTTAAAAATCTTCCTAATTTCATATTATCTCACCTTTCTATTTTTTCTTAATAAAGCTCATCATCATTTTCAATGGATTAAACTTTGGTCTTTGAGGATCAAAGAACTTTGCAACTGTTTCTACAGGCGCATTTAATAAGTCTAATTTGTAATTGACATCATCTAAGACTTTATCAACTCTTTTCAATGTATCTTGTGCCATTTCAACAGTATCCCCTGTTTGTTTAATCGCTGTTGATGTACGAATAAACAACACCCCTAAAGCAACTAAACAAAATGCACCTGCTAAAATTAAAACACAGTAACAAATGTCCATTGTTGTCATAAACATCCCTCTACTTTCTTCAATAATTGTACCACAATTTACTCTTTTTATATAGATTTTTTAGCTTCAATCAACATTTCTTCAAATTTATAAATATCTTTACTACTCATAAATAAGAACACACAGTTATCATATTGCATTAATTCTTTAACACCTGCTTCATCTTCAGTAATGACTTTAGCACGTGCACTATTTTTTGAAATATCATAGATATCAATATCAATACCGTCTTCATGTTTTGCATTTTCTGGAAATGGACAGAAATATGGGTAATCTGCTTTATCCATTTCTTGAGCAAATTCTTTAGCAAAACGCGCTCCCCTTGAAAAACGATCTGGTTGGAAAATGGCAACGATTTTCTTACCTGGATATCTCACTCTTGTTGCTTCAATAACATATCTGATTGCAGTTGGATGATGTGCATAATCGTCAACAAAAACATTGTTTCCTTGAGTTTTTACAGTATAACGACGTTTTGTTCCTTTGAATGTTTGAAGTTTACTTAAAATATAGTCATAAGACATATCTTCTAAATAACCAAGAGTAATAATAGCTAATGAATTATATAACATATGCATTCCAAATAATGGTATGTTAAAATGTCCAAATAATTCTTGATGAATATAAACATCAAATGATAATCCTTGTGGTGTTTCTAAAACATTAACAGCGCGAACATCATTATTTTCACCTAAACCAAATCTTAAAACATGTTTTTCAAAATGAATTTTCTTAATGTTAGGGTCATCTCCCCAAACAATAACTGTTTTCTTAACTTGTTTAGCAAATTGTTCAAAAGATTGAATATATCTTTCAAGATTTCCAAAATAATCAACATGGTCTAATTCAATGTTATTAATAATGGCATAATCTGGATGATAATGTAAGAAATGATCTTGGAATTCACACGTTTCTGAAATAAAATATTTACTTCCTACTTGTCCATGTCCAGTTCCATCACCAATTAAAACAGATGTTTTATCAAAATCTTCAAATAAATGGTAAGCCATACCTGTTGTTGTTGTTTTTCCATGTGTTCCTGCAACAGCAATAGAAACATAATGTTCCATAAAATCAGCTAAGAAATCATAATATCTTGTACACTTTACATTTGGGTTTTCTAAAGCTGCTTTGACTTCTTCATTGGATTCATCAAAAGCATTACCAATAATTACGTGATAACCATCCTTTATATTATCTTTATTGAATGAATAAATTGGAATATTTCTTTTTCTCAATTCATCTTCAATAAATATATATTTATCAATATCACTTCCAGCAACTTCGTTCCCTAATTCATATAAAATTGTTGCTAGTGGAGCCATTCCTGACCCTTTAATTCCTATAAAATAATACATACTTGTCACCTCGTTAACTATTCTATCACAAATTGATTTCTTTTTCTTTGTTAAGAGTATATTTTTTAAAAAAAACGAGCAAAGCCCGTTTTGAAACATTCTATGTAAGTTTAAACCCCTAAACTAATACGAATACATTTATTAATACGTTCCATTTCTAATGGCGTTAATTCCCCTATTTTTCTAATCAACCGTGATTTATCAATGGTCCTCATTTGTTCAAGCAAGGCAATTGAATTTTCTTTTAAATCATCTCTTGATTTAATAAATGTATGGGTAGGAATATTTTTCTTTTTAGATGATGTCAAAGGTGAAATAATAATAGTTGTACTAAATCGATTCCCACTATCATTTTGAATAACAACAACAGGTCGAATTCCAGATTGTTCACTTCCTACACCTACACTCAAATCAGCATAAAACAAATCTCCTCTTTTTACTTCCATATAATTCATCCTTTCTTTTGATATTATTATATAATTTCTTGTTGACAAAATTTGTCTATTTAAAGAGGCTTTAAAAATATTTTTTCACTTTAAAAGTTTACTCATTTTTTTCTTTTTTATACAAAAAAACGAGCACAAGCTCGTTTTTAAATAATATAAATATCTTTTGTAAATGAATTTAAAACCTGACATCCATCTTTTGTCACCATAACTAGATCTTCTACACGTACTCCGAAATTTCCTTCTAAATAAATACCTGGTTCAATTGAAAAAATCATTCCTTCCTCAACTTCCATTTCATTTACCGAAGAGACATCTCCATATTCATGAACATCTCGACCAATAAAATGTCCTAAACGATGTGTAAAATATTTTCCATAGCCTTCATCACTGATGACTTTTCTTGCACACTTATCAATATCTGATAATTTAACTCCTGGTTTGATCATTGCTTCTGCAGCTTCATTTGCTTTTTTTACAATTTCATAAACTTTAATTTCTTCTTCCAAAATACCTTCATAAAAGAATGTACGTGTCATATCAGAACAATACCCTTTATAAACACATCCCATGTCAATCAGTACACAATCACCTTTTCTAAGTGGTGTATCATCATTTTCATGATGTGGATCAGCAGCATTTTTACCAAATGCAACAATCGCACCATAACAAGTAGAATGATGATTGAAAAATAATTCATCTAATTTTTTAGCAAGTTGTTTTTCTGTCACGCCTTCTTGAATGAATGGAATGATTTCTTCCATAACAGCATCATTGATTTTACTTGATTCAATCATTAAAACTTGTTCTTGTAAATCTTTTTTCATGCGAACGAGATCAACACATGGTGAAGCATTGATATATTTTGCACCTGGGAGTTTTTTCATAAGATCTAACAAGAAATGTGAGGCCCAATTTTTATCAATTCCAATTCTTCCTGGAAAATGCATTTCATCAACAATTGTTTGAATAGCATCTTGTCCATCTTTATGCCAAACAATGTTAACATCTAAATCATGCTCTAAATAGAATAAATCATTCATGAATAAGGTATGATTTCCATGTTTTGAAATCATGAAAACAAACATTCTTTCATGCGGATCATTATAGTATCCTGTACAATAAGCAATTGATTGAGGATCACTTATTAAAAAGTAATCCAATCTTGCTTCTTCCATTAAATCAAGTATTTCTTGTATACGATCGCTATTCATCTTTTAAAACTCCAATACCTAATTCTTTTAATTGATCTTCTTCTACACTGTTTGGTGCTTTAGACATTGGACATGTTGCACTGGCATTTTTAGGGAAAGCAATAACGTCTCTAATAGAATCACTTTCAGTAAGTAACATGGCAAGACGATCTAATCCTAAAGCAAATCCTCCATGTGGTGGTGTCCCATATTTTAATGCATCAACAAACCAACCAAATTTATTTCTTACTTGTTCATCTGTTAAACTTAAAGCTTTGAAAGCTCTTTGTTGTAAGTCTTGTTCGTAAATACGTTGAGAACCTCCACCAAGCTCAAAACCATTTAAGACAATATCATAGGCATCAGCAAGACAATTTGCTGGATCTGTATCTATTTTATCTAAATCTGATTCTTTAGGTCTTGTAAATGGATGATGCATTGCATAATATCTTTGAGTTTCATCATCATATTCAAACATTGGGAAATCAACAACCCATAATAATCCTAATTCTTTTGGATCATAAAGATTTAATTCTTTTCCTAAATGATTACGTAAAGCTGCTAAAGCATCACAAACAACCATATATTTTGTATCCGAAACAAATAATAATAAGTCGTTATCTTCTCCATTCATAGCTTCAATTAATCTTTGCATTTGTTCTTCGCTAAAGAATTTAGCAATTGGCCCTTCACCAACACCATTATTTACTTTTAACCAAGCAAGACCTTTTGCTTTATATGTTTTTGCAAGTTCTGTTAATTGATCAATTTTCTTTCTTGAATAATCACTTGCATGATTTTTAACATTGATACCTTTAACATATCCATTATTTTCTAAAGCTGATTTAAATACCATAAAATCAACATCTTTAACAACTTCATTTAAATTAACAAGTTTCATATCAAAACGGATATCTGGTTTATCAATACCATAAGTTTCCATCGCTTCATGCCACGTCATACGTGGAAGCGGTAACTTAACATCAACACCTTTTACATCTTTAATGACTTTAGCTACCATATTTTCACCAACTTCGATGATTTCATCTGTAGTCATAAATGACATTTCAACATCGACTTGAGTAAATTCTGGTTGACGATCCGCTCTTAAATCTTCATCTCTGAAACAACGAGCAATTTGGTAATATTTTTCAAAACCAGCAACCATTAATAATTGTTTAAATAATTGTGGTGATTGTGGTAAAGCATAGAAATCACCATGATGTACACGTGAAGGTACTAAGAAATCTCTTGCTCCTTCAGGAGTTGATCTGTTTAAATAAGGTGTTTCAATATCCACAAAATCATGACTATCTAAGTATTCTCTAATACTTCTTGTAATTTTATGTCTTGTTAGAATTTTATTTTGCATAACAGGTCTTCTTAAATCAAGATAACGATATTGCATTCTTGTTTCTTCTAAAGCATCTGTATCATCTGCAACAATAATTGGTGTCGTATTGGCTGTATTGATGATTTTGATTTCTGATGCATCAACTTCAATATCTCCTGTAGGCATATTTGGATTTTTGCTAGAACGTTCTACAACAGTTCCTTTAACATATAAAATATATTCATTTTTAATATCTTTTGAAATGTTTTCCATTTCTTCATTGATAATAATTTGTGTAATTCCATAACGGTCTCTTAAATCAATAAATACAAGAGCTCCTAAATTTCTCTTTTTAGCAACCCATCCTTTTAGTTCAACTGTTTGTCCAACATTTTCTAAACGAAGTTCACCGTTATTATGTGTTCTATTCATGTTCATGTCCCCCACTTAAATGATTTTCAATATGTGCCAAAATATTTTCTAATGGCACAACTTCTTGTTCTTTATCATGATTACATTTAATATTAACCACTTCATTTTTTACTTCTTCTTCCCCTAAAATAATAGAGAAGTGTGCATTAAAACGATCTGCTGATTTAAATTGTCCTTTTAAGCCACGAGATACATGATCCATTTCACATGTAAAGCCATTTGCTCTTAACATCGCAATAATTTGCATAGCAAGATCTTTTGCTTCTTCGCCTAAAGGCATAATATAACAATCTAAACCATCTTCGTCTTCATCTTCTTCATCATCTAAAGCAAGAAGAAGTCTTTCCATACCAAAGGCAAAACCAACACCTGGTGTTGCTGGTCCACCAATTTCTTCAATTAAACCATTGTAGCGTCCGCCACCACCAACAGTAGCTCCCGCACCTAATTTTGGATCATCAGAAATAATTTCAAAAACAGTATGAGAATAATAATCTAATCCTCTTACTAAGTTTGTATCGATGACATAATCAATTTCTAAATCATCTAATAAAGAACATACTTTATCAAAATGATTTTTAGCACTTTCGCTTAAATAATCAATTGTTTTCGGTGCTGTTTTCATAGCTGGATGTTTCGCATCCACTTTGCAATCTAAAATACGTAAAGGATTCTTTTCAAAACGTGCTTTACAATCTCCACATAATTCATCTAAATGATCCCTAAAATGATCTTTTAAAGCTTCACGATAAGCATCTCTTGATTCATTATCACCTAAAGAGTTGATATGAAGTGTGATATTTTGAAGTCCTAATGCTTCTACAACTGTCACTGCCATAAGCATACATTCAACATCTACATAAGGTGATTCAACACCTAACATTTCTACACCAAATTGGTGGAATTGTCTTTGTCGACCATTTTGTGGTCTTTCATATCTAAACATTGGTCCCATATAATAAACTTTTTGTAGTTTTTCTGGTAAACCATACATTTTATTTTCTACATAAGCTCTTGCAATACCTGCAGTTCCTTCTGGTCTGAGGGAAATATATCTTCCTTTTTTATCTTGGAAAGTATACATTTCTTTAGAAACGACATCACTTGTATCCCCCACAGCTCTGTTAAATAATTCAGCGTGTTCAAAAATTGGTGTTCTCATTTCTTTAACATTATAATTAGCAGCAATTGTTCTTAACAATTGTTCTAATTTAATCCATTTTTCACTTTGTCCAGGTAAAATATCTACCGTACCTCTTGGTGCACTATATCCCATTATTTTTCCTCCTTAAAAATATAAAAACGCCCCTCTAAGGACGTTTCAACGCGGTACCACCTTAATTCGTATTTTCATACGCACTTTCATCTTAACGCGATTAACGATTACTCTTTTCAAGTAATTCCTCACAAGTGTCCCATAGCTTCCATACAAAGATTTTCACCAGCCATCTTCTCTCTAACTATTTCCACTATTTAATCTTGCTCAATGGATTATAAAGATTATATAAAATAATGACTAAAAAATCAATTCCTATTTCTAGCATCTATAGTATACCACGTTTTTTAATCATTTATGTCTCAAATTTGTCTCATTTTTGTTCCATTTTTGAAAGACGATACTCTTCTACAATAAATTGTGACAGATCTTCTTTTAAACTATGGTTATCATAATAAACAAGACGTGTTTTCTTCTTTCTAGCAATATCATTCAATTTTAAAAGACAACTTTCAACAGGTTTTGTTTTTTTATTTTGACTATAAACAACAAGAAGCTGATAGAAATGTTCTACCAGCTTTTTGCCAACTTGATCATTATATAAAATATTTATTGCACGACGATCAATCATTATAAATCAATATCACATAAGTTAGAAGCATATCCAATATAGCTTGCAGGTGTCATATCTAGTAAAGTTTGGCGATCTTCATCTGATAAAACATCTAATCCTTTCGCAAATTCCATAATTGCTTCTTGTGAAATATTTTTACCTCTTGTAAGTTCTTTTAATTGATCATAGGCATCAGAAATACCATATTTTCTAAGCATTGTTTGAATTGGCTCAGCAAGAACTTCCCATTTTTCATTTAAGTCAGCTGCAAGTTTATCTTTATTAACAACACATTTAGCTAAACCATTTGTTGTTTCACTAATTGCTTGTAAAGAATAACCAAAAGCTAAACCAATATTTCTTTGACTTGAACTATCTGATAAATCTCTTTGCATACGTGATTTAGGTAATTTATTTGATAAACCAACACAAATATTATTAGACATATCAACATTTGCTTCAGAGTTTTCAAAACGAATTGGATTGACTTTATGAGGCATTGTACTACTTCCTACTTCTCCTTTTACAGGAATTTGTTTGAAATATTCCATAGAAATGTATAGCCACATATCAACATCAAAATCCACTAACACGTTATTGAAATGACGAATACCATCTAAAATATGACAAGTATAATCATGACTTTCAATTTGTGTTGTTAAGGGATTGTAAGTTAATCCTAAATATTCTTCTACAAATTTTTTATTAAGAATTTGCCAATCTAATTGAGGGAATGCTGTTAAAATAGCACTATAGTTACCTGTTGCTCCATTAAATTTAGCTTTAATTTTAATATTTTCAATATTTTCAATGCTTGAAGTAAAACGATAAGCATATACTTTAAATTCCTTACCAATTGTAGTTGGTGTAGCAGGTTGACCATGAGTATGAGCTAACATCGCATCATTTTTATGTTCAACAGCCCATTGATTAATAACTGCTGTAAATTCTTTGGCTTTCTTTAACCAAACATCATTTAAACCATGTTTGATCATACAAGCATAAGATGTATTATTAATATCTTCTGAAGTACATCCAATATGAACAAAACTGATTAAATAATCATAACCCATATCTTTTAATTGATTTCCAATGAAATATTCTACTGCTTTAACATCATGTCTTGTAACAGCTTCAATATCTTTGATTGCTTTAAAAGAATCATAATTGAAATCTTTTGAAATAGCTTCGATTTGTCCTAAGTTATCTTTGTCAAATTTAGAAAGAACATTACTTTCTACATTTTCAATTAAAAATTTTAACCATTGAATTTCAACAAAAACACGATATTTTACTAAAGCATATTCAGAAAAATATTCACCTAAAGCATCTTTAATACCTGCATAACGTCCATCTAAAGGACTTAATGTAAAACATTCAAATTGTTGTTTATCCATTCTATTTACCACCTCTAAAATAATTTACACCAGCTTCAAATAATTTTTGATCCATTTCACCATAAACATTTTTAAAACGGTTTTCTCCTTGACGTTCACTATGTCCCATCTTACCAAGAACACGACCATCACGAGAAACAATACCTTCAATAGCATACATTGAACCATTTGGATTGTATGGTGTTTGCATTGTGACTTTACGATTAGGATCAACGTATTGAGAGAATACTTGTCCATTAGCAAATAATTCATCAATAACTTCTTTAGGAGCAACAAAACGTCCTTCTCCATGAGAAATAGGAATAACATGAACATCTCCCACATTAACATTAGCAAGCCAAGGTGATTTAACAGAACCAATACGTGTATCTACAAATTGAGATAAGTGACGACCAATCGTATTGAATGTAAGAGTAGCGTCATTTTCAGACATATCTCTAATTTCACCATATGGAAGTAATCCTAATTTAATAAGTGCTTGGAATCCATTACAAATACCAATCATTAAACCATCTCTATTATCTAATAAATCACTAATTGCTGCTTTTAATCTTGGATTTCTTAAAACTGTTGCAATAAATTTACCTGAACCTTCAGGTTCATCACCAGCAGAGAATCCTCCTGGTAGCATCACAATATTAGCACGTTTGATGGCATTTTCCAATTCATCAATCGATGTTTTTAACATTTCTTCTGTTTTATTTCTAATTAAGACAAGTTCAACCTTTGCCCCTGCTTTTTCAAAAGCACGTTTTGAATCATATTCACAGTTTGTTCCTGGGAACACTGGAATAACAACTAATGGTGTTTCAATATATTGTTTTGCTTTTAAAGTTGATCTTGTTTTACATTCCGCAACTTTAATATCTTGTGTAGGTGCTTTTTCTCTTGTTGGATAAACACTTTCTAATGGTGCTTTATTGATTGCATAAGCTTCTTGAATAGAAATTGTATCCATTCCATAAGAGAATTTTTCGCTATCATTTAAAGTAGCCACTACTCTATAATCTAAACCTACTAGATCTTTTTCAGATTTTACTTCAACAATGATGTTTCCATAATTCTTTTCAACATAAGAAGCAAGAGTATGATCTGTATTGAAAGCAGCTCCTAAACCATTACCAAAGGCCATTTTACAAACAGCTTCAATCACACCACCATCTTTAACTGTATAAGCTGAATAAATTTTCTTTTGTTTCATTAAATCTTGGATAGCATTATATTGTTTTTGTAAATGATCAAAATCAAAGACTCTAAATTGATCTTTTTTAATTTGAACTTCTGCTAAAATATGTCCTGCTTCTTTTGCTTCTGGTGTCATAACATCATGAACATCACTTGCTGTAATGGCAAAAGAAACAAGTGTTGGTGGAACTGAAATATTTTCAAATGTTCCTGACATTGAATCTTTACCACCAATTGATGGAAGTTTTAATTCTTGTTGAACACGATTAGCTCCAAGTAAAGCAGCTAATGGTTTACCCCAACGTTTTGGATCATCTAATAATTTTTCAAAATATTCTTGGAATGAAAAACGAATTGTATGATAGTTTCCACCCATGGCAACGATCTTAGCAACACTTTCAACAACAGCATACATCGCTCCATGATATGGTGACCATTTAGAAATCTTAGGATTATACCCATAAGCCATTAATGAAGCAGTTGTTGTTTCTTTTCCTAAAACAGGAATTAAAGCAGCCATCCCTTCTGTTTCTGTGTGATATGTACGTCCACCATAAGGAGATAAAACTGTACCATTTCCAATAGATGAGTCAAATCTTTCAACAAGACCTTTTTGTGAAGCAACAGATAATCTTGATAATACTTCTTTTGTTGTACCAACAAAATCATTTCTTTCTTCTTCATCAAAAGGTGTACTTTCAAAGTTTGGTAATTCAACTTCAATATTTTGATAACGTTTTGCCCCTGCAGCATCTAAGAAATCACGAGAAATATTAACAATATCTTTACCCATGTGCTTCATTACTAAACGATTTGTATCTGTAACAGTTGCCACTTGAACAACTTCTAAGTTTTCTTTTGCACATTCTTCTTTAATGAAATCAACATCATAGTCATTGACAACAATAGCCATACGTTCTTGTGATTCACTAATAGCAAGTTCTGTACCTGTTAAACCATCATATTTTTTCAAAACAGCATCTAAATCAATATCAAGCCCTGGAGCAAGTTCACCAACGGCAACACATACTCCACCAGCTCCAAAGTCATTACATCTAACAACTTTTTCTGAGACCGCTTTATTTCTAAATAATCTTTGAATTTTTCTTTCTTCAACAGGATTTCCTTTTTGAACTTCAGCACCTGCTGTTTCAATAGATTTTACGTCATGTGATTTTGAAGAACCGGTAGCACCACCAATCCCATCACGTCCTGTGCGTCCCCCAATTAATAAGACGATTTGTCCATTTTGTGGTTCTAAACGTTTTACTTGTTCTTTTGGTGCAGCAGCCACAACAGCTCCTACTTCCATACGTTTAGCGATATAACCTTCATCGTAAATTTCATGAACATAACCTGTTGTTAACCCGATTTGGTTACCATAACTTGAAAAACCATGAGCAGCTTCTTGACAAATTTTTCTTTGTGGTAATTTACCTGGTGTTGTTTCTGCCAATGTTTTTCTTGGATCACCTGCTCCAGTAATACGCATTGATTGGTAAACATAAGCACGTCCTGAAAGTGGGTCACGAATAGCTCCACCTAAACATGTTGCAGCTCCCCCAAATGGTTCGATTTCTGTAGGATGGTTATGTGTTTCATTTTTAAACATTAATAACCATTGTTCATCTCCTTGATTTGTATGAACAGTGATTTCAATAGAACATGCATTAATTTCTTCAGAAACTTCCATATCATCAAGATATCCTTTTTTACGAAGTTCTTTCATTGAAATAGTTGCAAGATCCATTAAAGTAAGAGGTCTTGTTGTATTTACCCCATAAACTGCATATCTACTTGTTTTATAGCTTTCAATATCTTTTTCTAAGATTTCTTTAAAAGCACCATTTTGAATATCGATATCTGTAATAACTGTCGCAAATGTTGTATGACGACAATGATCAGACCAATATGTATCTAACACTTTGATTTCTGTTTCAGTAGGATCTCTATGTTCTTCATTTTTAAAGTAATCTTGAGTTACTTTTAAATCATCAAGATTCATAGCCATCCCATTATCTTTTAAGAATTGATTTAATCCTATTTCATCTAAATCATTAAATCCTATTAAAGTTGGCACAGGTTTAATATCAGGTGTTTCATCATTTAAATGTTCTGGTTTTTCTAAAGAAGCAATTCTTTGATCAACTGGATTAATTAAATAATGTTTGATTTGATTTAAAACATCTTCATTTTTATCAATGTCTACTACAATAAGTTTGGCACATCTTACTTTTGTTGAAGATGTTCCTGTTAGAATTTGGAAACATTGTTCGCATGAATCAGCACGTTGATCATATTGACCTGGTAAAAATTCAATTGCGAAAACAGATTCTTTTTCACTCATTGGAAATGTTTCATCATAAACATGATCCACCATTGGTTCAGCAAGAATTGTATTAATTCCTTGTTGTAAGATTTCTTCACTAATTCCTTGTACATCATAACGATGAACAATACGAAGTGAATGAATCGTTAAACCTAATTGTTCAACGAGGTTGGTTTGAATTTCATGCGCTTCTGTTGCGTATTCTTTTCTTTTTTCTACATAAATTCTTCTTACATTTGTCATAGAGTTCTCTCCTATCTAAGTCCAATATCATGACGATAGTACATACCATCGAATGTAATAATTGTAGCAGTTTCATAGACTTTCGCAAGTGCTTCTTGTAAATTTGCTCCTCTTGCACACACATTTAAAACACGTCCACCATTTGTGACAAGTTTACCATCTTTTAAAGCTGTTCCCGCATGGAAAACAACAATATCATCACTTACTTTGTCAATGTTTTCAATTTCAATTCCTTTTTCATATTTACCTGGATATCCACCACTTGCTAGAACAAGACAAGCCACGTGGTCATCTGACCATTTAACTTCAACTTGATCTAAAGTATAAGTCGCACAAGCATCCATAATTTCATAAAGATCACTTTCTAAACGAAGAAGGATTGATTGTGTTTCAGGATCACCAAAACGGACATTAAATTCAAGTACTTTCGCTTGATTATTTTCAATCATTAAACCAATGAAAACAACTCCACGATAGTCCATTTGATCTTCTTTAAGTCCTTGCATAAATGGATCAAGAATATCTTTTTTTAAGACTTCATCCATACCTTCTGGTAAAAATGGATTTGGAGAAACAGTTCCCATACCACCTGTATTAGGTCCTTTATTTCCATCAAAAATTTGTTTATGATCTTTTGCTGAAACCATTGGTACAATTGTTTTACCGTCTGTAAAACAAAGTAAAGAACATTCAAATCCTGTTAAGAATTCTTCTAATACAACTTTACTTCCGGCACCATCTAAAGCACCATCAACCATCATTTCTTTTAAAGTAGAAATGGCATCTTCTTTATTTTCAACAATGACAACACCTTTTCCAGCAGCTAAACCATCTGCTTTGATTACTAACGGAAAATCAAATTGATCAACTTCTTTACAAGCTTTTTCAAAGTCTGTGACTTCAACATATTTTGCTGTAGGAATATGATGTCTAATCATAAAATCTTTAGAGAAAGCTTTGCTTCCTTCTAAAGTTGCTGCTTTTTTTTGAGGACCAAAAGCTTTATAACCTGCTTTTTCAATATCATCAGCAAGACCATTACATAAAGGAACTTCTGGACCAATAACTGTTAAATCGATTTGATTCTTTTGAATAAAATCAACAATAAATTCATTATCTTCTACTGAACCTGGTACACACGTACCTAAACTTGCAATCCCAGGGTTTCCTGGAATTGCATAAAGTTCAGATACTTTTGGACTTTGTTTTAATTTATAAGCAATCGCATGTTCACGACCACCACTACCGATTACAAGAACTTTCATATAAGCCTCCTAGTGTCTAAAGTGTCTATATCCGCTAAATACCATAGGGATATTTTTTTCATTACATAAATCAATTGAATCTTGATCTCTAATTGAACCACCTGGTTGAATAATTGCTTGAACACCTGCATCTGCAGCGACTTGAACACAGTCATTGAATGGGAAGAAAGCATCTGAAGCAAGTACTGAACCATTGAAATCTTTATCAGGATTGTTATGAATTGCATTTTCTAAAGCCCATACTCTTGATGTTTGTCCTCCACCAATAGCAAGTGTTACACCATTTTTAACAATACAGATCGCATTTGATTTTACATATTTAACAACTTTCATACCAAATTCCATATCTGTAAGTTGTTCTTTTGTAGGTTGTGCATTTGTCACAACTTTCATTTCATCAATCATTTTTGTATTTAATTCTTGAACTAATACTTTTCCTTCAAGATATTTAATATCATATTTAGCACCACGTGCATCTAAGTTTTTAAGTTTTAAAATACGTAAGTTTTTCTTTTTCTTTAAGATTTCTAAAGCATCATCATCAAAATCTGGTGCAGCTACGATTTCTAAGAAAATCTTATGCATTTGTTCAGCTGTTGCTTTATCGATTTTATAGTTAACAGCAACGATTCCACCAAAGATAGATTGAGGATCAGCTTCATAGGCTTTCATATAAGAATCATAACCTGTATTTCCAATAGCAACACCACAAGGAGTTGAATGTTTGATGGCTGCTGTAACGATTTGATTACCAAATTCTCTAACAAGTGCAACTGCTCCATATAAATCGTTTACATTGTTAAATGAAATTTCTTTACCATGAAGTTGTTCATAATCTAATAAAGATTTTTGAACATAACTATCTTCATATTTATTTGCTGCTTGTTGAGAGTTTTCGCCATAACGTAAATGTTCTACTTTCTTTAATGAAAGATTTAATGTATCTGGGAATTGATCTCCAACTTGATCTGCAAAGTATCTTGAAATCATTGCATCATAAGCACCTGTCATAGAGAATGCTTTATAAGCAAGATTCATTCTGAAATCAAAATCAGTTGTATCATTTTTAATAGCTTCAAGTACATTATTATAATCTTTTGGATCAGTTACAATTAAAACATCTTTAAAGTTTTTAGCAGCTGAACGAATCATTGAAGGTCCACCAATATCAATATTTTCAATCATATCTGGTAAATCTTTACCAGCTTTTAAAGCTTTTTCAAATTCATATAAGTTGACACATACTAAATCAATTGGATGAATACCATGTTTTTTAATTGTTTCAACATGACTAGGTAAATCACGACGATATAAAAGTCCTCCATGAACCATTGGATGAAGTGTTTTAACACGTCCATCTAACATTTCAGGAAATCCTGTCACATCATCAATTGCAATACAAGAAACCCCATTTTCTTGTAAAACTTTCATTGTACCTCCTGTCGATACAATTTCAAATCCTAATTCTACTAATCCTTTAGCAAAATCAACAACCCCATCTTTATTTGTAACTGAAATTAAAGCTCTTTTCATTTAAATTACCTTTGCCTTTCCATCAATAATTTTTATCTTATTATCACAATATAACCCTACAACTTCAGGTAATAATTTATGTTCAATCTCTAACACCCTTTTTTGAATATCATCCGCTGTATCTAAATCCGATATATCACAAGCAACTTGTTTAATAATCGGTCCCCCATCGACAATATTTGAAACAAAGTGCACGGTTGCCCCCGAAACCTTTGCACCACGTTGTAATACAGCTTCATGAACATGCATTCCATACATTCCCGGCCCACAAAAAGAAGGAATAAGAGAAGGATGAATGTTCATAATTTTATTTGGATATGCATCGATTAACTCATCCGTTAAAATTGCTAGATAACCAGCCAATACAATAAAATCAATATTTCTTTCTTTTAACATCTTTACAATCAAAGCATCATCTTTTTTTACTACTGCTGTTTCAATACCAGCATCTTTCGCTCTTTGTAAGCCATAAGCCTTTTGACGATTTGAAATCACAAGTGCAATCTCACCATTGATTTTTCCCGCTTGTTTAGCATCAATGATTGATTGTAAATCTGTTCCCCCACCAGAGACAAAGACTGCAAATTTTAGCATAAATCCACGCCCTTATCTCCTTCTACGATATTTCCAACAACGTAGCATTTATCTCCTGCTTCTTCAATTGCTTTCATTGTTGTTTCAACATCTTCTGGATTAACTGCAATTACCATACCAAGACCCATATTGAATGTGTTGTACATCATATGTTCTTCAATATTTCCATTTTTTTGAATTAAATCAAATAAAGCTGGTACTGGATAACTTTCTTTTTTAATGATTGCTCTTACATTTTCAGGAAGCATTCTAGGTACATTTTCAAAGAAACCTCCTCCTGTAATATGAGAGCATCCTTTAATTCTAACACCCGCATTTTTTACATTTTTTAAAGCTTTTACATAAATACGTGTTGGTTCAATTAAAGCTTCTCCTAAAGTTTTTCCTAATTCATCATAGTATGTATCTAATGATTCTTTTGTCATTTCAAACACTTTTCTAACAAGTGAAAAACCATTTGAATGAACACCACTTGAAGCAATACCAATTAAAGTATCACCTGACTTAATTGTTGACCCATCAATAATATCTTTTTTATCAACAACACCAACCGCAAATCCTGCTAAATCATAATCATTTTCTGGCATTAAACCTGGATGTTCGGCAGTTTCTCCACCAACTAAAGCACATTCAGATTGTAAACATCCTTCAGCCACACCACTTACAATTGAAGCAATTTTTTCAGGATAGTTTTTACCACAAGCAATATAATCTAAGAAGAAAAGTGGTTCTCCTCCTGAACAAGCAATATCATTGACACACATCGCAACAGCATCAATTCCAATAGTATCGTGTTTATCCATCACAAAAGCAAGTTTTACTTTTGTTCCACAACCATCTGTTCCTGATAATAAAACCGGTTCTTCCATATTTTTAATACCACTTAAATCAAAGGCACCAGCAAAACCACCAAGTCCTCCTAAAAC
>OLQR01000936.1_pt1 | contig 19460 bp, 13 predicted proteins | sample 1671881 | NCBI WGS metagenome assembly OLQR01 (sample SAMEA3136623, study PRJEB25190) | human gut metagenome | biome: human gut; feature: human-associated habitat; material: faeces | place: Austria | collected 2013 | reverse complement strand
AACCTGTACTATATATTATACAATATTTTTTTACATTGTCAATTTATTAATATAAAATTTGCTTTATTTTTACTTATTAAATATAAAGGTTTAATATATTTTATTTATTTTTGCCCACTTTCTAATGTTACACTTTCATTACATCCCCTCAACTTTATTGATAACCTGCCTTATTTTTTGTATAATAATCTCATATTGAAATTTAACAACAGTACAAAACTATTTCAAGGTGATAGATTATGAAAAGATTTATTTCTGCAATACTTGTATCAATTATTGCTTTAATTTCTCTATCTGGTTGTTTAGGTAACGGTGGCGACTATGTTGCTGAAATTGGCGGCACTAAAATAAGTCGTGGAGAATTTATGGTTTACCTAATCGAGCAGAAGAAAAACTTTGAAGAACAAGGTGGTTCAGATATATGGGGAGCTGATTTTGACGGAGTAAGTGCTATAGAAGTGGCAAAGCAAAATGCCCTTGATTCCATTACTATGGTAAAAAGTGCCGTAAAGCAAACTGACTCTCTAGGCATCAAACTTGATGAAAAAGATATATCTGATGTAGATAATCAAACTAAAAATCTTATGAGCGAGTTTTCATCAGAAGAATTAAATGAATTGTCTTTAGACTATGATAAAATTCACTCTATATTAGAAGAAAGTGCTTTACAGGGCAAAGTTTATAATTATGTTACTTCCAATTACGTTGTAAATTCAGACGAAATGAGTAAATACATTGAAGAATACAAGAAAAAAAATGCCGGTGAATTTAATACCTACACTGTACAGGAGCTTTTTGTACAGGGAGATGCTGAAGGCAGTACACAAAACTACACTAAAGCTCAAGAAGCATATAACAAAATTAAAAACGGTGCTGATTTTTCAACTGTAGCTAAGGAAGTTTCTCCTGACTTAGCCCCAAGCTCTAAAACATTGGATATAAACCTTTACGGCGAAGATGTTCTTCAAGCTATTTATAAGACAGCCAAAGGCAATGTAACATTTATTTCTGCTACTGACGGCTACTATATTTTTAAAGTAAATGATATTGCCCCAACAGATAATGCTGATAAAATAAAGGAACTGGAAAATCAGTATACAGAAAGCAAAAAACAGCAGATATATCAGGCACAGATAAAACAATGGTCCGGTAACACTTCTGTTAAGAAAAATGAAGATGTTTGGAATTCAATAACATCGTTTTAATATATTCCCTCTTTATTGTAAAATCCGTAAAGAGGGAATTTTTTTATTTTAATAACAAAATTTACACTTCTTAAGCATATAATTAATTGTAAGTACAGGAGGTGCTTTATGCTCCTGAGTTTTTTGCAATTTAATCATAAGGTATATTATACCTCAACAGCCTTTCCGGAACCACTTTCCCCAGAGGAAGAAGAAAAATACATCAACCTTATGCTAGAAGGGGATACAAATGCAAGAAATATTCTTATTGAGCATAACCTAAGGCTAGTTGCCCACGTTGCAAAAAAATACACTAATTATCAAAAAGATAGTGACGAACTTATTTCCATAGGTACAGTAGGACTTATAAAAGGCATTTCAACATATAAAAATACTAAAGGCAGTCGCCTTGCCACCTATACAGCCCGATGTATAGACAATGAAATTTTAATGTATTTGCGTTCAGCAAAAAAGCTCCAAAACAATATTAGCTTGCAAAGTGCCGTAGGCATAGACAAAGAGGGAAACGAAGTAACCCTTGAAGAAAAACTTGCTGACCCAACACCCTCTGTTGAAGAAACCCTTTCCAGTAACGCCGAGCAAAAAGTTCTTCAATCTCTTATAGATAAAGTTCTTACAAAACGTGAAAAATTTATAATAAATCTAAGATACGGTCTTAACAACAAGCAAGAAAAAACTCAAAGGGAAATAGCCTCATCTATTGGCATTAGCCGAAGTTATGTATCTCGAATAGAGAAAAAAGCATTGTCAAAACTTCGCAAGGCTATGAATGATATTTTTGAGTAAAAAAGGAACGCCCGAAAGCGTTCCCTACATAATCATCTATTAAAATATCTGACTAAAAATTCCTGACGGATTAACTGTATTACTTCCTGCCCAGCTTACAAGCTCATCAGCAGCATTTCTTACATTTGTTTCAATAGTGCTGTAATTAGAAGGCTTTGAAACCTTTACAGTCACACCACTTCCGGCAGTTGGTAAATCATCTGACTTACTATAATTCCAACCAAGTACATTACTGAAAGCTGTAGCTGTTGTACCACTTAAGTGATAGTTGTAACCATTGTCAAAAGACAAGCAGTTTTTAAGTTCTACATTACACTTTGCATTGTTCTTGTCAAAACCAGCAGATGCGTGGTCAAAAGAAATACAATTTACTAAAGTTCTTTCAGAAATTGACTGAGTATAGGCACTACCCAACTTAAAGCCATTAGGATTTCCACCCCAGTTTGAGCTACTGCAATAACCTGTAATGCTTAAAGTACCCTTTGAACTAGGAATAGAAACACTTAACTTGCTGTCTAAAGTAGATAAATAAGTGCTTGAACTCATTGTTCTTGAACCTAAATTACCATTGTTATAGTCACTTACGAAACTATTGTAAACATCAGAAGACACAAGAGCCTTAATTCTTCTTATTACCGGAAGGTTTTCATCAAGAGTTTTGCCATTTACATAATCTGTATAACCTAATTGTAAAGGTGCTGAACCATTACCCCAGCAAATACAATTTTCGTATTCATTTTTGTATGTCCAGTAACTCTGAGAAGTCTTGTCAAAACTATCCCAACCGTCATCACTATTTTCCCAAGAATAGCAGTTTACAAAAGTATTCTTTGAATTCTGGAATTCAGAAGCTGAAGTAGCTGTAGTAGGACCTGCACCTAATTTAATAGCAAAACCATCGGCATTACTACCTAAAGTGTATACATCACAGTTTCTGTAGCTATAAACATTTTCAACAGCATTGTTGTATGCACCACCTGTAATCTGCATACCACTATCGTTGTTGTATCTTAAAATACAGTTTTTAATTTCATTTCCTGTTACTCCTGAACCCTTCACCTGAATACCATTGTCATGGGCATATTCAATTACAAGATTTCTGACAACATTATTCTTACTTGTAATTCTCAAACCTACATCACCGTCAGATGAAGAAGCATTTATAATGTCAGTACCCTTACCTACCATATTTTCAAAATTAAGTACTGGTAAAACACCGTTTTCATCAGGAACACCTATAATAGACTGTTCGCCCTTTGATAACTTAATCTGGTCACCACAATCAATGTCATTCATAACATAAATTTTAGCATTAGCAGTACTAAGAGCTGTTGCAAGACTGTCATAATCCTTAACCTCTACACCGTCAGCTGTATTTACAGTTGTGCTTTCAGTTGTAGTAGTTGTTGTTGTTTCTGTAGTAGTTTCAGTTGTAGTTGTTATTACTACATCACTACCTAACTTAACAACAGGCTTAGAAACTGTAAGGTTTCTAGCATTATCACTTACAGCAGTTACATTGTAAACAGCATTAATAGACTTTGCTGTAATTGGGCTTGTAACTGTCTTACCGTTTACAGTAAGCTGTACTGCACCCATATCTAAGTCAACTACAAATTCATAAGTGTATTTCTGATTTGCTGTAATAGCTAAATCAGTTGAAACATATGTACCGTCACTTAAACAAAGTGAAATGTTCTTGTCAGCATCTGTACCAAGAGCAAAATAAACACTGTTTCCTTCTGAATCAGTACCTAAAACTCTTGTAAATGCCCACTTACTTGACGCCTTAGAAGGTGTTGCATATCCAGTAATTGTAGCCTTGCCTGAAGAAATAGTTTCAAAGCTGTTCTTCCATGTAGCTGAACAATTTGTTGATGTATCCTTTAATAAATAATCGTCTGTGTCAGACTGATATACAACCTCTGCCACACCGTCTGGAGTAACACCACTAGGTTCATAACCTGCAACTGTGTCAAGAGCAACACCCTCAGTTGTTGTTTCAGTTGTTTCTTCTGGCACATACTGGTTGTTAAGTATTGCAACTGCATCTAAGGCATTTACAACACCGTCATTGTTATAGTTAGCTGCTGCAAGCTGGTCAGCATCAGTAATTGTGCTTACACCACTAATATGCTTTAAAACAATAGCAGCATCTGCCTTATCAACTTTTCCGTCATTGTTTACATCGCCCTTTATGTGAGCAGTTGTGCTGTAAGTCAATGACATAGATGAAAGAGTGATACCACTACCGGCAGAATAAATGTAAAGATTTTCACCTGCACCTGTGTAGTTGAAAGTACCAGTTCCATAGCTTGAACCTGTAGCAATTCTGCCATATTCAGCACCGTTGCTATTAGCCAATACAAGGTATCTAGTTGTACTGCCACCTTTGGCATTTACACTTATTGTACAAGGACCTGTAGCAGTAAATGCAATACTTCTGTAGTCCACTGCACCACCACCACCAAGGTTAATGCCACTATTAATACTAACTTTTTTTGTACTTGTTGCTGTAACTGTTAAATTGTCATATGAATAGTCACTTGTAAGAGTTTGAGCTGTCCACTTTGTAAAATCCCAAGTTGTGCTTTTTGTAATTGTAGCACCAAAACTCTGTAAACTCATTAATGACCAAACCATAACGAAGGCTAAAACAGTAGCAACGCTTTTTTTGAGTCTTTTCATAGTTCTCCTCCTTTTTTTAAACTCCTTTATTTTACAATATATTCACATAATTGTAAATATTTAGATACAAAATAATAAAGATTGTCACTGGTTTATATTTTTATAAAGTAATATTACCTAAATTTTCGCCCTTTTATTTGTATTCTATTTACATTGTAAATACTTTTTGTATATGCTATAATAATATCATAATTAATCGGAAATAAATTTAGGGGGTGTTTCATATGAAAAAATTTTTAGGTATTTTTCTAGCTTGTGCAATGTGCATTTCTAGTCCCTTTGTATATTCAGCTAGTACAAGGACAATCCCTGTCTATTTAAACGGAAAAGCCATTGATTTTTCAAGCGAATCCGTTAAACCTCAGCTTTTTATGGGCAGAACCTACGTCCCACTTAGAAAAATATGCGAATCTATGGGTATTTCTATGGAATGGAGTCCTACTACAAAGTGGCTTACTTTCAAACGTGGTTATACAGTAATTGAGCATCAAGTACCGTCTAATACTGTTTACGTAAACGGAGAGATGAAAAAGTTTGACACCAGTTCTATAAATGCAAATGGTACTACACTTGTTCCTATCAGAATGTTGGCAGAAGCAATAGATGCCAATGTTTCTTGGGGAGAAAAAAATAAAACTGTGTATATAACTTTAACTGGTCTTGAAACAACTACAGAATCAACAAGTGCTACCATTGAAGAACCTACAGTTTCTACTACTACTGTTGTTTCTACCGTTCCTACTACTACCGTTCCTACCACTACTGCTCCTATTGCTACTAGCATTCCTGATGCTCCTGAAAAATAGCAAAAGTAAACAAACAAGGCTTTGCATCGCAAAGCCTTGTTCTATTTAGAATATTTTTTATTAACATATTTTCTCATAATAGTGAGAGTTGTCAACAATACTGCAACACTTATCAACAACACTATCCACCATACCTGTACGAAACCAGCAATTAAATATCCAAACACACAAACCACAGCAACCACAATAGCATATTGCATCTGTGTAGAAACGTGGTCAATATGGTGACATTGTGCACCAGCAGATGACATAATAGTCGTATCTGAAATAGGAGAAACGTGGTCACCACACACTGCTCCGGCCAATACAGCAGATATAGAAATAACCATCATTTCCATATTGCCACCACCTGAGAATATAGCAGTTACAATAGGTATTAAAATAGCAAATGTACCCCAGCTTGAACCTGTTGAAAAAGCCAAGAATATAGCAATCATAAACATAACCATTGGAATAATTACGCCGTTTGTTACACTACCACCTAAAGTATTTTCAACAAAAGCTGATATTTGTAAGGCATCGCCTACGCCCTTTAATGACCAAGCAAATACCAAAATCAATATAGACGGAATCATTAACTTAAAGCCCTCAGCCAAACTTTCCATAAATTTTTGGAAAGTCATAATTCTGCGAGGAATATATAAAATTAACATAAATATTAAAGTAACTGTACTGGCAAAAACTAAACTAACTTCTGCATCGCAATTGGCAAAAGCTGAAATTACATTTTTAGCTCCACCTAAAAATCCAGTATAAATCATTGTTCCAACGGTTAAAGCAATCAAAACAACTACAGGAAGAATTAAGTCCATTATTTTGCCCTTTGAATTACTTCCTTCTTCCTGCTCAATCTTGTCTATTTCATCAATTTCACAATCTGCCTGCTGTGCCCTATCCTCAAACTTCTTCATTTTACCGAAATCAAAGCCTGTCAAAATAATGTATAAAACCATAACCAAAGTAAGTAAGGCATATAGATTGTAAGGTATAGTTCTTAAAAACAACTGAAAACCTGTAATATTCACATCTTCCGGAACATATGAATTAACGGCTGCTGCCCAGCTGGACATAGGAGCAATAATACAAATTGGTGCTGCTGTAGCATCAATAATGTAGGCAAGTTTAGTCTTAGACACCTTATATCTGCTTGTTACAGGTCGCATTACAGAGCCTACTGTCAAGCAATTAAAGTAATCGTCTACGAAAATAAGTATACCTAAACCCATTGTAGCCAAAAGTGCTTTTTTCTTAGTTTTCACTTTCTTAGCAGCCCACTCTCCATAGGCTCTTGAACCACCAGACTCTACCATAAGCACAATTACAACACCCAGCATAATATCAAATATCAAAATATTTAAATTCATACTGTTTTTCATAATATCGTAAAAAGCTAAGAAAGCCTGCCAAGGGTTAAACCCTGTATACATTAACACACCGGCTACAATTCCCAGTATAAGTGAACTGTAAACCTCTTTGGTTATAAGTGCTAAACATATTGCCAACAACGGTGGAACTAAGGACCACCACGTTCCAATAAAAATCGCTGGATTCATATTTATAAAACTCCATTCTTTTCTATTCTACACAAAAATACTGATTTTTGCACACGCTTTCAAATTATATCATAATTGTATAAACATTTCTATATTTTTATATTAAAATATGTTGTCAATATTTTCTCTTTACCCCAACAAAAAGAGCTACCACCCTTGGTGATAGCCCTTAAACATTTGCAATATTTAAAATATAGCAAACTCTATATTAATGCTTATGTATGTTAATATCTGCAAAACCAGCCTTTTCACTGTTTGCAATAATTTCTGTATTAGGTACTTTTACATACTTATCGAAAATCTTCTTGCTCTGCATAATACCGTCTGTAACCTTACCAGGTCCGTTGATACAACCACCTTCACAAGCCATACCTTCAATAATGTCTTCTGGAAGTCTGCCAACCTTGAGCATCTGTAATGCCTTCTTACATTCAGCAGCACCACTACACTTGCAAGCCTTAATATCAAGGTCAATATTTTCTTCTTCAACAACCTTGAGAACAGCTGTTGTAACACCACCACTCTTAGCAAAGCCCTTACCATAGCAAGTAGCTTCTTCATTTTCGCCAGTAAATGTTGCTGGGTCAATTTCCTTAACAGTAAACATTGCTGAAAGTTCTTCGAAAGTGATAGCACCACTAATTTCGCCTAAGTAATGGCTAACAACTTCATTCTTCTTTGCAATACATGGTCCAATGAATACGATTTCAGCATCAGGATTGCTTGCCTTAATAAGTCTGGCAGTAGCAACCATAGGAGAAACAGTTGTTGAAATATTTTCCTTTAACTGTGGGAAGTGCTTTTCAATAAGGTTTACGAAAGCTGGACAACAAGATGTAGTTGTCTTCTTACCTTCCTTAATGTTAGAAACAACTTCTTCAGCTTCTCTCCAAGCTACAACGTCAGCACCAAGAGCAACTTCAAGACAATCCTTAAAGCCGAGAGCCTTAATAGCTTCCTTTAACTGAGGTACTGTTACATCACCGAACTGACCTTCAATGGCTGGTGCAATCATAGCATATACGTTGTCACTTGTTCTAATAGAGTTAATAACATTAGTCATCATTGACGCATCGCCAATAGCACCGAATGGACAGGCAACAACACACTGACCACAGTTAATGCACTTTGCTTCATCAATCATAGCTAAATCGTTTTCATCAATCTGAACTGCATCTACTGGACAAGTAACTTTACAAGGTCTTTCAATATCCACAATAGCGTGGTATGGACAGGCTTTAAGACACTGACCACACTTTTTACACTTAGACTTGTCAATATATGCACCATGAGGAGTTTTTGTAATAGCACCAAATTTACAGGCCTTAATACACTTCTGTGCAAGACAGTTATGGCAGTTACTTGTTACTGTAAATCTATCAATAGGACAACCTTCGCAAGCAGCCTGCATAACGTGAACAATCTGAGTATTATCTGACTTTTCATAGTGAAGGTCTGAAGGAATACGACCCATAGCAAGTCTTACTCTCTGACGGATAATTTCTCTTTCTCTGTATACACAACATCTGAAATTAGGCTTAATTGGGTCTGTAAGCTCATAAGGTATGTTTTCCTGCTTGTCATCAAGAGTGCCCTCGAAAGCATACTGAGCTGTTTTAATAAGTACAGCCATCTTAATCTGGTTAATGTCAGTAATATTTTCCATAATTTTCTCCTTAATTAATAATAATATCGCTTAACTACCTTTCCTAGCTTTATCATAAGTGAATATAACTCATCTAGGATAATCATTTTAATACTTAAATCAAAGGGTAAATCCGGATTTTGGTGTGCCGGATTAATACTTTGTCCAATGTATAAATACAAATGTGTGCAATCCTCAATAAGCATTTTAGCAATTTGAGATGCTCCGTTTTTAAGGTCAAGACTTGCCAAAACCTCTCTGCCCGTAGGATTTTCCACATATTTTTTTAAAATATCAACAGTTCTCTTTAATGTTATTACGCCTTCTGTTACCAGGTCAATACCTGCTATTGTTGCAGTAGGTGGTATTTCTGGGTCAGAATATTCAATACTGGGCATAAGTGGTTGTTTCAACACTCTGCTGACAATGTTGGCAGAACTACCTCCACACACAATCTTCTTGCCCTCCGGTATCATAAATTCTGTAACCAATCTTTCATCACAGCTTTTGTCCATAGGTGGTCCACTGTAAAGACACACATTTTTTCTAGGAACAATTTTTACTGTAGCTATTGTAGTGTCGTCACCCGGTTTATTCATATACAACTGTTTACAGGTTTCACTTAACATATTCGTAAGTCTTGCAGCCGTCATATCAGGTGTAACACTGTTCACAACATATTCGCTTACGTTTTTCCAAGTCCAACCTAAGTTCATCAGCTCACCAATGCCGGCATATACAACGCCGTCACTTAAAAGCATCATAAAATCATTAGGCTTTACTTTAAAATGAGCCTCTTTTATCTCTTTTCCGGCTATACTTCTGTAATTATACTCAATGTTCATAAGTCGACCATCTCTCACAAAAATACAACCAGGGCTGTCAAACTCTACAAGATAAGCATTTCCGTCATAGCTTATTTGCAAAATCATAAAAGTAGAATAAGCAACTTTTCTTACACTACACACCGGTAACGTATGTACTATTGTTTCAACAGTATCTTCAATACTTGCACCCTGAAACATCATAGTAGAAATAATTTTTGACGTTAATGTGGAAAGTATATTGGCTTTAACACCACTTCCCAGTCCGTCAGACAAAACTACAAAGTAGCTGTCATCATTTTTTACTATTTCAACTCTGTCGCCACAAAGTTCTTCATTTAGCTTGTTTAAACTTTTGTAAGTAGCCTCTACATACACTTTATCCATAGATTAATCTACCTCCGAATCAATGAGGTCTTTTAACTTGTTCAGTGTAACTTTTGTTTCAGCAGTTGTTTCACCTAAAAGGCTGGCTATCTGCTGTGCAACTACCATTTGCTTATCAATAACCTTTTGTGCCATTTCCACAGAATCAAGTTTTCTGCGATGAACAGCCTTTTTCATTTCTTCTTCTCTTGTAATGTCATTTATAATGGCAATAGCCATATTTTTTTCTTCTGAATAAACAATAGTCTGTTCTGTTATAATTCCGTATTCTGTATAACTAACCTTTTTGTTGTATATATTACTTTGGTTAGCAATAACCTGCTGGAAATCAACTGGGTTTATAAAGTGAGATAAAGGCTTATTAAGTGCCTGTAATCTAGTTACTCCAAAGAGTTTTTGTGCAGCTCTGTTAAATTCTTTTATTACCATATTGTTGTCAACAGCAATAATGTAATTAGGTGTCAAATCAAGTGTTACACTAGATAAAGCCTGATTAATATCTGTCATATAGGGCATACAAATATACAAATCGGCTTTTCCCTGATAAACAGCTATAGCCTTATCTCTACAAGTGGCATAACCACAAGAACCACAGTTTAATTCCTGTGCTTTAGAGTTTTTACCTATCTGAGAAAGAATATCTCTTATCTGTTCCTCTGTAGGCATATCTTCTATTACGGGCTTAGGAGTAAATGTTGCAGAAATATCTCCAACATATTCATCTGCTGTATCATTTGCCCTGTCAGCATAATCCTTAACTTCTATTCTGGCTCTATAGCTAGTAGAGCCATGGCTTACCTTAAAAGGTCCATGAACACAGCCACCGTAACAAGAAAATACTTCCAAAAAGGCTTTTTTAATATTTCCCTTTTGAACTTCATCTAAAAGTCTTTGAACATTTTGCAAACCACTGGCAGAAACTAAATCATAGCCACCAATTTTATCAGTACCTTGAGTTTTTCCACTTATGTGTCTAATGTCATAAACTATACCATCTACAATAGGATATATTCTGGAATAGGAACTTGGTGCATCAAAAGGCATTTCCTCTCCCTCTGCCGGAGTAATCCTCTCCTGTATAAACCATTGTGTAAGCTGGTTAAATGTAATCATATTATCCACATATTCTGACTCATTTACTTCCTTGAGCATTGAAAGACAAGAGCCTAAAAAAACTACTTTCGTATCTTTTCCATACTTTTCTTTAAGCATTTTGCCGTGTACAAGAGCCGGTGACATAACCGGTGCTATGTACTTTGTCAAACTTGGATAATATTTTTCAATATACATATTCACACTTGGACAGGCTGATGAAATTATATTTTCCATTTCACCACTTTCCAACAAACGTAAATACTCTCTTGTAACATACTTTGCTCCAACAGCAGTTTCCTCAACATAATCAAAGCCTAACTGCTTTAAAGCCCATACAAGATTTTTTCTACTTTCTTTAAAAACTGAAACAAAACTGGGAGCAACGGAAATAGCAACCTTTATATTAGGGTCTTCAATATATTCCTTTATTATAGAAACATCATTGTCTATTTTCTTTGCTCCCTGCGGACAGGCTGTAATACACTTTCCACAGAGTATACATCTATCTTCTATTATTTCAACTTTTTCATTCTTGTACATTATGGCCTTAGAAATACAGTTTTTAAGGCATTTGTAACAATTTTTGCAGTTGGCTTTTCTTACTTTAATGTAACCCATTGACATCTCTCCCAAAACAGAACTGAGCTAAAACTCTCCTATGCTAATGGTAAAATCTTCTTTTCAAAGAACATTTCAACATCTTCTTCTGTTACAGAGTAAACTTCATCGTCAATCTTTACAGAAACGCCGTCTTTTCCACATTGACCCATACAGAAAGAGCCTTTTAATTCAACATTAGCCTTAATGTTGTTTTCTTCAATTAATTTAGTAAGTTTGTCAATAATTCCCTTCGAATTTTTTAAGTGACATGAACTTCCTACACATACATAAACATTCATTCTATCGCCTCCAAATTTTGATTATAATAAATAGAAAAAAAATTGTCAATAAAAGTATAATATTTTACAATAAATATGTGTTTTTTACAGAAAATATTCTATTTTATTTGTTATTACTTATTTTTTATTCTCTTTTACCAACTTTTTAAGTTCCTCGCTAAAGCTGTCAATATCCTTAAACTGTCTGTAAACTGATGCAAATCTTACATAGGCAACCTGGTCAATATCTTTTAATTTATCCATAACCATTTCACCTATTTCTTTACTGCTTATTTCTTTCCTCATTGAATTAATAAATGAATTTTCAATAGATGTAACTACCTTTTCCAATTCTTCAACAGAAACCGGTCGCTTGTTACAGCTCATAAGCATACCTTTCAATATTTTACCTCTGTCAAAAGACTCTCTTGTTTCGTCACTTTTTACAACAGTAAGAGGTATTGTATCCACTCTTTCATATGTAGTAAATCTTTCGCTACATTCTGGACAAAAACGTCTGCGTCTAATAACAGAATTATCTTCCATTGTACGGGTATCCACAACCTTTGTGTCAGAAGCTCCACAGAAAGGACATTTCATATACTTATTCTCCTCCTTGTATAACAAATTGCCAAAAACTTTCCCTTTTCTTCATTATAAATGATAAAAGAATTTTATACAAGAAAAATTATTAAATATACAGCCAAAAAACAACTATTAATTGACAAACCTATAAAAATATTATAAAATTGAAAATAGAACGTTGAACAAGAATATTTTTAAAGAGGTATGTGAATATGGATATTATGTTTAAAAGCACAAGAGGCGACAAAAACTATGTTACAGCTAGTCAGGCTATTGTTCAGGGTATTGCCAACGATGGTGGTCTTTTCGTACCAGAAACAATCCCTACAATCGACTTTCCTTTAGAAAAGATTACTGAAATGTCTTATCAGGAACTTGCTTACGAAGTATTAAAGCTTATTCTTACTGATTATACAGAAGAAGAATTAAAGTACTGCATTAACTCTGCATACGATGAAAAATTCGATACTAAGCTTATTGCTCCATTAGTAAGTGCTGGTAACGGCAACTTCCTTGAACTTTTCCATGGTAAGACTATTGCTTTCAAGGATATGGCACTTTCTATTCTTCCTTATCTTTTAAAGACAGCAGCAAAAAAGAATGGCGTTGAAGAAAAGATTGTTATTCTTACTGCTACAAGTGGTGACACTGGTAAAGCTGCTCTTGAAGGTTTTGCTGATGTAGAAGGTACAAAAATTATTGTTTTCTATCCTGAAGACGGTGTTTCTGATGTTCAGAAAATGCAGATGGTTACTCAGAAGGGTGCTAACACTTGTGTTGCAGCTATTAAGGGTAACTTTGATGACGCTCAGAGTGCTGTTAAGAGAATTTTCACTGATAATGAATTAAAGGCAGAATTAAAGAAGAATGGTTATGTATTCTCATCTGCTAATTCTATTAACATTGGTAGACTTGCTCCACAGATTGTTTACTACTTCTATGCTTATGCACAGATGGTTAAGGCTGGTAAGATTAATATGGGTGATGAAATTAACTTCACTGTTCCTACTGGTAACTTTGGTAACATTCTTGCTGGTTTCTATGCTAAGAATATGGGTCTTCCTGTTAAACAGCTTATTTGTGCTTCTAACGATAACAAGGTTCTTTTCGATTTCTTTAGCACAGGCGTTTACGATATTAACAGAGACTTCATTGTAACAGTTTCTCCATCAATGGATATTCTTATTTCTTCTAACCTTGAAAGATTACTCTATCACTTAAGTAACTCTACTGTAGATACTAAGTCTATGATGGATTCTCTTTCTAAGGACGGTAAGTACAGCTTTAAGGTTGAAGCTAACTTCACAGGCGAATATGCTACAGTTGAAGAAACTTTCAAGGCTATTAAGGACTTATTCGAAGAAACTCACTATGTAATGGATACTCATACAGCAGTTGCATATAGTGGCTATCTTACATACCTTGCACAGACTGGTGACAAGACTCCTAACGTTGTTGTTTCAACAGCTAGTCCATACAAGTTTGCTAAGGACGTTTTAAGAGCTATTGACGGCGACAAGTATGCTGACGTAAATCCTTTCGATGCACTTAACGAACTCGAAAAGGTAAGTGGTGTTGCTATTCCTGCTCCAATTAAGGGCATTGGCACTAGAGAAGTTCTTCATAAGGACGTTATTGAAAGAGATGCTATTAAGGAATACGTTAAGAGCAAATTACAGTAATTAGACATATACATATATTTATATATTTACAAAAGGCATAGCTTTCATTAGCTATGCCTTTTAATAATTAATCGGATTAACAAAGTTAATTGGGGTTAATTAATTTTGAACATAAATAAAAGACGGAAATTAATCCGTCTTTTATTTCTAATTTTCGCTTTTCTTTACTGTCCATTCCTTTTTCTGTTCATCATAATAGAACTCACCATTAGAACAGTAATCATCTGTAACCTTAAAAATTTCTGCCATACCATTTTTCCACCAACAGCCCATAAGACCTATATCAAAAATAGTACTTGCAAGGTTTTTATCAATATTTACTTCCCCTATTCCATTAAGAACAGAAGATACCTTTGAAACATATTCTAATATACCCTTTTGCATATTAGCAACATCATCACCTATAATTCTGTCCTCACCATATACTGGCTTACCATTTTCAAAACACATAAGCTGACCAAAAGGAGCTTTTAAAACAGCCTCTAAGAACAACTGATTTTTAAATACAGTATTTTCCTTTGATTTTTCCAAATCCAACACAGGATAAAGTGAGTAACAAACGCAACCTAATTTTTCAGGTTTCTTCTCTGGTGTTGTAGATAAATATGCACCTTTTACTTTCTTGTTAAGCATTTTGCTTAAATAATACTGTATTGTACCAGAATATCCTACATCTACAACACAAGGGTTATTATTGTACTGGAGAGAATCAATATATGCCATATATTCTTTCTTTTCTTCATTTGCTTTTTTGAAAATATCATTTAAGTAAGGCTCTATTGTTTTCATAACCTTTTCAATATCTCTAGGCATAATAATATGAATATCCTTAAAATCAGGCTTTACATTTAAGCCTAATCTTGACTTTAACATATTAGAAAGGTTCCCGTCATAATATTGTTCAAGAATACCTTTTACATCGTCAGCACTTTCTATAGCCGGTACAGCAACGCTTCTTCTTGATGTAAGGAAGTATTCACTATTAACCTTTTCACCAGTAATATTTTTAGCAAAAATATCATAAACTTCTTTTAAAACATAACCTTCTCTTGCCAAGAACCAAAGGTCATTTTTGCCTGCCCACTTATAGATATTGTCAGCAAAGGCTGTAAATAAAGCACCAAAAGCACCTGCACCTAAATCCTTTGCATTATCAAATTTTGTTTCTCCTAAATTATCAGAACTAAAAGCATTATTACATAAATATCCGTTTACTAAAGTTCCAAGAATAAGAGAATTTTCAACAGTTGTATTTTCATATTTTGAAAAAGCATTATAATATTTGCTGAACTTAAATTCATCTCTAGGATTTAATACTAAAAATCCTTCAAAAATTCCATCAAGTCTTAAATCCCCTGGAGCCTGAACATCTGATTGTGCATTATCGCCAATGTGAATAGCCTGACGAGTACCATATTTTTCTGCAAAGAGTTTCCACATTTCGTCATTATCTTTACGTTTACCCTTTTCACAGGAAATCCATATTTCATCCCAACCACTATATCCACATTTTTCAAGCATTTTAGCAATAATGTCACTTGTTAAATACATATCACTTAAAAGCAATATTTTTTTGCCGGCATTTTTAAGCATATTAAAATTTTCTGAATATCACGTCTCGGAACACATAAATCCAATTCAAGAGAAATCTCCATTTCCTTAAATTCTTCAGCCATTTCCTTAGTAATACCAAGTTTTTTGTCCGGCATATGGTCATATATATCGTGAATATTACAGAATGCACCCTTTTGTGCTACAGCTTTTGCCTCTGCTTCTTTTCTGACCTTTAAATAATCCAACTTTAAATTATACTTATTATATATTTTTCTCTCCATAAGCATAAAAATATCATCTGGATTATAAATAAGTCTTGTAATAAGAGTATCGAAAATATCAAATGAAATAACTTCTTTTCTGTTTAAGAAATTAAATACATCTTCCACTCTACAAGCAAAATAAGAATAGAATGACTTAACTGTTCTGTTAATTCTGACAACATTGTCATCATTATCAAGTATAGCCAAATTGTAGCCCTTATGTTTGCATACAAAGGCAACTGCTCTTTCAAGAGCATGGGCTACTGTACCATCTATCTGTCCTGCCTCCTGAGGGAAGTCTTCATACTTTAACTTCATATCAAAAACAGGACGAAGTGCCTCAGTTTTAGCCCAGAAGAAACTACCAATAGGATAACTGAAAAATCCACCACTATAAGGTATTCCCATTCTGTTTAACAATTTTCTGCCTTCTGCTGTATTTCTTAACCAGTGAGATGCTATTGGTCCCATAACATTACTTGTTTCCGGACAAACAATACCTGCCTTTGTATCTCCCTCAAACATAGCAAATATTTTTTTAACTCTTTCCGGAGAACCTAAAAGGCAATTCATACTATTTTTTCTCCAGTCTAGCATTTCAGAGCCGGAATGAAGGGATTTTTTTGAATGAATGTGCAAGAAATAATCGTATTTTTCAATTTCAGCACCAAACTGAACATACAAAGGTGCTATATCTCTACCTCTGTTTATAGTGTATCTTACATCTACCTTGCCTACATTCTTCAATTTTTTAAATTTATGTGTTATTGCCTTAATGTCACTACCCTCTTTACAAGAAACATAAAGGTCAAATTTATAAGGCATATTTGTAAAATATTCAAAAAATTCTTCTAATAAATCAACATAGTATAAATGGAGATGTATGGCTATAGTCTTATCCAAAGTTTCTAAAGGTTTAATAGCATTTAAGTCAAGAGTGTTTTCTCTTAATTCACCATAGTTTGTAGCTACTGGCATACTTACACTATTTTGAACACCCTTTAACCTATTAATAACTCTGTGCAAAGTTGTTTTTATTCCATCAACCTTAAGACTTCTGTATACTAAATACATTTGAAGTGTCCATTTATGAGTTCCAATATACTGCTTTAATTTGCCAACACTTCTTCTGTATCCAGCTGTAGTTTTCCATATTCTTGAATTTAAAACTGCATTATAATCATTATTTACATTATTCAGCTGTATTCTAAGGCTTTCAATTTCACCATTTAACCCATTGATGTTATTGTTCATAGCATCAGCATTTCTCTTTAAAGCATCATAAGAACTTTCAAGCAAATTAATCTTTCTGTTAAGATTTTCGTTTTCATTTTGCATTTCTTTGTTATACTTTTCTAATTCAGCCTTACTAACCTCAAGAATAACATTTTTATCCTTCAAATCCTTATTTAAGCCAGTAAGATGATTTTTTTCACTTTCAAGTTTATTGACATAAGAAATTTGTTCACTATACTTATCTTCAGCAGAAATTTTATCGCATATAGCTCTAGCATAGTCAACAACTGTATTCTCCGTCAATGGCATAACATTGAACACCACTTCTATTTTTTCAGTATTTTCCTCAAGACTTTCAAAATTTACTTGTGGGTCTATGGTATCAAAAACAATAGTATTATTATTCCTATATCCGTTAGTCTTGTAATTTAAGTCATAAACGCCCCCGTTTTTAATACCTATACACTTCTTTATATTCACAAGACTAAATACACAAGCCGGGTCAAATCTGTAATTTTTCACGTCCCTGTCAACAGAAATATCCAGCTTTATATCCTGATTATAATTATAGAACTGTTTGTAACTATTTTCTTCGCTATATCCATTACCTAAATCATAGTATACCTGTGTAAGACACAAATCAGCATTTTCCTGATTTATTTTTTCAATGGCACTGCTTAAATCATAATTATTACCCCTTATTTTATCGTATACATAGGATAAAGGATGAGCATTTCTAGTAACATATTTTTGGAAGTTTTCTTCCATTTTCATATAGATTTCTCTTTCTTTTTCAGAAAAACCTAAGAATGAAAATAAATCCCTCTGTATAAGACTATTGTGATTTTTTACATACATAAATGTAAATACTGAACGGAACATTATATATTCAATAGGCACAGGAAAATCTAAGCTCCATTCATAATCAATAATTGTATACTTATCGCCTAAAATTATGTTTTCAAAAATCAAATCAATATTTGAGTATTCTCTTGCCATAAGTCCGTCAGGCAAAGTAATATCTCCAAAAACTTCCTTAAACTTTTCAGTCATAACAAAAGGCTCTAATCCTGAACCCTTTTTCACAATATCTTCAAAAGACTTATAAAGTTCTAAAATTCCTTTGTAGTCTTCATTTTCTACAAGTTCCTCAAACTTATCTCCTAAAGAATCTCCGTCTATATAGTCAAATACAGCTACGCCATTTTTTATCTTGCACTTGCTAAACTGTACATCTGTATCTTTGTAATATTCTGATAATTTTTCATATGCCACAAGCATATTTTGCACATGTTCTTCTGCCTCTTTTGTAACAGCAGTCTTTTCAACATATCTTTTATTTTTTTTACTATCTTCTATAATGGATGTTCTTATAGCAAAGCGAGGGTCTCGCTCATTTGAATATTTAGTAAATAATACCTCTTTCACAGTATTTCCTCCTACTTGTACGCAATAACCAAAAATGAATTAGAAAATTCAGGGAACAATCCATTCTCAATAATATTATCAAAAGCCTTTCCTTCATCAAAAAGAATAACTCTGTCACCATCAAAATTTCTCATATTATTTCTCAAATCACCTAAGCTAGGCAAAAACTTATCACTGTAAATAGCCATAGGTAATTTATAATCCGGATAAGGATAATAAAATTCGTGATTTGAATATCCTGTGTCTATAAACATTTTTTCAAGCTCACCTCTTGAAAAAGTTCTAACACCTTTATTATTTGGATAATTTTCAATAGATTCAAAATATCCACCATTGTGGTCCTCTTTGCATCCTGCCCAATATTTCATTCCCAACTTATTTTCTATTGCCAATATAAGTTTTCCATTTGGTTTAAGATGCTTAAGAACTATTTTTAAAAATTCTTCATATGGTTTCTTTGATGAAATATAGTATTGGGCATACTCTAAAACCCCTATAAGTGTAATAACATCAAATTGACCTAAATCCTTTTCTACAGTCTGAAAATTTCCCACGAAAATTTCTATATTATCAAATTCCTTATTTCTTGTAGCATTTATTGTACTTCTTCTCTTAGAAAGCTCTACGCAAGTAACACTATTAGCCTTTTTAGCCAAAGCACCTGTAATTGCTCCACAGCCAGCACCTATCTCCAACACACTATCTGTCTTTTCAATATCTATCCACTCTACACAATTTGTTCTTATAGGAGATAAATGATATAGTACAGGCCAATTTGCTCTTGAGTTAATAACTGAATTATATTCTTCTGGCTTGTAGTTTTTTACAATGTCCAAAATCTCATT
>OLQR01000931.1_pt1 | contig 19511 bp, 18 predicted proteins | sample 1671881 | NCBI WGS metagenome assembly OLQR01 (sample SAMEA3136623, study PRJEB25190) | human gut metagenome | biome: human gut; feature: human-associated habitat; material: faeces | place: Austria | collected 2013 | reverse complement strand
TGGTGCACATCTCCAAGCTGGACACCAAGCGTGTGGAGCGCGTGGAGGATGTGGTGGCCGTGGGTGATGCCATCGTGGTCAAGGTGACCGACATCGACCAGCAGGGCCGCATCAACCTGAGCCGCCGCGATGCCATTCTGGCTCTGGAAGCCAAGCGCGCCGAGCAGCAGGCACAGCAGCAGTAAACCCTGACTGCATAAAAAAACCGAAAAAGAGGACCCGATGCATCTGCATCGGGTCCTTTTTGTTGTATCAGAAGAAAATTATACTGTGCGGTATTTGCGATCCAGCGCCCAGCCGAATGCAAACAGCACCACACCGCTGACAGCCAGCACCGGCACGGGCCAGTTCAGCTGACCGGTCTGCGGCAGACCGCTCATTACCGGGTTATCCGGGTTGTCCGGCGGGGTAGGCGTATCAGGATGATCGGGCGTATCCGGCGGCGTAGGCGGGGTAGGGGGCGTAGGCGGCGTGTCCGGCTTGGTGGGGGTGTAAGCACCCACCTTGGGGCTGGCATCCACCGTATAATTCCACTTGCCATCCTCCGCCATGGGCAGAGAGACAAGGAACGGATTGATCGGCTCATAGCCCTTGGAAGCCTCGGTCTGCACGATCAGATACAGGCCCAGCTCCAGACCACGGAAGGTCACGTTGCCGTCCGCATCAATGGTCTTTGTGGTGCCCTCGGCGCTTTGGGGCAGATACTCCTGCAGCTGGGCCGCAAGGGTGCTGTCGGTCAAATCACCCAGCGCAATGCCGCAGCCGTAGAAATCGCCGCAGTATTCGTAGCTCAGGTTGCCGTTTTGGCGCTTTACCTCGGCCACACGGTACAAAGTGAGCTTGCCGCCGCTCAGCGCCTTATCGTTGGCGCTGTCGTACAGCGTAACGCGGATGGTGCCGGTAGTGGGATTGCCGCTGCTGTCCACCAGCTTGATGTTTGCGCTGGTGGCAAGGGCAGGCAGCGCACTTGTTACCAGAAGGCACAGCACCAAAAGCAGGGCCGCAGCGTGCTTTTTGAGATCAGTGCGTTTCATGTTTTTCACCTCTTGTAGATTTGCGTTTGCGGTTGGAGAACAGCAGCCAGAGCAGCAGCACCAGCAGCAGGGGCAGTGCCATGATGGGAGCTGTGATGATCGGTTCGATCTTGATGGCATCGGCTGTTACACGGATGTGCTTGAGCTTGTCCGGCGTTTCGATGCGGCGTCCGCGCACCAGAAGGCGGTGGGAGTTGATGCCGTAGGGGGTGCAGGTCATCAGGGTGACGTAATCCTTGCCGTCCACCACCTTGAGGTTGTCCGTCTCGGTGGGCAGTACAATGGAGATCTGGTCCACCTCATAGGTCAGCACCCGGTCCAGCACCGTGATGGTGAAGGTGTCGTCCACTTCCAGCTGGTCCAGATTGGTGAACAGCTTGGCGCTGGGCAGGCCGCGGTGCGCCGAAATGACCGCGTGGGTGCTGCCGCCGCCCACCGGCAGGCTGGTGCCCTCCAAGTGGCCTGCGGCGATCTGCAGCACGCCATCGCTGGTGCCGTGGTAGATGGGCAGCTCCACACCGATCTTTTCAATGGTGATGTAGCCCATGATGCCGGTGCCGGTGACATCCAGCGTGCTTTCGTAGGTGGGAAAGCGTTGCGGGAAATACAACGCATCCGGGTCTGCGGCGATCTGCGCATTGAACGCATCTGCCGCCTCGAAATAGGCGCTGTAGTCTGCATCGGTCAGATTGTCCACATCCTCGGCATAGGTGGCCACAGCACGGGACTGATGCAGCTGGTTGACGTAATCGCTGAGGGTGGGGTATAACATCACGGATAGACCCACGAAAAAGACGAGGATCAGGATGATGGTGCTTTTGTTCTTTTTCATGGGCTACTCCCTAATGTTATAAGGATAGGAGCGGGGGCCTTGCGGCCCCTTTGCTCCGGGTTCTTGGGGGAAATGGAGCTTACTTGTTCTCCATGCGCTTCTTGGTGACCAGCAGAACGATGGCCGCAACCATCAGGCCGCCGCCGACCACATAGAACAGGGTAGTGCCGATGCCGCCGGTGGAGGGCAGGGTAATGCCGCCGGCTTTTTTGTTGATGATGGTGGTGGACAGGTTACCGGACAGAGAAACATGGTTTACGTCGTGCGTTGCAGAAATGACGATTTCTTTATCGGCACAGGCATTGTAATCGTCAGGAGTTTTGGTCTCTCTCAGGTAGTAGGTGCCAGCGTCCAGACCCTTGACATTGAACTGACCATGTTCGTCAGAGAACATCTCATCGCCAGCATCCGTTCCAAAGTAGGGGGAGTAAGTGCCGTCAGTAATATTCTTCTTGAGCTTGATCTCCTGTTCCTTAGTGCAATCTTTACCGCTGTACAGACGGAAGCCGGCGCCCGCCAACTCGTTGCCCGGGGTATCATCATCGCGATACTTGGTGTTGTTCAGCTGGTAGGTGTACACACGGACTTCGCTTTCGGGAGTATGATCAAGGGATGTGCTGATTCTGGGATTGTTGGAATACTCGAGATAAACACTATTCTTGTTATCAGTACCACCGCCTACAGTATTGACATAGGCATTTTCGTTCAGGTGTGCAGTATAGGTGACCGTAATAGTCGCGCCTTTATTCAAATCTGGTACACAGGTCTTGACATCATCAATGCTCAGTTTGAAGGAGGACTGAGGATTGTTCGGGTCAAGTGTATAGTTATTGATCACTTGTGGAGTACTGCCATCGCCATTTGTGATTTCCACCGTATCCAATTTGTCAAAGGTAATGCCGTCAGACAGAGTATCAGTGAAGCAAACAGCGTACTCTTTATAGTAATCGTAAGCACGGCCATTGTTTTCGCTTGCGGGCAACTTAGCGATCAGCCTGAACTGGAACGGTTCGTTGATTGCATGGTCAGCGGAACTACCCCAACCACCAGTAGAGCCAATGTCGTTGTTGTCGTAGACTTCCTTCTCAACAGTGGGCTTTACAACCTTATGATTAACTAGAACGACATAGGGTGTTTGGGGAACATTCAGCAGGAAGAAGGAATTGTAGGCATGATAGAAATCGTCATCGCTAAAGGTGCTAGTATCAACGATCAGATAATAACCTGACTTTGGAATGTTGATGCCACCGGTGTGATCTGTAGCGACGGGTGTCGGGTTTGCGTTTGCATCCGGGTAGAGATAGTGGCATACAACGCGCGCAAAAGCGATGCTGTTATCATCGGAATCATGCCATTTGCTGATAACCGCAAGAACGTCCTGAGCAGTGAAATCAGTTTCAAACTTACCGCCGATGGTAGGATCTTCCTTCAATTTGGCCAGAAAAATATCAGGTTCAGTGATGTTTCGGCCCCAATTAACGTCGGAAAGCGTCGGATTGTCCTTACTAATAACACCCTCGAAGATCTGGAAAGCGCCGTAATCGTGTTTTGTGTTGAGGTCCTCCTTAGTCTCCCCAGGGTTGTATGCAAACGCGGGGATCGCCATGGCGCACACCATGGCAACTGCCAGCAGTGCGGCCAGCAGCTTTTTGATTGCTTTCTTCATCATGATTTGCGAAAATCTCCTTTCAAGTTTTTCTGATTCCTATTTTCAGGGTCTGCTTCCGGCGCAGAATCAATTTTGCCGCCGTGTCAGGAAGGATGCAGGTTTTTTAACGTGCCCTCCTTTCGCGTCTGCGCTTTCTGCAAACCCCGCACACCAGAGCGGCAAGCATCAGCGCACCGCCGCCTGCTGTATACAGTTTGGTACCGGCCCCGCCGGTAGAGGGGAGTTCGTAGTCGGACGGATCGGCCTGACTGGTGATCACAAGGCTGTCGGTTTTTACCGACTCTTCGGCATCATCGCTGATGGTCGTGTCCAGAATCTTGATGTTATTGATTACTTCACCGTCAACAGCCGTTTCGCCAACGTCCTTCAGCTTGACGGTGTAGCAGATAGAATAGGTGCCTGCGGCAATGGGGGAACCGGCAGAACCCAAGGTGATCTTGCGCTCACCATTATCATCTTCCCAAGTGATTCTGAGCGCTGTATTGCCGTTTTCCATGCTGAGCTGGAGCGAGTTTTCGACATATTCGGCGGTTACGCCGGTGGGCAGGGTCATGCTGTTCGCAAGCGTCAGCGGGCCGGCCTGTTCGTTCTGGACCACAAGCGTAACAGTGTAATCCAGGTAGGCATCGCTGCCATCGTAGTGCGGGTCCTTCACGCTCTGGTTAAGGTCATAGTTCTTATCGTCTTTTTGATCCTCATCGGGGGTTTTATCCGGGTTGATGGTGATATCAAGGGCGTAATCTTTGTTGACCTCGATCAGATTAAAGCCGCTGCTGGTGACCTCGCTCTGGTTCCACTGGAAATTGAAGGCAATGTTGCTGGTGACCTTGGCATCGGAAGTATCCGCGCCTGCGGCTGCCTCCTCTTTCTGCTTGATATAGTTTTGGTCGTACCGCAGCACGGCGTACCAGCAGCCGTCATTCCCCTTGAGCAGCCGGTAGCTGCCGCAGGTGTCATAATTGCCGGTATCTTCCAGTTTACCGGAGATAAGCTCATCGTTCAGCACATCAAAGCTCTTGGGCAGCTTAACATGGACACAGTAGTCGTTTTCCTGGATCGCTTGGGCCGGGATATCTGTGACGGTCAGGCTGCTGTGCAGAAGCTCCGAAATGGTGGTGACATTGGTATCCTCGTATTCAGTGCCATTCTTGCGCTGCACCTCCAGAGCAGTGAGGTAATCCAGTGCATCCAGACCTTTGATGGTGGTAATGTTGCTCTCGTCATCTTTGACTTTGAAATCCGGCGTAGCCACGCCGTAATCGGCCTGTTGCGCATTTGCCACAGACACCAGCGTTGTTACCTGCGAAGCATTCAGCGTGACTTTAGCCACCTTGCCATCCACATCGCCGGAGATCACGGTCAGGGTGCCGAAATCTTCGTCCACATCGCTCACGATGCCAACGGTGCTGGCATCCACGGTGTATTCCTCAATGTGGGGCGCGGTGTCGGTGGTGGCCGCAGCATCCATGGAGAGCAGGGCAATGTCGTCATCGGCGGAATCATCCTGCACCTGCAACGGCTGGCTTTCCGCGGCCACAGCCTTGGTCACGGTGCCATTGTAAATGACGATATCACCGGGCATTGCGGCATCAGACGGCAGATCACCGTCAAAATCCATGGCATAGCCGCCGCCGGTCTCTTCGTTGTACAGCGCGCTGCGCAGCTGGCTGTGCAAAGACAGCACGCTGGAAACCTGTGGGATCGCGCTCTGGGGGATATCGGCATATTTCAGGCAGTAGGAAAGGAACATCACGTCCCATGGGCCGTAGTCGTTGCCGTAGTCGTTGCCATAGCGGGTGTAGTGGCGCACGGTCTCGCCGTCGGCATCGTCCAGCTGGAAGTTGCGCTCGCTCTGCTCATAGCCCAGCTGGCTCTCGGCTACGGCCAGCAGGTCGTCGGCCCAGTTGCCGCTCAGCGTGGTGCCGGTCTGTGCCAGCCATTCGTCCTCGTCCTGCGTGCCGTCCAGCGGGTCGGACAGGCAGTTCACCGTGTGGTGATGCTCCGGCAGGCCGCAGACCAGCACTTCCTCGTAGCAGGCATCGGTGTGGTGGTGCACCGGAGTCTCGATCACAGGATCGACCACCACGGGCTTTGCGGCCACCGGCTCCTCAAACAGGGCCACCGGGTCATAATCGGGGTTCACTTCTTCTACAAGCTCACCCTCTTCCAGACCGCACACCAGCTCATAGGTGGTGGTGTAGCAGCTGTCGTCGTGGGTGTGCTCGAACAGCTCACAGATCAGGCTGCCGTCCTCAGGGTCAAAGCAGTCGTCGGTGTGCTCGTGCTCTTCTTCCCGGCAGGTCAGCTCCTGCACTTCCTGGTAGCAGTCGTCGGTGTGCTCATGGGGCACAAAGATGTACTCCGGCTCTGCGGAATGGGCTGCAATGCCGGGATCATCCGCATCCACGCCGAACGCATCATCATCCATGTCGAATGTATCATCAAAAGACATGCCGTCGTCCGTCATGGTGGCGTTCCAGTCCTCCGGTTCGCCTTCCTCATAGCCGCACACCAGCTGCTTTTCATAGCAGGCAGCGGTGTGCTCGTGCTCCAACTCGCCGCACAGATATTCGGCCGTTTTGGCAATGCCCACGCCGTGCAGCTGCCAGTTCACGAACAGGCTGGTGGTAAGCGCCAGTGCCAGCAGCAGCGCAGTATAGCGTCTGGCGCGCTGGTGGTTCCGACGGAACTTTTTCTGATATTCTTTCACGATATCCCGCATGATTCCTAAACCTCCTTAGTGGATCAACGAGAAGTTGGACAAGGGCCATACCCGCAAAAAAACCTTGCCCACGATCTGACTTTTTTCCACACAGCCGATCACACTGCTGCGGCTGTCAATGGAGGTGGCCCGATGGTCACCCAGTACGAAATACCGGTTTTCCGGCACCTGATAGGGAAATTTGATGTCGCATTCGCCCAGAGCCAGTTCATCTACATATGGCTCATCCAGCGTCTGGCCGTTCACAGTGACCACACCGTCCTCGTCCAGTTCGATCACATCACCGGGCAGGCCGATGATGCGCTTGAGCAGAAGCTTGTTCTGCCAGTAAAATCCGCAAAGGTCGCCGGTCTTCATGTCGCTGTCCTTGACCAGCAGAATGATGTCCCGGTCCTGCAGAGTGGGGTTCATGCTGTCGCCGGAGACCTGCAGCACCGGCAGAAACAGGGTGGCCAGCAGCACGGCAACGGCCGCGACCACCAGCAGCGTGTAGACCGTGCTGCGCAGCACCCGCATATAACGGCTGCGGTAGGCCAGACGTTCGCGCTCTGCTTCCACCTCTGCTGTGGATGGAATGGGCGTGAACCTGATCTTTTGCTCTTTCATTTGGCACGCTCCTCCGGCAGGAATTCCGTGCTGTGATAGCCGTCCAGCAGTTCGCTGGCCCGGCGGTCAAAAGCGGCCCGGCGCTGCTGGATCTCCTGCTGCGTCCGGGCAAGCATTGCCTTGCAGTCCGCTTCGGTCTGGGCGCGCTTGCGTGCGGCGGCTTCCGTTTCCGCGTCGCACTGCTGCTGGGTACGGGCCTTCAGGTTCGCAGCCTCGGTCTGTGCCTGTGCAAGGATCTGCTGGGCTTCGGCTTCCGCCTGAGCGCGCAGAGCGCTGGCAGCGGCATCGGTGTTTTTGTTTGCTGCGAGCACCGATGCAACGTATTCATCAGCCGCAGCCTGCGCCGCTTCAAACACCTTGTTCAGCTCCAGTGCAGCCTGCGCAATGGAACCTGCGTTTTCAATATGGATCTGCCGTTCCTGCAGCTGGGCAGACAGGGCAGCGTTTTCTGCCCGGAGCCGGTCCTCGCTCTGCTTGAGCGCCAGAATGATCTCGACTAATTCGGTGCGGCGCATGTGCCGCAGTTCACGGTCTGGCATAATGATCGATTTCTCCCGCAAAAAGTGGTCGGATTGGGCGAACGAAAACTTTCGACAAATACGAAAATTTTCGCACCACAAAACCACATTTGATATATCAGTTTTCGGCGTGAAAGCGCCAGTTTGATGAATGACCTTCCACCTTATATGTTAGCACAGTATGCGTAACAAAAGCGTAACAAGAATGCCTTTTCCGTGCATTTTTTTGCCAAAGCCAAAGAAAAATTGTTTCTTTTGATGTAAACGATTAAAATGCGTTAAAAACAAAAAGAACTGTCCCCACAACGGAGACAGTTCTTGAAAAACAGATGAAAATAGAAGCCGGATCAGAAGCTCTTCAGCAGATCGCCCAGAGTCAGGAAGGACTGGTAGATCACGTTGACATTGTTGATGATGGAGCTTGCACCGGAGAAGATGCGGGCAATGGCGTTGAACACCTTACCGACATTCAGGAAGCTGTTGTAAGCGTCGCGGGCACCACCGTCCAGATAGACCATTTCCTCTTCGCTGATGGAGGCATAGTTTGCGGGCAGTTTCATAGTAGACATGGAGATTTTCCTTTCTATTGATAAAATTGATACAGTGTGTGGAAAGACTTAAATAAAGGCAGCCACGGCCAGCGTGGTGATCAGAGCACCGGCTACCGTCAGAACGCTCAAAATAGGGCCGTCATCGTATTCCTGCGCGGTCTGTTCCGGCTGAGCGGGCGTGGATGTGCTGGTGGAAGTGGTGGCATTTTTCACGGTCCAGTGTGCGTACACAGTGGTATCACCGGTAAACACCGTAGAGGTGCTGATTTTTGTGCCGCCCACCGGCTCGGTATACCAGCCGTCAAAGGTGTAGCCTTCCAGCGCAGGCTGCGCGGGCAGGGCACTGAGTTTGCCGCTCAGATTGGTGGTGACTGCCACAGCGGAGCTGCTGCCGCCCATGGCATCCAAACCAATGGTGTAGACCTGCGAATCCTTGTCTTCTGCGGCAAAGGCAGAGGGCAGTGCACAGCAGAGCAGTGCAGCGCTGAGCAGACCGAGGACCAGTATTTTCAAGATCTTTTTCATATGACTCCTCGCTTTCCTGACGAATTGGGATGTGGTGCCTGCCGGGAACGGAAACACCAGAACAGACCTCGATGTCCCCGCCATGAGGCAGTAGACGAAAAAGCCGGGAAGAGGAGGTTTATTCAATCCTATATTTACCACATATAGTGTAACAAAAGCGCAACAAAATGGGCGTATTCTGTTGTTATGATGAAAAAATTGGTTTTTCACAAATTGCAGGCTGCAAAAGGCGGCACAGAGCCGCCGCAAAAGCGGAAAAGTGGAACCTTCCCCTTGTGGAAAAACAAAGAATATGGTATAATATCTTGCACGATGCGCCATCGCCAAGCGGTAAGGCAGGGGACTTTGACTCCCCCATCGTAGGTTCGACTCCTGCTGGCGCAACCAAAAGCCCCGTCATCCTGAAAAGGCTGACGGGGCTTTTTGCATCACTTTTCCACAAAATGCGGCTGAACGGTGCAAAGCTCAGCGGCGGCGGATCTTTCTGGTGGGCTTGCGACGGTTCCAGTTGTTCAAAAGGACCCACGCAAAGTAGATGATGATGGAAATAATACTCAATGTTATTACAACTTTGAGGTACAGACTGCCTAAGAACTCCTGAAAACGCGCCACAGTGAACAGCAGCGGGTTGCGGCTGACATCCTGCCCGGCGATCAGGTCCACCACGCCAATGGTCTCACCGGCAAGCTTCAGCTCCACGGTACCCACCACATCGCCCTGCTGGACAGGGGCACACACGGAATCCGGCAGGTGGAAATATTTCTGGGTCACGCTGCCGTCGCCGGTGGAAGGCAGCAGGGTCATCATGCTGTCGGCGGGATACAGCTGCAGGGAGCTGGTATCGGAGGAATACTTCACCGGGATCTCGGCCAGCGTAAGGTCGGTGTCCAGCGCGGCCTGAATGGAAAAGCTGTCGAACACCCAGTCCATCAGCTTCACGGTCTCGCACAGGGCCGGGCGACGGTTGGCGTAGCCGAAATCGTCGCAGGTGTCCGGGCTTTGCATCACGCAGAAAATATAGGTGGCACCATCCTTATTGGCCCATGAAACATAGCTCTGATTGCCACTGTCGCTTTTGAATGCGGTCACATCGCACATGCCGCCCTGCATGGCGCTGCGGTAGTATTTGCCGCCGCTGGATTTGCTCAGCGCGGCGTTCTGGCTGACCAGAACAGACGAAGAACGGTGTTTTTCTTTGGCGGGCATGGTAAAGCTGGGCGCACCGGAAACCTCCACAAAGGCATCAAAGCTCATCAGATAGCGCAGGATCAGGTACATATCCACGGCACAGGTCACGTTGCCGCTGTCGATGCCGCAGGCATCCGTCCATGTGCTGCCGGTGGTGCCGATGCGCTGGGACAGGGTGTTCATCTGGCTCACCCAGCCCGCGAGGTCGCCGCCGGAAAGGGCATAGGCAAGGCCCATGGCGGCTTCGTTGGCGTTGCGGGTCAGCATGGCGTACATGGCTTCGCGGTAGGTAAAGGTCTCGTTGGAGCGCATATCGGCGTTGTTCGTGTTATAAACGTAATCCGAGATGGCAAAGGGCATCTGGAAGGTGTCGTCTAGATGGTCGGCATAGTTGGTCAGCAGCAGGGCAATGGTCATATACTTTGTCAGACCACCGGCGGATACCTGCTTTGTGCTGTCCTTATCATAGACGATGATATTGGTATCGGTGTTGACGATATAGGCACTCTGTGCCTGCACCTGATAGACCGGGGTGGGGTCGAACATAGCCCCGGCGGGCAACACAAGGCAGCTGAACAGGACAGCGAACGACAAAACCAGCGCAAAAATACGTTTCATGTGGACAATTCCTTTAAAAAGCGATAATATAAAACAACAGGCAGCACGGCACAAGCGCCGTGCGCCGGGTAAGAACGAGATCACAGCGGAAGGCTGTATTCTTTATAATAACAGGTTTGGCGGGGTGTGACAAGGCTTATTGTGCCGATTTCACATCCGGTTAGGGAGGACAGGAATGGTATATCTGACAGGGGACACCCACGGCGACATCGACCGCTTCAAGCACGGCAAGCTGCGCTGGCTGGGCAAACGGGATACCGTGGTAGTACTGGGCGACTTTGGCTTTGTGTGGGACGGCAGCAAGGAGGAACAGAAAAAGCTGGATTGGCTGCGCAAGCGCCCGTATACCCTGCTGTTTCTGGACGGCAGCCACGAAAACTACGACCTTTTAAAGCAGTATCCCACCGAGGAACGCTTTGGCGGCAAGGTGCAGGCACTGGGCGGCAATGTGTACCATGTGTGCCGCGGCAGCGTGCTGGAATTGGAGAATAAAAAATACCTGTGCTTTGGCGGTGCGGAAAGCCAGGATGTGGAGGATCGGGAACCCGGCGTGAACTGGTGGAGGGAAGAAATGCCCTCGGATGAGGAATACGCCTTCTGTGAGGAGAACCTTGCAGCCTGCGATTACAAAGTGGATTATGTGCTGACCCACGATGCGCCAAGCAGATTTTTGGATTTTACCGCCCTTGCCAGCGGCGAGACCAACCAGCTGCACAGCTTTCTGGATAAAATTTTGTTGAAGCTGACCTACGACAAGTGGTTTTTTGGCTGCTACCATAAGGATACCCAGCTTTCCACCAAAAGCCGCTGCGTGTTCTGCGATGTGATAAGCATGGGCGAACGGCACGCAAAGCGTTCCGTTCGATAACAGGGGCCGCTGCACCAGCCGTGCAGCGGCTTTTGCATTTGCTGTTGCTTGTGCGCAAAAAACCTCCGGATCAGTTCATGGCTCCGGCTTTCTCGAACATCTGCTGCACCTGCTGTTCCAGCAGTGCGTGCTCCGGCGCTTCCAGCAGCGGGTCGTCGGCCAGCATGGCAACGGCTTCCGCCTGCGCAGCGTGCAGGGTGCGGGTGTCGTTCATCAGGTCGGCGATCTGCAGGGTGGGCAGGCCGTGCTGGCGGCTGCCGAAAAAGTCGCCGGGGCCGCGGGTCTCCAGATCGTACTGCGCCACCGCAAAGCCGTCCGTGGTGCTGCACAAAAATTTCAGCCGCTTTTGTACGTTTTCGCTTTGGTTGTCGCTGACAAGAAAGCACCAGCTCTCCGCTGCACCGCGTCCCACGCGGCCGCGCAGCTGGTGCAGGGCGCTCAGACCGTAGCGCTCTGCGTTTTCGATCACCATTACGCTGGCATTGGGCACATCCACACCCACCTCAATGACGGTGGTGGACACCAGTGCGTCCAGCCGTCCGGCTTTGAAGTCCTCCATCACGGCAGCTTTCTCCTTGGGTTTGAGCTTGCCGTGCATCAGGCCTACCCGGCGCTCCGGCAGCAGGGCTTTGGCAATGTCCTCGTAGTAGCTCTTAACGGCGTTCAGCCCGCCATCCGGTGTGTCCTCGATGGCGGGGCAGACCAGATACACCTGCCGCCCTCTACCAATCTCCTGATCGAGAAAATGGTAGAGGTCGCGCCGCTTTTTGCCGGTGATGCAGCGGGTTTTGACCGGGGTGCGGCCCGGCGGCAGCTCGTCCAGAATGGAGATGTCCAAATCGCCGTAGATGAGCAGGCCCAGCGTGCGGGGAATGGGCGTTGCACTCATCACCAGCAGGTGCGGATTCGCGGCCTTTTCGGCCAGCATTCCGCGCTGCCGTACCCCAAAGCGGTGCTGCTCGTCGATCACGGCAAGACCAAGCCGGGCAAACTCTACGCCTTCGCTGAGGATGGCGTGAGTGCCCACCACAAGGTCGGCTTCGTCGTTCCGGATGGCGGCAAGGGTGGTGCGGCGTGCAGCGGCCTTCATGCCGCCGGTCAGCAGGGCCACCCGCATCCCGAAAGGGGCAAGCATCCGGTTCAGGCCTTCGGCGTGCTGGGTGGCCAGAATTTCTGTCGGGGCCAGCAGCGCGGCCTGGTACCCCGCTCGGATGCAGGCCCAGATGGCGGCAGCCGCCACCAGCGTTTTGCCGCTGCCCACATCGCCCTGCAAAAGGCGGTTCATGGAAGTCTCGCCCGCCATGTCGGCCAGAATCTCGCTCACGGCCCGGCGCTGGGCTCCGGTGGGGGAAAAGGGCAGGCTGGCCCAGAACAGGGACGGGTCGGCAAGCTGCATGGGCGCACCGGTGGCAGCGGCACCCCGGTTTTTCATCCGGCCAATGCCCAGCTGCAAAACCAGAAGTTCTTCATAGATCAGCCGCCGCCGGGCTGCATAGGCCTGCTCTTCGGTGGCAGGGCAATGGATGGCCCGTACGGCATCTGCCTTGGAGAGCAGACGGTATTTTGCCAGCATTTCCGGCGGAAGAGGGTCGGGCAGAAGCTCTGCATGGGGCAGCAGCTGCCGCACGCACTTGGCGATGGCATTGCTGGTCAGGCCCTCGGTCTGGGGGTAGACCGCTTCAAAAGGAGAAGCCTTGATCTGCTCGGCGGTGCGCACCTGCGGGTTGACCATCTGGCGGCGCAGCATCCCGCCGGTAACGATGCCCTGAAAATAATATTCCTGCCCCAGCTGCAGCTTCTGGGCGGCATACGGATTATTGAACCATGTGATCTCCAGACTGGACACATCGTCCCCGGCAGTGATGCGCTCCATCCGCCGCCCGCCCGGCAGGATACGCCCGCCGGGTTTGGCGAACACCTCAGCCCTGACGACGCACTCCACATCGGTGGGCGCTTCGGCGATGGAATAGGGTTTGGTGAAGTCGATATATCTGCGCGGGTAGTGGCACAGCAGGTCGGCCAGCGTCACGATGCCCAGCTTCTCGAACCGCTCAGCGGTCTTGGGGCCAACGCCCTTCAGGTAGCGCACCGGCGTATCCGGGGTGAGGGTGGTATGGTTTTCGGCGGGCATGGCGTGTCAGCTCCTTTTTTGGATGCAATATAGCCATTGTAACACGGAGCGGCAGCGGATGCAAATGGCCCAAAAAGGAAAAACCGGCAGGACCTTTGCCTTTGGGCAGGAACTGTGGTACACTCGGAAGAAAAAGAGGGGAGAATATTTATGGAGATCCGTAAGGGGACCTTAAAGGACTTGGAGGCCATTGCAGCGGTGGAGGCGGCCTGCTTCCCGGCGGCAGAGGCGGCTACGGCAGAGGAGTTTGCCGGGCGGCTGCAGCAGTACGGCGATCATTTTTGGCTGCTGTGGGAGGGGGAAAGGCTGCTGGCCTTTGTGGACGGCTTTTGCACCGACTGGCCGGACCTGACCGATGAGATGTACGCCGACGCCTCCCTCCACCGGGAGAATGGTGCCTGGCAGATGATCTTTGGGGTAAACACCATCCCGGCCTGCCGCAGACAGGGGTACGCCGGGCAGCTGCTGCAGCAGGCCATTGCCGACGCCCGGGCCCAAGGCCGGAAGGGGCTGGTACTGACCTGCAAGGAGGCCCTGGTGCACTACTATGCAAAGTTCGGCTTTGTGAACGAGGGCGTTTCCGGCTCCACCCACGGGGGCGTGGTGTGGTACCAGATGCGGCTGAAGTTCTGAGGGGGACGATCTGGAATGGCCTACGCCTTGCTCCGGCCGTATTCAGCGGAAGAATAATTTTTAAGAGAGCAATGCCGGAGCTTCCGCGGAAGCTCCGGCATTGCATTTTCACTGGAGGGGGCGTAAAGGTAGACGGCATTTGCAGTGCCGCTTTCTGCGAAAGTGCGGCACTGCGGCAGACTTTTCGGCTTAACTGCAAAGTGACCGGTTTCGCCAGAGGCTCTCCCTTTGAGGAAAGACTTCCCCCGCTCCGGGGGAAGATGTCACCGCAGGTGACAAAAGGGGGAGTCTGTCACCGTAGGTGACGGAGAGGGCGAGGAGGCTGATAGGGAACAACGCAAAACAAAAAAATCCCGGAAGCTTCAGCTTCCGGGAATCTTTTGGAGGTGACGACCAGATTTGAACTGGTGGATGAGGGTTTTGCAGACCCTTGCCTTACCACTTGGCCACGTCACCATATTTAGGAGTGAATTTCCACTCCTGTTGGAGCGGCCGACGAGGCTCGAACTCGCTACCTCCACCTTGGCAAGGTGGCGCTCTACCAGATGAGCTACGGCCGCATATTCGGTGCATTTTACCTTGCACCCATCATTTCTGATGCCCTGAAAACAAGTTTCAAAGTAGGTGAAAGCTTGCGCTTTCTTGGTGGCGACCCGGATCGGGCTCGAACCGACGACCCCCAGCGTGACAGGCTGGTGCTCTAACCAACTGAGCTACCGGGCCATGATCGCTCAAGTTTCGCGCGGCGCTTACCGCCGGAACGTGCTTTATTATATCGAAAAACCCCGCACTTGTCAAGCATATATTTCAGAAATCTGAAAAAATGTGAGGAAACTCCCTCAGTCACGGCTTGTGCCGTGCCAGCTCCCTCGGAGAGGGAGCCTTTGCGCTGCAGTTGATGGAAGGAGTTCGGCAGCCCCAGCCATGGCAGGTGCCGCAAATAAAAATGCTGCTTCCCGGAACGACCTCGCCCGTAACAGGTACTGTAAATAAAAAGTATTGCTCCCCGGAACGACCCCTTCCGTGAAAAAGCACTTCCGGAAAATCCGCAGATTTTCCGGAAGTGCAAATAAAAATAATTTTTCCACTGATATTGGCAGAGCGAAGCGGAGCCAATTCTAAAACGCAAAAACATCGCAAAAACAAAACGCACAGGCTCCGAAGAACCTGTGCGTTTGTGGCAGGGGTAGTAAGTCTCGAACTCACGGCACGCGGTTTTGGAGACCGCTGCTCTACCAACTGAGCTATACCCCTATGTACATTCGCTGAATGCCTGCTTATTATAGCCGATGCAGACGCGAATGTCAAGCATTATTTTTCATTTTTCGTGCCGCAGCTGCAGCAACCTTCGCTTTTTCCGGCGGCCACGGCGGGCAGCTGGCTGGCCAGCTGCTCCAGCGTCACGCTGTCGATGTACTGGTTGATCACCTCGTCCAGCCCGGCCCAGAAGGGCAGGGTGAAGCACTGCTCCGACATGGGGCACTCGTTGGTCTGGCTGCCCAGGCAGGGGATGGGGGCCACGCTGCCCTCAATGGCCCGCAGGATCTCACCGGCGGTGTAGTCGGCGGGAGCCTTGGTCAGGCGGTAGCCGCCCTGACTGCCGCGCTCGCTCTTGACCAGCCCCACCCGTGCCAGCGGGGTGACGATCTGTTCCAGATATTTCAGGCTGAGGTTCTGCCGCTCACTGATTTCCTTGAGTGAGACGGTGGTGCCCGGTGCGTAGCGGGCAAGCTCGGCCATCAGGCGCAGGGCATAGCGGCTCTTGGTGGAAAATTTCATGCTGCTTCTCTCCTTATTGCTGCTTATAGTATAGCACGATGCTCGGATTTTGCAAAGATAAACCTCTTGTGCAAACAAAAAAGGTCTGTTATCATAGGATGGATAAGACGAGATAGAAGGAGTGAGCGTATGACTGAGAAGATCAACCCTGCCGACGCCATCCGTCTGCTGGATGCCCACGAGGCCGTGGCAGTGGATGTGCGGGAGCCGGACGAGTATGCCGTGGGACACATCCCGGGTGCAAAGCTGCTGCCGCTGGGTCAGGTGCTGACCCGCGCAGCGGAAGTGCTGCCGGACAAGAACGCCGTGTGGCTGGTGTACTGCCGCACCGGCCGCCGCAGCGCCGACGCGGTGCAGAAGCTGGAGGGCCTGGGCTATACCAATCTGCGGGACCTGGGCGGCATCCTGAGCTGGCCCTATGAGATCGAGGGCGACTTTGAGGGGCATTTCTAATAAAGGAAAGGAAAACACCATGTCGTTTGACCCGAAAGATTTCGCCGGCAGCCACTGCGGCTGCCGCTACCAGCAGGACTACCGCCCTACCCTGGGGCGGGATGGCAAAAAGGAATCCGGTACGCTGGAGGTCATCAAGTTCTACTACGACGGGGCCATCCGCTTTGAGCAGCACTGCTACGGCGAGGCAGCGACCTTTGTGTTCGGAGTGTGGGCCGACCATATGGACCCGGACGGCACCCTGCACTGGGTGCTGCCGGACCGGCGCAAGAGCTACTACGACGAGGACTACCTGCCCAAAAAGCTGGACCGGGTGGACGAAGCCGGGAACCTCTATTTTGACGGCGGGGTCTTTCCATGGAAGCTGGCCGACGATTTTGCCGAGGACAAACGCTGGGGCTACCCCAAATGGAAGGTGCTGCTGGGCAGGCTGACCGGCAAGGGCCGCAAATCGTAACGGAAGTATGAATTTCCAGTATTCCTATTGACACACTAGGGAATGATATGGTATAACTTATCCGTTGAAAGGATTCCGCGCGTGCGTGCGGCTGTGTGCAGCCGCCGGTCTGCGCATTCATAAGAAAGGATCATTCCTATGGAAAACATGGAAAAAGTGGTTTATCTGGACAATGCCGCTACCACGGCCTGCGCTCCGGAAGCGCTGGAAATGATGGTCAAGGCCCTGAGCGGTGCCTGCGGCAACCCCAGCAGCCATTACAGTGTGGGTTATGAGGCCAAGGAGCTCGTGGACACTGGCCGTGCCCAGGTGGCAAAGGCCATCAACGCGACTCCGGCCGAGATCTTTTTCACCAGCTGCGGCTCGGAGGCCGACAACTGGGCTGTGAAGGGCACCGCCTTTACCAAGGCCCGCCAGAACAAGAAGCACCTGATCACCAGTGCCTTTGAGCACCACGCCATCATGCACAGCATGGCTGCGCTGGAGCGCATGGGCTTTGAGGTCACCTATATCAAGCCCACCACCGAGGGCTACATCCGCCCCGAGGACGTGGAGGCTGCCATCCGCCCCGACACGGCCCTCATCAGCATCATGATGGCCAACAACGAGATTGGCACCATCCAGCCCATCAAGGAGATCGCCGCCATTGCCCACAAGCATGGCGTGTGGATGCACACCGACGCCGTGCAGGCCGTGGGTGCCATCCCGGTGGATGTGAAGGATCTGGGCGTGGATATGCTGTCCATGAGTGCCCACAAGTTCAACGGCCCCAAGGGCATGGGTGCCCTGTACTGCCGTAAGGGCGTGTGGCCCCAGAACCTGATCGACGGCGGCAGCCAGGAGGCCCGCCACCGCGCAGGCACCGAGAATGTGGCCGGCATCGCCGCCATGGGCAAGGCCCTGGAGATCGCCACCACCCATCTGGACGAGCGCATGGCCCACGAGACCGAGCTGCGGGACTACGTCATCGACCGCGTGCTGAAGAACATCCCCGAAGCCCGCCTGAACGGCGGCCGCAGCCCCCGTCTGCCCAACAATGTGAACATCAGCTTCCCGGGTCTGGAAGGCGAGACCATCCTGCTGGATCTGGATATGCACGGCATCTGCGCCTCCACCGGCTCTGCCTGCAACTCCGACAGTCTGGACCCCAGCCACGTCCTGCTGAGTATCGGCGTGCCTGAGGAGATCGGCCACGGCTCCATGCGGTTCACCTTTGGCCCGCAGAACACCATGGAAGAAGCAAAATATCTGTGTGACGTGCTGGAGGAGGTCATCCCCCGCCGCCGCGCTATGAGTTGTATGTGGCTGCAGGGCCAGAACACGGCCCGTCATTTCAGCCTGAAGGGAGAACAGTAATTATGGCAAGCATGTACAGTGCAAAGGTCATGGAGCATTTCGCAAATCCGCACAATGTGGGTGAGATCCCCGACGCAAACGGTGTGGGTGAAGTCGGCAACCCCAAGTGCGGCGATATCATGCGCATGTACCTGAAGATCGAGAACAACGTGATCGTGGACGTCAAGTTCCTCACCTTCGGCTGCGGCGCCGCCATCGCGACCAGCAGTATGGCCACCGACCTGATCAAGGGCAAGACCATCGACGAGGCCCTGAAGCTGACCAACAAGGCCGTGGTCGAGGCCCTGGAAGGTCTGCCTCCCATCAAGGTGCACTGCTCGGTCCTGGCAGAGCAGGCTGTCAAGGCTGCCCTGTCTGACTACTACCGCCGTCAGGGCATTGATCCGGAACCCATCGTGGGCAAGCTGGAAGAGGACTGCGACCACTGCGAGAGCTGCGGCAACTGATCCTCTGCAAAATAAGAACGGAGAAGCCCTCTGTCGGACGTTCTGCCCGGCGGCGGGCCTCTTTTTTTGACGGACAGCGTGCAATTTGCAAATTGTTCAAAAAGTCCACAAAGATTTGCCACGATTGTCCGGTATACTGTAGTCACAGTCCGGGAGGGAACACAGAGACGTCCCCCCAAAAGCCTCCGCTTCCCTCCACGGAACATGCCAGAGTCGGCATTCTCCTGCGGGTGCGGCTGCAGACGCAGCGCACAGCAGGTCTTAACAAAAAACTGTTCCCCGTTCCATGCCATGGCAACCGCCAGAGACGGCGAACAGACTACCAACACCCTCCTGACGGGCCGCAACTGTTCAGGGGTTTCCATACAGCAGGCAGCACCGCTTTCCTCCTCCTTTCCACGGTGCTGCCTGCGTTTTGTTTTTTACCTGCTGGGTACAAAACGCCCCTGCCGCAGCCAGCGGCAGGGGCGTTTGAGTCAGTAGGAGGTAAGCCCCAGGCTGACGTCCAGGGCCTGATCCACCCGTTTCTGGTCGGCGGGGGTGATCTGCCCGGCTCGTTCCCGCAGGCGGTGTTTGTCCAGCGTGCGGATCTGCTCCAGCAGCACGACGCTGTCCTTGGCAAGGCCGGTGTCCGCTGCCCGGATGTTGATGTGGGTGGGCAGACGGGCTTTGTCCAGCCGGGATGTAATGGCCGCCGCGATCACGGTGGGGCTGTGCCGGTTGCCGATCTCATTCTGCACGATCAGCACCGGGCGCACGCCGCCCTGTTCGGAGCCGACCACCGGCGACAGGTCGGCGTAGAATACTTCTCCTCTGTGTACTTCCATGGAATCTCCCTCCCTGTGTGCTGCGGGGGATGGCCTCCGCCCGTGCACTTTCAGTATGAGCAGGGCCGGGGCGGGTTATGCAGCGGGGCGTATTCCATTGTATGCACAAAGTGCAGTCAGATTTCCGGAGCCGTCTCCAGAATGCAGAAAGCCAGCGCCATGCCGCCGTCGTGGCTCAGCGAGAGGTGGGCGGTCAGGCCGTGGTCGGCCACCCAGCGGGCCGTGGCCCCGGAGAACCGGTAGGCCGGGGCACCGCTTTCCAGCCGCACGGCTTCGATCTCCCGCAGGGCAAAGGGCT
>OLQR01000927.1_pt1 | contig 19587 bp, 23 predicted proteins | sample 1671881 | NCBI WGS metagenome assembly OLQR01 (sample SAMEA3136623, study PRJEB25190) | human gut metagenome | biome: human gut; feature: human-associated habitat; material: faeces | place: Austria | collected 2013 | reverse complement strand
AAAGTTCTTTGGCAGCTCTTGTAAAGTTTAAACGATCAGCCGCCACAACAAAACATTTAAGTTCTTGACTATTCATTTTTTCGCCTCTTTTTTATTCTAGCATTAGAATTTCTTTAATGCCATTAATTTAATGTTAATTTACTTTTTTAAATCTTGTTTTAAAATAAAAGTAGATAAATAAGGAGGACAAACAATGTCACAAAGAAAAGAAATGTTGATGAAAAATATGGAATTTGTAGCTTATGAAGGATTAAATGGAAAACCTGGTTTTCAAATGACTCTTCATAAAAGCAAAGAAGATCGTTATTATCTTTATGTTGCTTGTTTTAGACATAATGGTTTTAATATTATTGATGTAACCGATCCTTATCATCCTACTCCTTCTAAATGGGTAGAAGGCCCTTGGGTCAAAGAAGGCATCAAAGATGGTCAAAGTCTACCAAAGATACAATCAGGGGATGGTTATTTAATTACAGCTCATGGTGGAACGATGGATGTTTTACATGGAACTCCTAAAGGAAATACCCTTCCTTTTTGGGGTGGTATGATGATTTGGGATATTGAAACAGATCCTATGAATCCAAAACTTTTAGGTAAGTTTGAATGTAAAGGAATGGCAGGCGTTCATCGTTTCTTCTATAATGGTGGCCGTTATGTTTATTGTGTAGGAAATAAGCCAGGTTTTTTAACTTTTATTTTAAGAATCATAGATATTCAAGATCCAACCCATCCAGTAGAAGTAGGTTCATGGTGGGCAGATAATCAATACCGTGCTAATAAACCTGGTGGTGGTCATGTTGCCTTTGGTTCAAAAGAGTTCTTAGAAATGGCAACAGTTCATGCTGTTACTGTTAAAGATCATATTTGTTATGCTGCGGTTGCAAACTTTGGCGCTTGTCAAATCGATGTCAGCGATCCCACAAATCCACAATTAATCGGTTATTTACCAATGAATCCACCTTTTGGAGGAGGCGCTGCTGGGATGTCTATTCATACCTACATGCCTTTAGGTGATTTACCTTATGCGGTTGTTTCTACTGAAGGAGAAAGACCTCGTTATTTTTCTAACGAAAATAAAGACGGTCTCTTTAAAAAGCTTGTAACACAGCCAATGAATACGATTGGAATTGTCGAAACTACAGATCCGACAAATCCATCACTTATTTCTATTTTCCCATATCCAGAAGTACCTGTTGGATATACTCATGGAAAGAACTTTAATATTGTTGATGGTGTTCGTGTTCCTTTTGGACCTCATAATTTATTTGATGCTTTTGGAAAAGATTGTTATGAACCTTATAAAGGTTTAATTTATAATTGTTATTTTGGAGCTGGACTTAGAGTCTTTGATACGACGGATCCTTTTATTCCAAAAGAAATTGCCTACTTTATGCCTCCTGATCCAGAAGTTGATCTTTTTAATAATGAAGATGGCACTTTATTACCAGGTTCTAAAGTCGCAATTACCGAAGATTGTTTAGTTGATGATCGTGGTTTTATTTATGTTGATACATTCCAAGACGGTCTTTATATTGTGAAATTGAAAATGGAGGATTCATATGAAAATTTATGCTTATGAAGTAAGACAAGATGAAATGGATTATTTTAAAGAATATGAAAAGAAATATGGTGTTTCTGTTGTTTTAAATCACCAAGTACCCACTTTAGAAAATGCAGATAATGTAGATGGATGTATTGGTGTAACTATTTTAGGTCAAGGAGACATTAATGCAAAACTATTAGATAAATGGTATGATCTTGGTATTCGCTATGTTTCTTCTCGTACAATTGGTTTGAATCATATTGATTTAGAACACGCTAGAGAAATTGGAATTCAAGTATGTAATGCGAAATATCCACCTAATGGAGTTGCCGAATTTGCTTTAATGCTTTTATTAATGTGTATGAGAAACTATAAACAAGCTTTATGGCGAGGACAAGTCAATGATTATTCTTTAAGTGGTTTACAAGGAAAAGAACTTCATGATTTAACCGTTGGTGTTATGGGAACTGGAAATATTGGACGTACGTTTGTTCAACTTCTTTCTGGATTTGGTTGTCGTATTTTAGCTTATGATCTTCATGAAAATGAAGATGTTAAAAAATATGCAACTTATGTAGATAAAGATACTTTATTAAAAGAAAGTGATGCCATGAGTTTGCATCTTCCTTTATTTGAAAGTACGTATCATCTAATTAATAAAGAAACTATTCAAAAAATGAAAGATAATGTAATTTTGATTAATTGTTCCCGTGGTGAACTTATTGATACGGAAGATATTATTGAGGCTATTGAAAGTAAAAAAATTGGAGCTTTAGGACTCGATGTTATTGAAGGAGAAGAAGGCATTACGCATATTGATCATCGAAGTGATATTCTTTCTAATAAAAATATGGCTTATCTCCATCAATTTCCTAATGTCATCATGACTCAACACATGGCCTTCTATACAAATACAGCCGTTAAAAATATGGTTAAAAGCGGTATTAAAGGTATCATAGAAATGGCTAATCAATAAATAAAAAATTGAGGATTCATTCCTCAATTTTAGTTTATGAAAATAAAAAAATAACAATTCCTAGAACAACAAGAACAATTCCTGTTGCTCTATTTAAGGTTTTAGGAGTTGCTTTATTCGCAAATAAAGCAGCAATTCTTGCCCAAATAAGAGTAAAGAGAATACATAAAATCCATACTGTCAAATTAGGAAACCCGCCAATCATAAAATGTGAAATAGCTCCAGTAAGGGCTGTAAAGGTCATAATAAAAACACTCGTACCTACTGCTGTTTTAAGTTCATATCCCATGACTGTTGTTAAGATAAGAAGCATCATCATACCTCCACCTGCTCCAACAAAACCACAAATAAAACCTATACAAGTTCCACAAATTATAGATTGGATTGCTCTTTTTTTAGAAGAAACATTATTCATTGCTTCTTTCGTTGTCATTACTGGTCTAACAATAAATTTAACTCCTAAAATAAAAGTCATAAAAACTGAAAAACTTCCCATTGTTGAAGATGGTAAAAGACTTGCCGCATAACTACCTACTACCGTAAAAATAAGTACACTTACCATCATCAATAAACCGTTTCTAATATCTAAATTTTTATTTTTTCCATAAGTATAAGCTGAAACCGCACTGGCAAGGACATCTGATGACAAAGCAATACCTACGGCCATATAAGGATCCATTTTCAAAAAAGCAATGAGCATTGGGCTAATAACAGCAGCCGCTGACATTCCTGCAAAACCTGTTCCTAGACCTGCTCCCATTCCAGCAAAAAAGGTTACAAGAATAATAAATAAAATATTTGTTTCCAATTTATTTTTCCTCCAATAAACAATCTATATTTTTTTTCATAAGTTCTAATGTTTCTTTAAATATCTTTTGATGCTTTTCATCAATATCTGAAAAAAGTGAAGAAAAGAAATGGTTTTGAAACGCTTTTCCTTTTTTTATAACATCATTCGCTTTTTTATTCAAAACTAATTCAACTTTTCTTCGATCTCCTGGAACATCTATCCTAGATAAATATCCTTGATCAACTAACTGATCCACATGAATTGAAACAAGGTTTGCTTTGATTTTTCTTATTTCCACAATATCTTTAGCATATTTATATTGTGGGTTATTTCCCAAAAACATCAAAATATCAAACCCTGTTTGCTTTAAATGAAATTCATTACAAAGATCTTTACATTGTTGATGATAAGCAAGTTCTAATTTTCTAGCAAAATCAATATTCATATTATCACTCCCTTCATTTTTAGATAGTTCATTTTTGAACTATTTTAATAGATAACTTTATAAATGTCAAATATTTATATAAAAAGCAACTCATTCGAGTTGCCATCATTTATTTCATTCAATTCTCTTTTTTTTAATATAAGTTAAAACAACTAAACTTCCTATCAATAATAAAACAACACCTATAATATTTTCATCACCACCTGTTTTTACTTTTTTAACTTCTTCTTTATTTTCAGCTTTTACCGTTGTCTTTGTTTCTTCATTTATAGTTGGTTTTACTGTTTCTTGATTATTTGATGTTGAATCTTTCCTATTATTATCATCTTTTGTTTGTTCTTTGATGAGTAAAGTTGTTGTAGCTATGCCATCTTCAAATGATACTTTTACATGATGTGTTCCTACAGCAAGTATATTTAAATACATATCACCAAAAGTAATGATCATAGAACCTTTTGTTACTTTATAATGTACTTTATCAACTTATTGATCATCTACTTTTACATTTTCTGTATATTCATGATCTATTCTTATTGAAATATCTTTTCCACTTTCTTTAACAAAAGTTTCGCCTTCAGTAACTTTATAATGTTTATTTTTCTTTACAAGTCCTTCAATCGCTTTATTAATAGTATCTGCATAGCTATCTACTATTGCTTGTTCTTGTTTACTTTTGTTCCAATCAATTTGATAAAGCGCTTTTTCTACTTTATTATAATTTTCATATAATTCTTTATCTATAGAATTTACCCTAGAAATAGCTTCATTAACTCGACTATAATCAGCAGCAGGAATACTTATTGTATAAACAAATGTACTTACTTGACTCTTTTGCATTCCTTCTTTAGTAGCTATAGCTTTAATTGTAATAGATGTATTTTTGCCTTACTCCTATAAGATTTATTGGCTCTGTGTATTTTATACCAGTTGTTTTACTTGGCATGCTTCCATCCTTCGTATAATAGATTGTTGCCCCTATTGTTTTATTTTCTTCATATTGACCTTCTTTTAAGTTAGAAATTGGTTCTTTTACCATCCTTAATAATAAACACAGTTTACTTTCTTTTTGAATATTATAATCAGCTAATGTTCTTCCGTCTTCTAGAAGTTGATCATTAAAATAGAGATATTGTTGATCAGGGGGAAAACCTTTTTTATCTTGAATTTTTTGTTTAATATTATCAATACTATCCCCTGATTCAACCTCAAGTGTTAAATAGGAAATATATTGTTCTAAAGGTGGTATTTCTTCTTGAGGGAGAATATGTATAAAAATATTAATAACATAATAAGCAAATACACAAGAAGCTTTTTCTTCTATAGGGGTATTTTCTTTCATTATTTTTTCGAAACATCGATAAACGTCTTCTCTGGCATATTGTGCAGCAAAGGCATCTCCTAAAGTTAAATTAGAAAATGTATAGAGCATGTCTGCCGATAAGCGTAATATAACATCTTCATGATTTAAGTATTTTTCTACGATTTCTAAACATTCTTTGGCTTTTGCAGAAAAGAAATAATACTCAGCCCAAGCAATTTGTGCAAGTTCTTGATCTTCTATTTCTTCAATTGTTTCTTTTGCTTTTCCTGGCAAAAAGAAACTTCCCACTAAGAGAAGGACGACTCTTTTTGACGATAACATTTTCGTCACCTCTTAAAATTTATTTTCTTTAGTATATCCTATAAACAAAAAAAAGATGAAATCTTTTGAAGATTTCACCCTTACATCTTTTATTCAATCATAATTGTACTTGTGTTTTCAATTTGTTTCATATCAGATTTAGGAACTGATAAACGAAGTACTCCACCTTCATATTTAGCTTTGATATCTTCTTTTGGAATATCTCCTAAATAGAAACTTCGTGTCATATTTCCAACGTATCTTTCTTGTCGGATATAACGTCCATCTTTGTCTTTTTCATCTTTATCCAAGCCTTTACTTGTTGATATTGTCAAATATCCATTTTCATAGTTGACATTGATATCTTCTTTCTTGAAGCCTGGTAAGTCAACATCTACTTCATAAGTCGTATCAGTTTCCCTGACATCTGTCTTCATCATATTTCTTGCATGTTTTCCATATAATGGATTTTTCTTTCCAAAGAAATCTTCATCGAAATCATTAAAGAAATCATCAAATAAGTTTTCTGTAAATAAGCTAGGCATCATCATAAGTCATTTCCCCTTTCAATATAAATGCTTAGTCATTAGCATCGTTACTTCAAGCGGTGTTAACTCTTGAAACTAGGTTCTTTATTAATACCTTTCCTAATTTCTAAATACATTATAGCTCTTGACTTTAGCACTGTCAAGATGTGAGTGCTAAAAATTATAAACTTATACTTATACTTAAAATCAACCCAAGGATTCCTACAACCATAAAACATAAAGAGATTCCTGCTGCTTTTTTTCTTTGAATCATTTTTGTTTTTTGATTAGAATCAATAGAATTTATAGGATAGTTTCTTCTTCCTATCAAATAAAGTAATAAACCACTTGAATTATTTCCATTACTTGCGAGTAATCCCCATAGTTTAGGATGTTTTAAACCACGAATTGTGGCATCAATCACCGTTAATCGATAAATTTGATAAACTGTTTCAATTCCCCCAACAAGTGCAATAGCCGCACATATAATCGCTAAAATACTTTTTACTTCCATGATCCGTTCCTCCTTAAATACGTTTAATCATTTGATAAAGCAACAATGATGAACTCACAATAGCAAGACAAAAGATCATCACTAAATAATAACTTTTACTTGGTAAAAACATTCCTAGTGTAACCAACAAGATTACCACAATAATATTTAAGATAATCGCTCTTAATAGTTTTTGATTACTTTTAACAACGTTTGTGCTTTCTTGTAAGTGTTCCATCATTGCATCGTCCCCTTTCAATAAATCATCAAGACTTATGGAATAAAGGTTGCTTAACTCAATGACACTTATAATATCAGGATAAGATTTTTCATTTTCCCAATTGGATATTGTTTGACGAGAAACATTTAGTTTTTCAGCAATGACTTCTTGAGTCAAATCCCTATTTAAACGTGCCTCCTTTAGTTTTTTACCTATTTCCATATTTTCTTTCTCCTTTCATTTTCATTTTTTCATAATCTATTGATAGAGTCTATCAAATATCTTTTACATAGGACTTTTTTCTATGTCAAAATTATTTGACATAGAAAAAAAGACGCTTTAAAAGGCGTCAAATACTATAAAATAAGTTCAATCATTACTACAACAAAGCATCCAATACAAGCGACTTGAATAAGACTTAATTCTTTATAAGATGCATAAATAATAATGATTGTCGCAACGATTCCAGAAATCAAATGACCTGTTGAATAAAAAATATCTGGGAAGGTCATCGCTGCAAGGACCGTATAAGGAATATAATCCAAAAAGGATTGAATGGTTGGGTTCGTAATTTTTTTATTAATAAAGACAAGTGGTATCGCACGAATAGCATAAGTAATAAGCGACATGATCGCTAAATAAATATAAAACTGTTTATCCATGTGCTTCCCCCTTATTAAATAACACAGCGCCTATAAAAGCACTTGTAAGAGCTGAAATCGTCATCGCAAAACCACTTGATAATTGATTGATGATGGGTAAGTAGTAAAAACCTGAACGGATAATAATTGCAAGAGCTACTACTTTAATTATATTTTTATCTTTTTTCATTCCTGGAATAATAATTGCGATAAACATTGCGTATAAAGCAATTGATAAAGCATTACTAATGATCGTAGGTACAATAGAGCCAAGCATGGCCCCTAAGGTTGTTCCAAGCATCCATCCTGCCGTAGAAATTGAAGCAAGCCCAAAGAAGTAAGTCCGACTCACATTTTCTTCAAGCATCGATAAAGCAAAGATTTCATCGGTAATAAAAAAGCTTAAGAGCCATTTATAAATTCCTTTAAACTTTTCATCTACTTTTTGGGAAAGTGAAAGTGACATAAACGCATAACGAATATTCACGGTCAATTCCACGATTGCCATTTCTAAATAGGTCCCTTGTCCTGCAATAATTCCTAGTGAAGCAAATTGCCCTGCTGAAGTAAGATTCAATAGCGAGATCAAAACTGCTTGTATCACACTAAATCCCATTGATACAGCAATCGCTCCAAAAGAAAAAGACACAGATAAATAGCCTAAAGCAATTGGTATTCCATTTTTCATTCCTCTTTTTATTTCTTTCATAACGTGTCCATTATACAAAAATATCCTCGATAACTCTACAATTACCGAGGAATATTTTAGGCAAATTTTTCAACAATTGGTTTTGATACCAATTTATTCCATGTACTAATTAAGGGACCTGTACCAAACATTAAAATAATTGTTGCAATTCCTAATGGTCCACCTGTAATAAACCCAATTAAAACACAAACAACATCTGTCATAATACGGCATACTGGATAAGATGGTGACATCACATCTGCCATATAAATAGATAAAGCATCATAACATCCTGTTCCAAGATCTGATGTGATATATAAAGAACATCCAAGTGTAACAAATAAAATACCAATCGCTAAAACCACGAATTTCATTAGTAATGAAAATGGAATAACATCCGGTGAAGAAACATTAAATAATTGACAATAAACATTATTAAAGAATTGTACAAAGAAACCAAGTAAAAACATATTAATAATGGCACCAATATTTAAATATTTTAAATTACTTCTACTTAATAAAATTAAAATTAAAAATAAGATCGCATTAACACTTCCTTGAAAAACACCTAAAGGTATATTTAATAAACTACTGATTCCTGTTGTCATTGATGTAAATGGATCAATTCCCATTTGTGATATACGACATGTTGAAACACCTATAGCGATAATAATATTTCCAATTAAAGAAATAATTGCTAGTTTGATTGAAAACTTAAATTTCATACTTTCACCCTTTCAAAAGTATTATACTTATTTTTTAATCTTTGAATTTTATTTTCAAAATATGAAAAACTATCTCAAAAATGAGATAGTTTCATAAATCATAAAAATCATTTCTGTATTGATTATAAGAAGAAGGAGAAAGAGTAAGATCCAGGGTATAATCTTTTTAATCATTTTCTATTTTCTTAGGAAAGATAATTGTTGTCTTAAAGAGATCACCATCTACATTCACTTCAAAAGTTCCTTCTTGCACTTCAACAAAACTCTTACAAATGGCAAGTCCTAAACCAGATCCTTCACTTTTACGTGAAGCATCCCCTTGTACAAATCTTTCTGTTAAATCATCTGGATTTGATATTTCATGAGCAGAAATATTTTTAAAGACAAGAATAACTTGTTGATTTGTTTCAATAACTTGTAAATAAACACGGGTATTTTCTAAAGCATACTTACAAATATTTTGACATATATTTTCTAATATACGATAGGTTTTTTCACTATCAAGGTGACAGATGATTTTTTTGTTTTCAAAATCATTTTTGAGATTTAAATGATGTTGTTCAAATTGTTCTTGATATTCAAAGAGTACTTGTTGCAACAGGGCATGTATATCTAAGTCAATAGGATTTAATTGAATATTACCACTATTGACTTTAGAAACTTCAAATAAATCTTCTATAAGTGTTTTAAGTCTTTTAGTATTTCGATCAAGAATTTCAATATATTCATTTTGTTGTTCATTTGTAAGTTCTTCATTTTTTAATAAATCGATATAAGAAATAATGGATGTTAAAGGTGTTTTTAAATCATGAGAAACATTACTAATCAATTCTGTTTTCATCTTTTGTGAAGCCACTTCTTTACTTACCGCATCTTTAAAACCATCATTAATACAATTAAGTTCATCTTTTAAAGAATTAAATAATCCAAGATCTTGATTGATTTTATCGTTAAATTCTCCTTGAGATAAATGATTGGCTGATTGTAAAAGAATTTGATAATCATTGCTTACTTTTGAAAGTAGCTTTTTAGAAATCAACATAATAATGATGGCACAAATCAAAGAAATAAAACATGTAAAAATAAGATAAATACGTGGACTATTATAATAAAGATTTCCTATAATTCCCATAAAAAAATAAACAAATAATAGAATTCCTTCAATACAAATACCACTGATTAAACCTATTTTAAGAATGATATTTCCTTTTTGATTCTTTAAATCAAATTGTGTTAAGCTTTTAATTTCATCTTTAAAATAGTGATAATCACTACAAACAAGCGTATGTTCTTTAATAAAGTCTTTACCAAAAACAAGAATAGATTTGATATAAAAGATAAAATACATAATCATGGCATAGAAAACAAACCAACCACCTACATTGATAATCGGTTCAATCGCAACACCGGCACCAGCCATTCCTCTTTCTCTTAGCATCCAAGCAAAAGTTCCTTGCCAAGAGGCCCTTAATACTTCTGTCATGCCAGCAAGCCACATTTCAATTAAAATAATATAAATAAAGAACATAAAGAATAATTTAACTTTAACAACTGTTTTAAAAGGTTCAATTTCAATCAGTTTTCTGACTGGCACAAATAACATAAAAATGACAAGAGCTGCAACAATAATAAAGACATAGGTTACTAAAACATCAGAAATGGATCCTTGTTTAGAACATAATTCTTCTAAATAACAATTTGTTGGTAATTTTTTAGGTATCGCAATCAATACTTTAATGTTTGTTGGATTATTGATGGTTATTTGATTAATAATATCACTATTACCTTCATCTAAATAATTATTTTTAAAAAGTTGATCAAAGGAAGTATTGTAGAAGGATCCTTCCCAATCGCTGGTTTGATTTCCCTCAAGAGAAACATTTCCATTTTCATCATAATCAATGGTTGCATACCATTGATAGTCATTTAATACTTTTTTATCTTGAGTTTCAAATGCTTTTTTTAAATTCTTTTTAGAATTTGTGAAAAAGATTTTTTCATCTGTTTTATCATAAACATAATATTTGATTCCTTTTGTTTCATGATTATTTTCATCTTCTAAATTATAAATATAATCATTAAAAGCATCTTTTAAAGGATAGTCATCATAAACCTTAAGTTGGTCAACATCACCTTCAACATAGTAATGAAGTAAATCATAATTTCCTTTTCTTCTTTGAATTTTCATATCTAATAAAATACTTTTACTTGTAAGTATTTCGGTAATTCTACTTCGATTATTATCAAAATCAAGTTTAGTCGAAGTCATTTTTTCTTTTACACCATAACTTAAATAAGTGACTAATGAAGCAATAATCAATACAGAAAATAAAAGTATTTTAAGTAATCTGTTTTTATTTTTCATGTTTCCTCCTATTGTTTATCAATTTTATATCCAACACCCCAAACAACTTTTAAATATTGTGGTTTTTTAGGATTAATTTCTATTTTTTCTCTTAGATTACGAACATGAACCATCACTGTTTCACTATTAATGGCTTCTTCATTCCAAACACGTTCATAAATATCATCGGCAGAAAAAACCTTTCCCGCATTTTTCATTAATAATTCTAAGATTTTAAATTCGATTGGTGTTACTTTTACCTTTTTGCCATCAACTGAAACAGTTTTAGTATCTACATTCAGTTCAAGACCTCCACAAATATAAACATGATCACTTTCTTTTGGTGCTGTCGCATCTAAATAACGTCCATATCTTCTTAAATGTGAACGCACTCTAGCCATAAGTTCCATAGGTACAAATGGTTTTGTCACATAATCATCGCCACCTAAATTAAGTCCCATGATTTTATCAATATCTTCTGATTTTGCTGAAAGAAAAATCACTGGAAAATCATATTTTTCCCTTAACTTTGCGACCATTGTTAAACCATCCATACGTGGCATCATAATATCAACAATGGCAAGATGAATTGTTTCTTTTTCCACAATTTCTAAACCTTCAAGGCCATCATTTCCAACATACACATCGTATCCTTGGTTTTGTAAATAAATTTTAATTGCATTGGCAATTTCATTGTCATCTTCGACAACTAATACATGATATTTTTCCATTCCCTTTTTAACTCCTTATCTAAGCATTGAAAACAATGCAAAACTAATACATATATAACCTGCATATACACAGCTTATTAAAATGATTTTGTTTATTCTTTCCATCTTCCTCACCTCTTGCCTTAAAGTATAGAGATGATTTATAAATATTTTCTTTTTATATTTCTAAAGATTTTCTTAAGATTAAAACTATCTCTATTGTACATAATCTTTTGTAAAAAAGGAAATCTCTTATAAATATAAGATTATTTGTCTATTTTTACCTAAATTATTAAAATAACTCTTATGTAACATGAGAGTTTGATATAATGAATTTGAGGTGAATACTATGAATAATGATTATTTAAGTATTGGTGAAATGGCCAAAATGAATCATATCACGGTAACAACATTAAGGTTGTATGATGAACTTGATTTATTGAAGCCTGTTTATGTTAATCCTGAGACAAATTATCGCTATTATGATATTAAACAAAATGCACGTTTGGATTTGATTCAATATATGAAAGAACTGCAAATGAATCTTAAAGAAATTAAGGAACTTCTCGATAAAGAAGATATTAATTTAATTGAAGCAATTTTAATTAAAAAAAAGCAACAACTTTCTATACAAATCAATGATTTACAAAGAACTAAAGATGCTATTTCAAGAACGATTTATAGTTTGGAAAGATATCGTAAATCACCCCCAAGCGGGACAATTACTTTAGAATATATTGATCGAAGAAGGATCTATGTCATGCATACTAATATTAATTTCTATGAACATGATTTAAATGTTTATGAATATCTTTTAACCCAATTAAAAAATGATTTGATTGCACATCATTATCCCCAAATTTATTATTGTAATGCGGGAACTTTTCTTAATAAAGAACGATTTTTAAAACAAGAGTTTATTTCAGATCGTATTTTTGTTTTTGTGGATGATCATTTTCCTGAAAAAGAAATACAAGTGATTGAAAATGGAATGTATGCTTGTATTTATCTTGATGATTTTCATCAAGAAATCAATTATGCCAAACGTCTTCTTGATTATTGTAAGATGAATCATCTTACAATATGTGGGGATTATATTTGTGAAGTCTTAAGTGAACTCAGTATTTTTGATCACCATGAACGTTCTATGTTTTTAAGATTACAAGTTCCTGTTTCTTTTAAAAAAATAGTTGACTCTCATGTTGGATAAGACTCTATGATATAAGTAAAGAAATAGGAGGCATGAATTATGGAAAAGATTAAAGTTGTACAATATGGTTGTGGAAAGATGGCAAAATATATTATTCGTTATCTTTATGAAAATGGTGCAATGATTGTTGGTGCCATTGATACTAACCCAGCTATTATTGGAATGGATATTGGTGATTTTGCAGGTCTTGGTATTAAGACTGGTGTTTGTATTAGTGATCAAGCTGATCAAGTTTTAGATGAAACAGATCCTGATATTGCTGTTGTCACTTTATTTAGTTTAGTCAGTGATTGCTTCGATCATTATGTAAAATGTTTATCAAGAGGAATTAGTGTTATTTCTACATGTGAAGAAGCAACATATAGTTGGACAACTGATCCAGTTCGTACAAATCAATTAGATGTGATTGCAAAAGAAAATGGATGTACTTTTGTTGGTAGTGGTATGGAAGATATCTTCTGGGTAAATATGGTTGGTTTAGTAGCCAGTGGATGTCACTCTATTAAAAAGATTGAAGGTGCTGTAAGTTATAATGTCGAAGATTATGGATTAGCTCTTGCCAAAGCTCATGGAGTTGGTTTAACACCTGAAGAATTTGAAGCAAGTATTGCCCATCCTGAAGTATTAGAACCTTCATATGTATGGAATTCAAATGAAGCCTTAGCAGCACGCATGGGATGGACAATTAAATCTCAAACACAAAAATGTGTTCCTTATTTCCATGAAACAGACTTATATTCATCAACTTTAGGTGAAACAATTCCAAAAGGAAACTGTATTGGTATGGCTGCTGTTGTAACAACAGAAACTTTCCAAGGACCTGTTATTGAAACACAATGTATTGGTAAAGTCTATGGTGAAGATGATGGTGATATGTGTGATTGGAAAATTACAGGTGAACCAGATACAGAGTTTCATGTTGTAAAACCTGCAACGGTTGAACATACATGTGCAACAATTGTCAATCGTATTCCAACTGTTTTAGTTGCACCTGCTGGTGTAGTTACAGTTGATGAATTAGATCGTTTAGATTATTTAACTTATCCTATGGAATATCATATTTAATGTAAAAGCAGAGCTTAGGCTCTGCTTTTTTGATAGAAAACAATACTTTCATAAGGTTTAAGAGTTCCTTTTTGATGTTGATTATAGTTTTGAATCAATACTTTTTCATTATTTAAAATAGATGCATCATAGCTTACTTCCTTATCCGTAAAATTACAATAAACATAAAGTTCTTCATCTTGATAAAGACGTTTATAGGCATAAATATTTTCATCATTTTTCATTATTAACTCATATTTACCTAAAGTAATGATTTCATATTCTTTTCTTAATTGAATTAATTTTTGATAAGTATGAAAAATAGAATTTGTATCTTTCATTTCTGCTTCAGCATTGATTGTTTGATAATTTGGATTCATCATAATCCAAGGAATATGTTCACTAAACCCTGCATTTTTTTCTTTGTTCCATTGCATTGGTGTTCTAGCGTTATCTCTACTTGATTTTCTCATATAGCGTAACATATCTTCATGACTTACCGATTTTTCTATTTCTACAAGTTGTTTGTAGCTATTGAATGTTTCAATATCTCGATAATCATCAAGTGAATTAAAAGGTACATTTGTCATCCCCAATTCTTCCCCTTGATAAATATAAGGTGTCCCTTGCATCATATGTAAACATATCGCCAACATTTTTGCTGATTTTTCATGACACAAAGGAGAAGAAGTATCACCAAATCTTGAAACACATCGTGGTTGATCATGATTATTCCAGAACAAAGAATTCCAAGCCTGTTGATACATTCCTACTTGCCATCTCGACATAATTTGTTTTAAATCTTTTAAAGAAAATCTTTGATCTGTCCATTTATTAACTTCTGCACCATCAACATTCATTAGTTCAAACTGAAAGATCATGCTTAATTCTCTATTATCTAAAGGAGCATATTTTTTAGCATCCTCGATTGTTACAGCAGGGGTTTCTCCTACTGTTAAAAGTTCTTTTCTAGAAAATACTTTTTGATTCATTTCTTGAATATATTCATGAATATGTGGCCCATTTGCACATACTTGATGACCTTTAATAGTACTGTCTACATAGTATTGACTTTCATCCTTACTAATAAGATTAATGACATCTAAACGAAAACCATCAACACCTTTATCTACCCAGTAATTCATAATATCAATACATTCTTGTCTTACCTTAGGATTTTGCCAATTTAAATCAGGTTGTTTTTTAGAAAATAAATGCAAATAATACTCATTTGTCTTTTCATCAAGTTCCCAAGCTGAGCCTTGAAAGCAGCTTGTCCAATTATTTGGAACATCTCCCTCATTTCCTTCTTTCCAAATATAATAATCTCGATAAGGATTATTTTTAGATTTTTTACTTTCTTGAAACCAAAAATGTTCATCACTTGTATGATTAAAAACTAAATCAAGAATAATTTTGATCTCTTTTTGATGCGCTTTATCTAATAATTCCTCAAAATCACTCATTGTTCCAAATTCACTTTGAATACTTCTATAATCAGAGATATCATAGCCATTATCATCATTTGGAGATTTAAAAATAGGGGTTAACCATAACACATCTACACCTAACGTTTTTAAATAATCAAGTCTTGAAATAATACCTTGTAGATCTCCCACACCATCATTATTACTATCTTGAAAGCTTTTTACATAAATTTGATAAACAACACTCTTTTTCCACCATTCCATATTGATTCCTCCTGCTTTTATTATTCTCTTTTTACAAAGGAAATTCATTGCCTTTTTTAACAATTTATAGTCAATTATTAACTTTTCGATATTTTGTTGGTGTTGTATGATATTCTTTTTTAAAAACATTTTCAAATGATTTTACGTTTTTAAATCCATGATTTAAAGCAATATCAATGATTTTCATGTTAGTATGTATTAAATCATAATAAGCATGTTTTAATCTTATTTTTTGTAAATATTGATAAAAGGAAATCGTTGTTTGTCTTTTAAATAATCGTGATAAAGAATTAGGATGAAAGTGAAATTGTTTAGCTATAATTTCAAGTGTTAAATCTTGGTTATATCTTTTTTCTATTTCTTCTATTATTTTATAAATTTCTTTTGTGTTTTCTTCTTGTTTTTTATCTAATAAACAATCCTGTATGAGTTTTTGATAAAGTTGATACATTAAAATATGTTGTTCTATTGGTAAAAGATGGTGAATATATTTCATTTCTAACCAAGGTTTAAGCCATTCTTTGTTTGATGGAGCTTTTAATTTAAAGAAATAAGATTGAATTTGAAATTCTTTAAAGACATCAACTGACAACAAATATGTATATAAATGTGTAAATTCAGGAAAATTGAATTGATGAACACTATGTGAGTTAATAATAAACATTTCCCCTTGATGAAATATTTCTTTCTTTCCATCAATATATGCTTCTACTTTTCCTGAAACGACATATACAACTTCAATATCTTGATGATAGTGGGAACTTACTGGTCGATTTTTATTAAATTGATGATTATAAAAAACAATAGGATATTTAATATTTGTTTTAACAATTTCTAGATGATGATCCATTTTATTCACCTCTTTTTTATTATATAAGAAAAAAGCCTACATCGTAGACTTTTTGAACATATTTATAAAATACTGATGAATTAAATCATCTTCATCAAGTTCAGGATGAAATGCAAGTGCTAATTGTTTTTTATATTGAACAGCAATAATATTGTCATTCACTTTAGAAAGAATATCAACACCATCTTGTACACTTTCGATATAAGGTGCTCGAATAAAAGTCATAGGTACTTTTCCTATTCCTTTCATTTCTTCAATGGTGTGAAAACTTCCTAGTTGTCTACCATAAGCATTTCTTTTAACCGTCATAGGTATTGTTGAAAAATAAGTTTGATTTTGATTTTCTATTTCCTTAGCTAATAAAATGAGTCCTGCGCATGTAGCAAGTGTTGGTAAGCCATCTTGAATACGTTTTTGTAAAATATCAAACATATCCAATTCTTTTAAGAGCTTTCCTTGAACAGTACTTTCTCCACCAGGAAGAATTAAACCATCAAAATCTTGTTCCAAATCTTTTTTTTGCCTTAATTCAATACACTCTACTCCCAACTTTTCTAACTTTTTTTCATGTTCAATAAAAGCACCCTGTAAAGCCAATACTCCTACTTTCATTATTTTCCTCTTTCTGCCATTAAAATTTCAATTTCTTGTTCATTAATCCCAACCATTGCTTCTCCTAAATCTTTTGATAACTCTGCTATCAATTTTGCATCTTTATAATTTGTAACTGCTTTAACAATTGCTTCTGCACGTTTTTTAGGATTTCCTGATTTAAAAATACCTGAACCTACGAAAACTCCTTCTGCCCCAAGTTGCATCATTAATGCAGCATCTGCAGGTGTAGCAACTCCACCAGCAGCAAAGTTAACAACTGGTAATTTTTTATGATCGTGAACATATTCTACAAGTTCATATGGTACTTGTAATTGTTTTGCAACTTCGAAAAGTTCATCTTTTCTAATGGCTGAAATTTGGGCAATTTGTTTATTCATCATTCTCATATGACGAACGGCTTGAACGATATCTCCTGTTCCTGGTTCTCCTTTGGTACGAATCATACTTGCTCCTTCATTGATACGACGAAGTGCTTCTCCTAAATCTTTAGCTCCACAAACAAATGGTACTTCAAATTCTCTTTTGTTGACATGATAAACATCATCAGCTGGTGATAAAACTTCACTTTCATCAATATAATCAATTTCAATTGCTTGTAGAATTTGTGCTTCTACGAAGTGTCCAATACGACATTTTGCCATAACTGGAATACTGACTGCTGCTTGAATTTCTTGAATCATTTTTGGATCAGACATTCTTGCAACTCCCCCTGCTGCACGAATATCTGCAGGAATTCTTTCAAGTGCCATAACAGCACATGCTCCAGCTTCTTCTGCGATTTTTGCTTGTTCAGGTGTTGTTACATCCATAATAACACCACCTTTTAACATTTGTGCTAATTGTTTATTTAATGCATATCTTTCATTTGACATTTTTTAATCCCCCTGTTTACTTTTGTTATGGCTTTTATTATACTTAAATGTGAACATATTAAAATATTCAAATTAAATATATTCATTAAGGTCAGTTTAAGGAGGAATCAATTATGTTAACATATAATCTTACAAATATAGGGTCAGATTCCCTTTATGAATATCTTTATAAATGTATAAAAAAAGACATTATTTTAGGAAACATAAAACCAGGAGAAAGATTACCATCAAAGAGACCTTTTTCAAAAAATCTTGGAGTAAGTATCATTACTGTTGAAAATGCCTATAGTTTACTTATGTCAGAAGGATTTATCTATTCATTACCAAAAAAAGGTTTTTATGTCACTGATCTAAAAAATATTCCTTCTAAAAAACAAGTGAATAAAGAGAAAGTGATTTTAACAAGTGGACATAATCACTACTTAGCTGATTTTTCTAGTAATCAAACTGAAAGTGATATCTTTCCCTTTACTACCTGGATCAAAACCATGAAAGAAGTACTAAGAAATAATCAAGAAGAGTTAATGATCAACTCACCTTGTGGAGGAATTCTTGAACTAAGAAAAAACATTGCGAATTTCTTAAAAGATTTTAGAAATATGAATATTAAACCTGAACAAATCATTATTGGTGCAGGTACAGAATATCTATATAGCTTGATTATTCAACTTTTAGGAAACGATGTTAAATATGGCTTAGAAAACCCTGGTTATCCAAAAACTGCGCAAATTTATAAAAGTATGAATGTTGATTTTGAATATGTGGATATGGATGAATATGGAATTGATCCAAATGAATTAGAAGAAAAGAAAATTGACGTAATACACATCTCCCCATCTCATCATTTTCCTACAGGTATTGTTATGCCAATTTCAAGAAGATATGAACTTTTAGGTTGGGCAAATAAAGTTGAAAAACATTATATTATTGAAGATGATTATGATAGTGAATTAAGATTAGGAGGAAAACCAATTCCTACCCTACAAAGTATCGATGTTTCCGATAAAATCATCTACATGAATACCTTTACTAAAACTCTATCATCAACCATCCGTATGTCCTATATGGTATTACCAGAATCATTAGCTGATGAATATTATAAACGTCTTTCATTTTATTCATGTACCGTTTCAAATTTTGAACAATATACACTTTCTAGATTTATTGAAAACGGGCATTTTGAAAGACATATTAATCGTTTAAGAAATTATTATTTAAAAAAACAAAATACAATCTTAAATGCTTTCCAAACAAGCAGTATAAATAATAAGATTGAAATTTATAATGAAACTACCGGTGTTCATTTTTTAATGAAAATAAAAAGTGAAAAAGCAGAAAAAGACATTATTAACAACGCCTTCAGTAAAGGAATAAAGTTAAGTCCACTTTCTCAATATTACAAAAATAATGAAGAAAACAATAATATTTATGTTATGAACTATTCCTCATTAGATAGTGAAAAAATAGAACTAATTGTAGAGAAATTAAAACAATGTATTTAAAAATCCTAACACAATCTGTTAGGATTTTTTAGTTAACAAACAAAAAAAAAAAAAGAAGGAACTGGCAACGAGCTATTTTC
>OLQR01000924.1_pt1 | contig 19639 bp, 12 predicted proteins | sample 1671881 | NCBI WGS metagenome assembly OLQR01 (sample SAMEA3136623, study PRJEB25190) | human gut metagenome | biome: human gut; feature: human-associated habitat; material: faeces | place: Austria | collected 2013 | reverse complement strand
TGCTCCGCAGCCTGCGGCGCGGTGGTGGGCTGCGCCGTCGGGGTTGTCGTCGGCGGCGTGGTGGGCTGGGGCAGCTTGGCCGTCACGGTGTCGGCCCGGGTGATTTCCTTGGTTGCCGCGGCATCGGCAAAATACTTGCCGCAGCCGCCGCAGTACCAATACTCAATGTTGCCTTCTTCGGCAACGGTAGCGGCCTTTGCGTCAATGTGTTTCAGGTGGGCGTGGTTGTTCAGGTCAGGGCTGCCATAGCTTTTTCCGCAAATCTCACAGACCGCCTTATCCTTGCAGGTAGCCATGCCGCCGGAGTGCGCCGCCTTATTAAACACCGCGCCGCAGGTGCAGACCTGCCAGTGCTCCGTGTCGTTGTGTTCCCAGTCGTTGCTCTGATGGTCATGGGCATCGCCCTGTCCATTGAACACCGGCAGGGTCTTGCCCGCCGCGTCCAGATACTGGCATGTGTCTGCCCACGGGTCAGCATGGTTGTCGCGTTCGCCAGCCTTGAGCAGCTTCCGCACCGTGCCGTCGGCAAATTCTGCGGCGGTCTTGGAGTCGGTTCTCTTGACATTAACACGGTCAGAAGTGCTGGCTGGGTTTCCTGTAGGCAGATAGTAGCAGTTATCGATAGTGGTGCAAACAGGGCCGGACAGATCGCCTATAATTTCGCCCGTATTGGTGCTTCCGTGCAAACTGCCGACATTATAACAGTTGGCAATCAGAATATCTATGTTCTCACTATCAGATTGACCTGTGATTCCACCGGCGTAATTGCCGGAGACCATTCCGACATTATAGCAGTCACGAATTGTTGCGTCTATTCCAGCAGCGTCGTTTTTTCCACCGATTTCTCCGCAGATTCCACCGGAGAAGGAGGGGCTTGAAATATTACCGAAGTTGGCGCATCCGATGATGTCACTGTCCGTGCTCCAGCCGACAATTCCGCCAGCATACCAATTTCCAGTTACGGTACACCGATTGGTGCAGTTTTCAATGGTGCTGCTATCAGCGCAGCCCACAATGCCGCCGTAGGCTACGCCATCCTCACTGCTATGGGTCACGGAACCGGCTACCGTCAAATTTTTGATGGTGGCGTTCATCACATAGCAGAACAAACCGCCGTTCTTGTTGCGGTAGTTGACATTCAGACCGGAGATGGTATGGCCGTTGCCGTCAAATGTGCCAGAGTAGGGGAAATCAATAGTGGTACCATTATTTTCCGTTCCATTTCCAATGCCAATCGGCGTCCATTCCTCATTTTTCAAATCAATGTCCGCTGTCAGCACGGCACAGATTTTGGTTTCTTCTTTGGTTTTTGCATTGTTCACCTTATCCCGGAACCATTTCAGCCCCGCGGCGGTGTTGATTTGATAGGGATCTGTCTCCGTGCCGCTGCCGGTGATGAGAGCGGGGGTGCCGTTAAATGTGCCGCCGTTGATGATACCGCTGCCGGAAACTGTGCTGTTAAAAACGCCGCCGGTGATGGTACCGTTGTTGATGACCTCGCCGTTGAATGTGCCTTTTTCGATGGTGCTGTCGGGGGTAACGGTCACTTTGCCTTTGAACACAGTCTCGCCAGTGCCTGTAATGGTACAGGGACCGTCGCTTTTATCTTTATCTCCCAGCACGACGTCGCCGTTAACCGAGCCACCGTTGGCGTAAAGTTTCCCATAGTCATTAGGATACATCAGAGAGCCGGTGATGTATAGTCCGCTTCCGTTTGCCGCAGTACATTGGAAAATTTGCGCATTGCCCTCCAAGGTGATCTGCCTCATGCAATCGGCGCTCACGCCGCCGCCATAGGTTTCGCCGGGGGTGACGGAATTATCCGCCTTGCAGTTTTGAATCACGGCGTTGCCCGACAGGGTGAACTTCGTATTGTTTGTGAGATAGACACCCCCGCCGTTTGAAGATTTGGAAGAGTTGGAGATTGCCTGACAGTATTCGATTTTTGCCTCACCAGACATCTCAAAGCTGCTGCTGCTGTTGACATATATGCCTCCGCCGTAAATAGATTGGGTCGCGCTTTCGACGGTGCAGCTGCGAATGACCGCCTGACCTGACATTTTGAACGTGCCGGAAGCACGAACACCGCCGCCGATGTCGGAGGCGACACAGCCGATGATGCTGCCGCCGGACATAGAGAACGGACTCTGGTTTGACTCCGAATCAACATATACACCGCCGCCGCACTCCGCGGAGCAGCCGATAATATTGCCGCCGGACATAGAGAACTGACCCTGTTTGCCGTCTCGCTCCGACTCAATACATATGCCGCCGCCGAACTCCGCGGAGCAGCCGACAATATTGCCGCCGGTCATGGTCAGCTGCCCGCCGGGTGCGATATACACACCGCCGCCATAATATGCGTCGTAGACATATTTGCCGCTGCCGAACTGAATCGGTTTTCCCGTGCCGCCGGTGATAACGCCGCCGGTGACGGTCTCTGTGCCGCTTGCCTCGTCCAGCACCCACAGTTTGCCATTCGGATTGAATCTGTGCGAGGGCTTACTCGTATTGCTGTCCTCGATCGTCAGCTGCCCGCCGTCCTTGACCACAATCACGCTGCCCTTGTTTACGCTCTCGTATTTGAGCACATGACCGTTCAAGTCCAGCGTCACGGTGCGGTTGACGGTCAGGGAACTGCTGATGTCAATGTTCGCCGTCAGCTTGACGGTGTTGACATTAGAATTAGCAATAGCCGCAGTCAAGTCAGGCTCGTTGCCGACTTCTGTTACCGCTCCGCTCGCGGCGGGCGTCTCGCCCTCGCCACTCAACGCCGTCAAGGCCGTCTCCGGCTGGGCTGCCGCATCGTCTGCGGGCCGGGCGCACTTTTCACAGTTCTCCGGCAAAGCGCCCTCCGCGCCGCAGACGGGGCATTCCGCATTCATGCTTTCCGCCGTGCAGGCTGTTTCACAACTGCACTCGGGCGGGGTTTCCGTGCTGCCTTCCGCAAAAGCCGCTGTTGGCATAAGGCACAGCAGCATACACAGGGCAAGCAGGGTGCTTACGATTTGCTTTTTCATCTTACCTCCTTCGTTCTTTGCTGCCCGCTGACAGCATCACAATGACACCTTAAATTATGGGGTGAAATGCTCGAATTGTCAAGTGCTTTTTTGGAAAAATATATCGTAAAGACGAAGATAAGCGCACCGCAAGACCCCTTCAAAAGGACCAAATCTCATACTTTGGGATGATTTACTTTTCCCCTTCGGATGGTATAATTTAACTATTATAGTATGGCATTTCCCCGCCCTTCACCCAAAAGGAGTTAAAATTGAACGGAAATATTCTGATAAAGCCATCTGTGCAGCAAAAATTTGACAGCGTTATGCAAAGTGGTCGCATCCTTTTTTTCAGTGCGCCCTGCGGCTTTGGCAAAACGGCGCTGGCCAATGCGCTGCTGCGCGGGCATCGGACGCTGCGGCTGTGTGCCGATGCGCCGGATTTTACGCTCTGCACACTGCCGAAAAACTGGGATGTCCTTTTGATCGACGACTTTCAGCTTTTGCAGGAGCAGGAAACCGCGCAGACGCTCTGTGAACTGATCCGTGCCAACCCGGCACGCCGGTTTGTGTTCCTCTCCCGCGGGGTGCCGCCGTCGTACTTGGCGGCCTTCCAGTACACGGGTCTTATGACCACGCTGGAGCCGGACGACCTTCTTTTTGACCGCGAGGATATACGCGGCTTTTTTGCCGCCCGCAAGGCAGCCGTGACGGAAAGCGAAATCAACGGCATCCTGAAAGAATCCATCGGCTACCCACTGGGCGTCGCTGTTACGGCGCGGTGTATGTCCGGCGGCAAGCCGTTCGCCCCGGAAATCGTAGCGCAGGCTTACCGGGAGGTGTTCAACTACTTCGAGGATGCCATCTATCGCCGGTTCGATCTTCCTATGCGGCATTTTTTGCTGGATCTTGCCCCCTTTGAGCGCTTTGATTTGGAAATGGCGCGGATGGTCAGCGGCGACCCCCGCGCCGGGAATCTGCTGGACTGGTTGCTGCACAACACAACGATGCTGCGTTGTAACGATGTGCGGCACTTCCACTTCTGGCCGCAGTTCCGCGCCTTCCTTCTCTGGGAGATGGAGAAAGAATGCAGCGAGGAAAAGCGCCGCGCCGTTTTCAGCCGCGGGGCGCTTTACTACGAGCTGAAAGAGGATTATGCCCACGCGCTGGAATGCTACACCAAAAGCGGGGATCACGCCAAAATATCCGAGCTGCTGATCCGCAATTCCGAGCAGCACCCCGGCATGGGGCATTACAGCGAGATGGAAAAGTATTACCGCGCTCTGCCGGAAAGCGAAATCTTGGCTTCGCCTTCCCTGATGCAGGGAATGAGTATGCTTTGCGCCCTGGCAATGGACTATGAAGGCTCGGAACGGTGGTACGGGGCGCTAAAAGACTTTGCCGACTGCCGCAAAAAACAGGACCCTGCCGCCAGACAGGCTCGCAGCCGCCTTGCATGGCTGGATATTTCCCTGCCGCAACGCGGTGTGGAGGGGCTGACAAAAACGATCCCGGCCGTGTTCCGGCTGCTGACCGATAAAGAAATAACGCTGCCGTCTTTTTCCGTGACCAGTACCTTGCCCAGCATTATGAACGGCGGCAAGGATTTTTCAGAGTGGAGCAAAAAGGACGATCTTTTGTATCGGACGCTTCGCACCTCGGTAGAGGCCGTGCTGAAAAAAGACGGCGTGGGGCTGGCGGACTGCGCCGTTGCCGAAAGCAAATTTGAAAAGGGCGAAAACATCACCGAGCGTATGCTTGCGCTTATCCCGCAGGTGAGTGAGATCCAGCAAAAGGGAACGCCGGATATAGAGTTTGCCGTGAACGGGCTGCTGGCGCGCTGCCAGCTGTCCAAGGGGCAGGCGGCAGATGCCCGCCGCACGATCGAAACGCTGCGTGCCCGGTTTGAAGCGCAGGGGCTGACCCGCTTTTTGCCGAATATGGACGCGATGCTCTGCCAGATGGCCCTGCACTGTGACGATCAGGACAGTGCCGACGAGTGGTACCGCACAAAAGCGCCCCGCGACCCCATGCACCTGAACGTAATGAAGCGGTATCAATACCTGACGCAAGCCATGGTTGAAATTGCGCAGAACCGCCCGGACGCCGCCCTGCTGACGCTTTCGCCGCTGGAACGCTACATACAGGGCTGCGGGCGGCATATTGACGGCATCCACCTGAACATTCTGTGCGCCCTTGCCCTGTACCGGAAAAAGGACGACGCATGGCGGGCGCGGCTTACGGCCGCGCTGGATACGGCGGCAGAGTACAGCTTTATCACGCCCGTCAGCGTGTACAGCGCCGCCGTGCTGCCCCTTTTGGAAAAGCTGAACCGGAACGATGATACAAAATGGTACAAGCGCCTTATGGCCGCCGTGCGGACACAGGCGACCTATTATCCGCGCTTTCTCGCCCCGCGCATGACGGCGGCGGAGGAACTCACCCCTACGGAATTACAGATACTACACTTGTTATGCGCGGACAAAAGCAATGCTGAGATCGCGCAGATCATGAATATAAAGCTGCCCACGGTAAAGACCCATGTGAGCCATGTTTTAGAAAAACTGGATGTAAAGCGGCGCAGCGAAGCCAAAACCGCAGCCAAAAAGCTGTGGCTTATTTCCAACCACTGATGTCAAACGGAGGAAAACCTGATGAAAAAACGAGTATTGAGCTTATTTATGGTGCTCGTGCTCTGCCTGACGCTTTTGCCCACGGCGGCCTTCGCCGAGGGGGAAACAGGCGGCGAGAACAGCGGCTCGAATAACAACTCTGTCGCCAAGGTCGGCGATACGGAGTATGACACACTGCAAAAAATTTTGGATGATTTTGATGAAATAGAACCGGCTGAGATCACGCTGCTCGGCAACGTCACAGAAGATATTACCGTTTACGCCGCGACGACCATCGACATGGCTGGTTTTAGCATTACCGGCGTTATTGAAGCCACGGACAGCCTGACGCTGACGAACGGCACGGTCAAGGGCAATGTAGAGGTGGATGGCGGTACGTTCACCATGACCGCCCCAACCGATGCGGCAGCTGCGATTGATGGCGAACTGAACGTCATTTCCGGCTCTGCCTATGTCAGCGGTGCGAAAATCGGCGTGAAAGGCACGCTGGTCTTTGGTGGTACGGACATGACCATTACCGGCACGGAGCGGGCCGTTGCGCTGAACAAAGCCGCAGAGCCGAAGGGCGTAGAACTCTATGGCTCTACCGACGTGAACGGCGAAACCTCTGACGAGGCCGTGTTTAACGAAGAACAGAGTACCTATACGGTCAGCGGCGAGGCTGCAAAGAAGCTCAGCACCACACAGGTTAACGGCGAACCCGAGCCCGAAAAGCCGACGCTGACGATCGATCCGACGAGCGCCAACGCAAACGCGGGCGAAACCGCCACGTTCACCGCAACCTACACCGGCACGGACGAGCTGAAGGCCTATATTCAGAAGAATGGGCTCGACACGAACTTTGATATCTCCACCCCGACGAACAACGGTGACGACACTTACACGATTACCGTCAAAATCGCCGAGGAAACGCCCACGGGAGATTATACGCTGTACGTTCACGAGGTGGAGAATAACTTTGTACAGGCGACGGCCACCATCCACGTCACGGGCAAAGACCCCGTGGCAGAGGTGATTCATCCCGGTGCGACGGAAGGCACCAAATACTTCTCCCTCTCGGCGGCGCTGAACGCGGCGCAGGACGGCGATACCATCGAGCTGCTGGCGGACGTGACCGGAACGACAGTGGTGATCAATAATCCGTTCATCTTTGATCTGAACGGTCACAGCGTCGATGCACTGAGCGTGGACGCCAAGGCGACGATCAAGGACTCCGGTACGACGAAGGGCAGAATTGGTAAGGTGACGGTTTCCAATGAAAAGGTGACCGATCTGACCCTCCGCGATTTGCTGGAGGAAGGCTATGCCTTCTGGGATACCAATAACGGTTGGGTCAATGTCGCAGGCAAGGATGCACACGATGTTTCTGTGCAGAAAGCACCCATCCAAGGCCTGACCATCAAGACGGATAAAACCACCTACACCCCCGACGAAATGATCACTCTGACTGCCACAGCGCAGATGTCCGGCAGCGAAACCGTAACTTCCTATCAATGGACATATGACGGCGTGGCGATGGAGCAAAACCCTGCCGGTTCCTCACTGCAAGCCAACCAAACGCAGCGGAAAGCCAGAGGCGGCACCCACACCTTCACGTGTATAGCCTATTGTGGGGGCTACACCTTTACGAGCCAGCCTTATACCATTACGGTCGAGCCGATCGACCTCTCCGGCGCAACGGTGCAAGTCCGCGATTTGACCTATAACGGATCGCAGCGGAGCCCGGCATCTTATGTCACGGTCACGCTGAACGGTGAAACTGTGCAGTACAACTACTACGATGTAGAAGCTACATCGCAGACTGACGCAGGAGAGTACACACTCACCATTACCGGCACAGGCAATTACACCGGAAAGATTGTAAATGTGCCGTGGAAAATCAACCCTGCGGAGTTGACCGTCAGTGCTGCCGATTGTACAAAGCCGTATGATGGGGGCACCGAAGTTGCTGTAACACCGACCTTTAACGGCCTACTGAATGGGGACACCCTCACCGCAGCGGATTACAGCGTCACGGCTGCCTTTAACAACGCCAATGTAGGGTATGACAAGCCCATTATCGGCAAAGTGACACTGAACAAAACAGCTGCAACGAAAAACTATGTGCTGAAGGACAATGGGACATTCAACGCCACTGGAACCATTACCAAGGCAGCTGCACCCACGGGAGGATCTGTTGAGCTGACCATCTACAATGGTGTGCAAGATGACTATTTTGTCGACCTGCCGCCGCTGCCCGACTTGGATGAAGGCAAATCCTATGGTACAGTAAACTACAGCGATAACCATACGGTCACCACGATCACCTTGCCTGAGGGGTATACAGCCCAGAGTGCGGTAGTCGCCGACCCTGAAAACCGAGATACTTACCGGTTATTGCTGCACATGAAGCAGACCGGCAGCCGGACAGGAGAAATCGGCACGGTCACGATTCCGGTCACTACCGACAACTATCAGGACATCAATCTGACTGTCAAGGTCAAAGCGGTAAATCAAATCATCCCGGAAAAAGTCGGTACTGTCAGCGCCGGCGCTATCACCTACGGTCAGACACTGAATGACAGCACAATTACTTTCACGGGCAAGATGACGGACATCGCTGCCAATGAGGAAGTCAACGGCACGTTTACATGGAAAGATGGCGCTGTCAAGCCTGATGCGGGCAGCTATGAAGCCTGGTGGTTATTCACCCCGGACGAGTCCTACGGCGGAAAATACACAACGAACACCGGCGATGTGACCGTTACGGTCAACAAGGCCGATGCTGCTCTTACTGCCCCCACGGCCAACACCCTGACCTACAACGGCACGGAACAAGCGCTGGTCAGTGCCGGTACGGCCATCGGCGGTACGATGCAGTACCGTCTGGGGGAGATTGGGGATTTCAGCACCGACATCCCCAAGGCCGAGAACGCGGGCAACTACACGGTTTATTACAAGGTTGTGGGTGACAACAACCACAATGACAGCACCGTCATGAATTTGACCGTGACAATCGACCCGATGAAAATTGACCACGCCAAATTCGTCAAAGACATCAGCAAAGCCTATGACGGTAAACCAACATTCGATTTGGTGGCTGAGGACAAGGCAAGCTACCTGACGTTCTATGATGCGCATATGCAGCCAATCTCTGTTCCGGCAGAGGCCTACGAAATTTCCGGCGTGAACTTTGGTACACAGGATGCCGATCACAACTTTGTCCCTTCGGCGGAGGTAGGCGATAAGCCAGAAATTCAATTTACGGTGGAGTTCAAGAGTAGCAACTATGTGCTGCAAGCCGACGATGTTGATGAACCCGCTTTGGCGCTGACCTACACGCAATACGGCGGTGCAAACTTTACCATTACAAAGGGAGATTTGATCTTCAGTGGTATAACTATAACGAATGTGCCGGTGCAGCTGCTTGTTACCAACGATTTGAAAAGAACCTATGAGATCGATCTGCCGAAGTACCGCTGGCCTCTGGCCGCCCCCTGCGAGTATGGCAATGTCAGATACACTTTGACGGAAAACACGCTGAACAGCGCGTACTACTCCGGCGGCGCAAAGATAACTGCCGAGAATAAACTGATTTTGCCTATCAACCAAGTGGCCACCGATCAGGAGCTGTCTCCCGTTGGCAAGGTGGTTGTCACAGTCACCTCTGACAACTATAAGGACTACACTATAACAATCAATGTATCCCCAAGAAATAAGGTTGCTCCTGTACCGAGTGGTACAATCAGAGCAAACAGCATCACCTACGGTGAATCGCTGAGTAAGAGCAAAATCACAGGCTGGATGCAACATCCCACGGCTCACAACGATGTCAAGGGTGTGTTCCGGTGGGAAGATGATACCATCAGGCCTAATGCGGGTGACTATGTAGCTGAATGGATCTTCATTCCGGATGAGTCTTACGGAGGGGCATACCTAACCGCGACCGGCACTGCAACCGTCACGGTTAATCCGAAGGTTGTCACAGTCTCCGGCATTACCGCAAACGATAAAGCCTATGACGGCACGACCGATGCAGTGCTAGATTTCAGCAACGCCAAATTTGACGGTGTTTTGGAAAATGACAAGCTGACCGTTACTGCTAAGGGTATGTTTGAAAAGGCTGGTGTCGGTAAGCAGAAAGTCACGATTTCCAATTTGACGCTGGACGGCGATTCTGCCGCCAACTATGTGCTGGCTGAAAGCAGAAATCAGACCGAAACCACTGCCACTATCACCGCCAAGGAGGTCATCGTTACCATTACCCCGAACGGCGGCACTTACGGCAGTGTCACCGCCGCCACTGCCGAACTTCCCGGCGCTGTGGAAGGGGATAACGTTCCTGTGACGCTGACCTACACCGCCAATGACTACAACTCCACAACTGTTCCCGTTAATGCCGGCAGCTACACGGTTACTGCCTCGATTGCTGACAGCAATTATGTCCTTACCGGGAAAACCACCGCCAACTTTGTGATTGAGCCAAAATCCATCAAGGACGCAAAGGTTGTGCTGGGCAAGGCGCTTACCGCCAACGGCGCGGAACAGACCCAAACGGTCGAGAAAGTCCTGCTGGACGGCAAAGAACTCCCCGCCGATTCCTACACTGTGAAGGGCAACACCGCCACCGCCCCCGGCATATACACATTGACCATCACCGCCAAGGGCAACTATACCGGCACTGTTGAACAGACCTACGTGATTGTCCCCGCCAAGGCGGAGGATTCCCCCCGCGAGGAGATTACGATCGGCAGAGGCAAGGTGAAAGTGGATATTAAGTTTGAGGGCACTGTACCGCCCGCCACCCAACTGACCGACAAAGCTGAATTGCTCTCCATGCTGGTGGACAGCGGCGACATTACCGCCGATGAACTGGCACAGATTGCCTACGGCGCAAACGTGAACATTGTGCTGACCGTGAAAGAAGCCACTGACCCCGATGCAGTCAAAACTGCGATGGCACAAGCCGCCAAGGACTACACCATTGGGCAGTATCTCGACATCAGTCTGCTCAAGTACATGACGGTAAACGGCAGCCAACAGGCCGCTGTTGCCCTGCACACGACCAAGGATGCATTGACGATCTCTGTTGCGGTGCCGGATGCGCTTATCAATACGAACAGCGCGGTCAACCGCACCTACTGCATTGTGCGCAACCATGAAGGTACGATCGATGTGCTGGATGCTGCGTTTGACGCAGCTGGCAAGACGCTGACCTTTAAGACCGACCGCTTCTCTATCTACGCGATCGCCTATAAAGACACTGCCGTGCCGAGCAGCAGCACCAATCCGAGCAGCAACAACAGTTCAAACGGCAGCGAAACCAAGAAGAACGAAGTTGCTGCTCCCACACCGGCCCTCACCCCGGCAAGCACTTCAAAGCCGTCCACCATAACGGCAATGCCGCAAACGGGCGATACCTCCAACCCCACGCTGTACGTCGTGCTTCTGGTGGCATCCCTGCTCGGACTTGCAGTTGTATTTGTCTGCAAGAAAAGAAACGATAAGTAATCGGTTATAAAGATAATTACGGATTGTTTTTGGCCCGACAGCCACAACGGCTGTCGGGCCTTTTTTGCATTTCTTTTTTAAGTTTAAGGCGTTGTTGTCATAGTTTTCACCCGACCCGCGCACCTCCAAATTTTGGGCTTTTTCAATGAAACTCAAAATTTTGGAGGTAACTATGGCTCACAAAAAAGAAGGCAACAAATATTGGATTTACGGTGAGGATGCTGCGCTGGCGGCACGTTTTACCAAGTATTTGACGAAAGTGTTGTATGCACGGCGTGCATCATACATTCGCACTAAAATGACTGAAGCTGCACATGAAGTCTCGATTGAAGAATGCAGCGGTGAAGTAGAGGAAACCTATAAACGGCTTAACGCACCTATTGAGGAACGTGTTGAAGCCAGACCGGCCGCGCAACCCGGACGGCTATAACAAGCTGGTAAAGCGTGTGGCGCAGAAAGCGGGAATCAGCGACATTCACCCGCACATGTTCCGACATACCTTTGTCAGCCTGCTCATGTCGAATCCTGACATCGGCGTTGCAACGGTTGCCGCTGAAGCAGGTCACGCCCAGCCGAGCACGACTTTAATGATCTACACCCAGCAATACAAAAAACGCCGGGAGTCGATACGCAATCAGTTGAGCCGTGAATTGTACGAAAAATAAAGAATCGCAGCCGTGTTATCTTAAAAAATAACATAGCTGCGTTCTTTTATGGGCCGTGAGGGATTCGAACCCCCACTGAACCGGTTATGAGAAAGCATCGCTGGCAAAAATTTCGGAATCACCGTAAAATTTTGTTGGTATTCCACAAATAAGAGCAACTGATTTTAGATAATGTGTAGTAATTTTCGCAGCGTTTCTCAACCAGAATGGCTGTCCGTAGATGAGTTGGTAGATGGGTTCAATGGAAAGAAAATAGGAATTCACTGAGAGAATCCTAAGCTAATTGTTGCTGGTTGAAAATATAGATGTAATGGCTATTCTATGCGCTCAATGCTGAATAGTCTTTTGCTATACGTACTGGTATCTTCAACAGAAATTCTGCAGTTTAACCATTTTAATTTTTTCTCAAGGTACTGCTGGATTCTATACATTATCATAGCCTTATTTCTTGTTTGTGATCCAAAATCGCCTTCCAAGAGAAGCACCACATATAATGGCTTGCTCCTCTGAGCAATGCGGCAATCTTCCAAAGCCTCCACATATGGAATGAGTTCTTCGGCCTTTGTTATACGCTTCTCCCTATAGGTCTGCGCACCCAATAAACAGGAAATTGTCATAGCAACTTTATGAGAGACTTCAATATCTAAACTGTCTCTGTCTGATTTATCGGTACTTGATGGAATGGAGTCTCTCTTTTCATTGTTCGGGGCTATCCTCCAGCGGTTCTCAGCTTCTCTGCCAAGACAATCCTTTACCTCAAGAAAAAGTAAGAAATCATTGGAATCGCAAATGAAATCCACACCTTTAGCTCCGGGCATAGGGTTAAAAGATTTACGATAAAAGAATGTGTCATCAAATTTAATCGCATAATCCGACGAAAAAGTAAAACGTAAGTTTCCTTCAGTTAATATCATATATCAAATCTTGCTCCCGGTTATATAGCGCATCAAATTCTTCCATAATGGAATTATGGGTTAAATCATTGATATCCTTCGCTTTTTCCATCATGATTTTACCATCACTATCATGGTACAGGGAAACGAACTGAACATCTACGGGTTTTCCATGAGGATATTTAGCGATAAGATTTAAGCTTTGCATTGTGAAATAGTCATGCGTTGTAACAAAGATCTGTACACCTGCTCGTGAAAGAGCACCAAGAGCCTGAGCAATAGGTTCAACCATTTTAGGATTCATATTTGTTTCGGGTTCATCCCAAAATAGAACGGATCCCTTACTGAGACTTCCAGATTGAATCAAATAAACAATAGTTGCCAGCTTTTTATAACCTTCCGAAACCAGCCCCATTTCAAAAGAGCCTTTTCCCTCTACGTTAAGATAGAACTTCTTGTCTCGTTGAACAATATTCCCTTTTATGCTGTCTTCAAATTTTGAAAGCACTTCGTTTTGTTCGCTTGTATTTGCCCCTTTTTTCAAAGGCTTGTCAAGAAGCTTTGTTAAATCATAATACATCTCTTCGAAATCAATATGATACTCTTCATACAAACTTTGAAAGTGCTCCGTCGCAGAAATCATTTCTTTGGGAGGAAGGTACACAGGATCGATAGGCTTAACTTTTCCCGACGAATGAATGGAAATATCTGCATGATTTGAGCTTCGACTACCGAAAGAGACTGAGATGCAGTCTCCTTCTAGCATACTAACTTGAGCCGTTAGATTTTTTGAAGAGCCTTGCCTACGACTTGCTAGCCGCCCTATTTTACCCCCATCGGGACGAAAGACACCGACCATTTTACGAACAATCATCTCTTCTTGCTGCGGTTGAGTAGACTTTGAAAAGTCTTTTCGTCCATATGGTTTTACCAAAGAATATAACGCCTTTAAGAGCGTAGTCTTTCCAGTGCTGTTTTCGCCTATTATTACATTAATTCCTGACGACCATTCGACATCGATAGAGTCAAAAATCATGAAATTCTGCAAAACCAACTGCTTGATTTTCATAAATAGTTCCTCTCCCAAATGGAATCTTAGGGTTCGCTTAATAATCTTAGTAACAATCTACTATTGGAAATAAAGAAAAACATTACACAGAGACTTGTGAATCAAAAAGAAGTGCCAACAAGTATACGCAGACGGATACATAATATTGTATTGATTATAACCGCTTTTCTCTAAAATAGCAAATGCAATTCTTTTAATTGTCTAACATGAGTCCCATAAAAACAAGAAAAGTGAGATTAAAAGTTATGAAGAGGGTGTTGACTATGTGTGCATAGCCCACACCTGCGTAGCAAGCTCCGCTTCACTGTGTACAAAACGATACGGCGCGTATTTACCATAAGCTGTCGGGCGGCTGATGGTCACAAACTGGATTCTGCTGCCGTTGACAGCGTTATCCAATGCATACTTGAAGTCCGCCAGATGTTGGCCGTGAGTGGTTTTCAGTGCAATGCAGCCGTGGACATCACATTTTTTAGCAATTAAATAGCACATTTATCAGAATCAAATAAAAAAGTACAGTTGTCTTTGGTAAAGCGCACATTCTGTGACGCGTAAAATTGTTAAAGTCAAAATGGCAACGGATAAAGATATTCCTCTTTTATCTCTTTTGAAAGATTTGAATATTCGCTTGAAGGAGCAAACAAACAATTCTGTAAAGACGCATACAATGTATATTCTTTAGGATTGTCATAGGAAGTCCATGCACTTGCATAGACTAAATTATTGTCTATGAAAAATTCCAGACATTTTCCGTATGCAAGCGAAAGAATAGCATCCATACCGTTTCTGTTTTCCCATTGCTCAATATCTGCTATCTGGCTGGCTTCCATCCATCGAGCGCCTAAATGACTCACCTTATTATCTTGAAGGTACGCAACGAACAGCTTCTGTGTAGAATCTAGGCTGTTTTGTTTCCACAGGTTCTTGAACGTGATGGCTGCAAGCTTTTGATGCTTTTTGATATAAGGGTGTAACCGTGTGACGAATAATATTGTATTTGAAGTGAGTTTTCGAAATACATCCATTGATAATTCAAATATAGAAGCATTCTCATCTGAAGTTTTTCCAAGCCCATTGGACGAAAGCAAATCAAACGCATTTTCAATATTTACGCCAAAAATTTCATTTTGAGTCAACCAATCCGAGATGGATTGGAAAGAGGCTTTACGAACTTCCTTCTTCGCAATATAGTATAGGATGATTCTTTCATCGTCAGTGGTTACGCGAGACAAAAGGTCCGTTGATGATGGCGTGGGATTGTTTTGCGGGAGGGTTGGCACAGGATGGGTAGTACGACTACTCAGATAATTAGAATAGCTGTGTTTGAGTTTTAAACTTTCTGAAACGAAGAAACTAGTCTTTACATAGGAAAGTCCCAGACTTTCTTGAATTGTGTCGTAGATATAAGAAATATCTGCGTCAGAATCAAGACTCCGCAATTTGTATTCATTCCCTAGAAAGCCTCGCATATTTGTTGAATCAATTTCCGGAAGTGTAATGGGAATAACAGGAATATTGTCAAGAAACCAAAGAATTCCTGCTTCATTAAGGCAGTAGGCACTCTCGTAGTAATCGCCAGACAAAATTGCAATATTAACCGCACTGCTTTTCAGCGCCTCCTTAACCTCCTTCGAAATGCACTGATCAATATCGTTTCCGGGCAGAGATGAACAAAATACAGCGTCTTTTGGCACGCCAACTCCACATAAAAAGGTCGTCAGAATTTCTGCAACAGTTTTATCGGTGGAACGATGACTTATAAAAACCAATGGACGACTTTGGGGGTTAGATATTAAATCTTGCATATGCTGTGATTCCTCGTCTTTAAATTGGGGGCTTAGTCAGCTTTCGATTAAAATGATTTATACTATAAAATAAAGTATAGCATCTCTTTTGGAATTTGAAAAGTTCTTTGCACTAGTTTTATCTAGACATTTTTCATATAGAAAATAATCGGGCTGGTCGAAAGCCCCTGGTCCACCGAACAGTGGGGAATTTCCCCTCTATTTTTATTTCTGTGACTGGCAAAGAAAATTCCGGCGAGGGAGACTCATTCTCCCCCGCTGTTTACTATAGATTCCCGAACAATTTTAAAAAGAAAGAAGGCATTACCCATGAGCATCATTATCGGCATCGACCACGGCTATTACGCCATCAAAACAGCCCACTGCTCGTTCCCGGCAGGGCTGACAAGCTACGGAGAACACGAACCCTACACCCGCCAAGGACTCTTAGAGTTTGGCGGGTGCTTTTTTGTTTGTGGCACAGGGCGGCAGCCTATCCAGCGGGATAAGACTGCGAACGACAACTACTACCTGCTGACGCTGGCAGCGATTGCAAAAGAAATTCGGCAGCGCGGCTTGCCGCCCGAATGCTCGGTGCGCATTGCGGCGGGCCTGCCACTGACGAGTTTCGGACGCGACAAACCCAAGTTCAAAGATTATCTGCTGCAGAGCAATCAGCCTGTGAACTACAAGTTCGAGGGCGTGGAGTACAGCATTACGATTGAGGAAGTTGCCATCTTCCCCCAAGGCTACGCCGCCCTTATGACCGAAGTGGGGCTTTTGCAGGACGAACCGTCCATGCTCCTTATGGATCTCGGAGGCTGGACAGTGGACCTCATGCGCATCGACAACGCCCTCCCTGCGGCTGACACTGCGCACAGTCTGGAACTCGGCATGATTCGCTGCGTGGATGACATTCGGGAACAGGTGCGGCGGGAAACCGGGCTGTCGCTGACGGATGCCCAAATCGAAAATATGCTGGCAGGTCAGCCCTGCACGGTCCGCGAGGCGGTGCGTGACATTGTGAACCGGCAGGGGCGCAAGTACACCGAACATCTGCTGTCTGCCACTATGGAAGCTGGCTTTGACCTGCACGCTATCCCCGCCGTGCTGCTGGGCGGCGGCGCATCGGTGGTGAGCCGCCACCTCAGCCCCAAAGATGGCCTTTGTAAGACGATTTTCCTGCTGGACGACAAGGTGAACGCGGTCGGATTCGAGCGCGCGTTGGCCGCCGTGTCGCGCCGTAAAAACGAGGCATGAAACGCCCGCAGTATGTTTTCCGTCCGAACCTAAACGACCCGCAACACCGCCGCGCATGGGAGCTGCTGCAGCAGATGCCGTCAGCCCGCCGCAAGGAGTTTCTGGTACAAGCCATCCTTGCGGCAGAACAAACGGATAGGCTGGAAGAAAGCATCCGCAAGGTGGTGCGCGAGGAATTGCAGGTAGTCACTTTGACGGGGGCAATTCCTCGCACCCGAGCAACAGATATAATTCCGCCTTCCGCAATCAACTTTTTAGCTTCACTTTAAGGTGGTGATTACCATGTGGTAATAAACATAAAATCATAAATTGTTGGTTATGGGCATAATCGCCGAGTTATGCATCTCATTATCGTTGGTTCTCGTGAATAGCTTTGTCATCGCACTTGTGATATGCTTGCTTTGCAATCGAAAAACAACTTATCAATGACAAAAAGAGATTGCAAATTCAGCTTAAGAACAGGAGAATGTAAAATGAACGAATGTATGCTTGATCGTCAGACGGCGGGTTGCGTTGTAGAAAAAATTGTCCTGCCACAAATTGTCAGCATCAAACAGGCAAGTGAAATCATGAAGCTTCCGCCTTACTATCTTCGCCGAGTATGTCGTGAAAATCCGGACATCGCATTCCAGTCCGGGGTGAAGTGGTACATCAATCTTGGAAAACTGGCCGCTTACTATAACAACAAACTAGGTGCATAAAAGGAGAAAGCTGAAATGAGCAAATTGACCGTAACCATCCCGGATGACCTGCACCAGAAAATCCGTGAAGAACTGGAACGACAGGGCATCGCCACATCGCAGTTCATTGAACAGGCCGTAACCACATTTTTTGAGAAACCGAAGGGAGTCAGCAACATGGCAACACGCACGTTAGCATTTCAGGTATCCGAGGAACTTCTCCAGCGCATCAAAACCTTTCTTGCAAGGTACGAGCAAATCTATCACCGCAAACTGAGCCAGAAAGAGTTTCTGGTACATCTCATTGAAAGAGAATTGGATGAAGCCGAAAAGGAATACGAAACAATTACGACCGAGCAAGCTGCGGAGGAAAACGCTGATGTCGACTCCGGCGAACCAGATGGCACCGAAATGGAGGTAGATGCACAATACTGAAAATCACATACTTAACCAGCAAAGGCAGCCAACATAGGCTGCCTCTTTTTTCGTTATCGAATCGGTGATTCGATTTATAGATATGTTCTCCGGCATCGGCGGTTTCCGCGAAGGACTGACCCGTGCCGGAGGATTTGAATGCGTAGGACACTGCGAAATCGACAAATACGCCAACCGCAGTTACAACGCCCTGTTTGACACGAAGGGAGAGTGGTTCATTGAAGATGCCCGAAAAGCCGACCCCGGCACCATGCCGGACTTCCAGCTGCTCTGCGGCGGATTTCCTTGCCAGACTTTCAGCATTGCAGGATCCCGAAAAGGATTCGGAGATCCGCGCGGCACTCTCTTCTTTGAACTGGCCCGCCTGGCTGAAGCCCGGAAGCCTCCGTATTTGCTTTTTGAGAACGTGGTGGGTCTCATCAATCATGACCACTGCAGGACATTTGCGACGATCCTTAACACGCTGGACCGACTGGGGTATGGTGTGGAATGGCAATGTCTTAACAGCAAAGATTTCGGCGTCCCCCAGTCAAGAAACCGCGTGTACATTGTCGGATATCTTGATGAGCGATGTAGAGGAAAAGTATTTCCTTTCACCGAAACAGCAGGAAGTTCTCTTATTCAAACCCACGGTGGCCACCAAGGGGAGCGCGTCTACTCCCCCGAAGGATTAAGCTGTACGCTGGCTGCCAATCCGGGTGGCTTCGGTGGCAAAACCGGGCTGTATGAGGTGGGAGTGCCGATCAAGTGCGCCACAAAAACCGGTTACCAGTTGGCACAGCTTGGTGACAGCATTGACCTGAGCTACGCCACAGTCAACAGTCGGCGCGGGCGTGTGGGCAAGCAAATTGCCCACACCATTACCACCGGCTGCCGACAGGGCACGCTGAACTTTATTGACTTAAACCCTGACCCAAAAATCACAGAGGTCGCGCGGTGTGTAAACGCCAGAGTCGGCAACGGTATCCGAACGCACCGCGGAGAATCCTCTGGTGTTCTGTGCGAGGGTCGCATCCGCCGCCTGACGCCACGCGAATGTCTGCGCCTGCAGGGCTGGGCAGATGACCGCATCGACACGGTGCTTGCCATTCAAAGCGATAATCAAGCCTACAAGCAGGCAGGCAACGGCGTGACGGTCAATGTGGTGGAAGCCATCGGGCGGCGTATTGCCAAGATGGACGCGGAACTGCGGGGTGAGGCGCTTGCCCCTTGATTTCCGTGACCAGTATTTTGGCTGTGAAATTGAACTGACCGGGATAAACCGCGCCACGGCAGCCCAAACGCTGGCCGACTTATTTGGCACCCGCGCCGAGCATTCCGGTGGTGGCTACGATGCCTACCGCGTCAAAGATTTGGACGGTAAAGAGTGGAAAATCGTCCGGGACAGCAGTATCCATCCCGAATGCCGTAGGCGGTCTGTTCTTATCGGGGAGACCTACAAGGTTGAACTGAACTCTCCGAAACTCGAATACGGCGAGATGGAAAAGCTGCAGGAGGTTGTCCGTTCCTTACGCCGCGCAGGGGGCATCGTAAACGACAGCTGCGGTATGCACGTCCATGTGGATGCAAGCAAGCACACGCCGCAGAGCCTCAAAAATGTGCTGTCCATCATGTATTCCAAAGAGGACATTTTGTTTGCAGCACTTAAAGTCAACCCAGCCCGCATCGACAGCTACTGTCAGGCGGTGGATGAGCCGATACTGGAAGAAATCCGCAAGCTGCCCAGCGGCG
>OLQR01000919.1_pt1 | contig 19802 bp, 15 predicted proteins | sample 1671881 | NCBI WGS metagenome assembly OLQR01 (sample SAMEA3136623, study PRJEB25190) | human gut metagenome | biome: human gut; feature: human-associated habitat; material: faeces | place: Austria | collected 2013 | reverse complement strand
CAACCGCACGAGCGGTTTTGCGAAGCAAAATGGAGGCCTTACAGGCCGACAAGCGAACCGGACTGAATTCTTAACGCGCCCACTGATGGTGCACCAGAAAGCGCCTTGCTGCAAAGTAGGGCGCTTTTCTTATGTTGATCTATATTGGGAGAATCGACACTTAGTGTCGGGCCTCCCTTTTTTAGTTTATACCAGCGAATATAGTATATCAGGGCTTCGAATGTGTCTACAAAATGGAGGCAGCGCTGTATCATGAAAATCGGAACTAAAATCCGCCAAGCTGGACGGTGTTTTGCAGGCTGCCGAGAAGGAAAAACTGTGACAGCCAGGAAAATACAATGAACCAGCGCCGGAAATTGTGTGGTGTGCACAACTTCCGGCGCTGGTTATGGTGGTTGTAATAAAACGTTGGAGCGTGAAAAACGGCAAATAAAACCGGCTAGGGAGAAAAGAGTGGTCAGATGGTTGTCAAGAGGCATAGCACACATAGAACGCGTCAAAAAACACGCGCGCGTTTTTGTGATGTGTTATACTCTGTCCATTGGAATATACTTTGCCCTTGCGCCTTTTCCAGTTATTTCAGCACCTAGAATGATGAATCAAAACACAAGCTGTTACAAGAACTTTTGAAAATCGTAGATGGCTTCGATGTTTCTCCTTACGACAACGAAAAGACCGAAGTAATTCTTGACTTCAAAAACTTGTACTTAATCTACATCAAGTAAACTGCTAAAATAAAAACGCAAAGGCAGGTTATTTGTGTAAAGGTGTTGGTGTAGACTTGTTGCATGGTAATATGCAGTTGTAAAGGGAAGGCGCAAGCCTTCTCTTTTTTGTTTCAAAACAATTTGACCCAGAACGAAAAACCTAGCTGCCTAGCAGTTGGGAGCTTTATTGTGGGCCAAAGCGTAGCCTAAAAGGAGTGATTTCTGGTGTTGGTTCGTACCAAATCATCAATGCTCAATAATGCTGTCGGGGTCAGAAGTCAAGGGTGAAATGAACTATATTTTCCCCCTTGACATCCACCCCCCTCGGTGTTATGATGCCAACGAGACGGCAGCCGGACAAGCTTGATGCCGCCTCGAATAATTTTTGCTCTATTTGCACCCTGAATGTGGATCACACAGAGTTTGGGATTGATCCGAGGATTACGCCATGAACAAGACAAAAGATATGACCGTAGGCAGCCCCACCAAAACCATCTTCTTTTTCTCCGTACCCGTCTTGCTTGGAACCCTATTCCAGCAAATATATAACATGGCCGATACGATCATTGTCGGGCAATTTTTGGGAGAAGACGCCCTTGCTGCCGTGGGGGCGACCGGAAGCACTGTATATCTTGTAATTGGCTTTGCTTCCGGCCTTACCCAGGGCTGCGGTATTTTAGTCTCACAGGCATTTGGCGGGCACCGTCTGAACGAACTAAAGAAGGTAGTTGGCACAGCGCTCTTGCTCACAGTGGTGTTTTCAGTTATCCTCACTATTCCTACCGTTTCTTTTAGCCGCCAGATTCTGTTAGCGTTGCACACCCCTTCGAACGTACTCCTCTACGCACACGAATATCTTCGCGTCATCTTTGGCGGTATCCTGTGTACGATGGCCTACAATATTGCAGCCAGTATCCTTCGCTCTTTGGGTGACAGCCGCACACCTTTATATTTCCTCATTTTGTCGTCATTCTTGAATATTGTTTTGGATATATTTTTTATCGCGACACTACATATGGGAACTGCAGGCGCCGCTTGGGCAACGGTGTTGTCACAGGGAATTTCTGCACTGCTATGCTTTTGGTACATGTTTCACAACTACAACAATCTACGTCTCAGTATCCGCGATCTGTACCCCGATCCTTATCGGATTCTGTGTATGATACAAAGCGGCATTCCCATGGCTTTAAACCAAACCGTTACTGCGTTTGGAATTATGATTCTGCAGAGCGGCATCAATCAATTCGGTTCTTCCGTAATGGCGGCCTATACTGCCGCTTCTAAGCTTGAATCCTTGGTGATGCAACCTATGATCGCACTGGGCTCGGGCATTTCTACGTATTGCGCACAAAACATAGGAGCCAGGAAAACAAAACGCATTTTTGTTGGTGTACGCAGCACGATGCTCCTTTCCCTTGGTGCTGCAATTCTGGGTATGGCTTTGTATGGAATTGCCTCCAAAGCCATTCTGCGGATATTTTTGAGTGATCCCTCGCCCGAAATGGTACATTATGCACTGCAATATCTCTACACAAGCGTGTGGTTCCTTTTATTTTTGGCATGGATTTTTCTGTTCCGCAATGCTTTGGTTGGGCTCGGGAACGGCCTTATCACCATAATTGGTGGCGTGGCCGAGCTTCTTTGCCGTTTTTTGTGCATTCATTTTCTGCTTCAACCTTTCGGTTTCTGGTGTATTTGTCTAACCAATCCTATTACCTGGATCGTTGCGTGCAGCCTTTTCTGCGGATTTTATTTTCGTTGGGAACACCAGCAAAAACATTGCTCAAAAAGTGCGAGATGATCCATCGCAGAAGATTATCGGGGTCTCTGCCAGTGGATTCTGTCTGAAGGAACGTCTTGGCAATCTCCGCAATGTCATCGACCAGAATTTCGACGAAATGCGAATCGCCGTGATCGCCATGCAGGATGAACAGTTTGCCCATCAGACGTTTATGTCTGAACTGTGTAACCATAAACACTTCTTCTCGAATCAATTCCGGCCATGCCACAGGATCGATTTTAAGGCACCATACAGCGCGTTTCAGTGCCAGATGAGATATAAGTTTACAAGAAGCAAAAACGACGTTACACAGCCTTCCAGGCATCACGCAATGCATCGTATTCCCATGCAAGGTATATTGGATTGACCGGAGAAAATACCGACGTCTCTGTACAACTTTGAAAAAGATGAGTTGAAAACTATAAGCCTATTGTGTTGCGGAGCAATCAAGCGTTTCGTTTTGTAAATGAATCGTGCATACAAAAAGCAGACCCGTGAGTCCACGGGTCTGCTTTTTGTATTTGCGATAGGGAAGAGTATGGACGGGTTACGCAGGTATCGATCCGGGAGATTCGGTTTCCAAACACCCACATCCGCTGGGTTTTTCGCGGATTCGTATGGCTTTTTATTTGTGGGCGGGCTCCTCGCCGGCTGGACATTCTCTCCCCATTTGGCAGCCGCTACCGAATGATTCGTGAAGGATTAATTGGTGGGAAGTTCGCGATAGGTCATTCTTTCAAAATCAGAATAACCACCAGCGTCCTCTCCATTGCCGGAAGCGTATAACCCCAGTGTACAGCCGACAAAACCGCCGGCATGTTCCGTGCTTAAAGAGCGCAGATCAATGTCGGAGATAACCGGTTTCCATTCACTATTGCTTTGGTAAAGAACACTGGCCACAAGCCCTTCTACGCGCAACTTCAGTTTGATGGGGAGTGCAGCCGGCAGATCCATTTGCGCCAAACAGCTGTCTTTACCATCTTTGCAAAGAGAAACAACAAGTTTGACCCCCGAATCCTGGGGATAGCACTCTGCCCGCAGATGGTTTTCGTTGCTTTGAACCATGGCAATACCGGCGCAATCACTCTCTTTGCAGAAATGCGGGATAAAGCTGGTTTCAAATTCGCAATTCCAGTGTTGCTGACGCAGCGCGAGGTATGCAGGCTCACCGCAATCCTTCAAGCTGTCGCAACGATGGAAAAGACGAACAATATGCTCTTCTGCGTGCAGTTCCAGTTCGTGATCGCGGTGATTGCGCAAAGTCAGCAATTCCAGCGGCAGAGAAGGTGTATCAAACGTATAGGTTTTACATTGGGGTACGTCGTCAGAAGGCTGCCCCTCGTAAGGCAGCGTGACTACTTCTTCAAGATGACCGACCCCCGCATTTACAACCGGCCAACCATCTTCCCAGGTGACCTTTGCCAAAAAGGTTTCACGCCCCAACAACGTGTACCCTTGGTTCGGCCGGCAAGCCAATACAACCATATACCAGTTGCCGTTTCCGTCATCCACTAAGTCGGCATGACCGACGCAGGTAACAGGATATTGGGCTCCCAAATGGCGATGCGTCAGAATGGGGTTGCAGGGGCAGTACTCGTAGGGACCAAACACATTTTTGCTGCGCGCGATCATGACGCTGTGGTGGATGGAAGTACCACTTTCCGCATGCAAAATGTAATAGTAACCGTCCTTTTTGTACAGGTGAGGTCCCTCCGGCCAAATGGCTTTGCGCTGGAATCCGGTAAGTACAATGGTGGCATCGGGCTTTAACTTCATCGTGTCCAGATCCAGAGTTTGAATCCAAATTTCGCAGTCGCCATTGTAGCGGTACCCGGCAGAACGCGGCCGTTGGCCGATATAATAGCAGGTACCGTCATCGTCAAAAAAGAGACTGGGATCAATGCCGCCGGTAGACTCACCCAAATAGTAAGGCTCGGACCAGGGGCCGCGCGGATCTTTTGCAGTGACGATAAAATTTCCTTGGTCGGACACGTTGGTGGTAATCATATACCAGGTGCCCTTATGGTAACGAATGGTAGGGGCAAAAATCCCCTGGGAATGCTGACAGCCGGACAAAGGAACCTGAGAATCACGATCGAGCACATTGCTGATCAAATTCCAGTGGACAAGATCTTCGCTCTCAAAAACCGGCACGCCGGGAAAATACGCAAATGTCGAATGAACCGTATAGAATTTGTTCCCTACCCGGCAAATCGAAGGGTCGGGAAAGAAGCCTGTCATGATAGGATTTTTAACGGAAAGCATAGAAAACCTCCAGGTATAAAGGGGTGATATTCTGCATGCAAAAATATAGAGTTATGGCCGCTGCATCCAAGAGGAAAAACAGACGCAGCGGCCATAACTATTAGAGGGTGCCGCCGAACTGACTTTTCGGATTACAGGCACTGGAAAACAGGGGCGGATGGCAGGAAAAGGATTTTACTCTTTTACACTGCCAATGGTCATGCCGGATACAAAGTATCTTTGCAGGAAGGGGTAAAGCAGAATGATGGGAAGCATCGTCACCACAGTAGCGGCGGAACGCACGGTAACCGGCGTGACGGCTGCGGTAGCGGTGTTGCCGCCGGTGGTGGCACTGCCGCTTTGCTGCATGACAGAGGAAAGAAGCTTCATCAACTCATATTGCAGGGTCGTATACTGGGTGTTCATCCGGTTGTACAACATAGCATCGAACCAGGAGTTCCACTGTCCGACAGCTACGAACAGGGCGACGGTGGCATACACCGGCTTGCACAGGGGCGAGATGATACGGGTAAAGATGGTGAAATCGTTGGCACCGTCAATCATGGCGGATTCTTCCAGCGCGCTGGGCAGACCTTCCATGTAAGTGCGCAGAACCAGAACGTTAAATGCGCTGATCATGCCCGGAATGACATATACCCAGAAAGAGTTGGTCAGGTTCATGTTGCGGTACAAAAGCAAGGTGGGGATCATGCCGCCGTTCACATACATGGTGATGACCCAGAACAAAGACAGCTGGGAACGGAACAAAAAGCGTTTGCGGCTGATGACGTAGGCCAAAAGTGCGTTCGTTACCAGGGAGAAGATGGTTCCCAACACAGTTCTGGCCACCGAAACCACTGCACCGGTGATGATGTTCTGCTGATTCAGAACCGTTTTATAGTTCGAGAGCGTAAAGATGCGCGGCCACAGATGGATGCCACCGCGTACGGCGTCGATACCGTCGTTGAAAGAAAGCGCCAGCGTGTTCAGAACAGGATACAGCGTAATGGTGACGAACAAAACCAGGAAAATGGTATTGCAGGTAACAAAGACTTTGTCCATGGTGGATGATTTGATTTTCATGTGTACCCTCCCCTTAGAACAATCTGTCTTCACCGGCACGTTTGGCAATCCAGTTTGCGCCGAGAATCAGAATAATTGCAACGACGCTCTTGAAGATACCGGCTGCAGTACCCAAAGAATAATCGTTCTGGCTGATGCCCCAGGTCAAGGTGTAGATATCAATGGTTTCCGAAACACCCTTGACCAGGCCGTTGCCAAGCAGATACTGGACTTCAAAGCCTGCATTCAATACGTTGCCAACATTCATGATCAGCAGAATCATAATGGTGGACTTGATGCCAGGAAGCGTGACGTGCCAGATTTTGCCCCACCGGCCGGCACCATCCAAAGTGGCTGCCTCATACAGGCTGGGATCGATGGAGGTAATGGCGGCCAGGTAGACAATGGCATTCCAGCCGGTTTCCTTCCAAACATTGGCAAATGCAACGATTGGCCAAAAATAACTCGGATTGGCGAAGAAGTTGACGGGCGAATCCAGAATGCCCAGGTTCACCAGCAGCTCATTGATGATACCGGTGGAAGACAGCGCATCGTGCAGAATACCGGTGACAATGATCCAGGAAAGGAAGTGGGGCATATAGGAAACCGTTTGAACAAGCTTTTTGCCGAACATGTTGCGTACTTCGTTCAGCAGGATGGCGAAGATAATGGCCATTAAAAAGGTGGTCACCAGATTGAGAACGCCCATGGCCAGAGTGTTACGGATATCACGCAAAAAGACTTCGTCAGAGAACAGGAATTTAAACTTATCCAGTCCTACGAATTCAGATCCGAAGAGGCCGTCTTTGGGTTTGTAGTCCTGAAAGGCCATTACCCAGCCTGCCAGTGGAACGTAATAAAATACGATGCCGTATACAAAAAAGATAGCCGCACAGACCATCAGAAATTTCTGGCGTGAAATCTCTTTCCATGTAATACGCTTTGATGGATTTTTCATTGGCGAGTCCTCCTAAGGAACGTGTATGGCGAATCATGTGTTGCAAACTAACGTTTAAGGAGCTTGCGGGTTGAATGCATTTCATAAAAAAGTGGCCACGGCTACACCGTGCAGCCGTGGCCACTTGTATGTGTCAACGTCTGTGTCGCCTGCAATAACGGGCATCAAAGACCGGCACGGCGCTCAAGCTCAGTTTGCATTTCTGCCAAGAAATCCTGCGGATTGGCTGCGTTGTACGCAGTCATGTATTCATTCCAGGTGCTTTCAAAATCAGGCGCCATAACAACTTTGGGCAGCCATTCGTGTTTGACTTCGCCCATCTTGACCCAGGCAACACCACCGGGGGTTTCGGTAGTCATTGCATTGGAGTAAGAATACATCGGGAACCAGGGGCCCTGTTCTTCTTCCACAGAACCGATCATATCAACGTAGCTGTCTGCGCCGTAGGCATCAAACAGTTTCTGCAGCGGGGTGGACAGGCTGTCCAGGAATTCGTTTGCCTGCTGGTCGGGCTGCATGGCGTTTTTGCCGTCCCGGCTGGTGCCCAGCCACTGCGGCATGTAGGAATAGTTGCACATGTGAGAGGCCTGATAGGCGGGATCCGAACACTGCATCCGCATTTCTTCGGTGCGGTAATACAGGCCGTTTTCATCAACCAGGTAATCCTCACCTTCAACGCCCCAGAAGCGAAGATCGTGGATTTCCTGATCCAGCAGATCGTTCATAAACTTAAATGCACCGTCAATATCGGAGCAGCTGGTGGTAACGGCCACGCCGCTGGAATTGTTCAGGGTATCGGCGTAGTTGTGCCAGCGGTTTTCCATTCCTTCGTCAATGGTCAGGCCCAGCGGAACGTAGTTGCAGCCCTGCTCGTCCAAACCCTGCTGTTTGAAAACATCATTGACATTGTACGCGAAGTTCCACCACTGGTCGCACATGCCCAGCACAGCGCCGGTGGAAAGCTTGGCGATGTATTCATCGTAGGTCTGGGTGGCGAATTCTACGTCCACGTAGCCTTTCTGGTATTCTTCGTTCAATTTCTGGAAATACCGCTTGGCAGTGGGCGTGGTATTGTAGTCAACCACCTGCATCGTATCCTTGTCTACAATGACAGAGCCGTCGTTGGGATACCCATCAAGGAACTGGGGTGCATTCTCGATGCAGAAATAGCGCCAGTCTTCGCAAAGTGCCGTGTAGGGAATGTTCTTGGTACCGTTTGCCATGGTGGGGTTGGCATCGGCATAGCTTTCCAGCAGATCGAAATACTGGTCCAGGGTTTTGATTTCGGGGTAACCGGCCCATTCCAGAACACGCGCCTGAATCCAGAAGGCTTCATCGTTATGGGTGGTGGCACGATCTTCGCCGTAGGTGTTCTGGAATACGTTGGCCCAATAAATCTTGCCGTCATCCTGACGGAAGCTGTCCCACTCTTCGTCGGTGTACATTTCTTTCAGGTTGGGGTACTTTTCCAGGTAATCATCCCAGGGCACCAGGACGCCTGCGTCATAAAGAGACATCATGGCATCGCCGCCATTGATGAAATCCGGATACTCACCGCCCGCGATGATTGTGCCGATGGCTTCTGCGTCGGTCTGGCCGGTCAGCCAGGTCTCTTTCAGTTTGGCACCGGTCTTTTCGGCAATGATGTTCATAACGTCGTTGTCATCATTGATTTCGGAACCGGGCATTGCGGTAAACATCGTAAATGTTTTGATCCCATCGGACGATTCGGTGGAATTAGAACCGCCACATGCCGTTAAGCCCAGCAGCATGACCGCGGACATACTTGCCGCAAATGCGCGCCGCCACAATTTTACTTTCATAATTGGCCTCCTGTAGATAGATTTTCCGCCCTTGCGGGTTTCACTGATTTAAGTATATATACCAAAAATGTTTTACACAACCGACAAATTCCAGTAAAAACCCCTGAAAATTATAGCTTTGCAAATTCAACGGAAGAGGAAATCGCGCTAAACAGCGAAACAATGATACAAAAAAGACAGGCAGTCCCCCATCCTTGAAGTATTTTGGAAGGCAACATGCCTGCACTTTTGTTTGGCTTATCGTTGTTTTTTAAGAATGCAAAAAACGAAAAGCAAGTGTATGATTATTCTGGTGTGAATTATTTCCCGGGAAATTCAGAATGTGGTTTCTCGGTTTTGCTCTTCCGAAAATGGGAAGGCGTACAGCCTTTCAGCTCGATAAATTTGCAAAGGAAATAATCCACATCTTTATAGCCCACATCTTCGGCAATGCGGCCGATCTGCTTGTTTGTGTACAATAACTGGCGGCACGCTTCGTTAATACGGTAAGAACACAAATAGTTTTTAAAGGACTGCCCGTATTTTTTGCGGAAGATTTGCCCTAAGTATGCACTGTTGATATAGTATTTTTTGCCCAAGCCCTGCAACGTCAGGTTTTCCGAGTAGTGTTCCTGGATTTCCTTGTCGATAGAATCCAAAATATCGATGGAGATATTTTTTCGCAGAAGGGAAAGGTAGTCTGCATACTCGCGTGCAAAGCGGAACAGATGCTGTCGGCTCCCGCGGGAAATTCCTTCCCGGAAAGACTGCGCGCTGATAAATTGCAGCATTTCCTTCTGGTTGGCTTCGTTGTCCAAATTGGATGCAAGATGCATAAGCCGGAACAAAAGATAATTTAAGTTCAGGTTGATATCTTTGTTATGTACGCCACGCTGCTGCATTTCGGCAAACAAATGGTCTATTTCGGAGCCGATGCGTTCCTGCTCATTCAGTTCAATGGCGGTAATCAACTGATCCAGGGTATCTTTGCACAAAACGGCTCTTTCTTGCGGAACCGATAACTCTTCCTCGTAATAATAGATCGATTTTTGCTGGCGGAAGGCGCAAAGGTTTTTCAGCCCGCAGACGGTATCATACGATTCAGAAACAGTGGTGATATCGTCCACTTTTTTGCCAACCAGAAATCGCAATTCGTGTTGTGTCGAAACACCCAATTTCTTATAAAAATCCTGGATATACTGTGTTTCGGAACAGCCGGCATTTCGGGCAAGCGCACCGCTGTAAACAAAAGCAATCCCATACCCAACGCGATCTAACGAAGCGTCACAGAAACACCGGCTCCGGTCCTCGCCTAAAATTTGCGCACAGCTTTGGTACAGGTCACGCTGCACCATACGGAAGTGGTTCTCATCATCGTCATCTTCGTTGTCCGAAGAATGGCAAGCGGAAATTTCAATGTAACGAACGCCGTCCGAAAAATCCAGATGCTTATGCAGATAATCCACGCCGTTGGGATCATATTTGCCGAACAGCAACGAGATCAAACACCGGGCCTGATAGGCCAGTTCGTACTGCTCCTCCATTTTGCTGTTTTGCGAGATGTTATTGTATTTGCTGAGAATGGATAACAGATCTTGCTTTTCCACCGGTTTGAGAAGATAGTCGATACACCCGTAGCGCAGCGCTTTTTGAGCATAGGAAAACTCACTGTATCCGCTCAGAATCACGAAACCGGCGTTGGAAAGATTCTCCCGGCGAACAGTTTCCAGTAATTCAAGTCCGGTCATTTTTGGCATCATAACGTCGGTGATGACAAGGTCAACGGGTAACCTTTTTATGTACTCCAAAGCCTCCTGTCCGTCAGACAAAACGGCAGCCACTTCATAGCCTGCGGCGTTCCAGTCAATCAACGCCTGCAAACCTTGCGCAATAAACTGCTCATCATCTACGATAATAACTTTTAACATGTCACTCCGCCCTTATTGCTTTGTTTAGAGGAAACCGAATCGAAACAAGTGTTCCAATGCCCGGCTCGCTTTCCACCGAGAACTGTGCAGTATCCTCCGTCATCATGCGGATGCGCAGGCAGGTGTTCACCATGCCTACGCGTCCTTTTTCTTTTAACATTTTCAGGCTGGCGTTGCGCATCCGGTCTTGAATACGTTCTACCTCGGCCTCGTCCATACCGCCACCGGTATCTTCAATTTCCATGCAAAGCGCATCGTTTTCTGTATACACGCGTACAAAAATCCAACCGGGAAAAGATTTTGCTTCAATACCGTGCACACAGGCATTTTCCACAAAGGTGGTAATGGTCAATTTCGGAACCAGGATGTTCTGGCAATCTTCCTGCGCATTGATTTGATACGAAAGGCGCTCCCCGAAGCGATATTTTTGCAAGGACAGGTACGCTTCAACAAACGCCAGCTCACGCTTAATGGTATTGGAATCCGAGGACCAATCCACGTTTTGGCGCACCATTATGGCCAATTTCTGTATCATATTGGCGGTTTCTTCTTCTTTTTTCAGGATGCTGTGCATACGGATGCTTTCCAGTGCGTTGAACAGAAAATGGGGATTGATTTGGCTGTATAAAGCCATCAGCTCTGCGTTCTGCCGGGCAATATCCATCTTCTGCTCTTTCAGTCGGCATCGGTAGGCGGTGTCAATCAGGCTGTTCATCCGGTCAGCCATGCGGTTGTAGTTGTCCATCAGACTGCCGATCTCATCTTGACCGCTTGGCCCGGAAATCTTGATCAACACGTCGCTGTCTATCTGGTTGAAGACTTTTTCCAGACGGGAAAGACGAGAAGTAATGGAATTTTCCAGCAGATTCATCAAAAGCTGCGGGGGAATAATGTTCAGGATCAGCAGCAGGATCAGGATATGGATGTTTTGGCGAATCAGGGCTAAAACGTTGCCGCTTGGTTCCATCACATAGATGTCCAGATCTTCCCCGTAAAGGGTAAAATGCTGGGACAAGCCTACCGAATCAGACGGGGAGAATGTGTCATAAGGCTGCCAACGATAATTGGGCATTGCATTCGTAAGCAAAATCCGGTTACCGCTGCATACATAAACTGAATCGTTATACCCCATGTTCTGGAAATCGCGGTCCAGCGTGCTGTAATTGATTCCAATACACAAAAGGCACTCCGCCTTATCGCTGTAAAGGCCATTCATCCCACGTAAAAACAACACCTGGCGCCCATCTGTTTCATCATAAGAAAAAAGAAGCCGCGGGCTGTAGCCATCCGCAGTATACTGCTGATACCAGGGCTCCTGCGAAACGGTGGATAACCGTGCAAATTCACTGCCGTTTATCAGGGTTTCATTGTCTGCATACACCCGTATGACAGAATTTGTGATCCGGGAAACACCCTGCAGCAAAGAATTGTGGATGTATTCTCGGTAACTTGAAAAATAGTCCTGGGGACTGGCATATTGCCGGCTCACAAAATCCTGAAGGGAGTTATCCATATACAGGCTGGTAGAAATCAGCGCGGAATCTTCTGTGGCGGCGGAAAGCATCGACTGCACGGATTTGGCTATTTTTTCCATCTGGTGCAGCTGCTCGGCATGCTCGTTCTTGGTTAATGCATGTAAAATTACAATATCGGTCAAAAATATGGGAACCAGAATACATAAAAAATAAAGATATCTAAGTTTTTTCTTCAGGCTTAAGTTATTGAGAAAACTTTCCAGCTTGATTCTGACATGATGAAACCGGTTCATACAAAGCTCCTTACCGGTGAATGTTGCAAAATGACCTTGCTATTTTTAGCGGTGCAAAGTATAATGCCAATATTAGTATAATTCAGCCGCAGAACCATTGTCAATCAAATAATAGTGCACAATCTGAATCGCTGTTTTTTGTGAATATTTACATCCTGAAAAAAAGGAGGAGAACTCATTGAGAGGCGTTTTTAATCCGGACAGCCCCCTGATGCGCGCCCTGGGCGTTGTGTGGGATCTTATTGTCCTGAATCTGCTGTTCCTGGTTTGCTGCATTCCGGTGGTCACCATTGGCCCTGCCATCACGGCTTTACATTATGTCACCACAAAAATGGCGGGTGAAAAAGACGGCACTCCGGTGGTCGGCAATTTTTTCAAGTCATTCCGGGCAAATTTCCGCCAGGGCGTACTGATGGGAATTCTTTTTGGGGCCGCAGGGGGATTTCTGGGCTATGATATCTATCTTCTATGGCATTCCGGGAATTTCCAAAACAGCATCTTTAAGATTTTGATTCCCGTGGCAGCAATCGCTTATATGATGACCTTCGTATATGCTTTCCCGCTGCTTGCAAGATTCAACAATACGGTTTTAGGTACCATACGGAATGCGTTTATCATGTCTGTGACCTCTTTGCCCAAAACCTTTTCCATGTTGTTGTTGATAGGCGCATGTGTAGCATTGACCCTGTATACACAGACCACATTGCGCTATGGATTGTTTTTGTGGTTTGCGCTGGGGTTCTCTTCGATCGCTTATGCAAATGCATTTGTTTTAAATGACGTTTTCATGAAGTGCTCAGAGCAGTACTCTTCTCAGATAAATCAGGAGCAGTCTCAGGATACTACGGAGAATTCAGACGGCAAAAAGTAACCGTTTGACGGCATAGAAAAAAGCAAAAGAGCGCGGAAGTCATCTCCGGCGCTCTTTTGCTTTGGTCTGGAAATCAGGCTTTCAGCGTAAAGGCAGCAACGCTGCATGCGGGCAAGAGGGAAGCAAAGCTGTTGGTACCAACAGCTTTGTTTGTCAACGGCTTCGGCTCGACGTGATGGGGATTATCGAACGTATTGTAGGCAGCCGCGCCGGCACCATCACCGCTAAGCACCTGACCGGTGATGGAAGTAAACTTGCTCAGGCCATCCCAGTGAATTTCAACAGGCACAAGGGTACATTATACCGTTGCTTCTTGCGGGAACCAGATGCGGTAATGCCCGCTTAAAGCAAGCAGCGCAAAAAGATACAGGCAATTGTCATAATAACGCCGCGGTCCGGAACGGAGCGGAGTGCTAAAGAACCGGCGGAGCCATTCATCCGCGCAGGCGTCATCCAGAATCAGGGAACCCTGCGCAATGGTAGCCAGAAGCCCTACAGGATGCAGAGCATTTCCTTCAACGGGTGTGCCGTCGATCAGATAGATGCCGTTTGTTTGCCCGTGTTCCTTTTCTTCAAAAAATTGCTGAATATGTGCAGCTGTTTCTTGGGCCCAACCGTCTTTGTCCCCGAACCATTGGGCATCCAAAGCAATGTTGCCCAACGTGCGGTATGCATCGCTGAAGAACCAGTCGTGACGGTCCGGCTGATCACCCCGATGCGGGCGGCCGTCGTACTCGGCATATTCGGCACTCAAACCGGTACGGGCGTGGCAGGCTTTGCGCAGGTACTGGCGGCTGGCCGCTGCGGCTGCATGCCAGAAAGGACGGTCGCATTCGTCGCTCCACAGAGCAAAAAGTTCATAGAAATGCGGCAAATGATAAGAGGGATCGGTAAATTCACAGTTGGGAATGAATTTGATGAGATGGTTTTCGGGGTTCCACATGGGAAATCCGGAACCGGCTTCTTCGCCTTTGTGTACACATGCGTGCAAGATGCGCCGTGCCCAGGAAGCGTAATCCAGTACCCCTTCGCCGGAACCCCAGCGGTTGGCCGCAAAAAACAGGGACATGGCAAAAAATTCTTCGCCGTCAGGGGCGGGTCCATCGGAATTTTTGCTGCCGTCAGTATGACAGGACCAGGCAAAATAGCCGGCGTTTTCCCCTTCGGTGAGGTACATGTGGGTCACGACCCATCGCCACAGGCAGTCGAATTCCTTCTGGTGATTCATTTGTACGCAGAACATCATTGCGTAGGACATGCCCTCGGTACGGACGTCATGGTTCCCCGTATCCTCTATGTACATCATGTCAGGTCCGGCACAATGGCAAAGGCGAACCCCCTCCGGACCATAGAACATCTCCTCAAATGTGCTTTCCAGCTTGTTGTCAATTTCGGCCTGCGAATATCCAAGCCGTTCCAGTCTGTTCAAATATTGCCCGTTATAGTAGGCACCTTCCATAATAATTTCAGCTCCTTTTGAATCGTGTAAGGCGCAACCGATTTACTCGGTCTGCTGTTCTTGTAACTCACTATAGCAGTTTTTCGATTGCATGGCAAGCGCAAAAATGGTACGGGTATGGCGAAAAGCTGTCAGCCATTTGAAAACTCTCTGGAATACAGCAATAAATGAGGAAGACTGTTTCATCCTACATCTTTTTCAAGAATCAGAGGAACAAACAGAAACCGCAACATTCGCCTATCCTTATTTTTCATCATGGTTCTCTAAGGCAACACCGCACAATTCCCGCCTGACGGCTTAAGCACCGCTCCGGCGGCTGCGGCACGGCATCTGCGTTGCCAAAATGCTCGATAAGACATCCAGTATTATCTGCGCTTTTGGCTTAGCATCTGCCGCACCTCGCTCGCCGTATCGGCACTTAGAATTATGCGGTATTGCCCTAAATTAAATAATAAATGGTAGCAACAGTAGCGGAGTAAGGGCAAACGGGAAACAACTTTACAAAATCAGAATCAACTATGAATGGCGGCAGGGTTGTAGCGTCTTCTTGGCGGTATAAGCAAATTGATCAAAAATTGCTGACTTTTCAATCAGAGCGGTTAATCCGCAACGGAAAACAAAAAAGCAAAATACAAGAATTCGTATAGCAAAAAATGAGAAGCACACTCATACATAAGGATTTATGATAGAGAAAAATTGCCAGAAAGCAAAAATTTTACTCTGAGGGGTGCCATCTGTATGCAGATAAAATCCAGGGACTGGCAAAATCCAATGAGCTTATCAGCGAAGTACGCGGCGTATGTGCGGAATGTGATGTGGTGATTTGCTGCCTGGGCTTGGATGCGGGCCTGGAAGGCGAAGAAGGCGACCAGGGAAACCAGCCCGACAGCCTGCCCTATCCCACCGAGAATCCCTGGGGTTGATTGATTAGAAAGGAAGTCTTTTGTTATGAAATTCTTTATTGATACCGCGAACGTCAACGAGATCCGCGCCGCAAACGACATGGGCGTCATCGCAGGCGTCACCACCAACCCCAGCCTCATCGCCAAGGAGGGCCGGGACTACGCCGAGACGCTGGCTGAAATTGCCACCATCGTGGACGGCCCTATCAGCGGTGAGGTGAAAGCCACCACCACCGATGCCGAGACGATGGTCAAGGAGGGCGAGGCCATCTACGCCCTGGACCCCAAGCACATGGTCGTAAAAATCCCCATGACCGCCGAGGGCCTCAAGGCCATCAAAGCCTTGTCCGCCAAGGGCATCCCCACCAACTGCACCCTGATTTTCAGCGCCAACCAGGCGCTGCTGGCCGCCCGCGCCGGTGCCACCTACGTCAGCCCCTTCCTGGGGCGCCTGGACGATATCTCCCAGCGGGGCATCGAGCTCATCGAGACCATCCACGACATGTTCCTCAACTACCCCGACATCGAGACCCAGATCATCGCGGCCAGCGTGCGCAACCCCATGCACGTGACCGACTGTGCCCTGGCCGGTGCCGACATTGCCACCGTGCCCTACAAGGTCATTGAGCAGATGCTGCATCATCCGCTGACCGATTCCGGCATCGAGAAGTTCAAGGAAGACTACTGCAAGGTGTTTGGTGAGTGATATGACAAAGGAAGAACGTCTGAAGCTGCAGATCGCAGCCTGCAAGGTGCGTATGGGCGTGATTGAATCCACCCACGGTGCCAAAGCCGGGCACCCCGGCGGCAGCCTGTCCGCCGCCGATATGTTTACTTACCTTTATAATAAGGAAATGCGCGTCGACCCAACCAACCCGAAGTGGGAGAACCGGGACCGGTTCGTGCTCTCCAAGGGACATACCGCGCCGGGGCTGTACAGCGCGCTGGCCTACCGGGGATTTTTCCCGGTGGAGGACCTGCCCACCCTGCGCCACATTGACAGCTATCTGCAGGGCCACCCCAATATGAACACGGTGCCCGGTGTGGATATGTCCACCGGCAGCCTGGGCCAGGGCATCTCCTGTGCGACAGGCATGGCCAAAGCCGCCAAGTACCTGCACAAGGATGATGTGCGTGTGTATGCTCTCCTGGGCGATGGCGAGATCGAGGAGGGGGAAGTGTGGGAAGCGTTCCTCTTCGCCGCCAAGTACAAACTGGACAATCTCTGTGTCATTATTGACCTGAACGGGCTGCAGATCGACGGCCCCACCAGCGAAGTGATGCCCACCGACCCGGTGGATGCCAAGATGCGGGACTTCGGGTTCCGTACCGTCACCATTGACGGTCACGACTTCGCCCAAATCGAAGATGCGTTCCAGTATTTCCACACCCAGACAGGCGCCCCCACAGCCGTCCTGATGAATACTACCAAGGGCAAGGGCGTCAGCTACATGGAGAACCAGGTAGGCTGGCACGGCAAGGCCCCCAACGACGAGGAATACAAGATTGCCATGGACGAGCTGAACGCTCAACTGGCAGAACTGGAGGCGCAGGTATGAGTGAGGTCAAAAAAATTGCCACCCGCGACAGCTACGGCGCCGCGCTGGTAGAACTGGCAAAAGATCACCCCGACGTGGTGGTGCTGGACGCCGATTTGGCCGCCGCCACCAAGACCGGCGTCTTCAAAAAAGCCTATCCCGACCGCCATTTTGACTGCGGCATTGCCGAGAGCAACATGATGGCCACCGCCGCCGGTATGGCGGCTATGGGGCTGGTGCCCTTTGCCTCCAGCTTTGCCATGTTCGCCGCAGGCCGCGCCTTTGAGCAGGTCCGCAACTCCATCGGCTACCCCCACCTGAACGTCAAGATCGGTGCCACCCACGGCGGCATCTCGGTGGGCGAGGACGGCGCCTCTCACCAGTGCTGCGAGGATTTCGCCCTTATGCGCTCCATCCCCGGCATGACGGTGCTTTGCCCTGCCGACGACGTGGAGGCCAAGGCTGCCGTCAAGGCTGCCTATGAGCACGAAGGCCCCGTCTACCTGCGCTTCGGCCGCCTGGCCCTGCCAGTGTTCCATGATGAAGCTACCTTCAAGTTCGAGATCGGCAAGGGCGAACAGCTCACCGAGGGCAGCGATGTGGCCATCATCGCCACCGGCCTGGAAGTGAACGAGGCCCTCATTGCCGCCGAGCAGCTGAAGAACGAGGGCATCCAGGCCCGGGTGATCAACCTGTGCACCATCAAGCCGCTGGATGAGGAACTGGTCGTCAAAGCGGCCAAAGAGTGCGGTGCCGTCGTCACCTGCGAGGAGCACAGCATCCTGGGCGGTCTGGGCGAGGCCGTGGCCGCCGTGCTGGGCGAACAGTGCCCCGTCCCCATACGCCGCGTGGGCGTCAGGGACGTGTTCGGCCACTCCGGCCCCGCATGGGAACTGTTGGAGCAGTTCGGCCTGCGTTCCGACGCCATCATCGCCGCTGTAAAGGAGCTGGTGTAAGATGATCGCCATCGGCTGCGACCACGGCGGATACGAACTCAAGCAGAAGATTTTGGCTCACCTGCGGCAGCGCGGACTGGAATACCGGGACTTCGGCTGTGATTCTACCGCTTCGGTGGATTACCCCGTCTATGGCAAGGCGGTGGCCCATGCCGTGGCATCGGGCGAGTGCGAAAAAGGCATCGTCATCTGTAGCACCGGCATCGGCATCTCCATCGCCGCCAACAAGGTGCCCAGCATCCGCTGCGCGCTGTGCGGGGATTGCTTCTCTGCCAAAGCCACCCGCCTGCACAACAACGCCAACGTGCTTGCTCTGGGCGCGCTGGTCACCGGACCCGGCCTGGCGCTGGAAATCGTGGACATCTTCCTGGACACGCCTTTCTCGGAGGAGGAGCGTCACAGCCGTCGGGTATCCCAGCTGGAGGAAGAATAATGTTTGAACTGTGTGCATCCATTCTGGCCGCCGACTTTGCCAATCTGGAGCGTGACATGCGGGCGGCCAATGCCGCCGGTGTGGATGCCTTTCACATCGACGTGATGGACGGGCACTTTGTGCCGGCCATCTCCTTTGGTACGGGCATGGTGCGTACGATGGAACGCCTGACCACCAAACCCCTAGACGTTCACCTAATGGTGGAAAAGCCGCTGGATTTTCTGCCGGAACTGGAGGAACTGGGGGTAAAGCGGGTCTCGGTCCATTACGAGATCCCGGGCGGGCCGGAAGCGGCCCTGCGGGCCATCTGCGCCGCCGGGATGCAAGCCGGGCTGGTACTCAACCCCGAAACGCCGGTGGAATCGGCCCTGCCGTACCTGGCCCAAATTTCGCAGCTGCTGCTGATGACGGTATACCCCGGTCGCGGTGGACAGGTCTATCTGCCCGGCAGCAACGAGAAGATCGCTGCTGCCAAAAGTCTGCTGCAAGGGCAGGGGAGCAATACCGTCATCCAGGTGGATGGCGGCATCACCCCCGGTACCCTGCCCGGCGCCTATGCGGCCGGGCACGGAGCATTGTGGCGGGTAGTGCGGTTTTCTATGGAAACATATATCAAAATGTGTGTGCATTGCGTTCGGAGAAGGCAAAACCGTAGATGTTTGTAGTAAAAGGCGGCACCAAAAAAAGAGCAGACTGTTTGGCAAATGAATGTACCGCAAAATCTGTATGGGTTAATTGCCCGGTTTGCCACAATAAGACGAAAACAAAGATTTATCAAGATACATTGGCGCTTCGTTTCCCGATGTATTGCCCGAAATGCAAAAAAGAAATGCGGGTAGATATCATCCGAAGAAAAATCTATCCCTGCACAAAGGTCTATAAATAGCAGCAAGGCCCGCTTTTCATGCAACTGAAAAGCGGGCCATCAGTAAAAGAAGTAAAAAAGTAGTGCAAAACAAAAATGCTGCCCAAAAGAGCAGCAATCCAACATTATTGGCCGGCATCGTCGTCTGCGCACATTGCGGGGCGAAGATGTCGGCCTTTTTGCATCAACGTCCTGCCGTTCTCCCTGCATGGATTTCCTGCCCCCTTCCGGCGGCGTTTTCCGGCTCTCCCTTGCGGGGTCATCGCCGTGTATCCCATGCAGACGGTCATGCGGTTTTCAAGGTGCAACAGGCAAAACGGAAACAAAAAAGCCGTCACAGAACAGACCAGCCCTGCCTTCGCTTTTTCTGGAAGGTCATGCTAGTCGGTTATGTAACGGCTGAACGAATATGTAAAAATATGTTATATTCAATTGTTGGGATAGATTACCACAAAAATCGAGCCGTGTCAACGTGAACTTGTCGGGGCGAGGCCCCTCCATCTTGCTGCGCAAGACCGTTCTGTCGCTT
>OLQR01000915.1_pt1 | contig 19862 bp, 15 predicted proteins | sample 1671881 | NCBI WGS metagenome assembly OLQR01 (sample SAMEA3136623, study PRJEB25190) | human gut metagenome | biome: human gut; feature: human-associated habitat; material: faeces | place: Austria | collected 2013 | reverse complement strand
CTTTCCTCAGAGCGGTCAAAGCCGCCCCGCCGCCGTATGTTCCACTCGTTTTCCGTTCCTCATAATACCATAAAAAAACAAGATTTGCAAGCGAAAGCGTTTTTTGCTATACTATTTATATCTGTTTTTCGTGCAAAGGAGGGGTGCGCGTGCGTCTGTATTTCACGGTGCCGGACACCCTGCAGACCCAAAATGGAACGCTTGTGCGGAACTTTCTGCGCCAGTGTGCCGTTTCTACGGAGCTTGCCCGGGCAGTCAAATTTCAGGGCGGCGGCTTTTTTGCCGACGGCGCGCCCGTGCTGGCCAACCGCCGGGTGTACCCGGGGCAGGTGCTGAGCTTCGACCTCCCGCCGGAAGCGGGCGGCGTGGCCCCGCAGCCGGACATTGCCGTGCAGGTGGTCTACGAGGATGCCTTTGCCGTGGTGCTGGAAAAGCCGCCCCATCTGGCGGTGCACCCCACTCTGAACTACCCCGGCGGCACGCTGGCCAACGGCTATGCAGCCTGGGCACTGCAGCAGGGCCGCAGCCCGGTGTTCCGCCCGGTGAACCGCATCGACAAGGACACCAGCGGCCTTGTGCTGGCGGCCCGCAACACCTATGCTGCGCCGCTCCTGGCAGAAAACGTGCAGAAGCTCTATTACGCCATCGTGGAGGGCGAGCTGCCCTTGGGGCCGGGCGTGATCGACGCGCCCATCGGCCGCCGGGGCGACAGCATCATCGGGCGGTGTGTGACCCCGGAGGGCAAGCCCAGCCGCACCGAGTACACCATATTAAAGGTACAGAACGGCCTGAGCCTGGCCGCCTGCGTGCCGGTGACCGGCCGCACCCACCAGATCCGGGTGCATTTTGCGTCCATCGGCCATCCGCTGGCCGGGGATGACCTCTACGGCGGCCGCCGGGACCGCATCGGGCGGCAGGCACTGCACTGCGCAAAGCAGACCTTCCGGGTGCCGGAGTACACCGAGGTGCCGGACGGCATCTGCATCCGCACCCCGGTGAGCGCCGGAACAGGCCGCACGGTGACCGTGGAAAGCCCGCTGCCGCAGGATATGGCCGACCTGCTTTCGTGAAAAGTGCGTGAAAGAACTGCCCAAATTTTGTGCAGGTGCTTGTTTCATTCCGTGCAGGGTGTATAATAAAATGAGCATAGATCGTCTGTGCGCTGACATTCAGCCGCACAGGATGTGGAAACCACCGCCGCGCTGGATGCAGAGCAGCTTTGCCGCGCGGCAAGGAAGGAGAAACCCGTTTGATCGAAGATAAGACAAAGGAACCGCAGACCGCAGAGCCTGCGCAGCAGCCGCCGAAAAAACGCGGCCAGAAGCTGCGCTCCTTGTGGGCACAGTTCCAATGCATGCAGCTCCTGCGTCGGCACCGCTTCCGCCGCAGGACCCAGCATCACGTCAATCATTTTTCTCAGAAGCTGCTGCAGAACCGCCTCGTTCTCATCGTAGGTGAGGCCCTGTACGCTCTGGGATTTTCGGCCGAATATGCATTTGTCCGTGTCGGACGCACGGTGTGCCGGGGCGTGTCCGGTGCACTGCTCTGGGGGCGCAGCCTGCTGCACACCATCGTGTCCATGGCGTTCCCCGGTGCAGCCCAGATGGTGCGCGACCTGTTCGGGCCCATCGTGCTGTTCTTCCGGGGCATGGGCTCGCTGCTGGTACATGCGCACCGCGTCCGGAAGGAAAAGGGCTTTGGCGCAGCCGTAAAGGACAGCGTGCATTATCTGGTCGGCGGCGTGCGGCGCAATGTGCGCACCCTGCCGCGCATGGCCATGTACATCCTGCCGGTGCTGGCACTGGCCGGGATGGTCACAGTGGTGCAGAACACCATCCGTCAGCCCTATGCGCTGGAAGTGCAGGTGAACGGCCAGACCGTGGGCTATGTGGCCAACGAGGATGTGTTCAACTCTGCCAAGGAAGCCGTGCAGGAGCGTATCAACTATGCAGGCACGGACGAGAACACCAAGTGGACGGTGGAGCCCACCTACACCATTTCGGTGGCACACAGAGTGCTGGACGAAAACGAGATGGCCAACGCCATCCTGAAGTCCTCCAGCGACCAGATCAGTGAGGGCACCGCCCTGTATCTGGACGGAGAACTGACCGCCGTGTGCTCGGACGGCACTGCCCTGCAGAGCTACCTGAGCAGCCTGCTGGAACCCTACGAGGACCCGAAAGATCCCAATGTGACCGTAGGCTTCAACAAAGAGGTCACCCTGGAGAATGGCATCTACTTTAATGAAAGCTTCCAGCAGGAAAACGATGTGGAGTCGATGCTTTCCGGCGTGCAGCAGCAGGAAAAGATCTATACCGTGCAGACCGGCGACACCCTGTGGAGCATTGCCCAGAAGAACGACCTGACCTTCCGGGAACTGTGCGAGCTGAATACGAACTTCAAGGGCGCGGCCCTGACCGAGACCTCCAACATCCAGGCCGGTGATGAGCTGATCGTGACCAAACAGGAAGCCACGCTGGAAGTGCGCATCACCAAGATCGAGACCTGGCAGGAGGAGATCCCCTATGCCAGCGAGACGACCAAATCCAACGAGTACAACGTGGGCACCAAAAAGACTACGCAGGCCGGTGAAAACGGCATCCGCAGTGTGACGGCCCAGCGTGTGTACGACACCAACGGCACCCAGCTCAGCCAGCAGATCCTCAGCACCGAAGTGATCAAGGAGCCTGTGACCGAAAAGATCGTGGTGGGCACCAAAAAACAGGCAAAGACCAGCTACATCACCGGCAGCGGACAGTTTATCTGGCCGGTGCCCGGCTATCGGAATTGCTCCCGTTGGTACGGCGGCAGCCACAAGGGCGTGGATATCTGCGCCGCCGCCGGTACGCCCATTTACGCTTCGGCAGGCGGCACCGTCACCAAGGCCGGCTACAACAAGGCTGGTGCAGGTACGGGCTATGGCTACTCCATCATCATCAACCATGGCAACGGCTACACCACCGTGTATGCACACTGCCTGTCGCTGGTGGTCCATGCAGGCCAGACCGTCAAGCAGGGCCAGCTGATCGGCCATGTGGGCAGCACCGGACGTTCCAGCGGCAACCACTGCCACTTCGAGATCCGCCGCAACGGCTCTTACATTGCCCCGCAGAACGTGTTCAACCGCAGCAAATACAGGTAACTTGGCAGAAAGGGCTTTTTCCAAAGGGGAAAGGCCCATCTGCTATCAATAGGAAAAAAGGAGAGATGATCTTATGTCTACCCCTCACATCAGCGCCGAAAAGGGCGATTTCGCCAAGACCGTCCTCATGCCCGGTGACCCTCTGCGCGCCAAGTTCATTGCCGACACCTTCCTGCAGGATGTGCGTCAGGTGACCGGTGTGCGCGGCATGCTGGGCTTTACCGGCACCTATCAGGGCCGCCCCATCAGCGTAATGGGCAGCGGCATGGGCATGCCGTCCATCGGCATCTATTCCTATGAGCTGTTCAAGTTCTACGATGTGGACAACATCATCCGCATCGGCTCTGCCGGCAGCTACACCGAAAAGGCCAAGCTGTTCGACGTGGTGCTGTCCACCGGTGCGGTGAGCGAGTCCAACTACGCCCGGGTACAAAGCGGCTTCGAGGGTGACATCACCCTGCCCAGCCAGAGCCTGAACGACAAGCTGCGCGCTTCTGCCGCCAAGCAGGGCATTCCCCTCATTGAGGGCAACATCCACTCTTCGGATGTGTTCTACCGCCAGCCCTCCGACGAAAAGCCCACCTACTGGGAAAAGCTGCGGGATGAGCGCGGCTGCCTGTGCGTGGAGATGGAGAGCTTTGCCCTGTTTGCCAACGCACAGGTGCTGGGCAAGCATGCGGCCTGCCTGCTGACCATTTCCGACAGCTTTGTGGCACCGGAGATCACCACGGCCGAGCAGCGCCAGACGAGCTTTACTAACATGATGAAGGTGGCTCTGGGCGCAGAGTACTGAGAAACCCAACCGAAGATCCAGCGCGGTCTGCCTGCAAAAAGGCCGGCCGCGCTGTTTTCGCCCCCAAAAGGAGGAACATTTTATGACGAACCTGACCCTGGAAGAAAAGCAGGAACTGATCCGCATGGCACTGGCTGCCCGCGAAAAGGCTTATGCACCGTATTCCAATTTTATGGTGGGTGCTGCCCTGCGCGCAAAGGACGGACGCATCTACACCGGCTGCAACGTGGAAAATGCGTCCTTTACCCCCACCAGCTGCGCAGAGCGCACGGCCCTGTTCAAGGCCGTGGCCGACGGCGTGACCGAGTTCACGGATATTGCAGTGGTGGGCAGCCGCCGCGGCGAGGTGAACGAACAGATCACCTCGCCCTGCGGTGTGTGCCGTCAGGCGCTGTTCGAGTTCGGCGGGCCGGAGCTGAACGTGATCATGGCCAAAACGCCAGAGGATTTCATCGAACGCAGCATGGACGAACTGCTGCCCTTTGGGTTCGGGCCTTCCAATGTGGCCGGAAATGCCGCTGTGGAAAAATAAATCGCTTCCCGGCACAAAACCGGAACGGCAGGGAACTGTGCAAAAGCAATACTTTTTGGACATATTTACAAAGATTTTGTAAATATTTTGTAATCGAAAAGTGCTTGCATCTCACACATCTTCCCGCTATACTTGAGCCAGTAAATGTGCAAGTGCCTGCATTTGCAGGCCGGCACGCGATGGATTGAAAATAAAGGAGACTTTCTTATGAAGATTTCTCGTCGTAACTTCCTGGCTGTGGCTGGTGCTGCTGCCGCCGCCGCTGCTCTGACCGCTTGTGGCGGTTCTTCCGCTTCTTCCACCAGCACCGCTTCTTCCGCTGCTGCTTCCACCGCTTCCTCCGCTGCTGAGGGCGGCGAGAAGATCGTCAAGGTCGCTCTGACCTGCGACACCGGCACGATCGACGATGAGAGCTTCAACCAGGCATGCTGGACGGCTGTTTCTGGCTACATGGGCGATGACTGCCAGTACTACATCCCCGAGGCTGACGCTTCTGATGAGGATCGTGAGACCATGATCCGTCAGGCTGTCAACGACGGTGCAGACGTGATTGTCTGCGTCGGCTACCTGTACGGTGCTTCTCTGGCTTGGGCTGCTGATCAGTACCCGGATGTCAAGTTCATCGCTGTTGACGTGACCCAGGGCGATATCGGCACGGATACCATCCCCGCAAACTGCTACTGCATCACCTTCAAGGAAGAGCAGGCAGGTTACCTGGCCGGTTACGCGATCGCCAAGGACGGCAAGACCAAGTTGGGCTTCCTGGGCGGCATGGCTGTGCCCGCTGTCATCCGTTACGGCTACGGCTTCGTGCAGGGCGCTGATGCTGCCGCACAGGAGCTGGGCCAGAACATCGAGATCAACTACTTCTACGGCGGCCAGTTCTACGGCGATGCCAACATCACCTCCCGTATGGAGGGCTGGTACTCCAACGGCACTCAGGTCGTGTTTGCCTGCGGCGGCGGCATCTACACCTCCGCTGTGGAGGCTGCTCTGAAGAACAACGGCTACGTCATCGGCGTGGACGTTGACCAGAACTACATCGGCGCAAACGGCGTGGCTGACGGCACCTATGCCTACAACCCGTTCATCACCTCTGCCATGAAGGGTCTGTCTGAGGCTGTCAACACCGCTCTGTCCGACATCGAGGCCGGTGACTGGAGCGAGATCGCTGCTTCCAACGGCAACTTCGGTCTGGAGGATGGCGATTACATCGGCCTGCCCACCGCAGACGACAGCTGGAACTTCGAGACCTTCACCAAGGACGAGTATGAGACCGTCAAGGACAAGATCAAGAGCGGCGAGATCGCTGTGGACAACAACTCCGACGATGCTACCAAGCCCACCGTCAGCGAGTTCACCACCGTCAACTATATCCAGTAACCCGGCGTTTCCCGCAGCCTGCGGGCCGCAAACCGGCAGGCCGCTTTTATGAATTACTTAATGCAAAAACAGGGTGCCCATTGCAGGCGGGCACCCTGTTTTTGTGTGTCCGGGCAGGGCAGACCTGGCGGAAACTGTGCAGGATGCTTAAAAAGTAATACTTTTATCTGTACTTTCTGCCAAAAAAGAAAAAAGCCGTGTGCAAATTGTCGGAAATCAGGTATAATGAAAGATAGAATAGTATAGGTGTCGATACGGCACGAAAGGAGAGTGAGCAGATTGGCAGAGGATTTTGTGATCGAGATGCTCCACATCACCAAGGAATTCCCTGGGATCAAGGCAAACGACGATATCACCCTGCAGCTGCGCAAAGGCGAGGTACACGCCCTGCTGGGCGAAAATGGCGCCGGCAAAAGTACGCTGATGAGCGTGCTGTTCGGCCTGTACCAGCCGGAGGCTGGTCAGATCCGCAAGAATGGCAAGGAGGTCGCCATCCGCAACCCCAACGATGCGAATGCACTGGGCATCGGCATGGTGCACCAGCACTTCAAGCTGGTGGAATGCTTCAGCGTTCTGGACAACATCATTCTGGGCGTGGAGCCCAATAAAATGGGCTTTTTGCAGAAAGCCGAGGCCCGCAAGAAGGTCATGGCCCTGAGCGAAAAGTACGGCCTGCGCGTGGACCCGGATGCCCTTGTCAGCGATATCTCGGTGGGCATGCAGCAGCGCGTGGAGATCCTGAAGATGCTGTACCGCGACAACGAGATCCTGATCTTCGATGAGCCCACCGCTGTGCTGACCCCGCAGGAGATCGACGAGCTGATGGAGATCATGCGCGGGTTCAAGAAGGAAGGCAAGTCCATCCTGTTCATTACCCACAAGCTGAACGAGATCATGGCCGTGGCCGACCGCTGCACCGTGCTGCGCAAGGGCAAGTACATGGGCACCGTGGACATCAAGGACACCACCAAGGAAGAACTTTCCCGCATGATGGTGGGCCGTGATGTGCAGCTGCAGGTGGAAAAGCAGCCTGCAAAGCCCGGTGCCGTGGTGCTGGACGTGCAGAACGTGACCATGCACAACGATCAGCGCAAGAAGGACTTGGTGAAGGATGTCACCTTCCAGGTGCACGCCGGTGAGATCGTCTGCCTGGCGGGCATTGAGGGCAACGGCCAGACCGAGTTTGTCTACGGCCTGACCGGTCTGGAAAAGCTGACCAACGGCAAGATCACGCTGGATGGTAAGGACATCACCCATGCCACCATCCGCCAGCGCTCCAAGGACGGCATGAGCCATATCCCGGAGGACCGCCACAAGCACGGTCTGGTGCTGGATTACAGCCTGGAAAACAACATGGTGCTGCAGCGCTACTGGCAGCCGGAGTTCCAGAAGGGCGGCTTCATCCGTTCGGATAAGGTGCGTGAGTACTCCGACCGGCTGATCGCACAGTACGACGTGCGCAGCGGCCAGGGCAGCTCCACCATCGTGCGCAGCATGTCCGGCGGCAACCAGCAGAAGGCGATCATTGCCCGTGAGATCGACAGGGATCCCAAGCTGCTCATTGCCGTGCAGCCCACCCGCGGCCTGGACGTGGGTGCCATTGAGTATATCCACAAGCAGATCGTGGCAGAGCGTGACAAGGGCACTGCCGTGCTGCTGGTGAGCCTGGAGCTGGACGAGGTCATGAACCTGTCCGACCGCATCCTGGTCATGTACGAGGGCGAGGTCGTGGGCGAGTTTGACCCCAAGACCACCACCGTGCAGGAACTGGGCCTGTATATGGCCGGTGCACGCAAGCAGGGAAAGGAGACTAAGTAACAAATGGACAAGAAAAAACTTTCCCACAGCAGTCTGCAAAGCTCGGTCACCAGTGTGCTGGCGGCTCTGCTGTGCATCCTCATCGGTCTAATCGTGGGCTTTCTGGTGCTGCTGGCCATCAACCCGGCACACGCTTGGGGCGACGGCTTTGTGCGCATCCTGAAAGGCGGCTTCCACGACGCTCCCTACGGCGTCGGCAAGGAGCTGGCCAACGCAGCACCCCTGGTCATGACCGGCCTGTCGGTGGCATTTGCCTTCAAGACCGGCCTGTTCAACATCGGCGCCGCCGGTCAGTACACGCTGGGTGCCTACGGTGCCCTGTACTGCGCCATTATGCTCAAGATGCCCTGGTTCGTCTGCCTGCTGGCAGCCACCCTGCTGGGCGGCATCTGGGGCGCGATTCCCGGCTTCTTCAAGGCCTACTTCAACATCAACGAGGTCATCACCTCCATTATGTTCAACTGGATCGGCCTGTATCTGGTCAATGAGCTGATTTACCAGAACGGCACCGGCCCCATGTACGACGTGCGGAACACCCGTACCCTGAACCTGAGCAAGAACCCGGCCTTTGCCCAGTCCATCATCCCGGATTTCGGCCTGAACAAGCTGTTCCAGACCAACAGCACCACCATTGCCATCTTCCTGGCAGCGGCGGTGGCCATCCTGATCTGGGTGGTGCTGAACAAGACCACCTTCGGCTATGAGCTCAAGGCCGTCGGCCTGAACAAGAGCGCTGCCCGCTATGCCGGCATCAACGAGAAGAAGAACATCATCCTCTCCATGGCCATTGCCGGTGCATTGGCCGGTTTTGGTGCCGGCCTGTACTTCCTGTCCAACGTGTCCCAGTGGAACCCGCTGAACTCCACCAGCCTGCCGACCATGGGCTTCAACGGCATTTCCGTTGCTCTGCTGGCAAGCTCCAACCCCATCGGCACCATCTTCTCGGCACTGTTCATCTCGCACATCTCGGTGGGCGGCTCGTTCCTGTCCACCAAGTATTACCCCACGGAGATCTCGGACCTGATCAGCGGCATCATCATCTATCTGTGCGCATTCTCCATGCTGTTCCGCGGCAAGATCCACGGCCTGCTGTTCAAGAATGCCGACAAGACCAATGTGAACGCAGAGCCCGCTCCGGCCAAGACCGAAACCAAGAAGGAGGGCAAGTGATATGCTGCTTCTGATCAAATATACGCTGCTGTATGGCATCGTGCTGATGCTGGTGGCTCTGGGCGGTATGTTCAGTGAGCACTCCGGCATCATCAACATTGCGCTGGAAGGCATCATGGTCATCGGCGGTGTGGCAGGTGTGCTTACCCTGACCATGCTGCCCGCCGACATGTCTCCCTTCCTGGTGGTGCTGCTCACCATTCTGGCGGCGGCCCTGGCTGGCATGGTGTACAGCCTGCTGCTGGCCTTTGCCTCCATCAACCTGAAGGCGGACCAGACCATCGGCGGCACAGCCCTGAACCTGCTGGCCACCGCCATTGCCGTGGTCATCGCCAAATACTTCAGCGACAGCGGCAGCGCCAAGCTGAACTATTCCAATAAGCCCTTCCTGTTCAGCATCGGCGGGCTGGAGCTCAGCGTCTTTGTTCCGCTGGGCATCATCCTGTTGATCATCAGCTATGTGGTGCTGTACAAGACCCGCTTCGGCCTGCGTCTGCGGGCCTGCGGCGAGCATCCCCAGGCAGCCGACTCGGTGGGCATCAATGTCTACAAGATGCGCTACGCCGGTGTGCTGTTGTCCGGAGCCCTGGGTGCCATTGGCGGCATGGCTTACATCGTGCCCCCGGTGCAGACCTGGAACTTTGAGGTGGGCGTGGCTGGTGCAGGCTTCCTGGCCCTGGCCGTTATGATCTTTGGCCAGTGGAAGCCCTTCCACATCTTTGGGGCTGCCATGTTCTTTGCCGTGTTCAAGAGCCTGGCCAACATTGCAGATTCCACCTTCCTGGCACAGCTGCACTGGTCCAGCAACATCTACAACATGATGCCGTTCGTGGCGTCCATGGTCATCCTGGCCTTCACGTCCAAGAACAGCATGGCCCCCAAGGCAGAGGGCATCCCCTACGACAAGGGTTCCCGCTGATCCGGGGCGTTTCTCCGCAAACCTCACAGGCGCAGCTGCTTTTTCGGGCAGTTGCGCCCTTTTGTTTAAAAAATGGGCAAAAGTTACAGAAAAAACCTTGCTTTTGACTGGAATTTTGCTATACTGAGACTACAATGTCATACTATTTCGACAGGAGCGTGAAGTTATGCGCATTTATGATCTGATCGCCAAAAAACGCGACGGCGGCACCCACAGCCGTGAAGAGCTGGAGAGCATCGTCAACGGTTATGTGTCCGGTGAGGTGGCCGATTATCAGATGGCTGCCTGGATGATGGCTGTGTACCTGCGCGGCATGACCGACGAAGAGACAGCAGAGCTTACCGACGTGATGGCCCACAGCGGCGTCATGGTGGACCTTTCGCCCATTCCGGGCATCAAGGTGGACAAGCACTCCACCGGCGGCGTGGGCGACAAGACCACGCTGGTGATCGCCCCCATCGTGGCAGCCTGCGGGGTCAAGATCGCCAAGATGAGCGGCCGCGGTCTGGGCCACACCGGCGGCACCATCGACAAGATGGAGAGCGTGCCTGGCACCAGGACGGCCCTGACGCAGGAAGAGTTCTTTGCACAGGTCAACCGCATCGGTCTGTCGGTCATCGGCCAGAGCGAGGGCATCGCCGTGGCAGACAAAAAGATGTACGCCCTGCGGGATGTGACCGCCACCGTGAGCTGCATCCCGCTCATTGCGTCCAGCATCATGTCCAAGAAGCTGGCTTCCGGCTCGGACGCCATTCTGCTGGACGTGACCACCGGCACCGGTGCCTTTATGAAAACCGTGGACCAGAGCATCGAGTTGGCAAAGCTCATGGTGTCCATCGGCACCCACCATGGCCGCCGGGTGGCCGCCATGATCACCGACATGGACACCCCGCTGGGCCACAACATCGGCAACAGCCTGGAGGTCATGGAGAGCATGGATGTGCTCAAGGGCCACGGCCCCGCCGACCTGACCGAGGTGTGCCTGCAGCTGGCCGCCAATATGCTGGTGCTGGCAGGGAAGGGCACCCCCGCCGAATGCCGTGCCATGGCACAGGCGGTGATCGCGGACGGCTCTGCCTTTGCCAAGTGCAAGGAGATGTTTGCCGCCCAGGGCGGTGATACCCGCGTGCTGGATGACTACAGCCTGTTTGAGCAGCCTGCTGCCCGCTATGAGCTGCTGGCCGAGCAGGATGGGTACATCGTGGCCAATGATGCCGAAAAGATCGGCTCGGCCAGTGTGCTGCTGGGTGCCGGCCGCCAGAAAAAGGGCGACCCGCTGGACTTTACCGCTGGCATCACCCTGCACAAAAAGCGCGGCGACTACGTCCACAAGGGCGAGAGCCTGGCAACCTTCTACGGTGCAGCGGACAAGTTTGAAGCCGCTGCCGCCGAGTACCGCAGCGGTCTTGTGTACGGCGCGGAAAAGCCGGAGGAAGCCCCGCTGGTATACGCCCTTGTCACCAAGGACGGCGTAGAGCGGTACTGAGACCTGACAGCAGGGGAGACCTTGCTCTTATAACGATACTTTTCCGCAGATGACGCCCAAAGCGCACGCGGAGGGCATTCTGAATCATTTTGACCCAAGGAGGCTGCTGCACAAAAGCTGTGAGGCAGCCCCTTTTTTGCGCTTTCACGCTGAAAACAGGTAATCCTGCACAAAAGAACCGTCGCTTTTTAAGCAATTAGATGTATTTGTGGGGCAAACAGTGGAACTTTGCGGCTGGATATGATATACTAAGCTGTATTTGTATACCCCGGGAAAGGGGCTGCCAAAGAAGAAAGGACTTGTTATGAAGATCATTCTGGTGGGCAGCGGCAAGGTCGGTACCGCCCTTGCGCGGCAGCTCAGCGAGGAGGGCCACAACGTGACCGTTGTGGACACGAACAAGGCGCGGGTGGAGCACCTGATCGAGACGTACGACGTGCTGGGCATCGTGGGCAACGGCTCATCCATCACCACCCTGTCCGAAGCCGGCATTGAGGATGCGGACGTGTTCATTGCCGTGACCGGTTCAGACGAGCTGAACCTGCTGTGCTGTATGTTTGCCAAAAAGGCGGGCCACTGCCACGCCATTGCCCGCGTGCGCAACCCGTCCTACAGCCACGAGCTGGACTTTATCAAAAAACAGATCGGCATTTCGGCCATCATCAACCCGGAAATGGCGGCAGCCAAGGAGATCTCCCATCTGCTGCGGTTCCCGGGGGCCAGCAAGATCGACACCTTTGCGGGCGGCCGCGTGCGGCTGATCAAGTTTGCGCTCACCGAGGCACAGGGGCTGGACGGCGTAGCCATCCGCGAGATCCCCAGTCGGCTCAAGAGCGACATTCTGGTGTGTGCCGTGGAGCGTGACGGCGGGGTGATCATCCCCAACGGCAACTTTGTGCTGCAGAACGGCGATCAGGTCACCTTCCTGGCCACCCAGGAAAACGCGCATGCCTTCTTCCGGCAGATCCACATGCCGGTGCGGCCGGTGCGCAACGCCCTGATCGTGGGCGGCGGCGCCATCGCGTTCTACCTGAGCCAGGAGCTGCTGGACAACCATGTGCGGGTCCGCATCGTGGAACGGGATGCCGCCCGTGCCCAGGAGCTGGCCGAGCAGCTGCCCGGTGCCCAGATCCTCAATGAGGACGGCTCCAACCGGGACTTCCTGCTGTCGGAGGGGCTGGAGTCCGCAGAGTCCTTTGTGGCCCTGACCAACATCGACGAGGAAAACGTGCTGCTGACCCTGTTTGCCAAAAAGCATTCCCACGGCAAGCTGGTGACCAAGGTGAACCGTCTGGAGTTCGATGACATTCTGGCCGGGCTGGACCTGGGCAGCGTGGTGTACCCCAAGTACATGACCTGTGACTACATCGTGCAGTATGTCCGTGCCCTGCAGAATGAGGCGGGCAGCAACATCAAGACCCTGTACCGCATCCTGGACGACCGCGTGGAAGCGTTGGAATTCACGGTACACGAGGAGAGCCGGGCCACCGGTGTGCCCCTGAGCCAGCTGCATCTGAAAAAGAACCTGCTGCTGTGCTGCATCACCCGGGGCAATCAGATCCTGATCCCCCGCGGCGGCGACCAGATCCAGGTGGGCGACAACGTGATCGTAGTGACCCTGGAGCATGGCCTGCATGACCTGCGGGACATCGTGGAGAGCTGACGGAGGCGGGCTATGAATTATGCGATCGTTTTCCGTCTGCTGGGCTATATCCTGATGATCGAGGGCGCCCTGCTGCTTCTGCCCGCCGCTGCCAGCCTGATCTACGGCGAGTGGATGGTACTGGCAGTGTTCCTGCTCACGGCTGCCGTGAGCGCAGGCATCGGCTTTGCGCTGCGGGCCATCAAGCCCCGCAGCAAGGTATTCTATATGCGGGAGGGCTTTGCCGCCACCGCCCTGAGCTGGATCGTCATCTCGGTGGTGGGTGCGGTGCCCTTTGTGCTTACGGGCTGCATCCCCAACCCGGTGGATGCGCTGTTTGAGACGGTATCCGGTTTTACCACCACCGGTGCCAGCATCCTGCCGGAGGTGGAGAGCCTGCCCAAGGGCATTTTGTTCTGGCGCAGCTTCACCCACTGGATCGGCGGCATGGGCGTTCTGGTGTTCCTGCTGTCCCTGCTGCCCCTGACCGGCGGCTCTCATGTGAACCTGATGAAGGCCGAGAGCCCCGGCCCCCAGGTGGACAAACTGGTGCCCAAGGTGCAGTCCACCGCCAAGATCCTTTACGGCATCTACCTGGCCTTGACCCTGCTGGAACTGGTGTTCCTGCTGGCAGGTGGGATGCCCCTGTTCGAGGCCATGCTTACGTCCTTTGGCACGGCGGGCACCGGCGGCTTCGGCTTCCGGAACGACAGCTTTGCCAGCTTCTCGCCCTACATCCAGTGGGTCGTGACCGTGTTCATGATCCTGTTCGGCGTCAACTTCAACGCCTACTTCCTGCTGCTGATGCGGAAGTTCCGCCGGGCTGCCGCCAGCGAGGAGGTCCGGGGCTACTTTGTGGTGATCCTTGCCGCCGTTGCCGTCATCACGGCCAACATCTACAGCCTCTACAACAGCTTTGGCGAGGCACTGCGGCAAGCGGCGTTCCAGGTGGGTTCCATTATCACCACCACGGGCTTTTCCAGCTGCGATTTTGACCTGTGGCCCACCCTGTCCAAGGAAGTGCTGGTGGTGCTGATGTTCATTGGTGCCTGTGCCGGAAGCACCGGCGGCGGCATCAAGGTGAGCCGCATCCTCATTTTGGGCAAGACGCTGGGCAAGGAGCTCAAGCAGGCTCTGCACCCGCAGGTGGTGGCTCCGGCCCGGATGGACGGCAAGCTGCTGAACCATGAGACCATCCGTACCACCAACGTGTTCATGGCGGCCTACAGCTTCATCTTTGTGGGGTCCTTCCTGCTCATCAGCCTCAACGGTTTTGACATGGTGACAAACTTTACCGCTGTGGCGGCTACCATGAACAACATCGGCCCGGGCCTGGAGCTGGTGGGCCCCATGCAGAACTTTGGTGGTTTTGCAGACCCGGCCAAGCTGGTGCTGATCTTTGATATGCTGGCAGGCCGCCTGGAGATCTTCCCCATGCTGGTGCTGTTCCTGCCCGACACCTGGCGCAAATTCTGATCGTACAACGAAATCTAAAAGGGACCACCCGCTGCGGGCGGCCCCTTTGCCATGCTTGCGTTCTGCAGGCAAAAAGGGTACAATACAACTGCTGGAAAACCAACGCTTTTGGCAGAAAGGATTGCTATGGAATACGATTTTTATACGCTGGGCGTCCTTTACCTGGTCTACTCGTTTGCGGGCTGGGTAGGGGAGACGGTAGTAGCTACGGTGCGGGGCAAGCATTTTGCCAACCGCGGCGCAGCAGCCGGGCCCTTCTGCTTTGTGTACGGCTCCACGGCGGTACTGCTGGCCGTGGGCTTCACGGACCTGCGCAGCGACCCGGTGTACCTCTTCTTTGCCTGTACGCTGGCCTCCACGGTCATGGAGTGGCTGACGGCTAAGCTGCTGGAACGGCTGCACCGCCGCAAATGGTGGGACTACTCCGGTAAGCGCTTCAACCTGAACGGCTATGTCTGCCTGCAGTATTCGCTGCTGTGGGGCGCGCTGGGCACTGCCAGCGTGCTGTGGCTCAATGGCCTGCTGCTGCGGCTGTGCCAGGCCATCCCGAGCTGGCTGCTGCACCCGCTGGTGTGGGCGGCGGTCATCGTGGCAGCGCTGGACCAGATCGGTTCGGCCGTGCTGGTGGGGCACTATGCGGCCAAACACCCGGTGCTGGAACAGCTGAACCAGCGGCTGGGTGAAAGCTCCGACGGCCTGCGCCGCCGCATTGCCCTGTATGTGGAAAAGCGCATCCAGCGGGCCTACCCGGCGGCGGCCCGGCAGGAACCGACCATTGCCCAGAACGGCGAAACGCCCCTGAGCGCCGCCGACCTGCTGTGGCTGTTCGTGGTGGGCGCGTTTCTGGGTGACCTGGTGGAAACAGTGTTCTGCCGCCTGACAGCAGGCGTCTGGATGAGCCGTTCCAGTCTGGTGTGGGGGCCGTTCAGCGTGGTGTGGGGCCTGGCTCTGGCCCTGACCACCGTGCTGCTGCGCCAGAATCAGGACAAGAGCGACCGCTACCTGTTTGTGTTCGGCACGGTGATGGGCGGCGTGTACGAGTATGTGTGCAGCGCCGTGACCGAGCTGCTGTTCGGCACGGTGTTCTGGGATTACAGCAAGTTCAAATTCAATCTGGGCGGGCGCATCAACCTGCTGTACTGCTTCTTCTGGGGCATGGCGGCCGTGGTGTGGATGCGCTACGGCTACCCGGTGGTCATGAAGTGCATGACCCGTCTGCGCAGCCGAGTGCGGCCGTGGATGACCGTGCTGCTGGCGGTGTTCATGGCGGTGAACATGGTCACCAGCTCGCTGGCGCTGGCCCGTTACGACGCCCGCACCAGCGGGGTGCCAGCTGCCAATGCCGTGGAGACCTATCTGGACGCCCATTTCGACAATGCCCGCATGGAACGCATCTATCCCAACGCGAAAAAAGTGGAAAAGGCCGGGTGAAACTTCCGGATTCCGCTTGCTTTTATGTCCGGCAGACAGTATAATAAACAGGATAAAAGGGAGTAAAGGGCGCAGACCCGGCAGGGCCATGCGCTGTGCTGCAGCGACAACCCGGCAGAAATGCCCGATGCAGTACCGGATGCTTGAGACTTTTATTACAAGGACGTAGTATGCGTACCCTGTAATAGGAGTCTTTTCTTTTTTGCCCGGCCGAGAGACTCCCGTTCCCGGAGCCGGGCCAAGGAACGATCAAAAAGGAGAAAAAACATGCTTATACCTGTTTTGCTGTTTATCGTGGGCCTGTTGTGCCTGATCAAGGGCGGTGACTGGTTTGTGGACGGTGCCACCGGCATTGCCCGCCGCTTCCATGTGCCGGAGCTGCTCATCGGTGCCACGGTGGTGTCCATCGGCACCACCCTGCCGGAGGTGATGGTGTCTACCACCTCGGCTCTCACCGGTCACGGCGAGATCGCCTACGGCAACGCCATTGGTTCGGTCATCTGCAATTCCGCCCTCATTGCGGCCATTCCCATTGTGGCCAAGCCGGGCAAGGTGGACCCCAAGAGCCTGCGCACCCCGGTGCTGTTCTTCTTTGTGGCGGCAGCCTTCTACGCCGGTGTGGCCTACACCACCGGCTCCTTCACCCGGCCGGTGGGCATCATCCTGCTGGCCATGTTCGTGGCCTACATCGTCTGCAACGTGATGGCTATGAAGAATGCCCCCGCCCCGGAAGAAGAGGAAGAGCCGGAAGAAAACGCTTCCTTTGCCAAGGAACTGGGTCTGCTGGCGGTGGGCGCGGTGCTCATCGCGGTGGGCGCGGACCTGCTGGTGGACAACGGCACCCTCATTGCACAGGCACTGGGCGTGCCGGAGTCGGTCATTGCTCTGACCTTTGTGGCACTGGGTACCTCGCTGCCGGAGCTGGTCACGGCCATCACCTCGCTGGTCAAGGGCCACGGGGCGCTGTCGCTGGGCAACGTCATCGGTGCCAACGTGTTCAATCTGGTTCTGGTGAGCGGCGTCAGCGTGACGCTGGCCCCCTTTACCATCCCGCAGAACTCCACCATTGCTGGTATGAACGCCTCGCTGGTGATGGATATTCCGGTGATGTTTGCGGTCATGCTGCTGCTGACGGTGCCCGCCCTGCTCAAGGGCAAGCTCAGCCGCCCGCAGGGCATTGCGCTGCTGTGCATCTACGCTGCTTTCTGCGTGGTGCAGTTCACCATTTGATGACGAAGTAAAAAACAGGCCCCCGCACGGTTTTGTGCGGGGGCCTGTCTGCGTTTTGTGGTTACTGCTGTGCAAAAATTTTGACTTCGTCCTTGTCCATGAAGGCGGCACCGGCAAACCCGGCGGCCTCCAGCTGGCCCAGCTGCTTGCCCAGCTTCTTGGCCTGCTGCAGCACGGTGACGTTGTAGGTGTCACGCAGGGCGGCGGCCTTGCTCAGCACGGCGGGGAAGTCGGCGTCCTTGCCGTACAGCAGGGCGATCTTCTGCTTGGCACCGGGGATCTGATACCCCTGTTCCAGCAGGATGCCGCACACGCGCTCGAAACCGATGGAGAAGCCCACGGCAGGCACCTGGGTGCCCAGGAACTTGCCCACCATGTTGTCGTAGCGGCCGCCGCCGGCCACGGCACCGCTGAACTGCGGGCAGGTGATCTCGAACACCATGCCGGTGTAGTAGCCCTGACCGCGCACCAGGCTGGGGCAGTAGGCCACCTGATAGCGGCCGGCAGCCAGCGCATTGGCGGTGGCCAGAACGTACTTCAGGTCATCGGCGATGGCGGGGTCGGCGCAGCGGGCAGCCACGGCGTCCAGCGTCACCTCACCGGCGGCGATGAAATCGGCCAGTGCGTTGATGGCGGCTTCCGGCAGCTGCTTTTCGGTCAGCTCGGCCTTCACGCCGTCAGCACCAATCTTGTCCATTTTGTCAAAGGTGATGCAGACGGAATCCAGCGTATCGGCGGCAAAGCCCATGCTCTCCAGCATGCCGCGCAGGATGCGGCGGTCGTTGATGTTCACCGTGAAGCCGGTGAAGCCGATGTTCAGCAAAGCGCGAGTGGTCACGTCGATCAGTTCCACCTCGGCGTTGGGGGAGCTGTCGCCCAGAATGTCGATGTCGCACTGCACGAACTCGCGCAGACGGCCCTTCTGGGGGCGCTCGGCACGGAACACACGGTCGGTCTGAATCACCTTGAAGGGGCTGGGCAGCTTGTCCTTGTTGGCGGCATAGTAGCGGCTCAGGGGCAGGGTGAGGTCGTAGCGCAGGCCCATGTCGGAGAGCTGCTTGGGGTCGCCGGTGTTCAGGGCGGCGGTGAGCTTGTCACCACGCTTCAGTACCTTGAAGATCAGGTTCAGGTTGTCGCCGCCGTCGGACTTGTCCAGATTTTCCATGTCCTCCAGCATAGGGGTGGAGATGCGCTCAAAGCCGGACGCACGGTAGGTCTCCAGGATCTTGCCCTGGATGTAGTCGCGCAGGGTCTGCTCGGCGGGCAGCAGGTCGCGCATGCCCTTCAATGCCTGTGTTTTCATGGTTGCAATACCTCTCTATATGTCAATTGAATTGTTTCCAGTACATCATATTATAAAGGAAACTGCCGGATTGTCAATCCGAATGGGCACACTATCGCAAATTGCACGGATTTTGAGGTGAAACGATGAAACAGCAGTTTGCAGCAAAACACCCGTGGACGATCCTTGCCGCCGGGGCCGCCATTCAGGTGCTCACGGGGCTTCCGGCGGCGTGGGGCGTGTTCCAGCAGCCGGTCATGGAGGAATACGGCCTGTCGGAGCAGGGGGCGGGGTATGCGTTTGGCATCCTCATCGCGGCCTTCGGTGTGGGGTGCGTGATCGGCGGCTTTTTGCAGGACCGGTACGGCCCCCGCTGCGCGGGCCTGTGGGGCACCGCGCTGCTCTGCGGCGGCTTTTTTGCGGCGGGCCTGCTGCCGCCGGGCAGCGCAGAGGCGTTCTTTCTGGCGTTCAGCATCCCGGCGGGGCTGGGCACGGCGTTTTTGTATCCGTCCATCCAGTCCTGCGCCCAGAAGTGGTACGCCGACCGCAAGGGGCTGGCCACCGGCGTCATCGGCGGGGCGGTGGGCCTGAGCGGTGCCTTCCTCACCGTATTCGTGCGCACGGCAGTGCGGGGATTTTGGGTCGTGCAGGGCATCCGGGGGGCCTTCTGGGCACTGGGGGCGGTCACCCTGCCGGTATGCCTTGTGGGCAGTCTGCTTTTGCAGGATCCGCCGCAGACCGGGCAGACCCAAAAACCGCAGGAGAACGGCAAAAACACCATTGACCTTGCCCCGCAGCAGATGCTGCGCACAAAGCAGTACTGGCTGTGCGCCGGAGCGGTGTGCTTTTCTACCCCCGCAGTGCTGCTGTTCAGCCCCATTATTTTAAAGCTGGGCATGGAGCGCGGGTTGGAGGAGCAGGCGGCGCTGTGGAGCGTGGTACTGGGCAGCGTGGGCAGTGCGGCAGGCCGCCTGCTGATGCCTCTGCTCAGTGACCGAATCGGCCGCCGCCCCACTGACATGCTGCTGTTTGCGGTGTCTGCCGGGCTGTCGGCGGGGTTTGCCTTTGCACAGGGCTGGGGCGTGGTGGCCTGCTATGCGGGCCTCACTTTCTGCTACTCGGCGCTGGCGGCGGTGCTGCCGTCTCTTTCCACCGACCTGTTCGGCTTCCCCCATGCGGGGGTCAACTATGGCTTTCTGGCGCTGGGGCAGAGCGTGGGCAGCCTTGCCTTTCCGTTTGCAGCCAATTTCTTCGGGCTGGAAGTCGGTCGGCACTGGATGGCTGTGGCAGCAGCCGGGGCCGGATTTGCCTGCATCCGGGCCTTGCGGCCGGTGGAACCGTTTGCTGGGCGCGGACAGCGGGGCGTGGACCGGACCTGCTGACAGAATTGACAGAAAAATGACAAATGCCCGGCAGAAAGCGGACGAATTGACGGTTAGATGCAAATGACCGGAAAGAGAATTGCGGATTTTTGGCGGAAATGTCTTGCAAAATGCGCGCGCATTCTCTATAATAAAATCATGCGTGGTAGTGCTGTGCGGCCGAAAGAGAGAGCGGC
>OLQR01000913.1_pt1 | contig 19870 bp, 18 predicted proteins | sample 1671881 | NCBI WGS metagenome assembly OLQR01 (sample SAMEA3136623, study PRJEB25190) | human gut metagenome | biome: human gut; feature: human-associated habitat; material: faeces | place: Austria | collected 2013 | reverse complement strand
AAGGGCGTTACCATAGAGGGCGGCGCCGGCGTCGGACGAATTACCCGCCCGGGACTGGCGATGCCGGTCGGAGAAGCGGCGATCAATCCCGGCCCGCGGCAGCAGATTGCGGACGCGGTGCACCGTGCCGCACAGCAGAACGGATACGGCGGCGGCTTTTCCGTTACCATTTCGGTGAAGGACGGCGAGGCGCTTGCCGCCCAGACCTACAACGGGCACCTCGGCATCGTCGGCGGCATCTCTATCCTCGGCACGAGCGGCATTGTCGAGCCGATGAGCGAAAAGGCGCTCGTGGATACCATCCGATTGGAACTGGACAGCCTGTACGCGCAGGGACAGCGCATTGCGTTCCTGTGCCCGGGCAACTACGGCGCGGATTTCGCGCGGGACACGCTCGGCCTTGACCTCGAACGCGCGGTCAAGTGCTCCAACTTCATCGGTGAGGCGTTCGACCATGCGGCGTACCGCGGCTATCCCGAGATCCTGTTGGTCGGGCACGCCGGAAAGCTGGTCAAGATGGCCGCAGGCGTGATGAACACGCATTCGTCGGTCGCAGACGCACGGCAGGAGATTTTCACCGCGCATGCGGCACTGTGCGGCGCACCGCGCGAAACACTCGAAGGACTGATGGCTGCCATCTCGGTGGACGCATGCGTGGAGCTGCTGGACGAAGTGAATCTGCGTCAGCCCGTCTTGTCGCGCATTGGCAGGGAGATGGAAACCCGCATCGCCCTGCGCATGAAGGGGCAGGCGCGCGTGGAATTCATCATGTTTACCGGAAAATACGGCGTGCTGGCCGAGTCAGCGGGCGCGCGCGCACTCTGTGAGAGGTTGAAACTGCAATGAAGGGTATTTTATATGGAGTCGGCGTCGGTCCGGGCGATCCGGAGCTGCTGACCGCCAAGGCGATCCGGCTGCTGCGCGAGTGCGATGCGGTCGCCGCACCGAAGTCCGCCGACGGCAGACAGACCGCACTGGATATTGCTTCGCCGTATATCGGGCAGGACAAGACAATCCTGCTGTTCGATATGCCGATGACGCACGACAGGCAGGCGCGAAACGCCAGCCACGACGCGGCGGCAGACGCGCTCTGTGCGCTGCTCGACGAGGGCAAGACCGTGGTGTTTCTCACGCTCGGTGACCCGACGGTATATTCCACATACTGGTATGTACACAAGCGTGTTGCCGCCCGCGGCTATGCAGCCGAGCTGGTGCCCGGCGTGCCGTCCTTCTGCGCCGCAGCTGCCGCCATGGGCCGCGCCCTGTGCGAGAACGGCGAAATGCTGCACATCATTCCGGCCACGCACGGCAGGGCGGAGGAAGGGCTTGCGCTCTCCGGCAGCAAGGTGCTGATGAAGACCGGAAAGAGTGTATTAGAGGTCCGCGAACTGCTCCGGCAGCGCGGCGAACTCGGCAGCGCGGCACTGATCGAGCGGGTCGGCATGGACGGTCAGCGGCTGATCGAAAATTTAGATGAGCTTGAACAGCCGAGCGGCTATTTCTCTATTATATTGGTAAAGGAGCAAAGCGAATGATCTACTTTGTGGGTGCAGGCTCAGGGGCGCCCGACCTGATCACGGTACGCGGCGCACGTCTGCTGAGCGAGGCAGATGTGATCGTTTACGCCGGTTCGCTGGTCAATCCGGCGCTTTTGGACTATAAAAAGGACGGATGCGAGGTGTACAACAGCGCGAAGATGACGCTCGAGGAGGTCATCGCCGTGATGGCGCCTGCCGCGAAAGCGGGCAAAACGGTCGTGCGTCTGCACACCGGCGACCCGTGCGTGTACGGTGCGCATAGAGAGCAGATGGACGAGCTGGACAGGCTCGGGCTGGAATATGAGGTCTGCCCGGGCGTTTCCTCGTTCTGCGGCGCGGCGGCGGCGCTCAAAGCCGAGTACACACTGCCGAACGTGAGCCAGTCGGTCATCCTGACGCGCATGGAGGGCCGCACGCCGGTGCCCGAAAAAGAGCAGATCGAGGCGTTTGCGGCGCATGGCGCGACCATGGTCATCTTCCTGTCGGCGGGTCAGCTGGCGCGCCTGTCCGAGCGGCTGATCGCGGGCGGCTACGCGCCGGATACGCCTGCGGCCATCGTGTACAAGGCCACCTGGCCGGACGAAAAGGTCGTGCGGACAACGGTCGCAGACCTCGCCGAAGCCGGTGCGCGAGAGGGCATTACCAAGACTGCGCTCATCACGGTGGGCGGGTTCCTCGGCACCGAGTACGAGCGCTCCAAGCTGTACGACCCGACCTTTACGACCGAATTTCGTGAGGCAAGCCGATGAAGCACGCAAAATTTGTATCCTTTACCCTGTGCGGCGCACAGACTGTGCAAAAGGCGGTAAAACTCCTGCCGGATTTCCGGTGTGAGCGGTACGCGCGGACGGTGGATGCGTCGCTCTCGGGCACGAGCCTTAAGCGCTTTGCGCAGCAGGCGATGGTCGATTGCGACCTGATCGTGTTCGTGGGCGCGACCGGAATCGCGGTACGCGCAGCGGCGCCGTATTTGATGGGAAAAGCCTATGATCCGGCGGTAATCGTCATTGACGAGCAGGGAAAGTTCGTGATTCCGCTCCTGTCCGGACATCTGGGCGGCGCCAACGAGATTGCAAAAACACTTGCGGAAGGTCTGCAGGCTGTGCCGGTGCTCACCACCGCGACCGACGGTCGGCAAGTGTTCGCCGTGGACACCTGGGCAAAAGCACACAGCTGTGCAGTCCTGGAGCCGCACTATATTAAATATGTATCCGGTGCGCTGCTCAGAGGGGAAACCGTGGGCGTTCGCTCGGATTTTCCGATAGACGGGCTGCTGCCCGCCCGTATTGACCTCAAAAAAGACGCGGAAAGCGGGTTTACGATTGGATTTCGCACAGACGCACAGCCGTTTGCACACACGTTGCATCTCGTGCCGCGGATTGCATATCTCGGCATTGGCTGCCGCAAGGGCACGAGCGCGGATGCCATCGAGCAGACAGTTCAGGCGGCGCTTGCCTCGGCAAAACTGCCCTGGCAGGCGATCTGCGGCGCGGCGAGCATTGATATCAAGCAGAATGAGCCGGGTTTGCTGCTGTTTTGCGAAAAACACGGACTGCCGTTCCGTACCTTTACGGCCGAGCAGCTGCAGGACGCACAAGGCGAATTCAGCCGGTCGGCATTCGTGCAGCAGACGGTCGGCGTGGACAATGTGTGCGAACGCGCGGCTGTGTGCGCGGCACAGAACGGCACACTTATCTTGCATAAATACGCGCAGAACGGCGTGACGGCGGCTGTCGCTGTGCCGGACTGGCGCGTGACGTTTGAAGAACGGGAGGGTGAAGCATGAAGCTGTATTGCATCGGCATCGGGCCGGGCGGCGAGGAACAGATGACGCTGCGCGCAGTGCGTGCTCTGGAAAAATGTGACTGCGTGGCAGGCTACGGCCTGTACCTTGATTTGATCGAGAACCTCATTTCGGGCAAGGAGCGCATCGAATCCGGCATGACACGCGAGGTTTTGCGCTGCAAAGCGGCGGTTGAGGCGGCAAAACAGGGCAAAACGGTCGCTGTTGTATCCTCGGGAGATGCGGGTGTGTACGGCATGGCGAGCCTGCTGCTCGAGCTTTGCGAGCACGAGCCGAACCTCGAGGTCAAGGTTATTCCGGGCATCACGGCGGCCTGCTCGGGCGGCGCCGTGCTCGGCTCGCCGCTGACATGCGACTTTGCGTGCATCAGCCTGTCCGACCTGCTCACGCCGTGGGACAAGATCGAGCAGCGTCTGCGCGGCGCAGCGGCTGGCGATTTCTGCATCGTGCTGTACAATCCGTCGAGCAAAAAGCGCACCGACCATCTGCGCCGAGCCTGCGATATTCTGCTGGAGATCGTACCGCCGGAAACCGTCTGCGGTCTGGTGCGCAGCATTGGCAGAGAAGGCGAAAACTGCACGCTTACAACGCTCGGTGAGCTGCGTGATACACAGGTCGATATGCTGACCACTGTGTTTGTCGGCAACAGCCGCACGCGCGTGATGGACGGCCGCATGGTCACGCCGAGGGGGTATCGCGGCGTATGAAGCTGATGATTTTCTCCGGTACGACAGAAGGACATGATTTGTGCCGGTTTTTGTCGAAAAATAACGTGCAGGCAGAGGTTTTTGTTGCAACAGAGTATGGCGCAGCGGTGATGGAGCCGATGGCTGGAATCACGGTTCACGAGGGCCGTTTGGATGAGCAGGAGATGGAAAAGCGATTGACCTCGGACACGCTGCTCATCGACGCAACGCATCCGTACGCGGCAGCTGTGACCGACAATTTGCGGGTGGCCTGTGCGAAATCGGGCGCACGCTACGAGCGGCTGCTGCGGCCTGTCCTGCCTTATCAGAACTGCGAAATCGTGCTGGACACAGCCGCTGCAGTTGACTGGCTGAACGCGCATCCGGGCAAGGTTTTGCTCACCACAGGCAGTAAAGAACTGGAAGTATACACGGCGGTGCAGGATTTCCAAACGCGCCTGTTCCCGCGCGTGCTGCCGACCGCGTCGGTTCTTGAAAAGTGCGCCGCACTCGGCTTCCCAGGCGCGCACATCATCGCCATGCAGGGCCCGTTTTCGCAGGCGATGAACGCGGCGCTGCTGCGTGAGACCGGCGCAAAAATCCTCGTGACCAAGGACACCGGCGTGTCCGGCGGCTTTGCGGAGAAGGTCGCGGCAGCCGAGGAGGTCGGCGCAAAGGTACTGGTCATTGCGCGTCCGCGTATGGAAAACGGCAAAAATCAGGCGGAAATGCAGGCATTTCTCGCGGATTTGCTCGGCTTACAGCCGGAAAAAGTGCAGCGCATATTCACCATCATCGGGGCGGGCATGGGCACTGCGGACACGCTGACCGGCGAAGCGGTTCGCGCGTTGGAAACGGCGGAGGCGGTGTTCGCGACAAAACGGCTGGCGGCACTGTCGCCCAAGGCGGAGGTCTGCGCGTTCTCCGAGCTGGCTGAGCGGGCAATACAGTGCACAGAAAAGCACATATCTCTGCTCGTTTCCGGCGATGTGGGATTCTTCAGCGCGGCCGGAAAGCTGCGCGAGCGGCTCCTGCCGTACGGCGGGGTAACGCTCGTGCCGGGATTGTCCAGTATGCAGTATATGTGCGCGAAATGCGGTATTTCCTACGAAAATCTGTGCTTTAAGAGTCTGCACGGTCGCACAGGAAATATTCTCGGTGCCATAAGTTACCATGCGGCAACATTTGCGCTGACCGGCGGCGAGAACAACGTGCAGGCGGTTTGCAACAGCCTTACGGACGCGGGATTGGGCGCGCTCTCTGTTCATCTCGGGGAAAATCTCGGCGCGGAAAATGAGCGGATTGTGCACGGCACAGCCGCAGAGATTGCGCAGCTTTCGTGCCCGGATTTAGCGGTTCTGCTGATCGAAAACCCGCGTGTGGCGAACAAAAACGGACCGATTCGAGATGAAATGCTCACGCGCGGAAAGGTGCCGATGACCAAGGAAGAGGTTCGGTGGGTGTCGGTGAACCGCCTGACTGTCCGACCGACCGACACGGTCTGGGACGTGGGTGCGGGCACCGGCGCGGTTACGCTCGAGCTGGCGCGCAAGGCCAGCGACGGCACGGTTTATGCCGTCGAGCGAAAGCCGGAAGCGGTCGCGCTCTTGCACGAAAACCGCATAAAACTCGGCGGATACAATGTGAAAATCATTGAAGGACCTGCGCCGGAGGCACTGGAGAACCTTCCGGCACCGGACTGCGTGTTCGTCGGCGGAAGCGGCGGCAGAATGCGGGAGATTCTGGCACTTGCCAGGGAGAAAAATCCGGAAGTCCGCGTGGTCGTGAACGCGATTGCGCTCGAGACCTTGTTTGCGGCGCAGACGGCCTTGAAAGAATTGGGGTTTTCTGACATCGAGGTCACACAGCTGGCAGCCACGCGCGGCAAGCCGGTCGGCGCGTACACCATGCTGACTGCGAACAATCCGGTGTTTATTCTGTCCGGGAGGGCCGCAAATGACACAAAATAATGCACCAAGACTGCTGCTTGCGGGCACTGGCAGCGGCTGCGGCAAGACGACGGTCACGACCGCGATTGTGCGGGCGCTGCAGCGCCGCGGCGTAACACTCAGCGCGTTCAAGTGCGGTCCGGACTACATCGACCCGATGTTCCACACGGCGGTTTTGGGCGTTCCGAGCCGCAATTTAGACCTGTTTTTCGAGGATGAGGCCGGTATTCGCAGTCAGCTTGCGCGGCATATCCAGCCGGACGGTCTCGGCGTGATCGAGGGCGTCATGGGCTTTTACGACGGCGTTTCCGGTACGACGGATACGGCTTCGGCGGCGCATCTGGCCCGCGCAACCGGCACGCCTGCGGTGCTGATCGTGCGGCCTAAGGGGCAGTCGCTGTCGCTTGCGGCACAGATTCACGGGTTCCACACATTTGCGGAAAATACGCTCGCAGGAGTGATTTTAAACGGCGTTTCGGCGGGAATGTACTCGTTTTACAAACAAATCGCAGAGAAAGCGGGGCTGCCTGTGCTCGGCTTTTTGCCGCCGGTTCCGGAGGCCGAAATACCTGACCGCCATCTTGGTCTGGTGACGGCGGACGAGCTGTCCGACCTGCGTGAGAAAATTGATCGGCTCGCGGATGCGGCAGAGGAAGGCATTGACCTTCGCGCGTTGTGTGCATTAGCACAGGCGGCGAAACCGCTGACCGATACGCACATGCCGCTCGCTTGTGTGACCGATTTTCCGGTGCGGATCGCGGTAGCCAAGGACCGCGCATTCTGCTTCTATTACGAGGATAACTTCGATGTGCTGCGTGAACTGGGGGCAGAGCTTGTGCCGTTTTCGCCGCTCACAGACGAGCGGCTGCCGGAGAATATCGACGGTCTGTACCTTGGCGGCGGCTATCCGGAATTGTATGAAAAACAGCTTTCAGAGAATGAAATCATGCGAAATTCTATCAAAACAGCGATTCAAAACGGTTTGCCGACAGTTGCAGAATGCGGCGGATTTCTTTATCTGCTGCAGTCGCTCGACGGCGCGGCAATGGCAGGCGTGCTGCCGACTTCGGCGCACATGACGCACAGGCTGCAGCCGTTCGGCTATGTCACGCTCACGGCAAACAGTGATAACCTGCTGTGCGAAGCCGGTGGACAATTTCCTGTGCACGAGTTCCATTATGCACAGGCTGTGGATAATGGCACAGATTTTCGCGCGGTCAAGCCAAACGGGCGCGCGTGGGACTGCGGCTTTGCGTCGGACACGCTCTATGCAGGATTTCCGCATTTGTATTTCCGTGCGAAAACTGAAATTGCAGCGAATTTTGTCCGGAAATGCGCAGAAAGGAGCGGAAAATGACACTTGAACAGACTATTTCTGCCATCCGGCCGCTGGATGAGAAAAGCATGACGGCGGCGCGAAACCGTTTTGCAAATATTGCCATGCCGCTCGGTGGACTGGGTCTTCTGCAGGATGCGATTGTGCAGCTTGCGGGTATTCTTGGTCAGCTGGTGCCGGATATTTCCAGACGCGCGGCGGTTGTTTTCTGCGCGGACAACGGCGTGGTCGCCGAGGGCGTGACGCAGTGCGGGCAGGAGGTGACAGCCACGGTCGCGGAAAATATGGGCCGCGGCGAGTCCACCGTGTGTTTGATGGCAAAACAGCTCGGAATGGACGTGTTTCCGGTCGATATCGGTGTTGCACAGCCGATAAAGAGCGAAAAAGTGCTGCAATTTGCCGTTCGGCGCGGAACTGCAAACTTTGCGCATGAGCCTGCCATGACGCGGAAAGAGGCGCTCGAAGCGGTCGAAATCGGCATTAAAATGGCGGAAATGTGTGCCGAAAAGGGATATTCGCTGCTTATTGGCGGCGAAATGGGCATCGGCAACACGACTACGAGCGCGGCAGTCACGGCGGCGCTCACCGGCGTGGAGGCTGCGGCGGTTACAGGACGCGGAGCGGGTCTGTCAACGGCCGGGCTGGAGCGAAAAATCGCAGTGATCGAGGCGGCGCTGGCGCTTCACAAACCCGACTCGAATGACTCGATCGACGTGCTGCACAAGGTCGGCGGTTTGGATATCGCGGGTTTGTGCGGTCTGTATCTGGGTGCGGCGGCGCAGCGCATTCCGGTCGTGCTAGATGGCGTGATTTCGTGCGCGGCGGCGCTTCTCGCCGTGCGATTGTGTCCGCAGTCTGTGCATTTTATGGTCGCAGCGCACAGATCGGACGAACCGGCGAGCATTTTGCTGCTCGATGCACTCGGCAAGCGGCCGTTCCTGACGGCGGGCATGCACCTCGGGGAGGGGACAGGCGCGGCGGCCGGCGTTGCGCTTTTGGATCTGGCGCTGGCGCCATATCGGGAAATGGTGAGCTTCGCGGACATTGGAATGGAGGCATATCAGCCGCAAAAGTAGTTGTTTGTCTGACAGATAGCACAAATTCTTTGCATAAATATTGTGTGTAACGCCGATAAATGCTATCTGCCTGCATTCTTTACAGGAATGCTGCGTGCAGCAAAAAGCACCGAGCGTTAACTCGGTGCTTGCGGTTCGCATTTTCAGCATTTCAGGGCTTCATCTGCGATATTTGCGGTGATTTTATTGTAGAACTCCTGCTTTTGCGCATCGTTTTCAAACGCTGAGAACGGCACGATGACCGCGGAGAATTCATCAACAAAAATATAATAATGCTTGTCATCGGTTGCGGTGCGCTGAACGGCCGAATACTGGTAAACGGTATCTTCGTTCTCGCCGGACAGCTCGAATTCGCTTTCACGCAGCGTGAGCGTTTTCGGTCCGCAAAGTTGCTTGTTCTTTGCGTTTCTGAGAATTTTCTCGATATTTTTGATCATTTTATGACGCATATAGCGCGGTGTACCCCAGAAGCAGACAGCAGCGAGCGCAACGTAAACCGCGATGGAAACCGGCGTGAGCGTGTGCAGCCAGTACATGAGCGCACTGCCGCCGAGAATGACAATAGCCGCAGTGGCAATTCTCATGGTGCGAATACTGCGTTGAACAATCGCATTATTGTTGTAATAATTCAAATTAAAATCAATGAAATCCTGTTTGGTGATATCGTAATGCAGCTCCATTTTTTCTTACCTCAACTTACTCGGATAAAATTATTGTATCGAAAATCAGAGCGGATTGCAAGTCTAATTCAGAAAGGGGAGCGAAAATGCTGATTTTAGTGACCGGCGGAGCGGCTTCGGGCAAGTCGGAGCACGCGGAACGACTGGTGTGTGAAAAAGCACAGAGTCGATTATATCTGGCGACCATGCAGCCGTTCGGCAAGTCCGCAGAGGCGCGGATTGCGCGGCATCGGGCGCTTCGTGCGGGAAAGGGGTTCGCTACGGTAGAGAGAACACTTGATTTAGCGAATCTCAGGCTCTCTCGGCAATACGACGGAATTTTGCTCGAGGATTTGGGCAATCTGCTGGCAAACGAGCTGTTTGCGCCGGAAGGCGCAGGCGCAGGATCGGCGTTCGACAGCATTGTTGCAGGCGTGGATAATCTGCAAAAATACTGTGAAACGCTGGTTATCGTTTCCAACGAAATCTTTGCGGACGGCGTGCCGTATCCGCCGGAGACCATGCAGTATATTCGGATTTTGGGAGAACTGCACCAAAAATTAACTGGGAAAGCAGACGCGGTATATGAATCGGTATGTGGAATTTTACTGCCGGTAAAGGAGGGGAAACAGACGTGAAAAGTGTAATCAGCGGACTTTTGGTCGCGTTCTCAATGTATTCTGCGATACCTGTTCCGCAGGTGAACTGGGAAAAACAGACCATGCGGTGGGCACTTGGCTTCCTGCCGCTCATCGGTGTGTTGATCGGTGCGATAGAGTGGTTCTGGTTCGCATTTTGCGTGCATTTTGGCGCGGCAGGCGTGTTTTACGCTGTAATCGCAGCGCTGATTCCTCTGGCAGTGTCCGGCGGCATTCATCTGGACGGCCTGTGCGACACCTGCGACGCGCTGTGCTCGTTCGGCGACCGGGAAAAGCGGCTGGCCATTCTCAAGGACCCGCACGTTGGCGCGTTTGGGCCGCTCTGGCTGATGGCATTCCTGCTGGCCGAGGTCGGGTGTTTTGCCCAGATTTACGACCGGCCTGTGCTTCTTCCGCTGGCATGCACAGGATTTGCTTTCGCACGGGCAATGGGCGGCCGCAAGGTGGTTGCGTCACCGTGCGCGAAAGACAGCGGACTTGCACATATCTTTGCGGAAAACAGCGATAAACGCGCGGTATCGCGCATGTTAGTTGCTGAATTTGTTCTGTTTGCGGTGCTTCTCGGATTGTGGATATACCGCGTACCGCACGCGCTTGCTGCGGCGAAAGTGCTCGTTATCGTGCTCGTTGCGTGGTATGCTGTGCATGAGCACATAAGCCGCCGCGTGTTCGGCGGTGTAACCGGAGACCTGGCAGGATTCTGCATCTCGCTGTCGGAATTGTTCACGCTTGCGGCAGCAGCGATTGGAGGGCTGATTTTATGACCGTGCTCATCATTGGCGGGGCATATCAGGGGAAACGAAAAGTTGCCGAAAACCTGTATGCAGACCTGCCGAGGATTGAAAATCTGCACGAAATCGTGCGGAAAATGCTGAAGGAAGACAAAGACCCGCTGTCGCTCGCAGATACGCTGTGCGGACACGTTATCACCTGCGATGAGATCGGCTGCGGCATCGTTCCCATCGACCGTGCGGACGAAAACTGGCGTGAAGCGGTTGGTCGTCTGTGCTGCGCTTTGGCACAGAAAGCAGACGCAGTCGTGCGCGTGATCGCAGGCGTGCCGCAATTCATCAAAGGAGAACAACCATGACGATAACCCTTGCCGTGCTGCTTGGCTTCGCGCTCGACTGGCTGTTCGGAGACCCGAAAAAATTGCCGCATCCGGTATGTGCGGTGGGAAAACTCATCTCAGGAACCGAAAAAGTTCTGCGCCGCATCTTTCCCGCAACGCCTGCGTCACTGACATTCGCTGGAATTGTACTCTGGCTTATCACTTGCGGCGTGAGCTTTGCCGTGCCGTTTTTCTTTTTGCGCTGGCTGTATCATGTGAACTTCTGGCTCGGTTTTGCCGCCGAAATGCTGCTCTGCTGGATGATTTTCGCACGAAAAAGCCTTGCAGACGCCGGTTATCATGTCTACGGCGCGATCAAGCAGTCGCTCGAGGAGGGGCGCAAGGCCATCGCGTGGTACGTCGGCCGCGACACCGCAGAGCTGTCCGAGGAGGGCGTTATCAAGGCCGCTGTCGAGACCGTGGCTGAAAACCTGACGGACGGTGTGGTCTCGCCGCTCGTGTTCATGCTCATCGGCGGAGCGCCGCTCGGCATGCTGTACAAGGCGGTCAACACGCTGGATTCCATGGTCGGCTATCATAACGATAAATACGAGTATTTCGGCAAGTTTTCGGCAAAAATGGACGATTTATTCAACTTTATCCCTGCCAGACTGTCCGCACTGTGTATGATCGCCGGTGCCGGCATGCTGCACCTCGATAACCGAAACGCGCTCCGGATTTACCGTCGTGACCGCAGCAAACACAAAAGTCCGAACGCCGGTCAGACTGAGTCTGTGTGCGCGGGTGCGCTGCACATCCAGCTCGGCGGCGATGCCAGCTACTTCGGCAAAATCGTTAAAAAAGCCGCCTTCGGTGATCCGATGCGCCGTGTAGACCGCACGGATATTCTCGCAGCGGTCGATCTGATGACGGCGGCAAGCGTGCTTGCGGTTGTGCTTTTGTGTGCAATCAGACTTACGATATAAGAGTGAGGAGTGGAGAGTTGAGAGTGAAGAGAACGTATACGAGAGTTTTGTAATAAGGTAAATCAATAATCTCTCCACTCTCCACTCTTCAATCTCCACTCTGTTAGAACGTTAGAGGTGAGCAGAAATGTTACAATATGTCCACGGCGGCGACATCCAAACCTACATCGACCGCCACGGCTTCGCGCCGCTCGACCTGTCCGCGAACATCAATCCGTTCGGCATACCGGACGCGGTACGCGCGGCCATGCACAGGGCTGTGGATAACTGCACGCAGTATCCCGACCCGTTTTGCCGCGCCGCGCGGCAGGCGATTGGTGCGAGAGAAGGCGTCAATCCGGATTTTCTGTACTGCGGCAACGGTGCGGCGGATGTACTCGACCGATTGGCGGCGGTGCTGAAACCGCGCAAGGTACTTCTCACCGCACCGACCTTTGCGGAGTACGAGCGCACGCTCTCAGGTGCGGAGATTCGGGTGCATAATCTGCGGGAAATGGACGGTTTTGCGCTCACGGAGCGCATTTTAGACGAGATTTCACCGGATTTGGATGCGGTTGATCTCTGTAATCCGAACAATCCGACCGGGCGAACCGCCCAACCGGAACTTCTGCAGGAAATCGTCCGAAAATGCACAGAAAACGACGTAAAACTGGTCGTGGATGAGTGCTTCAACGACTTCCTGACAGACGCAGAGCGGCACACACGGAAAGACCTGCTGGAATCCAATCCCGGTCTGATTATCCTGCGCGCGTACACGAAAATGTACGCCGTACCCGGTGTGCGCTTCGGCTGGTGCATGACGGCGGACGCGGCGCTGATTGAGAAATTATACCATGCCGGACAGCCGTGGAACGTGTCGGTCATCGCGCAGGCGTGCGCCGCCGCGGCGGCAAACGAGCCGGACTGGGCCGCCGAGACCGCCAAACGCATTGCAGAGGAACGCAGGTTTTTATCCGACGGACTTGCAGCCTGCGGACTGAAAGTCTTTCCGGGCGAGGCCAACTTCCTGCTGTTCCGTTCAAACGATACCGGACTGCACGAGAAACTCGCGGAGCACGGCATAATGATACGAAACTGCGATAATTATCGCGGACTTTCGGCAGGATACTATCGCGTTGCCGTAAAAACGAGAGAAGCAAGCAAGTGCTTGCTAAACGCAATCAAATTGATAATTGAAAATGGATAATGGAGAACGAAGGTACGCGCTTTGTGCGGATTTGACAGCGCCGCGGGCGCAAGGGCAGTGACATTTTCCATTATGCGGGAGGTTTACAAATGGCAAAAATTATCATGATACAGGGCACCTGCTCAAACGCCGGCAAAAGCCTTCTCTGCGCGGCTCTGTGCCGGATTTTCCGGCAGGACGGCTACCGCGTTGCGCCGTTCAAGTCACAGAACATGGCGCTCAACTCGTTCATCACGGCGGACGGCAGGGAGATGGGCCGCGCACAGGTCGTGCAGGCCGAGGCGGCGGGCATCGCGCCCGATGTGCGCATGAATCCGATCTTGCTCAAGCCGACAAGCGACGTTGGCTCGCAGGTCATCATCATGGGCGAGGCGCAGGGAAACCGCACCGCGCGGGAGTATTGGGGCCGCAAAAAGGCGCTTTTGCCCATGATCAAGGACGCATTTGACAGCCTTGCCGCCGAGAACGACATCATCGTGATCGAGGGGGCGGGCAGTCCGGCAGAGATCAATCTCAAGCAGGATGATATTGTAAATATGGGTCTGGCGAAGCTGGTGGATGCGCCCGTTCTGCTGGTCGGCGATATAGACCGCGGCGGTGTGTTCGCGTCGCTGTACGGCACGGTCAAGCTGCTCGATGAGGACGAGCAGGCACGCATTCACGGTCTCATCATCAACAAATTCCGCGGTGACGTGGAGATTCTGCGGCCGGGTCTGACGCAGCTCGAGGATTTGACCGGCAAGCCGGTCATCGGCGTGGTGCCGTACGGCCATTTTGACATCGACGATGAGGACAGCCTGTCCGAGCGTCTGGACACAAAGGCTGCTCCCGCACTGGTAAACATTGCGGTTGTAAAGCTGCCGCGACTGTCCAATTTCACCGATTTTTCCGCACTTTCGCGTGTATCCGGCGTGAGTGTCGCGTACGCGGACAAACCGGCGCAGCTTGCCGGAGCCGACCTGATTATCCTGCCGGGCACCAAGTCCACGCTGGCAGACCTGCGGTGGCTGCGCGAGAGCGGCATGGAGGCGCAGATTCTCAAGGCGCACGCGGCAGGCACGCCGGTTTTCGGCATCTGCGGCGGCTATCAGATGATGGGACGCACGGTCTCCGATCCGGACAATACCGAGGGCGGCGGCAGTCTGCGCGGCATGAACCTGCTGCCGATCGACACGGTGTTCCGCCCGAGCAAGACCACGACGCAGACGCGCGGCACGCTGCTGGAGATTGACGGCGTGCTGTCCGATTTGAGCGGTCTGGCGGTCGAGGGCTACGAGATTCACATGGGCGAAACCGTGCGCGATGCGAGTGCAAAGCCGCTCGTTCGATTGCTTCGCAGGGAAGGCGAAATCGAGGACGGCTGTCAGACGGAAAACGCCTTCGGCACTTATCTGCACGGTGTGTTCGATGCGCCGGAGGCGGCGCTGCGGACGGCGCAGGCACTGGCGCAAAAGAAGGGCGTGACGCTGACCGGCGAAGCGCTCGATACGCACGCCTACAAGGAACAGCAGTATGACAAACTGGCGGATTCGGTGCGAAAATCGCTCGATATGGAGTGGATTTACCGTATAATGGAGGGAAAAGCATGACAGGACTCATTCACCTGTACTGCGGCGGCGGCAAGGGCAAAACCACGGCGGCGGTCGGACTGACCGTGCGCTGCGCGGGCCGCGGAAACAAGGTCGTGTTCGCGCAGTTTCTCAAGGATGGGACTTCGGGCGAGTGCCGCGTGCTGGCGAAATTGCCCGAAGTGACCGTTATGGCAGCCAATCCGGTCGGCAAGTTCTCGTTCCGCATGACGGATGCGGAGAAGCGGGAGACAGCGGACGCGCTCACCCGCACCTTCGATGCGGCAACCGACTTTGCCGTGCGGGAGCACGCGCGGCTGCTCGTGCTGGATGAGGTCTGCGCGGCAATCTCGTGCGGCTTTCTGGATGAGAAAACGGTCGTAAAATTCCTTGAGACCAAGCCGGAAACGCTCGAGGTCGTACTGACCGGACGGGGTCCGTCCGAAGCGCTGCAGGCACACGCGGACTACATTACAGAAATGAAAATGCAGCGGCACCCGTTTGAGAAGGGCATCGCTGCGCGGGAGGGAATCGAATTTTGAACGGATACATGAAGCCGCAGGACATTGAAAAGCGGTCGTTTGAGATCATCACCGCCGAGCTGGGCGAGCGCACGTTTCCGGCGGGCATCGCCGAGGTGGTCAAGCGCGTCATTCACACCACGGCGGATTTTGACTACGCGGACAGCCTCGCGTTTTCGCCGGACGTGATAAGCAGGGCAAAAGCCGCGCTTGCGGCAGGTGCAACGGTGGTTACCGATACCAATATGGCGCTCTCCGGGGTGAGCAAGGCGACGCTGGCAAAGCTCGGCGGAAAGGCGGTCTGCCTGATGGCGGATGAGCAGGTGGCAAGCGAGGCCAAGGCACGCGGTGTTACACGGGCAGTCGTTTCGATGGAGCACGCTGCCAAATTTGAAGGCCCGCTCCTCTTCGCCATCGGCAATGCGCCAACTGCGCTCATCCGTCTGCATGAGTTGATTGAGGAAGGCGCTGTCGCGCCTGCGCTCGTCATCGGTGTGCCGGTCGGATTTGTCAACGTGGTCGAGGCGAAGGAGCTGTTCATCGGCGGGGACACGCCGTATATCATCGCGCGAGGCCGCAAGGGCGGCTCGAATGTAGCCGCGTCCATTGTCAATGCGCTGCTCTATCAGATGGTACATCGAGAAGGCTTTTAATTGCTGTCGCCAAACCACGGTTTGGCCGACAAGAGGAACGGACCGTAGGCCGTTCCAAAGTCGTCCGAAAGTTCCCATACGGAAACTTTCTCCCTCTTAGGGTATAAAAACCGGCGCTATCCTTGCGCGGCTTCTCGGCCGCGCTGCGCAGATACATGCTCCCGGTTTTTATGAATCGCGTTGCGATTCTATTAAATGCGCGCTATCGCGCGATATGCTGAAAATTTTAGCAGATATACTGTTCGGAAGAATAAAAAAGAGAGAGTTTCAAACGAAACTCTCTCTTTTTGCTACGACCAAAGACCTTTTTCCCTGCAGTCGGCAATGTATGCGTCGATATTGTCCGCTGTGATGACCTCGGAACCCGAGTCGATCACCGATTCGACGGATTTGCCCTCGAGTGCGTCCAAAGCGGCCTCGACGGCCTTGTAGCCCATTTCATAGCCCTGCTGGGCAATATCGACAGTCAGCTCGCCGCGGTCGAGCGCTTCCACCGCAGCCTGATTGCCGTCAAAGCCGCAGATAACGGTTTTCTGGTAGGCGGCACTGTTGTTATCCCAGATGCACTTGATGGCTGCAAGCGCCATATCATCGCTGGTAACGAGCAGCGCGTCCACACCCTGCGGATACTTCTGCATGACAGCCTCCATCGCGGCTGCCGCACGGTCGGGCTGCGCGTCGCAGTACTGCACCTCGAGCACAGTGCCGCCCGCCTGCTCCACGGCGCTGCGGTAGCCGCGCAGACGGGCTTCGTGCGTCTCGTCGCCCTGTGCGCCGGTCAGGATGACAGCCTGCGGCTTGTCCGCGCCGTTCGACTTTGCCTTCTTCATAGCAGCTAAGCCGCCGGATTTGGCTGCCGCCTCGTTGCCGGTGCCGACAAAGGACAGTTTTTTGTCCGAGGTGAAATCCGTATCCAGTGCGATGATCGGCTTGTCTGTACTTTCGGCGGCCGCCGACAACTGCCCGGACTGCATGGGCGAAATGACAACTGCGTCTACGCTGTCATCGTCAAGCGCGGACCGGAACAGATCCAGCTGTTCCGCGCTGCCGTCCGCCGAGGACGGAAACTGAATGTCAATCGTTATATTCGGGTGCTCGCTGGCGCAGGCTTCCGCGCCAGCCATGACGTTCTGAAAATGCTCGCCCGCGTGCTTGATGATCACCGCTATATGATGGGTATCGCCGGTGCCGGTCAGGCTGCAGGCGCTCAGTCCTGCCGTGCAGGCAAGGCATGCCAGTGCTGCCGCAATCATTCTCCTGTTCATGGTGTGTCTCCTCGTTCTCTTTTCTGTCGGGAGCTGCTCATGCTCTTCTCTTGATAATATTTTAACATATTTTCCGCAGAGAGACAAATAGAAAAGGCATGACTTCAAATCATGCCTTTTCTGTAACTTTTATCATGTTATTTGCTCAGACGCTGCTCCATATAATTGTGTGCGTTCAGCTCAAGCGTATCATTGAGCGGTACGAGCGGCTCGGTCTTGCCGTAGCGGCGGTCGAGCGCGGTCTGCAGGATGAAGTCGCACAGTACGGGATTCTTCGGCAGCAGCGAGCCGTGCGAGTAGGTGGCGAACACGTTGTTGTAGCGTGCGCCCTCGGTCTGGTCCTCGCCGTTGTTGCCGTAGCCCTTTATCATCATGCCGAGCGGCGCGACATCCTCACCGAGATAGGTTTTGCCCGAGTGATTCTCAAAGCCGACCACGATGGAGCCGCTGCTCTCGGGCGTTGTGCGGTACATGTAGTTGCCGATCATGCGCTCTTTCGCGCCGATGGTGTGCACGTTGATCGCGCCGATGAAGTCGAGCTGCACGCCGTCCCACGTTTTGTAATACTGACCGAGCATCTGGTAGCCGCCGCAGATGGCGAGAAACACCTTCTCCTCCTCAACAGCGGTGCAGATGTCCTTGCCCTTGCCGGAGGCGAGGTCGCGCAGCAGCACCTCCTGCTCGAAGTCCTGTCCGCCGCCGATGAAGAAAATGTCGTACTTGTCCACATCGAGCGGCTGACCGATCGAGCACTCGTCCACATTGACGCTGATGCCGCGGCTCTCCAGACGGCGCTTCATCGTGATAATGTTGCCCCGGTCACCGTACAGATTGAGAATGTCGGGGTAAAGATGGCAGATATTCAGTTCCATTGCAGTTTCCCCCTTATTCGTAGAACGCCTTAACGTCGGTGTGCTTGCTGATCTCACCGCGCAGGTCGAACATGGCAGTGTATGTCGGCATAAGGAATGCCGGTGTATCATCCGAGCCGATCTCGGTCAGCAGCCTGTCGTACTCGCGGATAACCTCGATACGCTCGGGGGCAAAGCCTGCGTACTTGAGACGCAGCGCCATATCATCCGCACGCACGCCGGAAACCAGTACGCGTGTAAAGCGCACCTGCTGGTCGGCGAGTGCCTCGAAGTCAACGTCCCAGATCCAGCTGATGTCCGTGCCGTCCGCGAAGCGGTCGTTGAGCAGGAATGCCAGCTTGTAATTGCCCTCATCGTGCGCGATCAGGTTGATGACCTGATTGAAGCCGGCAGGATTCTTAACCAGCATCATACGCGCCTGTGCCTGACCGAGCTTGAACTGCTCGGCACGGCCGAAGCCGCATTCGAACTGCGAAAGCGCGCTGACGGCGGTCTGCTCGTCGATGCCGACAACGTGCGCGACAGCGGCCTCTGCGGCGGCGTTGTAGATGTTGTAGCCGCCCGGCAGGTTGACGTGTACCTCGTGCTCGTGACCGAAGATGTCCAGTATGATGTCGGACGAGTCCGCGCCGGTGGCGAGCACCTTGGTGACAGCGACCTGCGGCGTCTGGCGGTGGTAGCCGCACTTCGGGCAGCGGAAGCCGCCGAGATGGCCGTAGGTGATGTAATCGTACTCATATTCGGTCTTGCAGTGGATGCAGTACGGCGCGTCGGACAGCTCGTGAGCGGTCTCCTTGTAAATCGGGACATTCACGCCGAACCAGACGATCTTGTTCGGCACGCTGTCCGCAAGGGAAGCGGTGAGCGAGCAGTCCGCGTTCAGGCAGAGCGTTGCATTCGGCACATGCGTGATACCCTCGCGGATGGCGTTGAGCGTGTGCGTAATTTCGCCGTAGCGGTCAAGCTGGTCGCGGAAGATGTTGTTGACGACCAGACATTCGACCGGCAGGTATTCGCTCGTTTTGCGGAAGGCTGCCTCGTCGCACTCGATGAGCGCGTGCGTGTACGGGCATTTGCCGGACAGCGTGGAATGCTGTGCAAATACCGCGATGATGCCGGTCAGCAGGTTCGCGCCCGACTTGTTGGAGAAATATTTGAGTCCCGCATCGGCGAACGCCTGCTCGATCATGCGGGAGGTGGTGGTCTTGCCGTTCGTGCCGGTCACGACCGTGACCTTTACGCCGCGCGACAGCTCACCCAGAATATTTTTATCAATTTTCAGTGCCAGCTTGCCCGGCAGGTTGGTGCCGCCGCGTCCCAGCCTGCGCAGGACAGCGCCCGATGCCTTGCACACCAGCACCGCCAGTCTGGTTTGGAGTTTCATTGTTGTAACCTCTTTTTCAAGTCATATAAAATAAGTATAGCGCATTTTACGGCATAGCACAAGGGAAAACGTTGGGGGAGTTGACCGGCGTGCGCTTTTCGAGCGAAGATTTCTCGGCACAGACTTTCCGGTGTGCCCGAACCGTGTGAACGGTTCGCCGTTTCTGGGCGAAGAGTGCGCTGTGGCACAGCGGGGGACTGCGGCACTCGCCGCGGGAGCAAAGAGGAAGGGACACCCATGGTTTCCCTTCCTCTTTGAACTCCTACCTTTCCCTTGTTAGATAGTCTGGCGCAGATTGCCGACATGTGACCGCTGCGAAATGGGGGAACGACAGAGGATTTTTTCTTCCGTGTCTTTCTCAACCTATTCGCAGTGTCAGATACCGTTCTGCTACACAGGTCGGCTACTTCCAGCAGGCGCAACATACCCGTGTCGCGCAATTTGTTAGTCTGGAGGTTACAGACAGCACCTACGAATCTATCTATTTAGTAGCATTTATCCTCGCAGGCCCTGTCCATCATAACGCGCTGACGAATTGTGCGGCACTGTCATGCCGCACTCTGCGTTGATTAACCCGCATGTGTAGCAGTACGCTGTCTGTGAACTGCGAAAAGGCGGAGAAAGCGATTGAGCGGTAGACCGACTGCCGTTCCCCTTTTCCTGCTTACGCAGTCTAC
>OLQR01000907.1_pt1 | contig 19981 bp, 11 predicted proteins | sample 1671881 | NCBI WGS metagenome assembly OLQR01 (sample SAMEA3136623, study PRJEB25190) | human gut metagenome | biome: human gut; feature: human-associated habitat; material: faeces | place: Austria | collected 2013 | reverse complement strand
AACTAATAAATGGTTTGAAACTCAGGATAGCATAAGTTATTGGGACGATTTTTCTAAGCAAAAAATCGTCTATAGAGAAATCAGTGATGAAATGAATGCTTGTCTGATCGAAGATGAAGTATATGTAAACAACAAATGTTATATTATTACGGGTGAACATTTAGAACACTTAATATGTGTACTGAACTCCAAACTCTTTAATAAGATTACATTACAGTGTGCTAATTCGACAGGTGGCAAAGGGCGAGATTTTTTAAACACTGTTACCGTTTCTAAACCTGATACCAACTCAAAACTGTGCGAACTTTATACGGAAATGATTTCATTACCTGCTGATAAACAACTCGAATTAAGTAATCAAATTGACCATGAAGTATGTCTTTTATATGGCTTATCTGATGAGGAGATTACATACATTGATAATTTATGATATACCCTCAATATGCAATATTTCCTCATTAGATATATCATAAAGATTATATATGATTGTATCAATTTTCTTTATGATTTCTTGCTTTAGATTGTGTGATTTTTCGATCATTGCGGCATCAACATATTCTTTAATTTGTATTAAAGTTTGTCCATCTACTTTTGATGGTTCAATTACAGGCAAAAGAACAAATGCGTGCTTATTATATTGATAAGCTGACGCACCCAACTCAATACTTGAAAAGATATGTTTATATGCATACTCAAATAATTTTGAAGATAATGTAGCAATCAAATAGTGAGGATACTCCGAAATCATAAAAAAGCAGGTTTTATCGAGATAGAACTCTCCATTATCTAAAATAAAGTATGCACCTTGAGTGGTTTCTGGATAAATAATTTTTTGCTTAGAAAAATCGTCCATATAAACACAGTTGCGAAGGTTATAAGGAGTATCACCTTTATCTGCTCTTTTTTCAAGTTTAGAATAAAAATTGTCTAAATGATCTTTGATAGCAGGATAATCTTCTATATTTATTGGTGGAATGTTTTTTGATTTTATTCCATTATGAGTGTTTATAAGCCACAAATCAGCAAAAGTGTGCTCATATCTTTTTATGTCTCTGCCTCTCAAAATCGGTCGAATAATTTCGGCAGATTTTGGATCGGCAGCAATGAGCTCATCTTTCTTTTCTTTGCTTATGATAAAGGCATCATTAAATCCAGTTTTGATGCCATAGTTAATTTGAATATTCCAATCCTTTAATTGAACGCCATTGGATTGAATCTTCTTTTTTATGCTTGTTTCGATTGGATTCATAATAGTCCAACCATCATCATTATCAAAAGAGGATGTAGAGCTATTGCGCTCAACATAAACGCTCAAATTATTTTGGCAATCATCTTTAATAGTACAAGCTAATGTGTTACACATATTTTTCTGTTTTGCAAGCATGAGAATATTAACATCTACAGTTGCTGACTCAAAAACTTTCGTTCCGCCAAAATCAATGAGTTTAATTGGATTTGACTTATTTGCCAAAAATGCTCTAAGCCGTTTTCCATATCCTGCTCTCATCCATTTGTTGCTTGTGATGAATGATAAAATTCCATCTTTGCACAGAAGATTATAGCCTTTTTCATAAAACAGACAATAAATATCACCCGTTTTTGCAAAAGTTTCAAATCCCAAATCTTCATAAAGATCTCCAAGTTTCATATCATCTGATATGGATTTCTGCAACTGAACATAAGGTGGATTTCCTATAACAATATCAAAACCACCATTATCTCTGAAAACTCTTGCAAAATCTAAATGCCATAAAGTAAATGGTTTAGAACTCTTTTGTATAGCTTCCATATAAGATTCTTTTAATTCTTCAGAACAGCATTGCATTTGTTCTTCGATAATCATATCTTTTAAAGATTGAATTTGAGCCTTTAACTCCATCTTTCGATTTGGTTCATCACACACAAATAACTTATCTTGAACTGAAAGCAACTCTTTTAATATAGTTTCAAAAGCATTACGCCCCATATTAATTTGTGTGAAGGCGGAAGTGTTGCAAATCAACTTGCTTTCATTAATTAATTCAATTCCCTCAAACTTATCATTTAAACTGTTTCCACAAAGTATATTGCATTCCAAGTTAGGAAGCGGCAAAGGATTTTTATGTCCTTCAAGTTCATTAGCAGCATCGGGTGTAATTTCATCATCAATTACAAGTGATAACCAAAGACGAAGCTGAGTAATATCTACTGCCGAAGGTTCGATATCAACTGCAAAAATAGAATTTCTAACTGCATTGAATTTGAGGGCATAAGGTGAACGTTCATTTTTGAAAAGCAATCTTTTGTCATTGGCGTTCATACCAATAGTTAAATATGAGGTTATGTTAGCTCTTGCACGGACTATTTCATTTACCATACCAAGAGGGAACGCACCCGAACCAACTGCGGGATCGGCAACACGCACTGAAGCAAGGGCATCATCAATGTCCTTCAATCTATTAACTACAATATTCCCTTCTTCATTGATTTTAAATATCTCATCAGAGATATACATTCCGCCGTTACCTTCACGCTTTGACTTAACTGTATCTTCGTCCTTCATAAAGTCACCGTAAAGAATAAAGTCACGGAGAGCATCTTCTGAAATGTTTGTTTTTCTTATAAGGTAGTTTATAAGACTTTCCTGACACATATAGTGAACAATTTCACGAGGTGTATAGAAAGCACCATTAGATTTTCTGTCTTTAATTTCAAGGAGATTTTCAAAAATCTTACCAAGCATTTCAGGATCAATAGCAACCTCACGTTACATTGGCTCATCTTCACTCATTGTGAAGTTGTATCGGTCAAATATGTCTAAAATACCATCTGCATTTCTGTCATTTGCATCTTGTTTATTGGAGAATATCTCATCAGGAATATCAAAACAATTTGACTTCCAATCATATCCATCCAGCGGTTCAAAAAGTCCACCAGATAGGAACGGAACTCTTGCGTGAAGTGCCGGGCAATAACCCATAGCTCCACGATTCTTATTCAAAGTATCATAGAAAAGCGGTTCAAGATAATTTTCAAAGAAGTGTCCTTTATGAGTTTTAGAGTACTCAAATATGGTTCTCAGGAACTTCTTAGATCCATCGCCCCACGTTTTCTTTCTAACCATATGATTTGCAATAACTTCTTCATTGTCATCAGAAATCATATCAAGAGCCTTTGAATTAAGGCGGTATGTACCGTCCGGTTGTCCAATATAAATTTTAGGTAAATGCTCCTTGATAATTCTGCCCTGAGCACCACTTACAAAGTAAATATTCTTATATTCTTTTTCGGTAAGTGTGGGAGTCCATACACTTACACCAAGCCAACCTTTTTTCTGCAAGAAATAGAGGAATACAATCTGTCCCATAAGCTTCTTTGCATACTGTTCGGAAGTAAACCCACATCTTTTTGATTCTTCAACAAAATCTTCGTTTGCATCCAAATATTTCTGAAGCTGATAGAATTTTTCACAGTAAAGGTCAAAAAACTCTTTTGTAACTTTTTCAACACTAAATGCTTCCTCGATTTCATCTAATGATGGATTGGAATTTTGGTCTATTATAAACTGTCTGAAACGGTCTATTGCAGTATGAGAAGGCTCGTCCTTACCAACCAAGAATGAATAACGCTTTGCAGGTGTTATGTTCTCAGTTGTTTTGAGTTTGCCCTGCTCAATTTTCATTTCATAATCAAGACGAACAAAAGACAAACGCCATTTAGGTTCACATTCGGTATAAAAGGCAACAATGGCAGCATCACAATTACCACCCTCAATAAGCTTCTTTGCATAGCTACGCTGCGTGCTTCTTGAACCCTCAACATAGTTTTCTTTCTTTAGTTGAACTGCAAATATAGCAATCTTTTTGTCTTCAGGTGTTGTATAATTGCCAACATGAGCACATCCTACAATATGCGTAGAGAAGTTTGAAAACTCCTGACGGAAGTTGTTGGGTGCAACAATCTTCATTGAGTCAAATATTTCTCGCATCAGCTCAACAAAGTTAGCAGTTGAATATTCAGAAGTAAGTATTGATTCTATTTTATTTACAATCGTACTCATTATTTACCTCCTTTAAGATAGCAGGACAAGATGATTTCTTTTTTGCCCTCAACGATAGACTTCTTCTCTTTCTTTTCCTCAAGATATGCTTCAGGAACAATACGAACTATATCGTAATATAATGCAAGAATATCAGAAGCAAGATTTGTAGCTTTAACAACATCTTTAGAAACCTTCGCCGGAATATCACCGTTTTCCCATCTGCGTATAAGGGTTCCAAGAACATTTTCTTGGTCATCTGTTAATTGGTCTGTTGCAATGATGGCTTTCAATGTCTTTATAATCTTTGCATCATTACCTGCAACCATTGGTTTTTCTATGGTGATTTCCTCATCTTCAATAAGCATATTGTCAAAAGCAAAGCTATTGTCTTTCAAGTGGTCATAATACTTGCCTCCGACACTTACTTTGGGTGTATCAGGTTCGGCTTCAATAAGCTTAATTGCTTCCATAAAAGTCATTTGCTCTGTTCCCTTATCATCTGTCTTAAAGAACGATTTTAATGAACCCTTACGAATGAATGTAACTGTCGAGTCATCTTCGCTTGTTTTATCTGATTTTGCCGATTTAGCTTTTTGCGGCAATCTCTTAATCTGCGAAAACAGTTTAGCATCGTTATCTCTGATTTTTCTAATTAGGGCAAGATATGCAAGTTCAGGATTTGTGCTTTCTTCATCTTCGCAATCTATGTCCTTATTCAAATCACTGAATAGCTTCTGTGGTGAAACTTCTTCGTCATCAGACAAGTATTTGATATCTTCACCGAGAGTATCATGGAATGCTTGAAGTTTTTCAAGAATTCTATCTTCCAAAGGCATATGTTTAGCACTCTGGGCGGTTGGGAAGAAGTTAAACACATAAATTCTGTCAAACTCTGTGCCAACGCGATTGATACGACCTACACGCTGCATAATTCTTGTTGGGTTCCACGGCAAGTCATAGTTCACAAGGACATTTGCTCTATGTAAGTTTACGCCTTCTGCAAGAACATCCGTTGTGATTAGTAAATCATACTTATCATTTTCTTTTGCCTTGTTCTTTGGGTTGAAGCTATCTTCAATTTCAACCTTTAGTGTCCGAGAGCTTTGTCCACTGAAGCACACAACTTTCTTGCCATAAATATCTGTAAGATTATTATATAAATATTCAGCGGTTTCAGTTGATTCTGTAAAGACGATAATTTTATGACCATATATGTGATTATTGTTCTGGAGCTCGTGCTTGAACATTGCAAGTTTGGGATCAACTTTAATCATACTCCAAAGGTCACGAAGATATTTGAGTTCTGCAAGGTCGCTTTCCAAATCCTTTAAAAGTTTGGGTTGAAAGTCAGATGTTTCAAATGCCATTACATCTTCTTGTTCGATATAGTAGAGTAGTTTGTTGATGTTTCCGTCATCAAGCAAATCATAGACATTTACTTTCTTACTGATGTAAACTTTACCCGTCTTAGCCATTTCAATAAACTTTTCATACGATTCGATGAACCTACCAAGTGTTTTAGAAAAAGCGAAAAAGCTGCTTTCCAAACGTTTGATTAGGATACCTTTCATAAACCCACCCATATTGCGCTGAGCTGTTAATTGTTTAGCATATTTCACTTGGTCTTTAAGATAAAGCAAAGGGGTATAACGAGAATATTTAAAGTTTTTAATAGTAGAGATTGTTTCCCTAAACGCTTCATCTGTTTTTTCGTCAAATTCATAGATAATCTTTTCAGGACTTCCAGCAGACGGGAAATGTAATCCTTGCTTTTCAAGGTCATCTGAATAATATTCCTGAACTTCGCCACGAGTTCTGCGAATCATAACTTCACGGATAAGTCTATCTCTAATAATTTTAGAGTTTTCTCTCATCTGTGTTCTATATTCGGCAGTACCTTTTTCTTTTTGGGCAAGTTTAGAATTAAGACCTCTAAAGAAGCCTTCGATATTTTTAATACCGTTAATAGTTCCGCTTTGCTTTGATTGGAAAAGATAAATCTGATTTTCAATATCGCTTGTGTAGTTGTTAATAGGGGTAGCAGAAATAAGCACAACCTTTTTACCACGACAAATTTGATGTAATTGCGTGAAGCTTTCAGTAGCGCTATTCCTAAATCTGTGCGCTTCATCAATGAAAATGTAGCTATATTTATCTGTGCCTTTTTCAATGATTCTGTCAAGTTTACCTAAAGACTCAACATCACATCTTGATACATCAAATTCCTGAAGAACACCTCTCCAATAATCAACAAGTACCGGAGGACAGATAAATAGTTTATATGTATCTCTCTTGAAAGAGTTTGCAAGCATAGCACAAATGTATGTTTTGCCTAAACCGACAACGTCAGAGATAAACACACCATTGTAAGCGTCTAACTTTTTGCGTGCCTGAGTAACGGCATCAATTTGATATTGAAGTCGCATATATCCATCAGGAAGAAGTGTTTCAAAGCTTTCCTTATCTGCATTGATTTCTTCCTTGAAGAATTCATATATGGTTTTAAGATAAAGCTGATACGGAGTAATATCATCTTTCATCCAAGTATTTTCTTCAACTGCTTCGATATAGGTCTCCCTAATGTCAACGCCTTTTTCCCAAAGAATTTCAAATCTGTTAAGTGCAAACTGAACATCAGGAGCATCTTTCAATTCTACATTAAATTCAAGATTGTTTACAAGACCTGCCTCAGAGAAGTTACTTGAACCGGTTATAACACTGCCAAACATATCCGGAACCTTAACCGGATCTTTACGCATAATATAAACTTTAGCATGAATGGGAGCTTCGGTGTACATTCTCATTTCAAGCTTTCCTGATTTAAGCCAATCAATGAAAATACGGACGCCTTTTTCAATTTCGGATGAAGTATCTGTTTGTTCAAACTCCGTTTTAACTTCTTCTATAAGGACGGCTTTACCTTCATTTGAAGAAAGTCCTGTCGTTATTTCTTCTTGTTTAGCGTGGTCTATTATTTTAACCGTGAATTTATCAACACTTAATCCAACGAGTATCCTAATCTTTTCAACCGCTTCCAGTGCTTCATAAAGTTTAAAGAAACCGCTTGAACGAAAATATCCAACCAGCACATCAAAGAACTGAGTATTGCTCTTTAAAATAGTTGCAAAACGAGTATATAAATCCCTTTCCGATTCATTGGTAAAAAATTTAAGATCATTCTGTATCATACCTTCACCCACCCCTTACAATATAAACTTTTCCTTCGTTTTTCCATTGCCTTTACATTTATCTTTTGTTATCTTAAGTTCTGTTTCTATAGCATTGAAAATTTTATTTAATTCTTCTTGGGAATATTCATATACATAATTATTGCTGCAAATTTCCAAAAGTTCAAGCGTAAAAAGAATTTTTTAAGTTCTCGCAGATGCAATTCCCTTGAATTTCTCATTAGGAGTTTTCTTATTTTCCAAAATCACACCCTCTTATACAACAATCTTTTTTAATATATTTTAACAGTTTTAATCTCATTTGTCAAAATATTTGAATCATTTTAGTATGTAGGTTTACAATAAGTTTGTTACATTCTGAAATATTTTGTTACGAGATAAACTCATAACAAAATATTTCGGCAAAAAAAGAATAGCAAGTGAACCTTCTTTGTGTTATAGTTAATTCACCAAAAAACAAAACAAAGGAGCCACTTGCTATGGATACTATAACACAAACTATGAAGTTTAGACAAGATGACGAAATTTTTTGAACGATTGTGTACATCATTGAAAAACATATATTCCACAGAATATATCTTACAACCAAAAACGGTTTAAACATTTCGTTTAAACCGTTTCACATTCTAAATCTTATTCCACTTCATATTCAACCGTGGCAAGTTCATTCATTTCGATGTCATACAGAGTTGCCGTAACCGTTCCGCTCGGCGTAAAACTGCCCGGATACATCACCAAAAATTCGCCTGCTCCATTTGTGGTTACCTTTCTGTCTTTAACAGTATCTCCACACGTAAATCTGACTATATAAGAGGCCTCTTCTTTAACGGTAATATAGACACTGCCGTCTTTATAAGTAATACTATACCCCAAATCTTTCTTAGGCAATGTAATCTTCACAATACCATATTCAGAGGTATATAGCTCATATCCTTCTTCTGTCATTGTCGACGGTTTTGTATACTTTTTTGTCCACACCGATTCGTCCGATAAATTTGGGATTGTTTTTTCTTCCGTTACGTTCGGATAACCCTCAAGCGAACGAACAATTTTTCCGCTTTCGGTCAGTGTTGGTTCTTCGGATATACTCCAAGCGCCCCACCAATGAGCATAAAGCGTCACATCATCGCCTGAAATTTCTTCAAAGTTTTCAATTTTGGTTCCGCCGGCTTTTTCGGTGTACCAACCGCCAAACACTAAATCATCTCTTGTAAGCTCGTCAAACGAACCGTCGCCATCTGTCCAATAATTGCTGATATATTTGCTACTTGTCGTGTTTCCGCCGCTGTAATTTGAGTCAAATGTAACATTGCGTTCCTTTATATCAGTCGGAAGCGGAATAGTCTTTACCACAATCACACCCGCCGGCATGTCGTTTTCATAATAATCTCTTACAACCTCAATGTTATTTCCGTTTTGCCTTAGTCGACAGAAAACAACATCTTTAATATTCTTGATTGCATATGTATAATATTTATCGGTTTCAAAGCTATAAAGATACACTGTGGATTGACTCGTTACAAAGCTCGGTCTAAAGAAACAAATATATTTGCTGTCCTCAGTTATAATATAGCTTGTCGGTTTCGCTCCGTTTTCTTCTGATGAAGGTATAAGTGTTTCTGTAAAATCAGAAGTAGTTTTCACTTTGTCCATATCAATATAGTAGAATTTCTGAATATCATCATTCCATATAAATTGCATATAAAAACCGGTAAACATATCATATTTTTCATAAGTCGTATCCGTACAATGCGTAGCATAATCTCCATATTCGGCTCTGTTCAATACAGTATCACTTACTAAAAAGTACCCACGACTCACTGTGCCCAGCAAATCGGGAACAGGGTCATCTGCCGTAACATCAACATGATATTTTTTTCCGCCGATTGTAACGCAGCTCCAAGCATGAAGTTGCGGATCCTCACCCAAATGTAGCGGTTTTCTTCCCAACACATACGTTGCCGTCACTCCGACTCTGCCAAGTAGGTCGTTATATGCATTAGCATAACCGTCACAAACGGCATAACCCTCTACAATCGCACCGTACGCAGTGTGTGCATTCGGTCTTGATGTCGTCACATCATACTGACAATTCATCACAAGCCAGTCATGAAGTGCCAATGCTTTTTGAAGTTCCGTCATATCCTTGCCCTTATTTTTGCCGAGAGCCTCACGAAGTGCTTTATCGACCGCCGCCTCATATATGGTTTCTTTATCTTCGTCCGAAATGACATCTGTTACCGTAACGGCATCTGAAAGCGGGTTCATTGTTTCTAATCCGTCCCAATACATAACCTTGTCGCCGTTTTTTACATTAAGCACCGTACTGCTGCTTTCCGTCACATACTCTTTCACAACCTTTGTAAGTTTTCCGTCCTCGTTATACGATGCAACAATCGCAACACCCGATGTACCGTTTCCGACAACTGCTTTGCCATCCACTACAATAATTGCCAAGTCTGCCGCCGAAACACTCACCGACATAACAAACAAACCTATCAGCACCGCAATTACTGATATTAATTTCCCATAGTTTTTCATATTTATCCCTCCCTTAAACGCAATAATATCACGTTCTTTTATAATAATTATATCAGAACGCTATAATATTTTCTACTGCTTTAATAAAAAAATATACAGGTAAGCCTTATTTAAAATAGACTTACCTGTTTCACATTTTATCTTCTGTCGTTCTTTACACCTGTCTTATAATCATAAAAAGAATATGCCTCGTTAAGAGCAAAATTTCCTAAAGTTTTAAAGACATCATCTTTAAACTCATTTTGTTTCATTTCGCCCTTTTCATTTATATATCTGTACATTTCGCCTTGATAAAAATACAAATTGTTTTGATTTGCCGCCGAATAAACAAGTCCAAAATACAATACATCATTATTAAAATAATAAATTCGATTATACTTAAAACCGTTTACACCTGACGGAATATCTATTCTCAGAATTTGATCTTCGAGAGTATAATACTTTACACCGCCGTCAATCTCTGAAACCTGAAGTGAACCAAGACTTTTATCTGTATTTTCTCTCAATTTATTGATTATGCTTGATTTCGTTCCGACGCCTTTTATCTCAGCCGACGGCATATTATTTTCATATGTATTTGGTATTTCACCGTCATTCAGCTTTACCGCCGACCACTTTATCGCCTCCGACGTCAAAATCGGATTGGCAGGTTTTTGTCCTTGATTGTGTCCGCTTACCAAAAAGTATCCCGCAAAGCCTGACGCAACCGCCAAAAATATAACCGTTACAACCACAATTACAATAATAGCGATTTTATTGTTTGGTTGATACCCCTCAGAATTAAATTGTTGAGATTGTTCATTTGTTTTTACAATTTTTTCACCGGTCATTGGATCAAAGTTATAGTCATCTTTAATAATTTTTTCACCGGTCATTGGATCAAAATTATAGTCATCTTTAATAACCTTTTCACCGGTCATTGGATCAAAATTATAATCTTCTCTGTTCATATCATTATCCCCCTATCTGACGTATGCACTTGTCACATATCCGACCATACCGTTATAATAAACCTTATCATATCCGTTGTACGAGCCGAGATATTCAACTGCCGCTCCGACAGGAATTTCACAAACGTATTCCGCCGGCTCTGACGGTGTTTTTCTTAAATACACCGAATTTTGCACTCCTGAAATATGATAAATCGGATTTCCGCCTGTGTAGACATGAGGATCTGTTGATGTCAAATATTCCGCTTTGGCATAACCGATTTGTCCCTTGTATTTTATTTTGTAGAAACCGTTTGTAACATCCTCAATATATCCGACAGGTTCACCCCAAGGGATTGTACAGATATTTTCCGAATTTTCTTCCGCATACTTTCTTAAATATATTGAGTTCTGTACATTAAAAACATACATTGTAAATTTAACCGATACATCAGACGAGCCTGTCGCATGTTGCACCGGTTCAGCAGGTTTGGCATTTTTATTGCCTGCCTGTTGAATTGCAATATTCGCGTCTTCCGTAAGATACTTTGTCATTACAAAGCCTTCTTGTCCGCCATACTTAATTTTTGAAAAATCATCATTTTCCTTTTTTACAAATTCAACCTGCGTGCCAAGAGGAATTGTGGTAATCTGTTCACCGTTTTGGTCCGGAGTTTTCCTCAATGTTACGCTTTCATTCACATTTACAATGTACATAACCTTTGTCGGATTTTCTGTCGGTGCCGGTGTTGCAAGAGTTTTATCGACAACCTTGTCACACAACACATATCCGTCCACTCCGTTTACTCTTATCTTATAAAAACCGCCATGTGCAAGTGCCAAAAAGCTTACCGTTTCATTTGCTTTTGTCTGCATAAGCACTGCCGAGCCTTTATCGGGATTTTCATAAACATTCGTACCGTCATCTAAAATTGTATATGACATACCTTCATTAATGCTGTTTAAACTTACATTTCCGTTGCTTGCATTATTGAATGTTGACGCATACTTTTGATATGCAAAAACAACTCCGCCGACAGACAGCAATGCAACTGCCGCACATATAACGCAAACAGCGATTAATTTGTTCCTTGAATTCATTCCCCTCATCCTTTCGCTTAACAGATTTAAGTTTTTATTACAGATATACAAAATTATATAATAATAATTAAAAATATTATATAATTTTCGACAACAGTTGTCAATATATTCCACAAAATAAAAAACGGTTTAAATTTTTCGTTTAAACCGTTCTTCAAATTTATACCACTGGTTCCATTGTACCTTTTTCAACAGTATATACGCATTGTTTCACCGTTATATCCTTTGTATTTTTACCTGCCATTTTGCAGTCCGCCACCTCTACCACTGCATGCGGCATATTTGTTTTTCTCCAAAGCTGCGGGTCAAAAGCGTCCTCCTTATACTTCGACTCAAAAACTTTTGCATTACCTTCCGAACCGAAAAGTATAACTTTTTTATCAAAAGTCGCAAGACCCTCAACTTCTGTCGGACGGCCCACTCCTGTAAATACTGCTAAGGTAACTTTAAAGAAATACTTCAAATCAACCGAATAAAAACCTCTGTTAAACGGCACAGCCTCAATGTCCGTAAACACCCAAATCACTTCGGCTTTTGTGCATTTAACGTTTATTGCTCTGTCCACAATATCCTGACCGCATGAAGTCAAGTACACGCGTACATTTTCCAAGCAGTCTTTATCCCTGCAACTGTCATATATCTTATCAGTATGTACACACACTGCTTCACGGAAATTTGTATCACAAGGATATTTTCTTTCTCTTCCGCAGTCATTACAGCAATTTCTGTTACAATCAGCCATTTATTATCATTCCTTTCTATGTTTTTGGGGTTTTCCCTTGGTATAGAATATGAAACTCACCGAAAAGTGTTACTTTTACCGATTATTTTAAATTAAAGTCTGAAAATTGCAAACATTTATATTTGGATTATGATATAATATGAAAAGTTTAGAAGTATCACGAAAGGAATTAAAACATGAACAAAATCACAGTAACCACAAATAAAAAAGCGTCTATGTCCGATTTTTACGGTATATTTTTTGAAGACATAAACCATGCCGCCGACGGCGGACTTTACGGTGAAATGATACGCAACAGGGCGTTTGAATTTTCACCTATGGACAATCCGTCATATCAGGCGTTGACGGCTTGGAAACGTATTGAAGAGGGCGGTGCGTCGGTATCGTCATTTGTATCAAACAAATCACCGTTTTCAAAGCGAAATCCGAATTATCTTATTCTTGAAATTAACAAAGCAGGTACAAGAGCCGGTATAAAAAATCTCGGCTATAACAGCGGTATTGCGGTAAAGGAAAATGAAAGCTACAATTTTTCATGCTACGCAAAAAGTGACAAGCCTTGTGAAATAACAGTTTCAATAGACAACGCATACGGTGAAGTCATTACAGAAAAGTTGCTTAACATCACGTCAAACGAATGGACGGAATATTCATTTACATTAACATCACCTGTTGACGATTTTTCGGCAGTGCTTGCAGTCACATCAAAGCAAGAATGTAAATTCTGTCTTGATTTTGTATCATTATTCCCCGTTAAAACCTACAAAAACCGCAAAAACGGTATGAGAAACGACATAGCCGAAATGCTTGCGGACTTAAAGCCTAAATTTATGCGTTTTCCGGGCGGTTGTCTTATCCACGACGGCACACTTAATTCCGACGACAGAAACTCAATGTACCGTTGGAAAAATACAATCGGTGCTGTAACCGACAGACCGTCACGACGTAACAACTGGCGATACAATCAATCGTTGGGACTCGGATATTTTGAATACTTCCAATTCTGTGAGGACATCGGTGCAAAGCCTCTGCCTGTACTTCCTGCCGGATATAATCCGCATATGGAGCAAGCCGTTCCGCTTGACGAAATGCAGGAATGGATTGATGACGCACTTGACCTTATCGAATTTGCCAACGGCACTGCCGACACGAAGTGGGGCAAAATAAGATGTGATATGGGACACACCGAGCCGTTCAATCTTGAATATCTTGCAGTCGGCAACGAAGAAGTCGGTCAGGGCTTTTGGGACAGATATGACCTTTTCCACAAAGCCATAAAAGAGAAATATCCGCAAATAAAAATAATCAACTCTGCCGGACCGTTCCCACAAGGCGGTGAATTTGAACGCGGTTGGAACAACGCAAAAAAGAACGGCTCTGACCTTGTTGACGAGCATTACTACACATCACCCGAATGGATGCTTGCCAACTGCCACCGTTACGACAATATGCCGTCAGACGGTCCGAAAGTATTCTTAGGCGAATACGCGTCATGGGGCAACACATATTACAACGCACTTATCGAGGCGGCATATATGACAGGACTTGAAAACAACGCACATGCAATCGGTCTTGTATGCTATGCGCCACTGCTATGCAATGTCGACTACATAAACTGGCAGCCCGATATGATTTGGTTTGACAATCACAGAGTATACGGCAGTGCGAATTACTATGTACAAAAAATGTTTATGAACTGCACAGGCAACAATCTGCTTGACGTAAAGCACGACGGTTTTGACAAGCCAATCACTCTTGGCAGTGACAAAATCAGCGGTAATATTGAGATTGAAGCTGACAGATGCAGTGCGGAATTTTACGATATTAAAATCACCGACATCACAACAGGCAATGTAAAAACATATGACAATCTATCATTCAGCAACGGCGGTAAAGCCGTTATAGACAGCATAGACTCAAATCATTATAAAGTCGAATTTACCGCCAAACGCACAGCAGGCGACAAAGGTTTCCGCCTGTTCTTCGGCAAGTCGGACGATAAAAACTTAATTCAATGGTTTATCGGCGGTTGGCAAAATCAAGACACAGAAGTCAACGCACAAGTAAACGGACGCGGTTCGTGCCTTGACCACAACATTTTCTCCGTAATGACAGGACAGGAATACAAACTTTGCCTTGAAGTCAACGGCAGAAATATTACTACATATATAAATGGCAAAACCGCAAACACTGCAATCGACAAACAGCCTGTTATGGAGGAATTATACTACACCGCAAGCAGTGACGATAACAACATTTATATTAAAGCGGTCAATGTGCGTGACACCGAAATAACATCTGAAATATGCGTTGAAGGCGTAAACGGCATTAACGCAAACGTAACGGAGCTTTCCGGCAATTCGCTTGATGATATAAACGATTTCGATAATCCGAAAAAGGTATCGCCGAAAACATCGGCTTTAACCGCCGTATCAAATACATTTGAATACACATTCCCGCCGAAAAGTGTTACAATATTTACTATACAGAAATAAAACCATTAGACGACTGATAAAACAGTCGTCTTTTTTTGTAATCAAACCCCAAAAAGCAGAATAAATATAAACAAAAGGGGGTATCCGTATGGAAAGCTTTGAAACTGCTGCACCGATAATAGTTCTTATCTGTTCACTTACCGCACTGTTATTTTCATTTATCAAATTTTACTCCGTAAAGCGAAAAAGCGAAGGTACGGATATGATGAAAAGCATCAGCGTCAAAATACGCAAAGGTGCAATGGCATATCTTAAACGTCAATACAAAACGGTCGGAATATTTTTTGCGATTATGTTTTTCATTTTGACCGTACTTGCGGCGAAAAGATTTTTAAGTCCGTTTGTGCCGTTTGCATTTTTGACAGGCGGATTTTTTTCGGGATTGTCGGGATATGTGGGAATGAATATCGCCACATACGCCAACACACGCACCGCGAACGGTGTTCGTGACGGACTTAACAAGGGTTTAAAAATCGCGTTTGCGTCAGGCTCTGTTATGGGGCTTACCGTTGTCGGTTTAGGACTTTTCGATATAAGTGTGTGGTTTATTCTTTTGAAATTCGTGTTCAAACTCAACATAAATGACGTTATGACAGCTATGCTCACATTCGGTATGGGTGCAAGTTCAATGGCACTGTTTGCACGCGTGGGTGGCGGAATATTCACAAAAGCGGCTGATGTCGGAGCGGATTTAGTCGGCAAAGTCGAAGTCGGTATACCTGAGGACGATCCGCGTAACCCTGCCTGCATTGCCGATAATGTCGGCGACAATGTCGGTGACGTTGCAGGAATGGGCGCTGATTTGTATGAATCGTATGTCGGCTCGATTATTTCGTGCGGAGCGCTTGCGTCTGCGGCAGGACTTGGCTTTAACGGTGTACTTGTGCCGATGCTTATCGCCGCAATCGGCATAATTGCATCTATTATCGGCACATTTTTCGTTTCGACAAAGGAAGGTGCAACGCAAAAATCGCTTTTAGGCTCATTAAGACGCGGTACATACATTGCGTCAATCCTGTCGGCAGTCGGCTCGGCATTTCTTATTTTCACATTACTTCCCGACAATTCAAATGTATTTTGGGCGGTTATTTCGGGACTTATCGCAGGAGTGATGATAGGATATTTCACAGAGTATTACACGTCAGACTCTTACAAGCCTACAAAAAACCTTGCAAAATCTTCAAATACAGGCTCGGCGACAATCATAATAGACGGTATCGCACTGGGAATGTCGTCAACGGCGATACCTGTTATTATAATCGGAATTTCGGTAATTATAAGCTACTTTACCGCAGGAGGTATGGCAAGCTTTGAGGACGGACTTTACGGAGTTGGTCTGTCGGCAGTCGGTATGCTTTCAACACTCGGCATAACGCTTGCGACAGATGCATACGGACCTGTTGCCGACAACGCAGGAGGTATTGCTGAGATGTCGGGGCTTCCCGATATAGTGCGTGAAAGAACGGACGCACTCGATTCACTCGGCAACACGACCGCCGCAACAGGCAAAGGTTTTGCAATAGGCTCGGCGGCACTGACCGCGCTTGCACTGATAGTTTCATACACCGATAAAATAACCGAAATGGGAATTGAACTTAATCTTTCCGTCACTAATCCCGCAGTGCTTATAGGCTTATTTTCAGGGGCAATGCTGCCGTTTTTGTTCAGTGCAATGACTATGAGAGCTGTCGGACGTGCGGCACAAAAAATTGTTGTTGAAGTAAGACGACAGTTTAAGGAGATAAAAGGATTGATTGACGGAAAAGCAGAGGCTGATTATGAAACGTGCGTTGACATATGCACAAAATCTTCGCTGAAAGAGATGATTTTCCCCGCCGCACTCGGAATACTTGCACCGATAATTGTCGGATTGGTGCTTGGGTGCAACGGTGTTGTCGGTATGCTTGCAGGTGCTTTAATATCCGGTTTTGCACTTGCTGTAATGATGGCTAATTCGGGCGGTGCTTGGGATAATGCGAAGAAATATATCGAGGCAGGTAATTTCGGCGGTAAAGGCAGCGAAAATCATAAAGCCGCCGTTGTCGGTGATACGGTTGGTGACCCATTTAAGGATACTTCCGGTCCGTCCGTTAATATACTTATTAAACTTCTGTCTATGGTTTCAATCGTTTTCGCCGCACTTATCGCCACATACGGCGGTATGGGGCTGTTTTAGGCATACAAAAAGGCAAGCCACATAAGTGACTTGCCTTAAATTTCTTATTAGCCTTGTGTATTGTAGCTGTAATTTGGAGCCTCTTTAGTGATATAAATATCATGAGGATGGCTTTCCTTTAGACCTGCACCTGTAATTCTTACGAACTTACCGTTTTCCTTTAACAACTGAATTGTCTTAGTTCCGCAGTAACCCATACCCGAACGCAGACCGCCGAGTATTTGGAATATAGTATCAGAAACAGGGCCTTTGTAAGGTACACGACCTTCAACGCCCTCCGGAACAAGTTTCTTTGAACCTGTTTGGAAGTATCTGTCCTTACTTCCGCATTCCATAGCCGCAATAGAACCCATACCTCTGTAAACCTTAAAACGTCTGCCTTGGAATATTTCAAATTCGCCCGGGCTTTCGTCACAGCCTGCAAGCAAGCTGCCAAGCATAATTACGTCAGCACCTGCCGCAACAGCCTTAACAACATCGCCCGAATACTTAACACCGCCGTCGGCGATAACAGGGATATTGTACTTCTTTGCAACTTGGCTTACGTCATATACAGCAGTAATCTGCGGTACACCGATACCTGCAACGACACGGGTTGTACAGATTGAACCAGGTCCGATACCGACCTTAACACAGTCTGCGCCTGCGTTAATAAGTGCCTCTGCCGCCTCACCTGTTGCAATATTTCCTGCGATTAAGTCCAAATCAGGGAATGCCTCCTTGATTTCTTTAACCTTATTTATGATATTCTTACTGTGACCGTGTGCACTGTCAAGTACAACAACATCAACACCTGCGTCATATACAGCCTTAACTCTTTCCAATGCGTCGTTTGTAACACCGATTGCCGCACCGACCAAAAGTCTGCCGTTATTATCTCTTGCAGAATTCGGATAACGGATAGCTTTTTCAATATCCTTTATTGTAATAAGTCCTTTTAAGTGATTTTTCTCATCAACTATCGGCAACTTCTCAATCTTGTGCTTTGAAAGAATTTTCTGTGCCTCTGAAAGAGTTGTTCCGACAGGAGCAGTTATAAGATTTTCGCTTGTCATAGCGTCTTTAATTTTCTTTGCAAAATCTGTTTCAAATCTCAAGTCACGGTTTGTAATTATACCGATAAGCACGTTATTGTCATCACAAATCGGAACACCTGAAATTTTATATTTACCCATAAGCTCATCTGCGTCTTTTAGCGTATGGTTTTCAGAAAGACTGAACGGATTGGCTATAACGCCGTTCTCACTTCTCTTTACTTTATCAACTTCCGCAGCCTGCTGTTCAATCGTCATATTCTTATGAATTATTCCGATTCCGCCCTCTCGTGCGATTGCAATAGCCATTGACGACTCTGTAACAGTATCCATTGCCGAACTCATCAGCGGTATGTTAAGCGTTATGTTTTTAGTTAGTTTTGTTGTTAAGTCAACTTCGTTAGGTGTAAAATCAGATGCTTGCGGTACAAGTAATACATCATCAAATGTAAGACCTTCCTTAGAAAATTTTTCTTCCATTCTTATAACTCCTCTCATTAGTATTAATTTTATTAATTATAACAAATTTTGCGGTTTTTTTCAAGACCTTTTTTACGTCATTTTAAAGTTTATTATAATTGATTAATATAGTCTGTAAGGCATATTCGCATTGTGGCAATATCACTAATTTTGAAAACTTCGCCCTTTAATCTCGACGAACCCGCAAGTCCCTTGATATACCACGCAATATGCTTTCTCGCCTCTTTTATTCCGCGGCTTTCGCCCTTTTCTTCAACAAGCATTTCAATATGTTCCAACGCTTGTGCAAGTCTGTCCTGAGGAGTCGGTTCAAAGTTCACTTTGCCGTTTTTCAGATATTCGTTTACCTGTCTGAATATAAACGGATTTCCCTCACAGCCTCTGCCTATCATAACCGCGTCACAACCCGTCATATCAATCATTCTTTTCGCATCCTCGGCACATTTTATATCGCCGTTGCCGATTACCGGAATTGAAACCGATTCTTTTACTTTCTTTATTATATCCCAATCCGCCGTTCCGCTGTAAAACTCTGCTCGCGTCCTGCCGTGTATCGCAATCGCCGCTGCTCCGCCTTGTTCTATAATCTTTGCGACTTCAACTGCATTTATACTGTCATCATCCCAACCTTTGCGAATTTTTACCGTTACCGGCACAGGCGACGCGGAAGAAACTTTATGCACTATCTCGCCTATTTTTTCGGGCGTCTTAAGCAATGCGCTGCCGTCACCATTGTTTACGATTTTCGGTGTGGGACAGCCCATATTTATATCTATTATATCAGGTTTTACCGCCATAACTTTCGGTATCACTTCCGCCATTATATCAGCGTCAGAGCCGAATATTTGTATCGCACAAGGACGTTCTTCGTCATCTATCCGCATTAAATCGGCGGTTTTTTTATCGTTGTAGTACAGTCCTTTCGCACTCACCATTTCCGAATACACAAGTCCTGCACCGTATCTTCGGCATATTTTTCTGAAAGGTAAATCAGTTACTCCCGCCATCGGTGCAAGAAATACGTTGTTTTCTGTTTCAAAATTTCCTATTTTCATTGTTTCGCCTTTTATTTTTCCCTTTGTTTTTGATTATATCCAAAACAGACAAGCCAGTGTTGTGTTTTTGGCTTGCCTGCTGTTGTGTTGCCACCACTCCGTCACTTCGTGACACCTCTCCTCAAGGAGAGGCTTTCGTACGGCTCCCATTGAGGGGAGCTGGCGGCGTAGCCGTCTGTGGGGTGGCTTTACCTTGCCTTTCGATTTGCCACCACTCCG
>OLQR01000898.1_pt1 | contig 20090 bp, 21 predicted proteins | sample 1671881 | NCBI WGS metagenome assembly OLQR01 (sample SAMEA3136623, study PRJEB25190) | human gut metagenome | biome: human gut; feature: human-associated habitat; material: faeces | place: Austria | collected 2013 | reverse complement strand
GTACGAGATGAAGCGGGGCTTCCGCCTGATTTTTCAGGTCGGAGGCCCCGCTTTTTTGCGTTCTGCGGATCTTTTCCCCGTTGTCAAATGTGTAGAAGTTTCCGGCAGGTTCATAGATAGATTGACGAAAGCCCAAAACGGCACAAAATCAAGCCCTCAAAATACAAGGGGGTAGTGCGCCCTTTTTCAGGAACTCTCCGGCTGGCAGGCCGGGGAGTTTTTTGCGCTCCCCCCCTCTCACACTCTCCCCCCTAAATACTTTACCAGCTGGGAAAGAACAAGATACACTTCGCTCTGAACCAGCAGGAAACCAAGTTTTAGGCAACAGCCAAGAAAGGATGAACAAAACCATGAATATCGGCATCGACCATGGCTACTATGCCATCAAGACCCGGCATTTTTCTTTCCCAGCCGGTATCACCGCCTATTCCCATGAACCCTACACCCTGCAGAACACGCTGGAGTACGGTGGAAAGTTCTTCGTGTGCGGGACCGGCAGGCAGCCGATCCTGCGAAACAAGATGGAGAACGAGAATTACTACCTGCTGACCCTTGTGGCCATCGCCAAAGAAATCCAGCAGCGGGGCGCCGAGCCGGAATGTTCCGTCACCATCGCAGCCGGCCTTCCTCTGGCTGGGTTTGGCCGGGAGAAGAAATCCTTCCGGGAGTACCTTCGCCCTTCTTCCCAGCCGGTAAGCTTCCAGTTCGAGGGCGTCCCCTACAAAGTGACCGTCGAGGATGTGAAGCTGTTTCCACAGGGGTATTCCGCCCTGATGATCCACCCGGAACTCCTCCAGAACGAGCCCTCCGTCCTGCTCATGGACATCGGCGGCTGGACGGTGGACCTGATGCGTCTGGACAACAATGTTCCCAACGCCGCCACCTGCCGGAGCCTGGAACTGGGGATGATCCGTTGCATCGACGAGGTAAAAGAACAGGTTCGCCGGGATGTGGGGCTGTCTGTAACCGACGCCCAGGTGGAGCGAGTGCTGGCGGGAAAGCCCTGCAGCATGGACGAGGACGCCCGCGGCATCATCCAAAAGCAGGGCCGCCTCTACACCGAGCGCCTTCTCTCAGCGGCCATGGAAGCGGGTTTTGATCTCAAGGCCATCCCGGTGGTGATGCTGGGCGGCGGCGCAGCGGTGGTCAAGCGCAACGTCGCCCCCCAGGACGGCCTGTGCCGGGTTTTTGCCCTGCTGGACGACCGGGTAAACGCCGAAGGATTCGAGCGGATTTTGGGGCGCTTGTCGGGCGGTGTGGGCAAGGGATGAGCAGGCCCCTTTTTATGTTCCGCCCAAACCTCCAGAATGAGGACCACCGCCGGGCATGGGCTCTGCTGCAGGCTGTGCCGGAAGGCCAGAAAAGCGCCTTTCTGGTGAAAGCGATTCTGGACAGCGCCAGGCAGGACGCCTTGGAGTCCACCCTGCGCCGCATCCTGCGGGAAGAACTTCAGGCTGTCCCTTCCCAGCCAGTACAGCAGCCGGAGGAAACCATCCCACCGGAGATGCTGGGCTTCCTCAATACCCTCATGGATGATGAGTAAAATACCCCAAAGCAGCCCCCAACATAGCTCTTATTGCTTGTGACGTTTGTTGCCCCTGCTTTGGCTGAAAGGTTGTTGGTCTTGGTAATAGCTTTCTCTTCGCTCTTCGGATATGCTTGTGTTGCCCGAAAGGGAAAGAACCAAGCAAAGGAGCGATGGCCGTGGAGACCAAGGGCGTAACCTGCAAAATCCCGCTGGACCTGCACAACAAGATCAGCGAGGAGATCCGGGAAACGGAAAGCACCATGAGCAAGTTTATTGAAATGATCATCCAAGAGCATTATGAGAATGGGACTGGTAAAGTCATGGCAAAAGGCAGAACACTGGCATTTCAGGTGAGCGAGGAATTGTTCCAGCGGGTCAAGGAATACCTGGAACGCTTTGAAAAAGTCCACCACCGCCGCCTGACACAAAAGGAGTTCATCATCGGGCTGATTGAGCAGGCGCTGGAGGAAGCGGAGGAAGAGTTCGAGGCAGCCGAGGCCGCCGGGCGGGAGGAACAGGAAGAAAGCGCCTGGGACGCCGCCCAAGGCGAGGAAACCGGCGAGGACGAGGATGACCCCAGCACGGGCCTCCCCAGCGAATACGCCGCCTGGAACGCCCCACAGGAGGACGGGCAGGAAACGGTGGACGAGGGCGAGGTAGATGCCGAGAGCGAAACAGCTGAAACCGAAGATGCCGGCGAAACCGAGGAAGCCGAAGAAGAAATCTACGCATAAGAGGAACAACAGCAGCCCGCAGGATTGGGTTCACCCCAGCCCCTGCGGGCTGTTTTCATATCGTTTGACACTGCACCGTGAAAGGGGTGATGCCGGTTGATTGTATAGCAGCGTTTCACCAAATCCATGAAGAAGGAGCGTGATGCCCAAAGCCATAACGTATATTGACCTGTTTTCCGGTATCGGCGGGTTCCGGGAGGGGCTCAGCCGGGCCGGAGGTTTTGTCTGCGTAGGCCATTGTGAGATCGACAAATATGCCGACCAAAGCTACCGGGCGCTGTTCGATACGAAAGGAGAGTGGTTCCGTGAGGACGTCCGAGAAGCTGACCCCGATGAAATGCCCGACTTCGACCTGCTGTGCGGAGGATTTCCCTGCCAATCTTTTTCGATTGCTGGACACCGTGGAGGGTTTGCCGACCCAAGAGGTACGCTGTTCTTTGAAATTGCCCGGCTGACTGCGGCAAAAAGACCTGCGTATCTGCTGCTTGAAAACGTACCCGGCCTGCTTAACCATGACGGAGGCCGGACGTTTGCGGCCATCCTCCATACGCTGGATGGATTGGGGTATGGTGTGGAATGGCAGGTGCTTAACAGCAAAGATTTTGGCGTCCCTCAATCCCGCAAGAGGGTGTACCTTGTCGGATATCTTGATGAAAGATACAGAGGAAAAATACTTCCTTTCACCGAAACAGCAGGAACGCCTCTTAAGCAAATCCGCCCCGGCGCACAGGGGGAGCGCATCTACTCCACAGAAGGGGTAAGCTGCACCCTTGCGGCGCAGGCTGGAGGCTTTGGCGGCAGGACTGGGCTGTACTGCACAGGCGTCCCCATCAAGGAAAACACGAAAAAGGGATATAAAATGGCATATCCCGGCGACAGTGTGGATCTGTCCTATCCCACCCTCAATACCCGACGCGGCAGGGTGGGCAGGAAAATCGCCCACACCATCACCACCGGGAGCAGCCAAGGCACCCTTTGCTGTGTGGATATGAACGAGGAACCGGAGCTGACGGACTATGCCCGCTGCCTCACCGCCAAGCAGAACGGTGGGATCCGCAACCACAAGCGGGAAGCCTCCGGCGTGTGGGACGGATGCCGCATCCGCCGCCTGACGCCACGGGAATGCCTGCGGCTCCAGGGCTGGACGGATGACCGCATCGACCTTGTCCTGCCGCTCCAATCCGACGCCCAGCTCTACAAGCAGGCTGGGAACGGCGTCACCGTCAATGTGGTAGAGGCCATCGGAAAGCGGCTGGCCGCCGCCCATCGGGAGGTGAACGCTGTCGATTGACCTGAAAGACCAGTTCTTCGGCTGCGAGATCGAGATGACGGGGCTGTCCCGCCAGCAGGCGGCAGAAGCAGTGGCCGCCTTGTTTGGCGCCACCGCCATCCACTCCCGTTCCTCCCGCACCTACGACCCATGGGAGGTCACCGACAACGAGGGGAAAACATGGCGCTTTGTCTTTGACGCCAGCATCCGCGCCACCCATCGGAGTGGGCGCAGGCAGCTTTCCACAGGCGATGATACCTACAAAGTGGAGATGAACTCCCCCAGGCTGGAATACAGCGAGATGGGGAAGCTTCAAGATGTAGTACGCACCCTCCGCCATGCGGGGGCTGTGGTCAATTCATCCTGCGGGATGCACGTCCATGTGGACGCCTCCAAGCACACCCCGCAGAGCCTGAAGAACGCCCTGTCCATCATGTACTCCAAGGAGGATATCCTGTTCAAAGCCCTCAACGTGGACGAGCGCCGGGTGGAACGCTGGTGCCAGAAGGTGCGGGAACCCATGCTGGAGAAGATCCGCAGGCTGCCCACCAACACCACCATGGACCGCCTCAAGCGGGAATGGTACGAGGGAGGCGATGGCAGCTACGAGCACTACAACTGGACCCGGTACTACGCTTTGAACCTTCATTCGGTGTTCTATCGCGGCACATTGGAGTGGCGCTGTTTTGAGAGCACCCTCCATGCCGGCAAGGTGCGCGCCAATATTACGCTGGCGCTGGCCATCTCCGCCCAAGCCATCAATCAGAAGCGGACGGTGATGCGGAAAACCGAGATCAGCGAGAACCCCGCCTTCACCTTCCGCACCTTTCTTTTGCGCCTTGGCCTCATCGGGCCGGAGTACAAAAATGTGCGGGAACACCTGCTCTCAAATCTTCCCGGCGACAGGGCCTGGCGGTACGACAAATCCCAGTATCCCAGCCTGCAGAACCGACGCAACCAAGAACGATAGAGGTGATGAAAAACCAAAGGGAAACTTTACTTTGCCTACGGCTCCAACATGAACCTGAACCAGATGGCCTTCCGCTGCCCGGACGCCCAGGTGGTGGATACCGTCCGGCTGGAGGGATACCGCCTCGCTTTCCGCATGAATGGCGGCGGGCATGGCGTTGCCACCATCCTGCCGGAGCCTGGCAGCTTTGTGGATGGCATCCTCTGGCGCATTTCGGAACGGGACGAGCAGAGCCTGGATCACTATGAGGGATTCCCCCGGCTGTATGGAAAGGAACCCGTCACTGTGGTAGACCCGGATGGCCTGAAGCGGGAGGTCATGGCCTATACCATGAACAGCCCCTACAAGGACGCCCCCGCACTGCCCTCACAATCGTACCTGTCCGGTATCCTTCACGGGTGCCGGCAGAACGGGATCGAAATCGAGTCTGTGCTGGACGCTGTCTGGCGCACCCAGCGGGATACGCACCACAAGGTGATCCCCCGGAAAAAGCCCCGCCAGAAAAATGGCGAGGAACGATAATTCTGCTTTAGCCCCCGTGGGTTTGAGGATTTTCCTCAAATCTGCGGGGGCTTTTTTATTTTGCCTAAAAGGAGACTATTATGAAAAATCTTAAAAGAGTGCTGTCCCTGATGATGGCGGTGCTGCTCTGCTTTGGGCTCTTCCCTGGCAGCGCCCTTGCCGCCGAGAATGATTATGACGGGTACCTCGCCATGATCGAATACAAAGACCGCCGTTATTCTCTCAGCGAAAACCTCCCTGCGCCTTTTGGCGGGCGTACAACCGAGGAATTCTTCGAGCTGCGGATCAATGATTTACGCACATACCGCACCGCCTACTGCATCCAGATGGGTGTACGGGCCAACAGCGGCATCGGCTACGAGGCCTCGGATGATTACGCCTCTTTCACAGAAGAACAAAAGGCGCTGATCAACACTACCCTCACCTTGGGCTACAACATGGAAACCGGCACAAAGTACGGGGGCAGCGCCATCGATGAGTACATCGCCACCCAAATCCTCATCTGGCTCATTGCCCACAACCAGCTCGGCACAGGGTATGAGAGCCAGATCGTGGACGAGATCACCGCCAACAGCCCCGCAGCGAAGCCCATCTTCTATACCCTGCGGGAAAACGTGATGAACTACCGCACGGTCCCGTCCTTTACCACAGACGACCCCAGTGCGGTTGGGGCCTATACCCATGCCCTGCAGTACAACGAAAGCACCGGGAAAAATGAAACGACGCTGGTGGATGAGAACAATGTGCTGGGTGATTTCACCTTCAGCTGCCCCGGCGTGGATTTTTCCGTGGACGGGAACCAGCTGCACGTTTTCACCAGTGAAACGGATTTCGGGACCATCACCGCCGAAAAGAGCCTGCCCTCTTCCATCCCCGGTGTGGTCACCGGCGGCACGAAATACTGGCTGCGGGATACCTATCAGAATGTCGTCACCTTCGATGTGGAGGGCGAGGCCCAGCCGGTGAAGTGCTACTTCTCCCTCGAAATCAGATCCGCTACCCTGCAGATCGTGAAAACCTCCGAGGATGGCGAGGTTTCCGGCATCCCCTTCCACATCTCCGGCAATGGGGTGGAACGGGATGTGGTGACAGGCCCTGATGGTACCATCGGGGTGGACAATCTCCAGGCCGGCACTTACACCGTCACTGAGCAGTCACCGGACCGATACGTCCAGCCCGCTTCCCAGCAGGTGACCATTTACCCCGGCCAGACCGCCAGCGTCAGCTTTTCCAATGTGCTGAAGAAGTTCACCGTCACCATGGAAAAGGTGGATTCCGTCACCGGGGAAGCCCAGGGCGACGCCTCCCTGGATGGTGCGGTGTACGGAATGTTCAAAGGTGAAACCCTGCTGGACACCTACACCACTTCGGGCGGGGGAAAATTCACCACCAAGGAGTACCCCTGCGGCCCGGATTACTCCATTCGTGAGATCTCGCCCAGCGAGGGGTACCTGCTGGATGAAACCGTCTATCCTGTGGGCGCAGAGCCGGGGAACTTCACGCTGGAACACAACAGCATCCCCATGACCGCAACGGAGGATGTGGTGCTCGGCTCCATTGCCATTACCAAGCACACCGACCAGCCCGCCATTCCGGAGCAGGATGCCCCGGCGCCTGAGACGGAGTCCCCCACTGAGGAAGAAACCACCGTCCCTGAAGAACAGCAGACTGAAAGCGCAGAGGAAACTCCCGCTTCCAGCACACCTGAAAATGGCGCTGCTCCTGAAAATAGCTCCGAGCCTTCCAGTCAGCCGGAAGAAAATGAAGCTGCCGACGAAGGCCAAGCCGGGGAAGGCAGCACCGCCCTGGAAAACGACGCTGTGCAGGAACCAGCCGACAGCTCTGGGCCAACAGCCGATGTTGACCAGCCTGATGCATCCGATGCGGAAGCAGAAGCTGTACCGCTGGCCGTTACCAGCAATGAGGTGCAGATTGAGCAGCCGGAGGCCGGGGCTGAATTTCAGGTCTACCTGGCCAGTGCTGGCAGCTACGAGAACGCCAAAGAGTCTGAACGGGATATCCTGCTGACAGATTCCTATGGTTTCGCCCAATCGAAGTCCCTCCCATACGGCCTGTATGTGGTGCATCAAACCGCTGGCGCCGAGGGGCAAAAATTCGTCCCGGATTTCTCCGTGTTCATTTCCGAGCATGGCAAAACCTATTATTTCATCCTGAACAATCCCACCTTTACCTCCCTCATCCGCTTTGAAAAAAGGGACGCCGAATCCGGCGAGATCATCCCGCTTGCCGGCACCTCCGTGAAGATCCGCAATGCGGATACCGGCGAATGGGTGGTGCAGCACATCAATTATCCGAGCCCCATGGACATCGACACCTTCGTGACGGATTCCACAGGGACCCTCATGCTGCCGGAGGCCCTGGGCTTTGGAAATTATGAGTTGTATGAGCAGCAGAGTCCCTGGGGTTACGTTCTGGATGATGAGCCGGTACCCTTTATGGTCGATGGCACCCAGGACGTTGTCACCGTGACCAAGTACAACACGGTGCAGAAAGGCACCATCACCGTCCGCAAGGAGGGCGAGGTGTTCAGCCATGTGGCAGAAGCCGGTGGCCTCTACCAGCCGCAGTATGAGGTGCAGGGCCAGTCTGGCGCCGTTTACGACATCACCGCTCTGGAGGATATCTTCACCCCGGATGGTGTCATTCACGCAAAGGCGGGAGAACTGGTGGCTACCCTGACCACAGGGAGCGATGGGACCGCCACATCGGAGCCCTTGTACCTGGGCCGCTACCAGGTTTCTGAACGGACAGCGCCCGCAGGCATGGTGCTGGATTCCGAGCCGAAGGAAGTCACCCTCGCCTACGCTGGCCAGGAGGTGTCTGTCACCACCGCCGAAGTGGGCTTCGTCAATGAGCGGCAGAAGGTAGAGATCAGCCTCAAAAAGCTGCTGGAGCAGGATGAGACCTTCTCCATCGGGATGAATGAGGAATGGAAAAACATCACCTTCGGCCTGTTCGCCGCAGAGGAAATCGTCGCCGCCGATGGCAGTTCCATCCCCGCCGATGGCCTCATTGAGACCACCGGCATCGATGAAAACGGGAACGGCTCCTTCAAAACCGACCTCCCCTGCGGGGCCTCGCTGTATGTAAAGGAGATCGGTACGGATGAACACTACCTGTTGAGCGACGAGAAATACCCTGTGGTGTTCGAGTACGCCGGGCAGGACGTCGCCACCGTGCAGCTGGAGGTCAATGACGGAGAAGCCATCGAAAACACACTGAAGTATGGCAAGGTATTCGGTTGGAAGGTGGACCAGGACGGATTCGAGTTGGGCGGCGCCGTGATTGGCCTGTTCCGCTTTGACGAAACCGAGTTCACGGAAGAAACCGCCCTCATGGTGACCGAGAGCAATCCCATCGGGTACTTTGAATTTGACCGGGTACCCGTTGGCAATTGGGGCATTCGTGAAATCGCAGCGCCGGAAGCCTTCGTGCTGAGCGAGGAAACCTTCCCTGTGGAGATCACCGAAGATGGGCAGACCATTGAGATCACCATGGAAAATCAAATCATCCGGGGTACTGTGGAAACCACCAAGGTAGACGCCGACTTCCCGGAGAACACGCTGTCCGGGGCCATCTTCGAGGTGTATGCCGATGTGGATCACAACGGGGAGTTCGACCCTGACATCGACAAGCTGGCGGGTGAAATGGCTGAGTCCGAGGGCGGCATCTATCAGCTGAAGGACTTGCAGTACGGGGATTACTTCCTGCACGAGAAGGAAGCCCCTGAATTTTTCCAGCGTGACGAGGGCTACTATCCCTTCTCCATCACGGAAAACGGCGCCATCGTGCGGGTGGAAACCGAAGCTGGCGTGGGCTTCCTCAACCATGCTCAGACCGGCTCCCTGAAGGTGGTAAAGACAGCCGATGACGACCAAATCGAAGGCCGCACCTTCAAAATCACCGGCACCGACTTCATGGGCAACGCCTATGAGCAGGAATTCCAGACCGATGAGAACGGTGAGATCAACGTCACCCTCCGGGTGGGCGAGTACACCGTTTCCGAGGTGGCCGGTGAAGATGCTGAACAGTATATCCTGCCGGATGACCAGACCGTGGAGATTCTGGCTGGCGAAACCGTCACCGTGGCGATGCACAACAAGCTGGTGCCGGAAGTTCCCACCGTTCCTCAGACGGGTGACAGCCCCTGGATGCCCGCAGCTTTGATTGGCCTTTCCGCTCTGGCGCTGCTGGCAGGCGGCGTGCTCCTCGCCATGCACCTTGTGGGCAAAAAGAAGAGATCCGCAGGCGGAGATGACAGGGACCAGGATATCCGATGAAAACCTTCCTGAAAGGTTTCTGCATCGGCCTGCTGTGCTTGAGCCTGTTGGGGCTTGCGTGGTTTTTGGTGCTCCAGCCGGGGCTGACCAATGGGGAAGCGCAGGCCCTAAAAGAGGAATACACAGTACAGCCCCTCCTCGGAGCCGAAAGCTCCAGGGAGGAACCGGCTGGGAATGAACAAACCGGACAGGAGCCGGAATCCATTGTAGACCTCCAGGCCCTGCAAGCGGAATATCCGGATATCAAGGGGTGGATCACCATCCCCGGAACCTGCGTGGACTACCCTGTCTTGCAAAGCGGCGCCCAAGACCCTGAATACTACTTGCGGCGCACTTATAAAGGGGAATGGCGCACAGCCGGCAGCATTTTCTTTCAGTGGGACTGCACCCCGGAAAGCCGGAACACCGTGGTCTACGGACACAACATGAACGATGGAACCATGTTCGCTGTGCTTCAGAAGATGCCCGATGCAGCATTCCGGGAAGAACATTCCGAAATCCTCCTGCAGACAGAAACCGGGCTGCAGGAGTACACCATTGTGGCTGTGCTGAAAACGGATATCTCCAAGCTCTCCTTTAACCGCACCGTATTCGCTGACGATGGGGATTTTCTGTCCTTTCAGAAGGAACTGCTTGCACAGCCGCTGTATCACGACCCAGCATTTATTCCCGGCGCAGACCACCGCCTGCTGACCCTTGTTACCTGTTCCTATGAATGGGATAACGCCCGCACGGTGGTTGTCGCCGTACAAAAGTGAGGTGAACTTGACTCTATGGAACCGAAAGCAATTATAGTCATTGTCCTGTGCGCTGTCATTTTAGGCGGGCTTGTTTTCCTGCACATTCGCAACCGCAGGAAAAAGTAGCAAAGATTTGGTTGGGTGGGGCGCTGAAAAGCGCCCTGCTTTTTGTATTTGATTGCACTGGAGGGATTGATTGAAGAAACTTGGACTTTTAGACCGGCTGGCAGAGCAGCACCGCACCTTCATCTCCAACCTGCGCCTGCAGCCCACCCTAAAATGGGAGGCCCTTGGAGACTTGTACCATCTGGAGAACAAAGAGCAGTACCCGCTGAAGGAGTGGGAAGAAGCCGTGTCCTACCTGCTGGGCTGCGAGGTGCGGTTTGCCAATTATGAGGACATCGGGAAAAGCCTCAAGCCCTTTTCCCTGAAATTGAGGTGACGCCATGAATCAATTTTACACCGCCGAATCCGTCACGGAGGGCCACCCGGATAAACTGTGCGACCTCATAGCCGACAGTGTTCTGGATGACTGCCTTTCCCATGACGCCCTCTCCCGTGTGGCCTGCGAAGTGCTGGCCACCAAGGGGCAGGTCATCGTAGCTGGTGAGATCACCAGCCTGCACGAACCCCAAATCCCGGCCATTGTCCGTTCCGTACTGCGGAAGGTGGGCTACGACCCCGCCCGGTACGCTGTCCAATGCCTCATCCATAAGCAAAGCCCGGATATTGCCGCAGGGGTGGACTGTTCCTTAGAGCAGCGAAGGGAATCACTCAGAGATCCTGTCCTCCGCTTGGGCGCCGGTGACCAGGGGGTCATGGTTGGGTACGCCTGTTCGGAAACCCCGCAGATGCTGCCGCTTCCCGTTGTACTGGCCCACCGGCTGGCCAGCTGTCTCACCACCGCCCGGAAATCCGGCCTGGTGCGGGGCCTGCGCCCGGATGGGAAAGCCCAGGTCACCGTGGAGTACGACGAAGATGGACGCCCCCTGCGGCTGGACACGGTTGTCCTCTCCGCCCAGCACAGCCCGGAGAAGCCCGCTGATGAACTGTTTTGGGAACTCACCGACAAGGTGCTGGCCCCGGCGCTGCAGGCGCTTCCCCCGGACGAGGATACCAAAATCCTGCTGAACCCCTCCGGGCGGTTTGTGCTTGGAGGCCCGGAGGCCGACACCGGCCTCACCGGAAGAAAACTCATGGTGGACAGCTACGGCGTGTTCGCACCCCATGGGGGCGGCGCCTTTTCCGGGAAGGACCCCACCAAGGTGGACCGTTCCGGGGCATATATGGCTCGCTACATCGCCAAAAACCTCGTGGCCGCCGGGCTGTGCAGCCGGTGCCAGGTGACGCTGGCCTATGCCATCGGAAAAGTCGATCCGGTGATGGTGGAGGTGGACACCTTCGGCACCGGCGCCATCTGCGCCGACGATTGCCTGGCGGATGCGGTGCGCCTTGTCTTCGGGCTGACCCCTTCGGAGATCATCGCCCAGCTGGACCTGTTGACGCCCCGCTATACCCAAACCGCAGCCTACGGGCATTTTGGCAAGCCGGAACTCCCTTGGGAGCGCACCGACCAGGCCAAGATCCTCCGGGCAGCGGTAATCTAAGACAAAGGAAGGAGCATCCCCATGCCCGGAGTGAGCAAAGAGCAGATCGCCGCCGCCAAGCAGATGACTGCCATCGAGTTCCTGCGCCGGTTTCGCCCCAATGAACTGGTCAAAAGCGGCAGCCGTGGTGAGTTCCAGCTGAGGGAGCACGACAGCTTCAAAATCAACGGGGAGTCCTCCATCTGGCATTGGAAAAGCCGGGATATCGGAGGGAAATCCGCTCTGGATTACCTCATCAAAGTGGAAGGGATGAAGTTTGTAGATGCGGTGCTGGCCCTGTGCGACGAATGCCCCGGCTATATCCCGCCTCCGCCTCAACCAAAAAAGAGGCCGGAATTCATCCTCCCACCGGCAGCTGCGAACAACCGCAGGGTGTTCGCCTATCTTCTGAAGCGGGGGATCAGCCGTGGGGTCATCGAAGCCTGCGTCCGGGCAGGGATCCTCTATGAAAGCGCAGACTACCACAATGCTGTTTTCGTCGGCAGGGATGAAACCGGCACCGCCCGGTACGCCTTCCTGCGCGGCACCTACACACGGGGAGAACCCTTCAAGGCAGAGGTGCCGGGCAGCGATAAGCGGTTCTGCTTCCTGCTGCCGCCGAAGGGAAAAACCAATCGGGTGGCCGTCTACGAAGCCGCCATTGAACCTATGTCCCATCTGACGCTGGAAGGGACTACAGACAAATGGCGGCTGTCCCTCGGCGGCATCTACTCACCGGAAGAAGGACAGCGGCAGGAACGGGAGGCCAAGAACCCCCTTGCGCTGGATGCTTTTCTGGAGCGCCACCCGGAGATCGAGGAAATCGAGATCTGCACCAACAACGATTTTGCCGGGCGCTGGGCCGCAGCCCACATCGAGAGAACCTATCAGGGCCGGTACCGCATGGTGAAGAACCTGCCCTTGCGAGAGGGCTGCGACTATGGTGACCTGGCAAAAGAAAACTATGAACGGCGAGCCGCCCGGAGCCTTTCGGACGGTTCCCGATAGAAAGAAGGTCATGCAATCGACAAGCAGGAAATCGCACTGAAACTATATTCCCCGCTGAAAGGGGATTTCTTCCCCCAGGAGGTCTACGACGATATAGATTGGCTGAATCGAGTGGGGCCGGACGAGTTCTCCGGCTTTGAGCTGGCGGATTATGAGGAATCCATCCAATCCGCTATAACGGCCTCTCTGAAAGGAAGCGGCGGGGATCTCATGCCCTATTTTTCAGAGCAGCGAACCCCCGGCGATCTTAACCAACGCAGCCCCGGAATTAAGGAAAAGGTGTTGAGCGCCATCCCCTCGGTGGAACTCCGGGACGGGGAGCTGATGGGCTGCACCACCGTCCGGCTGAAGGAGCCTCTGAACGATGTGGAAATGAAAGCTCTCCAGGAGTATCTGCGGGGCCAGTTTTCCGATGGCTGGGGCGAGGGCTTTGAGCAGTGGGAAATCTATACGGAGGATGGTACGCTTTACGTCCATTTTTGGAATGAGGACTCCTTCTCCTTCGAAGCCGTGCCGGTGCAGGCCGCAGAGCCTACAAAAGAGCCGTCTGTTCCCAAACGCCCCAAAATGAAGCTGGCCGGCATGGACGGAAACATCTTCTTTATCCTCGGCAAGGCTTCCCAGCTTCTCAAAAGAAGCGGACAGCCGGAGCAGGCCAAGGAGATGACGGTCCGTGTCTACAGATCCGGCGACTACGGGAAAGCCCTGTCTATCATCAGCGAGTATGTGGAAACCGAGCTGTCGGTAAAACCGCCTGCGAGATCCAGGAAGGAACGGGGTGACGCCAGATGAATGAGAAAAAGTATGAAATCACCAATATCGCCCATCCCCATTACCCGTGGCTGCACCGCATCCGGGCTTTGCGGGATGTGCGGGAGGACGTCCATGCCGGTGACCTGGGCGGCTTTGTCCAATCGGAGGAAAATCTGAGTCAGGAGGGCCAGTGCTGGATTGCCGGCAACGCTGTCGCAGCGGAGGAGGCCTATGTGTACGGAAACGCCATCCTGTGGGATCAGGCCTGCGCCCGTGGCTGTGCGGCCATCTCCGGCCCAAGCAGGATCGGTGGAAACGCCATCATAGAGGATTACGCCATCGTCACTGCTGGGTACGTTCACGGCAATGTCCATATTTCCGGCAACGCCAAGCTCTTTGCCAATTCCGTGACCGGCGGCATCCCCGTGGTCATGGAGGGAGCCACTGTCTATGGTGAACTTGGCGGAGAGATTGAAGTGCGTGAAACCGCTGTGATTTTGCCTGGGGTCACCATAGACAATCCCACCAGCGACGTGATCCACATCGGACCAGACGATATCGCCATCGAGCGCAAATTCAAGCGTGAATCGCCTACCCTCACCCCGCCGCCCGGTTTCCAGCCCAAACAGCATATCACCGCCAAAAAGCGCCATCGGGGTGAGGAACGATAAAAACAAAACAGGAAGGATGATGCCTCTGAACCAAAAGAACGAACTTGCTCAAGTTGTAGAAGAATCCACTTTGCCCATCGAACACAGCGGCGGGGATGGATGGACCATTCTGCATGGGGACACCCTGCAGATCATCCGTGCGTTCAAGCCCCAGGTGTTTGACGCCCTCATCACTGACCCGCCCTATGCTTCGGGCGGCTGGAAACCCGCAGAGAAAAACCGCACGACCACACAGAAGTACAGCAGCATGGACCCCAAGAACGCCCCGCCCGACTTCGACGGGGACAATCGGGATCAGAGAAGCTGGACCCGCTGGATGGCCGAGTGGCTGTACGATGCCCGTAAAGCCTGCAAGCCGGGTGCGCCCGTCTGCCTGTTCATCGATTGGCGGCAGTACCCCTCCATCACCGACGCTTTGCAATGGGCGGGATGGATTTGGCGGGGCTGCGTGGTGTGGGATAAGATGACCAGCCGCCCACAGAAAGGGCGTTTTCGCCAGCAGAGCGAATATGTGGTGTGGGGCTCCAACGGCCCCATGCCGGTGAGCCGCCCGGTGGGCTGCCTGCCGGGGGTGTTCCGCTATGCTAATCCGCAAAACCGCACCCATGTCACCGAAAAGCCCCTGCAGCTCATGCGGGATCTGGTGAAAATCTGTGTGCCGGGAGGAAGGATCCTCGACCCCTTCTGCGGGGCCGGAACCACCGTGCTGGCCGCCAAGCTGGAGGGGTACGAGGCCGTGGGCATCGAGGTGACCGACGCCTACTACAAACTGGGCTCGGACCGGGTGCGTTTTGCGCTTGAGGCCCAGTCGGAAACCGCTGAATAATCTCCATGGCTATCCATGTGGATAGCCGCCAACAACCCCAAACCCAGGCAGGCTATCCACATGGATAGCCTGCCTGATTACCTACAAAGAAAGGAAACATCGCCATGGAAAAAGCCTTTGCCTACATCTGCGCAGCTGCGGATACGGCGCCCCGCCTTTTGAAGCGGTACTGCCGGAAAGTGTACGAGCTCGGATACGTCCCCATTTGCCCCAAATTGAACGATGGGCAGTACCTTGCGCTGGACAACGCCGATGAAAAGAGGGATTTTCACAATATTGCCCGCCAGAAGCTGGGCCGGTGCCGGATGCTGGTGGTATGCGGCAAGGAGATCAGCAACTCCATGTCCGCAGAAATCGGGATGGCCGAAAAGAGGAATATCATCTGCACCACACTGGATGGTCTGGCCAGAATAAAGGAAGCTGGCGAGGACAACGCCATCTGACCTGCGGCGCAGGCCGCTTTTTTTCCAGCCGGTGACTGGTTTTGCAAGCATAGCCTTTGGATATCCAAAGGCATTCTTGGGGAGCACCCCAAACCCCCGGCTGCCCGCCATCGGCTAATTTTATGAAATACGAGGTGAAAAATGAGCCAAAAGCAGTACGCTGCATTTGCGGCAAATATAAAATCATGGGATGCCCTGCGCCAGAAGAAAACAAACTTTGTTCCGGGCGTTCTCAGGGTTGAGAAGGTCATCCTTCTGAGTAAATCGGATTTTGACAAACTCTCGGAGGATATCTCCCCGGATTATCCTTTCCTGCAAGACAACCGGCACCTCCTCAGCGCCGACCCGGGCGGGTTGTTCCGCTGCCTGATGGTACGAGCAGAAGGACAAGCAGAGCATCTGCTCATCTCACAGCGAAGAAATACCCTGTACCTGGGCTATGGGAAGGACTACCGCAAGGTGGACTTAAAAGAGGTTCCGATTGAACGCATCGTTTTAGAAGATCCGAAGGTGTACCAGGAACGGGCTGCGTTCCATCATCGGCCCCGCCGCATGGGGATATCGTGGGAGAGCATCCCGGAACCTCCACTCCAGAGCGTCAAACGGGGTTTCGGGTGGAGCAGATCGTCGTTCTCTCCGACGAGCAGTACCGTCAGTTCCAGGAGAGCGGCCTTGTGGAAGATCAGATTTTCCTGTTCGACTACAACGACAAGATGTGGTTTGACCCCGGCGACCTGTGCTGGCACTGTGTGCTCGTCAAGGGTGAAACCAGCAGGGATGGCATCCTTGTGGAAGCGGAGGGGTATTCCTATGCCCGGTACGCCGCCTTTGCCCCGGATTGCAGCAGGCTGCGGCTGCGGGATGCCCCCGTCCACTATGAATACCCAGCAAAAGCGCCGGAGCAAGTGAAAACCCGAAAAAGGAATGAGCCGGATCGCTAAAGGAGTCCATATGAGAAAACGAAACCATATCATTCCCCTCCATCTGAACAAAAAGGAACTGGCCCATCTGGAGGCCCAGGTGAAACTCAGCGGCCTTGCCCGTGAGGAATTTCTGCGCTCCCTCATCATGGGGGCACAGCTGCAGGCGAGGCCCTGCACCCACCATGCCGACCTGCTTCATAAGGTGGCTGGGCTTTGCAACAACGCCAACCAGCTTGCCAAGGTCGCAAACACCTATGGCGAGGCCAGCCGGCAGAGCGTGGAGGAAATGACCAGCATCGCCCGTGCGGTCTGGAAGGAAGTGAAGGAGAACTGGTAAATGGCGTACACCAGCATTATCCCCGTGCACCGCCTGAAGGGCAGCGTGGACTACGTTCTGGATGAGAAAAAAGCCTCCCGTTCCCAAAACGCAGACTCCCTGCAGGCGGCGGTGGACTATGCCCTCAATAAGGATAAAACCGAGCAGGACCTGTTCTGCTCGGCCATTGGCTGTACGCTGGATTCCGCCTTTGAGGATATGTGCCAGATTAAAAAGATGTGGCACAAGGAAAAAGGGGTGCAGGGCTTCCACCTGGTACAGAGTTTCGCCGCCGGGGAGGTAACGCCGGAATTGGCACATCAAATCGGTCAGGAACTTGCGTATCGTCTGTTGGGCGGCAGATTTCAAGTGGTCATCAGCACTCATTTAAACACCGGGCATATCCACAACCATTTGGTGTGGAATTCCGTTTCCATCCAGACGGGGAAAAAGTACCGGAGCAATGAAAAAAGCTACGTCACCGGGGTGCGCCGGATCTCCGATGAACTGTGCCGGAAATACCATCTCTCGGTCATCGACACCGAGAAATCGGAACGGGTGGCCCGCCCCTATGCCCAATGGCTGGCCGAGCAAGAGGGAAAGCCCACTTGGAAAACCGTCATCCAGCAGGATGTAGACGCCGCCATCGCTGCATCTCTCACTTGGAAGCAGTTCCTGCGGGTGCTGGAACAGCAGGGGTACACCTTCCGCTTTGACCGCAAGTACATGACGTTGAAGCCGCCGGGCAAGGAGCGGCCTGTCCGGTTTAAGACCCTGAGCAAAAACTACACGCCCGAAGCCATTCAGCGCCGTATCCTGTACCCCAGGCGCTCCGCACCGGCTGGGAAAAGAACACCGTCTGCCCATGGGCTGCTTCTCCTCCTTGGGGAAACGCAGCCCCGCAAGCTCACCGGCCTGCGGGCGCTCTATTATTCCTATTTATATAAGGTTGGGGTGCTTCGCAAGAAACCGCCCTACCCCAGCTATGCCGTGCGGGAGGATATCCGCAAGCTGGACCAGCGGATCGAACAGGCTGAGTTCATCTTTCAGCATCATGTGGAGGACCGTGGCCAACTGGCCAGCCTCCGGCAGCAAGCGGAGGATGAAATCGCCGTGCTGTTAAAGCAGCGCCAGAAACTCTACCGCTACGAGCCGGACTCCCCGCAGATCAGCGCCCTCACCGAGAAACTTCGGCAGCTTCGCCACACCGCCAAGCTGTGCCGGAACATTGAAACCCACTCTGTGGAGATGGAGCAGCGCCTGCTGGCGGCCCAAGAGGAAGATCGCCAGCGTCAGGAACGGGAAGAAAAACAGCAAGAACGTAAAAGTAAAGACGGACCCAGGAGGTGATTGATTGAACAGAATCCCCAGCAGAGAACAGGTGGAACGCCTCCGGCAGCGATATCCCGCCGGAACCCGTATCGTCCTGCATTCCATGGATGATGCCCAGGCCCCGCCGCCTGGTACCATGGGTACGGTTGTCTATGTAGATGATATGGGACAACTCGAAGTTGAATGGGACAACGGTTCCGCCCTGTCTCTTATCCCCGGTGAAGATTCCTTTTCCAAAGTTTCTGCGCCGGAAAAGGAAAAGCAGAAACGCTCCCGTGATTTGGAGCGATGAAAGCGAGGTGATTTGACTGAACTACGGAAGTGACCCCGCCGACCAAATTGTCCGATTTACCTTGGAAGGGACAGAGGTGGCCCTCAAGCTGTCGGGGCTGGCGGCAAAGAATTTCGCGCTGTTCGTCTATGCGGTATTAAAGGATCAGAAGAAAACCCGTGGTAAGACACGGCTGGTGCGGATGCTGCGGGAACAGCGCCCCTTCAAATTCTTTAAGGTGCCGGTGAGTTATATGAAGGAATTTGCAAGGGAAGCCAAGGAGCACGGGCTGCTGTACGTCCCCATTCGGAACCGGCAGAGGTCTGAGCGCATCGAGGTGGTGGTGTTTGCAGATGACGCCTCCAAGATCCAGCGCATCTATGACAACCTCGGCCTGGATTACGTTGCGGCCCAGGCTGGTGACGCCACTGTGGAGAAAGCGCCTGTGCAGGAGAAACAGCCTCCCGCCGCCGCTGCCCCCAGCAGGATGGAAACCGTCCAGACGGAGCATGGTGCGGTGGAATTTGAGGTGGGCGGCTTCGAGGATGAAATCGAACTCTCCTCCGTACCGGACCAGGAGGAAGGGGCAAATTTTACTCCTGGCCGGGAGAAGGACCCTGTGCAGGGGGAGGCGGCAAAGAGTCCGTCAGAGAATTCCTCGCCCGACAGAAGTTCTTCGCCCGGTCCAACCGGCAGTGAGCCGGCACCTGAGCAAAAGCCCTCCGTGAGAAAACAGCTGCAGGAGATCCGGCAGGAGCAGGCCCAGAAGAAGGAGGAATGGGCCAGGCAGCCCCAGCGTGAGCACGCTGCGCCCAGCCGCAGCAGGAAAAAGAAAAAGCAGAAAGGAAGGTAATGCAGTATCGATTTAAGTACATTGATTGGCAGGCAGCAGGAGCAGCAGCCCCAGCAGCCCCAGCAGGAGACGCCCCGCCTTTCCAAAGAGGAATACGCTGCCATGCGAAAGGCGGAACGGGAAGAACTTCAGGCACGGGTGGACGCCCAGGCCCAGGAGGTGTTCCGGGATGACGCCTCCATGAAAGGGTTTCTCAATTTCATGGCACAGTGCACCCCGCAGAGTACCCGGAACCTTCTCATCCTCTATGAACAGGATCCCACCATCACCCATCCCCGCACCTTTGACAAGTGGAAAGAGGCCGGGCGTTCTCTGCGAAGCGGTGTGACTGGGTATGCGTTCTACGCCGACCAGGAGTATGAACGGGAAGATGGCACCAAGGGCAACGGCTTCACCATCACCAAAGCCTTTGACATCTCTCAGACCAGGGGCCAGCAGCCCCTGCCCTCCCAGCAGCGGCTGCCGGAGGAGATCATCGCCGCCCTGGTGGAGCAGAGTCCTGTTCCGCTGGCCATTTCCGAACAGCTGCCCCAGGGGGTGCAGGCGCAGTATGTCCCCAAGCAGCGCACCATCTATGTGAGAAACGGGATGGATGAAACCGCTACGATCTGCGCTATTGCCCGTGAGCAGGCCCATGCCGGTTTTGACACCGTAGGCAGCGGCTACTACCGGCAGGCGTATGCGCCCCAGGCCTATTGTGCGGCCTATGTGGTGGCGCAGAAACTTGGGCTGGACACCTCCGCTTTCCACTTTGATAAGGTGTGCCAGACCTGCGCCGGGATGGAAGTCCAGGAGAAGAAGGGATTCATCAGCGACGTCAAGCGGGCAGCCTATGCCATCAACCGGGATATGCAGCGGAGTTTTCGAGAGATGGAGCAGACTATCCAGCCGGATGAATTCTCCGTAGAGTCTCCCAAACCCGCCAAAGCGCCCAAGGCCAAAGAGGACAAGGAAAAGGAAGCGGCCAGATAACGGCTCCCGCCGAGAGTTTTCCGTTTGTTTTCTTCTGTGCGGTAGCTTTCTACAAGGCGTTGTGATATGGT
>OLQR01000888.1_pt1 | contig 20263 bp, 10 predicted proteins | sample 1671881 | NCBI WGS metagenome assembly OLQR01 (sample SAMEA3136623, study PRJEB25190) | human gut metagenome | biome: human gut; feature: human-associated habitat; material: faeces | place: Austria | collected 2013 | reverse complement strand
TTCAACATCTACATCATAATCCTTTTCATATGATCCGTCATCTTCTTTTTCAAGAAGTGGGATTGAAATAATAAAAGGTTCCATCTTATATGCAAATTCACTTTCATTATGTTCATAGATTATATATATTCCATAGTCTAAATCTCTAAAAGTAGCTTCTCCTCTTTGATTGGTTATTAATTCTTCATCATAATCAATATTATTTTTTTGAATATAATCCATCAATTTAGTAGCAACTCCATTTTGCTCAGATGCTGTCATATCTTTTTTAATTGTAACAAGTTTAGAATATTTTTCTAACACATGATAATTATTTCCATCATAATCTGCTATTTTTATCAACGCAATATGATCACCACTAATGTTAGATAGATGATTGTTCACATCTAAATAATAACTATGGATTGTCAAAGAATCATGATTTTGGGCATAAACATTATTAATTGAAAGAGAAAATAAGCAGGTAAATACAAGAATAAACATTCTTTTTGCATTTATCATGTTATCGCCTCCTCCAAATAAATATAATAATTCCTATAATAATAAAACTTAAAAATGCTAATTTTACCTCATAAGGAATTTGTATACCATTATTGACCTTATTCGGTGTTTTCTTTATTGCTTCTTTGTAATCCGTTCTTTTTCCTCTTACAAGCAATCTATGAGTATTAACGGAATAAGGTGTGCATGTAACAAGAGTAACATAATCTTCTCCATCTACAATTTCTATATCATCCGTTTGAGAAGGCAATACTGTTTTAATTTGGTCAACTTCATAAGCTAACGTATCACCTAGAACAGAAATATAGAAAATATCTCCAACTTTCATCTTGTCAAGATCTGTAAACAGCTTTGAATTTGGTAATCCTCTATGCCCAGATAAAACAGCATGCGTACTTGTTCCACCTATAGGCAAAGAAGAACCTTCCATATGCCCCACACCTTTTTGTAAAACACCATTATTTGTTGAATGATATATAGGCAATTTTACATCTATCTTAGGTATTTGAAGATATGCCATCATGCCATCTTTAGAAACATTGAGCAGATTCATATACTCTTTACTCGGTTTACCTGTTGTAGAAAATGGATCATATAATTTCGTGGTATTGACCAATGACTGATTATATTCCTGTGCTTCTTCCAACATTTGTTTTTTTGTAGCTTCATCTATTCCTTTTACTTCATTATTATAAGAAGAAACTGCTTGTGAGCTGTGAATTCTTCCCAGGTAATCACTTACTGTTGGATAAAGCAATATTCCTAGGAAAAAAACTAATAAAACAGCTCTAATAACATCAAATAATTTAATTTTATTTAATATATCTTTCATACATTTAATATCTATGAGAGATCTTAATTAATATTTCAATTAAGCTTCTTCTCTTTTTTTACCTTTTTTAAAGTAAGTTGAAAGAATAACTAACACACCAACTACCCCTACTACTGTAAAGATAACTGTACCCATACCACCAGTTTCTGGCAACCATGATTCTGTTTTATTTGTAACTTTTTCTTCAACAGTTACTGTTTGTGGAGCATTTTCATCTACACTAATTGTTTTATTAATTGTATTTTTTAATTTTGCATAACCATCAGGTGCTTTTGTTTCTTCAATAACGTAATGTCCTTCTGATAATCCTTTTACAGTAATAACTCCTCCTTCAGGAGAAACTAATGTATCAGTAGTAGTTTCATCATCTGTTGTAGCAATTCTATAAGTTCCATTTCCTTCATCAACAAATTTTAATTTACCACTATCAACATTATTTCCATATAAAGCAAATTCAGCGCCAGATAATGGTTTATTTTGTTCATCAACTTTAGTGATTTTTAATGTATGAGTTAACACTTTAACTTCACTTGGGGCTCCTGTTGTTAAATGATCTGGGTCATTACCATAACTAACTTCTGCTTTGTTGGTAGATGTATTTGTATCATTAATTGCTTTTTCATTAACAACTGCTGAATATGTAAATGTTAATGATTCATTTGCGTCTTTAGCATGATTTGTATAGAAATTTTTGAATTCAACTGTAAATATTCTATTTGTTTCATCAACTGTTAAAGTATATTCACCAGTGTCTACTATAGTACCACCAATTTTAACTACTAAATTTAATGTGTCTTCTGATACTGTTAGACCTTCAGTCATAGTATCTCTAAAAATATAATAATATTGATTATATCCTGTCATGTTTGGAACCATTGATTCAACCTTGAAATGTACAATATCGCCAACTTGTGCAGAATCATATTTTTTATTATTGATTGTTTTTTCTGGATCAGGTGTTTTACCTTTTAAATAAACATCAACTGCATTACTTGATTTTACTGTTGTAAAAGAAGGAGTATATCCTTCACCAGAAGGAATAACTGCATAATAACCATATGCCAATCCAGCAATTGTATATTCTTTTGTATCTGTTGTTCCTGTTGCTGTACCATCAGCACTTATTGAATTTGTTTCAATATATGTTTTTAATTTATTTTGAAAGTTTGTTGTAGAAACATTCGCTTTAATATAATTATAAGCTTTGACATCTAAATCATCACCTTCTATCCCACTTAGTAAATCATTAGTGAAGAAATTTGCAAACTTAGGATTAATTGAATAGCTTACCTTTTCTCCAGATACAGTTGCATCCATTAGTCTGTAAGCATTGAAAGCAACTCCCTTTACATCATGTTTACCAGTATGAACAGTTATACTGCCTGTACTTGCAGCAGATACTGAACCAATATTCATTGCTGACATTGTAAATAACATCATAAATGAAAGTACATATGCTATTACTTTTTTTAATTTGTTTTTCATTTTCATATTCCTCTATTCTTTAATATTTCTCGCTTTTTTACTTTTTTTGTACGATAACAAAACTGCTAATACACCTACTATACCTACTAAAACAAATAACATTGTTCCTTTTCCACCTAAATCTGGTAAAAGAGGCATATCTTTATTTGTTATCGTAAACGTATATCCATCATCAGATTCTTCAATAGATGTTATATAATTTTCTACTTCAGACTCTGTAACTGAATAAGTATAATAAGCTTTACTTCCATCATCTAATGTTGTATAGGCATCTAATCCTTTAATAACTGTTTGCCAGGTATTTTTAGAATCAGTTACATCATTAGTTGATAAAGTATAATCCCCTACTTTCTCTGATATTTCATCACTTCCTTTCATATATGTTCTTGTTAACGTCACTGTAATCGTATCTGGACGTTCTTTTTGTTTATCACTTAAATCTTTCCATAGCTTATTGATAGTAATGTTTACTTTTTCATTGCAAGGATCTTGTGTATCTGAAGGGACAGGTGTCGTACCTTCTTCGTTATCAGATACTTCTGTATCATCCATCAATACAGCTTTTGCTGGAGAGACATAGGCATTTAAATCAACGGTTTCACTTTCTGTTTCATTTGCTAATTTGGCATCTTTTAAGTCATCATATTTTTGTACCTTATCATAATGGCTTATTTTGAAGACGTTCCAATTATCAAAATCTGAATCCTTTTTACTATACAAAGATGAATTTTTTATAATATCAATCAAGGAATCACTTCTTGTTCTATAAATCCTGTACGTATTATCTTTACCTTCAATATTCTTCTTTGTATTAAAGTCATAACTAGAATTTAAAGACGTTGTTCCAGAAAAAGGTCCTATTTGATTGCTTGTTCCTCTAATCGTATCAGCTAAATACATTTCATTGTTTTCAATCAATCCTTCATTGTTATAACCAATAAATCCACCTGCTTGACCATTTTCTTCACTTCCATCATGTGAATCATTTGCTTTTCCACCAAAAACATCATATCCATCATGAATACCTGTTATCGAGCATCCATCTACTTTTGTTCTGTTTGATTTGATAAGTCCTACTTTAATATTTTCTTTCTCACTGTCAGCAATATGATTTCCATCAATATTTGAACATGGGATTTCTATATAAGAATCACCAATTGTTATTTTTGCCAGGTCACTTGTTCCATCTCCTCTATCTTTATCAAGTGCTACTGAAATAGTTAATCCTAACAAAGTAACTGATAAAGCATTTCCTTTAGCTAAAACTTGTAATTTTAATAGTGAACCTAAATTGATATCTATAAGGCCAACATTTTCTAAATCTCCCACATATAGAATATCTAGAAGTTTATTGACGATTGAAAGTATCGGATCCAATAAATAGCTAGAACCTAAGCCAATATCAGCTAAATATTCAAAACTTGTTTTACCAACAAAGCCTCCTGCTATTTGATCACTAGCCACTTTCTTTATGTTTTCTACATTGCAATTGCTCATTCTTCCTAAATCAGCATAACCAACAAAACCACCAGAAATAGGTTCCTTACCACTTTCACTTGAAATAGTAAATCCAACTGGAATACCAATAACTGAACAGTTGTCACTATGAGAACCAAAAATATCTAAGACACCAGCTGTGGCATTTAATAATTTTCCTGTACCAACACCAGCTTCATCTAGATCAACCACACCACTCTTTCCCATGTGACCAACAAAACCACCGGCATAGTTTTTAGCTTTGACTTTATTTAATCTAGTAACACTCGAATTTTTTACCGAACCATCTAGCAAGCTTCCACCAAATCCACCTGCATTTCCTGTCTGTACTTTACTGTCCAATGTTCCTTCCTGACTTTCATCATTTGCACATACTGAAAGTCCATTATCATTTGATCCAGTTACTTTTGCTTGATAAACATAAGTTCTAAAGGCATCCAATACATCAATATTTCCTAATTTAATCAGATTTAGAATTTGATCAGAATCATCATTTCCAACTTGAGCAACAGAAGAAACATCAGCTAATCCAAAGAACCCACCAACATGTCTTCCACCAACAACATTTCTAATATTATTTGCCTCAACTCTTACTGAATTTGCATCTTTATCACCAAAAATTGCTCCTCCTGCAGTACCTACAAAACCACCTACTTGTTTTGCATACTTTGTAGTTTCATCGTTTTCTAATGTATATGAACCGTTAACACTTAATCCATAATCATTCCATGCATCCACCTTAGCATAGTCAACTATTGAAAGAGTTGCATTCAATACTTTGGCAAGATCTCCTGCATTTCCTAATAAATTCTTAAGTAGATTTGATAATAATCCTGTATTGGATGAAGTATTTAAAGTTACAGCACTTCCTGGTTGGATATTACCTGCAAAACCTCCAACATTTTGACTACCGTTGATTACTTTTAATTGATCAGCCAAACAATACTGATCTTGTGTTCCCTGTATTTTTCCACCAACAACTTTTCCAACAAAACCACCACTGTTTCCTTCATCATTATCAAAATCAGTTCCAGTAGTAGATATTGTTGCTCCTGATTGATAACCTATAACAGACGAAGTTTTTACCACAGGAATGAAACTTTGCAATATTGGAAGTGAGCCTACCACATTTAATTTCTTTTCTAAGTTTACATCTCCAACATTCGCAACTCCTGCTGAAATCATTTCACCAGCAAAACCTCCACTGCTTTTTAAAGCTGTAACATCTTTTAAATCTCTAGCATTAGCAAAAGTTACTTTTCCTCCATTCATTTGACCAACATAACCACCAGCAATGCCGCCTTGATAATCGTTTGAACCAGCATTTGTTCTTCCAGCTTTTACTTCATAGCCATAGGCATATTGATCAATAATTTTATCTAACTCGTCTTGATTATCAACTTCTCCAAGTTCTTGGAATTTTTTACCATAAGCACCATTGACCCCTACTGCTTTTACCCAAGAATTCCATACTTCAGTTGTTAAACCTCGAAGTGGTCCATAAGTTGCTGTATTCGTTTCAGTTGGATAAACAGCACTCAAAGCTGATAATGGATTATCTAAATTAATGAGTCCATAAAGAACACTGATATTTCCCGTATCAACTGTATTGGCACAATCCGTTCTGCCACTAAATCCTCCCGCATATTCATATCCATAAACAGCTCTTAATCTATAGACTGCACATTCTTTTTGAACTGTAGGTATTTCACCATTCCATTTTCTTGTAGAATTACCTTCAATACGCCCACCAAGGTTATATCCTACATAACCACCTGCACATCCTTTTAATGATTCATTACTTATGGCATCTGCACGAACTGCTCCACCACAAGGAATACAAGTAGTTTGAGAGTTATAAATCATAGGAATAAATGATTGTAGAACACTTGTTAAACTATCTACTGAAATTAATCCTTTTAAGATTTCCGTTTTACCTAATACATCTGCAACACTTCCTGGTTGAATATTTCCTGCATAACCACCAGCAGTTTCTTGACCTATGATGTAAGAGAAATTATTGACATTACTATTTTGAATTTGTGAACCATAATCAGTTCCAACAAAGCCACCTGCATTACCAATTGTTTTATTTTCAGCCAAACCATTTGCTTTAACAGAAAAACCACCAACCGCACCAGTTACATCTGAATTTTCAATTTTAGAAGCTGTTACATCTAACGCAGATAAAATATTTGCCAAATTTATATTTGTTCCCAATGCCTTCAATCCACCACCAACAGATGCCGTAGAACCTATATCTAATTTTCCTACATAGCCTCCAGCATTTTTAGGTGCTGAAATGGCATAACTTGAAGACTCTCCAAAATAAGAAGAACTGTCTGTATCATTAATATTTGCATTAGGTGTTTTTACTGTTGTATGTTTTAACTTAGTTACACTACTATTAGAAACTCTTACAGCACTACCATAACCTATATATCCGCCAGCACTACCTGAATTTAAATCCGTTGACTTATATGTATCACAGCTAACGACCAATCCATTAGATTGAACACCAGCATTTTTAATAATAGGAATATAAACCTGTATTAAACTCAATAAATCAGAGATTTGAATATTCAAATCTGCTAAACCGCCTAAAATACTTATTCCTTTTGTTGAATCTGCTAAAGCTCCAGAATAAACCTTTCCACCAAAGCCCCCTGCATAAGTTTTTCCTTTAACATATGAAATATTTTGTATTGCATAAGCATTATTTTCATCATTTTCTACAATACCACTTTGGAAATCTCCAACAAATCCTCCTGCAATATCTCCTCGTACACCACCATTATCTATATAACTTACATAACATTGTTGATATGACGGAATTAAATATCCTACAGCATTTAATAATCCATTAGCCGAAATCAATTTTTTTATTTCTGTTTCATCTCCAACTTCAGCTAAACCGCCTGTTTTTGAAATACCAATAAATCCGCCAGAGTAACCTCCATCATCTGTAGAAGTTACTGTTTTCAAATTATTAACTTTTGCTTCATTTATTTTTGTACTATTACTTTTAGCAACAAATCCAGCTGCTACATAATCAGTTGTTGAATTATCTTCTCTTGATCCCGTAGCTTCTACAGTAAATCCAGAATTAATACCACTTACAGACGAAGAATCTATATTGACTTCAACTGCTTGTCCCAAAGAAAGAAGATTGCTTAATTTTAAAATATAATTTAATCCTAAAAGATTTACTGTCAAACCATTATCAGTTCCTGCAAGATCACCTGGACCAGATACGCCTATAAATCCACCTACAATATTTTCTCCTGAAATATTATTTAAATTTGTTACTGTAACCGAACTAATAGAACCACCGATTGCTTCACCAAAAGCACCACCAACTCTTTTTCCTTTACCACCAATAGTTATACCTTCTGTAGAACCAGTAAGTGAAATAGAATTAGCATTAAATCCTAAATATTCTGCAACACCTAAAGTTGTATTTAAAAGTCCTGCTACACTTGCTGTTCCCACTGAGCCAGAAATACCACCAACACAATTTTCACCATCCACGGATTTCAAACCATTAATAATGATATTTTTTTCTTCGATTCCATCCATTGAAAAGATATTATTTTTAAAATATGAAACCTTACTTAAATTATCGGTATTAGATTTTGTAAGATAAACACCATCACCTCTGCCTATCAATCCACCTGTGTAATTTTTTCCTTCAACACTGCATGGAGCATTTATTTGACATCCTAATATATGAGAAGGACTCACACCAGCAAGAGAAAGTAATGATGATGTTGCATTTTGATTACTGCTTAAAAGTTTCACAACTAAGTCAACAACTCCACCTAATAAGTTATCTTTCGTATCACCTTTCCCTAAATCAGCAGCCCATCCAATTGTTGCGATTCCAGCAAAGCCACCAGAATTATCTCCACCGGAAGATACCGTTAATTTATCACTAACATTAACATTACAATTTATAGCCGACGTGTTGGCCATTGCTCCAGCAAAACCACCTTGATATCCATTGCCCGAAATTGTCAAATCACTCGCAGATACTGAACAATTTAAAAACAAACTTTCAGGATTCATTTTAGGCAATATTTTAGGCAATTGAGTTTCTATATCTAAAGCACCCGATAAAGTACCTTCTATGACATCATCTCTAGCTAATCCTACAAATCCGCCACTATAATTATTAGCTTTGACATTGAAGTTGCTGTTTGTAATTTGGCAATCTTTTACGACAGTTCCTTTTTGTTGACCGATAAATCCACCAGAATTTTCAATCTTATCATTATTTGTTCCTATATTTCCTGTTAAATTATTGATTGAACAATTTTCAACATAAGCATTGATATACTTTGTAGGAATCAATTTATCTACTGGAATAGCGTTTCCTAAAAGAATAGTAATCAAATCACCTAAGCCAAGACCAGGAATCACATTTAAAATTTTTGCCAATAGAGTAGCCGTTCCACCTAATCCTTTTGATAAACCATCATACTCCGTCTTTCCTGAAATATATCCAATAAATCCACCTGTATTACTATTGACATTTGTTACTTTCACATCATCCAGTTCACAGTCAGATATTGCTACATCCCCCACTACACGACCTGCAAAACATCCCGTAGCTAAAGCTGTTGGGTCATCCTTACGAGCATTTAATATACTGCTGAGTGTGTCTCTTAATCCAGCATCAACAGTTCCAAAAGTAAGTAACCATGTTAATCCATCTAATAGTGCTCCTAATGTTAATCCTAAAGTTGAAGTTAATCCACTTATTAACGTTTGATCAAATTTTGTTTTTGTTGTTTCATTATCAACATTTATTTTATTGAATTTAAGGTTTTTTACTGTTACAGTTCCTTTGCTCAATCCTAAATCACTGTCACTTGCTTCATTTGATAATGTGGCAAAGAAACCAACTCCCATTTGTTCTCCAACATCCAATTCAGATGTTTGACTAACATTCACATTAGAAATAACTGGTTTGTCTCCTATATTTAAATCAGTTGCTTTGCTATAATCCGTAACGCTAGTATCATTATTCCATAGTGTTGATTGCCCATCGGCTTTTGCACCAATCATTGTTCCTTGGAACATCAACGGTGTCCAATTTTCATTGGATAAATCAATATTCCTAAAAATAATATAATTAGCATTTGTTGAATATTTTTGATTGGTAGCTTTATCTATATCCAATGTTGGATCAATTTCACCAGTAGATTGATTGACTCCACATCTTCCCCATACATATGGATACAAACTATATTTACTTTGTTTTTTATCCTTATCATGTATATTCTTTTCTCCAAATCCAAAATCTTCATTACCATTTTGAGATTTTTTTAAATCAGCATCTCCACCATATAGCATTATCGGATTACCATTTTCATCTTCATCTACATACCAATTGGCAGCATGTAAATAAACTTGATAAACTGCACCATAAACAGTTTCATCAGATCCTATTTTTCGTAACTGTTCTTCATTGCCTATAAGAATATAAGTTTTGTCACCGATTGTTTTAACAACTTGACCATTAAAATCTCGTCCTTCACAATTTTCAGTACTTATATTTGATATTTGATTTGCTTTAGTTTCTGGCATCTCACCTGTAAAGTTTTTCGATAACACATAGTTATGTGATTTGCTATAAGTTAGATAATTAGAACTATTATCTGAATAAACAGGTTGTCCCATCCCAACACACTCTGGTAACATATCTTGAGACATGACAGGTTCATTTTCAGAATTATCCGATTGAATAATTTTTAATTGATAATCATTATAAATATAGATTGTATCTGTTGATGAATCATACAATGTTGAATTTTCATCTACAGTTCCATGATTAAATGTGCCTGTAAAGTCGCTTGGTAAAGTCCATATGTCATTTCCATTTAATGAAATATCTTTCATAAGTTGATACTTGGAAGAAAGAGAATATGTTATATATTCATCATTTACTGAAATTTGTTGACCAGTACCGTAATTACTTTCATCATTATCTGTAGATGTAACAATTGAATTTGAGCCAATTGCTTGAAGCTGTTTTGTATTATAAATTTTTATTACATTATTTTCATAAATATCACTGATATCTATTGAATCATCTGATTGTGAGCTTGTGTTATTTTCAACAATAGTTTCCTTTGAAATTGAATCATCAGATGAATTTAACGCATAGACAACAACAGTTTGTAAAAACAAAGAGATAACACATACCCAAACCATTATGTCTATACAAATTATTTTTTTAATTTTGTTTAACAAACAAATCACCTTACTTCCATGAAACTAGGAAACTTTTAAAATTTTAGATATCTTCGTTTTTCTACAATAAAGTGATTGATGATTTAGTTATACGCTACCTCTTATATCGACTTTTTATAAAATTGCAAAATTTATCTTAAATAATAATTATTTCTGAATATTATTCTAATATATTCACAATCTTTCTATAATGCACAGAATAGGAAAAGAATTCATACATTTTTTGTAAACTATGTGTAAAAAGCAATGTAATAAAAAAAGCAATCATAATTTACAAAATTAGATTACTCTTTAATATTTAAATTATTTACTTACTTTTTCAATCCACGTTTTATTCATAGAAGCAATAATAAACGAAAGAATAACTTTTGGTGAAAAACTTCCACACTCACCATTAACAATCATTCTCACAGCCTCACCATGATTAATTTTTCTTTTATATGGACGTTCACTGATTAATGCATCATAGGCATCAGCTAGTCCAACTACTTGTGCACAAAGAGGAATTTCATCACCAATAAGTCCTTTAGGATATCCTTGGCCGTCATATCTTTCATGATGATACAAACAAATATTATATGCATATTGGACAAGTTTACTTGCTTTTCCGCATTTAGGAAGTTTTAATGCCATGTTTGCACCGTTTAAAGGATGCTTTTTTATAATATCCATTTCATCTTTTGTTAGTTTACCTTTTTTATTAAGAATTTCATATGGTGTGAAAAGTTTACCAATATCATGAATAGTTGCTAGTTTAGAAACATTTTCTATTTCTTCATCTGATATATTTAATTTGGGATAATTTAATTGCACCTCTTTATAAATCTGTTCAGTGAAATAAGAAATATTATGAATACTTTGAGGTTCTTCCAGTTTATTATGAGCCAACACTAGTTCCAACAATGAAATCATATTCCAAAATTCATTTTCAATCATATCATTTTGTTCTGAAGAAGACCTATTAATTCTAGTATCAATTGTTGTAAAAATATTTGCTATTTTAAACGTAAGAAACATAATATTTTGGTTGATGTGTTTATTGATATTCATACATGAATTATTATTTGTTTTAAATCTGATATCAATATCTTGATAATCAAAATTATCGTTCATTGATTTTAGTAAAAAATCTTTAACTAAAAATTTATCTTCTCTACAAACACATTGCTTAAGAAATTCAGTCACGAACTCTGTATATATTTTAATATCGTCAAGAAAATCATAATCGATGTTATTTCTATTAATAATTTCTATTTTTTCTGTATTTAAATCAATTTTTAACAAAAGATACTGATTTTGTTTACTTTCATCATTTAATATATTTCTAAATGTTATACTTTGAAGTTTATAATTAAATGATGTTTGTAAATTAAATAGTATTTTTCTTATTCGACATGTACCAATACAATTTCTTGAACACACACCATTGGTTTCTAAACATTTATTTATTGCCATTGTCACCTCTGTCGAAGATATGACATCATATAAACTGATTTCATCGGAAGATTTTGCTAATGAATAACCTCCCTTCATGCCTTCTGTTGCATTAATCAAATGATTATTTTTTAAATTTTTTATTATTTTTGGAATATAACTATTTGGTATATTAAGTTCATCCGATAATTCATTAGCTGAAGCACTTCCGTTTTTTTCAGTAAGATAACTTATAATTCGAATAGCATAATCTGTTGTACTTGTTAATTGCATAATATTTACCTTAAATTAAGAATTTATTTTCTTAATTACATTTTCTTTCTTTTTACATTTTTTAAATAGAACAACATAACAAAACATAAAACTAAACCTACAATCATCATAGCTAAATATTCTTTTTCATTAGATGAAATTCCTGTTTCTGGTGGTGCGATTGTTGAAGTATTAATAAACTCAACCGTCATCTTACCTGTATTATCCATAATGCAATCTACAGTTTTTCCTTCGGATTTTGAACTATCATTAAGCTTATAATAAACTTTAAAATTAGAGCCAGGATCTGATTCAGTAATTGTATAAGTCCACTTTATTGGTAAACAGTTTAAATTAATTGATTCATCTTTTTTCAAAGCAAATGTTGCTTGATTGTTTGTAAAAGTAATTTTTTTATCTTGACCTATATAAATATCTGCAGAATCTAAGCTTTTTCCTGAATCATTTGAGGGAGGAGTAGCTTTTATAATAAAGTTGTAGGATTTATTTTCATCTAAAATATATCCTTCAACTGATTTTTTTATCGTCAATGTAGTAGGCTTATAATAAAGATTCAATTCAATCGTTTCAGTTGAGTCATCATTAGTAACTTCTTTTTTTAATTCATTTCGAGTATCATCCTTATCAAAGACATAGCCCGGAAAAGTTCCATCATTTTCAGGAATAGAAATTGCCGTTACTGTTTCATTATCTTCAGCAAATGTAATTGACCCCTCTGTTGTCTTTTTGAGTTTTTCATTTCCATCAGGTGTCTTCAAATAATGATTAACAATAACATTCCTGCTTCCTATTTTCTTCCATTGTGCAACGAATTGATAACCTTTCTCATTATTTCTTGAACAAAAAGGAAGATTCGTATTATCAGCAAATTCAATATTATCCAACGAAACCGTAAATACATCTTTATTTTGATAAGTTTCATTACTTAGCGTTCCATCTTTTTTCTGTAATTTCCATCCTAAAAACTCATATCCACTACAAGTCGGTTCCTCATTGCCTTCTCCTACTGTAAAGGATACACCTATTTTTCTTCCTCCTTTGGCTGTTGACGGATTATTACCATAGGAATGCATTGGTCTATTATTGTATAATTCCTGATTATCCGGAATATTACTAACCGCTAAATCATCTTCCAGTCCTGATTTATAATGTACATAATAATCTATTCTAGTCGTTGTAAAACTCACTACATACATTTTCCAATTTGTATTGAGTGTTTTTTCTCCTGCAAATGCTACATATTCCGTATATCCTGCAGCCTGTGCAGCATTTTTTGCCTCTTGCCATATCTTATCATAAATTTCAAGAGTACCTGTTTCCCCCATTGTGGTAGCTGATAACTGAGCAACCTTTCCTGTTTCCGCAATTACTTTTCCACCTGTTGAGCCCTCATTCGCAAATGCCTTATAAGCTCCAATAGGAGATGAATATCCATTTTTACTTTTCGCGAAAAAAATTCTTACTTGTCTTTTATGAAGTGTTTCAGCGCCACTTCCAACAGAATCCATATTTACTGTGTCACTGTCTTGAATCGGATCCAGTTTTTTAGTGTCAGGATTCCACATTGCCACATCTAGTCCATCACCACTTCTATGTCCATCTGTATATAGTTTCGCAGTTAATACTTGTTCCCCTATTGCATACGGAACCAGATTTAAATTTATATCCTGCCAGCTTCCTCTTCTAGGTTTCACTTTAATAGAGTATGCGTAAGAACAATTTTTTTCATCACCAAAATTCGTAGTATAACTATTCTCCATCACCACGGTTACAAGATAAGACGTGTTACCACAATTTGCATCCATTGTTATCCCATGACCAATCCCTTTTTCAGTTGGAATTTCTCTATGGTTGTCTGTTGTTTCTGCTAAAGTTGTACCATTTATCGCCATATTTATTAAACGATATCCTCTTTTTGTATGAATAACTGGTATTCTAATTGCACCGTCAGCATCCAAATCCTTTTCTGTAAAAGTAAAATTCAGTGCATCCTTGCTATGTTCTTCATTTAGATATTTTGTTCCATCATTTGCTGTTTTATTTATCGTTACACGATAGACTCCTTCTCTACTATAAGCAATTGTTATTACATCATCTTTTTGAAATTGAATTGTATATGCTGCTCCATATTCATCTCCAGAACTTCTATTGATTGTTGAATTATTTTGGGATTCAACCGAAGAAATTTTATATCTTATTTTATTTACTACTGCCGGTGTAACCGTAATATTCAAATCATCTCCAGCATTTACACGTACGGTTTTTGAAGTATCCAATGTTCCTTCTTTTGTAGTAATCGTTCCAGCAACTCCACCTTCTGGGATATCTTCTTTAACTGTAATATTATAGTATTCCTGATAGGTCATGATAAGTTTTTGATCATCTTCGAGTTTAATAGCAATATTTCCATCTGTACTGTAATAAATTGTGTTTTCATATTTTCCTATGTAAACGCAATCCTTATCATTTACTTTTGCACTTTTGAATTCATAATTCTTTCCTGTAATTTTTAAATCTTTATGGTCGGAAATCGTTCCAAATGGAATTGTTGTCGGTGCATTTTCAATAGGATTTCCTTTTACATCGACATATTTTACTCGATCTGTATTTGTTTCGTTTGTTGCTATTTTAAGTTCATTTTCTAAAGTTTGAACACTGACAGTCTCTGGAGCATTCAAAACATCAACATTATCTGCATAAACTGTTTTAAACATAGAAAAAACGAGTGTAAAAGTCAAAAAGAAGATGCAAATCACTTTTAAATGTTTTTGTTGTATCTTATTCAACATTATTTAACATCTCCTTTCTTCTTATTTGAAAACTTTATTATAAATAGAATCAAAATAACACTTGAAACAAGAAACATACACATATAACTTCCTGTCAAATAAGAATCTCCTGTTTTTATTTTATTTTTTAACATATATAATTCTTTATTTTGTGTATCTGTATCAAATGATTTAAATTGATTTTTAAAAGTAACATTTTCCACTTTCTCACCATTTTCATTTGTTACGGTTGTAATCGTAATCAAATCATTCTTATCATTATTTGCTTTAATACATAATGAATAAACATGATGATCGATAACATAACTATTTATGTCTTTTGTTTCTTGATATATTTTATAGTTGAATGATCCCTCTTGATTGACATTTATGGTTAAATTAACATGAGAATCATTTCTCATTATCCATTTATATTCCTTACCCTCACTATTTGCTGGCATAGGACTTCCACTTTTTTCCGCCTTCAGAACATATGTAAACTCCACACTATTATTTTTGTCATTTGTATCAAGTACTTGTTTTATGGGTATTAAAACAGTATGGTCATTTTGCAAAGCATATATAGGATTTTGATTATTTAATATCATAATCATAAATCCAAAAATTGCGAAAAATAGTAAAATTACTTTTTTACAATGAGTTGAACACATTATTTTTTTCATACTATCCTTCCTTTCAATTATTTTTTCTTTTCTTAACAAAAACAGCAATTATCAAAGCAATTAGTATTAATATCAATTCTAAATAAGTATTATTATTTAAAATATCAATTCCAATTCCTTTGTTCTTTTTTATTTTTTCTGGATATGTCTTATTTGTTATCTTTCCTACCAAAACATTTCGTCCATTTGTCATATCTGAAGTACAAGTTGTCAAAATAACAAGGTGATCATTTGGACTTATTTGTACATTTCTTTTGTAAAGTGAATTATTATCAATTAATTTAATATATTCCTGTTTTGCTTCTTCACTAATACAGATATTAAATGCTCTTTCGTTATAAGCATCCAATTGCATAATCGCAATAAATTCAATACCATGATTTATGCCATCATAATAAAGATTTCCGTAATGATGTTTATTGAAAAAATTTTGATTAGTAAATTCTCCAATGTCTCCAAACATCATATGTTTTTCCATATGGTGTCCATAAATAATATTATTGAAATCTGTAAAATGCGGATTATTTTCTGCATGTAAAAAGATAGACCCGCTTAATGAATAATTGCCTTCTACATCCGTATTCATATATTTATCGTCATTTTCACATTGAACGAGCGGATAATTAATATGCGTATTATTTACCTTTAGCCACCCAATGACATCATTATTAATTTGTTGTAGTTCTTTAAAAGATTTACTATGATTTCTTGTTGGCATGTAAGGTTCATAAACTTTTGCATCAGCTTTTTCATATACCTGATTTGAGTCCCATAACATGTACCCAGATAAAGACATCATTGAAAGAATAAGAATCAAAGCGATAAGATCTACGAGATGATCAGTTATTTGGATAAAATTTTTAATCATTTTTTTTAATTTATCCATTGCTTATCTTCCTTTCCTAATTGTAAATATTGAAAAGAGGGATGCAGTTAAATAAACTGTCATCCCTTCATTTTATTTAATCGCTATATTTTTTATTTTTTAAATAAATATATCCTAATAATGCAACTCCGCCTAAAGCAATCATCATAACATATGGTAAAGTATTCATGATGATACCTGTAGTTGGTACATTATTATATGTATTTGTTACATCTACAGTATTTTTCTTTTGTCCTAATTTTTCATTTTCTACCTCAAAAGATTCATTATATTTTGAAGCTGTTTTACTTTGGGACTCACCACCATTAATAACGTAGCTGGCACTTCCTTTGTAATTTGGAGTATTAGATTCTGATACTGTCATAGTAGTTCCAACAGGTAATCCAGTAAACGTCATGCTTTCACCATGTTTCAAATTAAATCCATATTTTCCATTTTCTAATTCAATTGCAATATCATTACCTTTGACTTTACCTAAAGTATTAGCGTCAGTTCCTTTAGGAAAATCAAATTTTGCGGTGAATCTAAATGATGCACTTGTGTTAATAGTACCTCCATTAGGATTTACTGTTTTTGTTACTTTTAAAGAACCATAATTTTCATAGTCTTCACCTGGATTAGTAGGATCAGTACCAGTACCTGCTTCTTGAACATAAGTATTAGTAAAACTAAATCCATTTGTATCACTATTACCTATATCAACTTTACCAGTTTTATTATCAATAACACCCTTATCGTCTTTTGTTTTGTTTACAATTATTTTTGTAATTTCATATTTATTATTAATATTTGAAACATAAACGTCCATCTTATACTCAGCTTGTGACATGATCATTTTTTCATGTTCATTATTTGTTACAGCTGGATTAGCAGTTTGTGATTCAGTCACTGTATATTCATATTTACCTTCTTGACTAAAAGCAGGAAATGTAATTTTATCTCTCTTTGTTTTTGTTCCAGTTTCATCAGCAGTAAATGAAATACTTGGCATTGTAGGATTTAGTGAATCACTTACAAGTCCTTCCCCAGTTACTTGTGTTGCTGTAAAACTAAATGTTTCAGCTTTTCCTACTTCAGTATTATAAGTTTTACTGATATACGCTTCTTTAGCATTATTTGTAGTATCATCTGCAAAAGCAGTTGGCATCGTTAAGCATAATGCCATCGCACTTGCAGTAGCACATGCAAGTACTTTTTTAATCGACTTTTTAACGTCCATCGTTATATCCTCCCTTGTTTTATCGATTTTTATAAGAATAAGATTTAGATACCTCTAGTTCTTATAACACCTATGACTTTTCCTTGGATATCATTAATATTCAAGCATCCATAGATTCGACTGTCTGTTGCAACAGTCCTGTTGTCACCTAATACAAAAACCTGTCCTTGTCCAACTGTTAGAGGAAAATCAGTTCCATCTTTAAACTGAGTAGTATCAGAATAAATATCTTGAGATATTTGAACAGCTCCATTAATCAGCAGACCATCTTTTGTGATGTCTACCTGATCACCTGCAACAGCAACAACTCTCCCAGTTGTCGTTCTGTTTTCTTTTTTAAAAACAGCTACATCTCCAGAAACAAAGTTCTTATCAAGTCGATAGTACAATACTAAATCACCATCTTTAATTGCTGGTTTCATTGATACATCATTTATTCTTGAAATCCCATAAACAAATGAAAATATCAAAAACATTACACAAACAATCAATAAAATTTTAAGGAGTAAAAATAGTAAATCTTTTTTGAATGAATTTTGCTTATTATTTATTTCTTGAATCTTATTCATTTCTTGTTTTGTTTCATTCATAGCAACCTTTCTTTCTAATAAACTTGGATATATAAGGTTTTATTTCTTTGACGCTATTATTGTATGTCCATACAATAAAAAAAGTAATGCACTAAATAGGCAAACCTTTTACTGCTATTTTGTCAATTTAGTGTAATAAAAAACAACGAACAATATTTTTGTCCATTGTTTTTTATTACATGTTATGTATTATATCAAAAATGATTAATCCATTCCGTAATGAAAGTAATTCTATGTTGTCATCAAAATTAATATTTGTAATCTCTTTTATCTTTTTAATGCGATAAGAAGCTGATCGATATTGAATCATTAAATCTAGAGATGTCTTTTTAACACTTAAATTATTTCTTATGTATGAATTTAAAGTATGTAATAACTCTGTATTATGTTTTCTATCATAATTATCGAGTTTAGTAATTGTGCATGGTACATATTTTTTTAATTTATTTATGTCATCCAATTCAATAAAGGATTGGAATATTCCTAATTTTGAATAATAAACAATTGATTTATTTATATCTCCAGTAATCCTTCTAGCTATTTTCATAAATCTCATTGCTATTCTTGATTGTTTATATGAGTTTTTTAAATTTCTATATCCTTTAACGATTTCTCCTACACCAACATTAAAATTTGTGTTTTGATCTCTTTTGCTGATACTTTTCTTTACAATATCTATCAGCTCATTTAATCGTTTCCTACTATCATCATCTTCTTTATCAGAATCCATTTTTTGTAACATAACGATTTGAGATACATTTTTATAGACGTGATCTTTAGGATAAAACATTGATATTTGATCAGCAATAATGTCAACTTCATCTAATTGTTCCAAAGAATACTTTTCCTTTTGATCTTCTGGAATAGAATGAAATGATACAATTCGATAATAAGCATCCTCTTTAAGATTTAACATATTGGCTGCTTCAGTAGTATCATCATAATTTAATTGACTATTTACTAAATTAAAGAAAATATCTCGATGATACTTTTTATGGATTTCGTTTTTTGCAAAGTCAAATGTGAATGAATACCTTAATGCATCAATCGCATTTTCAATCGCAACAAAATCAAAATTTGTTAACTTTCTATTTTTTTCATCAATCACAATTTTAATAGATATATTTCCTATAAAAGTAATAGGTATAATATATTGATTATATTTTCCAGCATCTTGTTTTAAATAATTATACCTCAATCTTATCTCTGGACTATATTCTTTAATGTTATCTAATAAATCAAAACTACTTTTTTCTTCATATGTTGTAGCAAGACAACTCAAATTTTCATAATACATTGAAATTGGGTTATCAATTATTGTATAAAGAAGCTCTATAATATTTTTAGGTGTTGCCTCCTTGTGGAAAATATATTCTTTAAGGTTATCATTTGTAACTTTGTGATACTTTAATAATGCCATTTCTTGATCAAAAACATTATCTAATATATATCTAATAATATCCCAATAATAATTTTGTCGAAGTAATTCAAACAGGGCAACCTCATTTTCAATACATAATCTTTTAAGTATATCTAGTTTGATATTAAAATTTTTTATGTTTCCACTATTTTTTATAATAAATCCAGATACACCTTTATCTATCAAATTTTGTATATGTGTTTCATACTGAGAAATTGTACAACTTTCATATATGAAAAAACTTGTAAGAAGTATTTCTCCTCCTTCTATGTACTTTTCCATATTTTCAACTTCTATGATTTTAATACCTTTTATTTCATTATCCAATCCTTTTTGTTCACTTAACAGTTTTAAATGGAATTTTCTTTGTAAATCTTTCATTTCTTGTACCAATAATACCATCTATTCTCTCCCCCC
>OLQR01000881.1_pt1 | contig 20348 bp, 20 predicted proteins | sample 1671881 | NCBI WGS metagenome assembly OLQR01 (sample SAMEA3136623, study PRJEB25190) | human gut metagenome | biome: human gut; feature: human-associated habitat; material: faeces | place: Austria | collected 2013 | reverse complement strand
CCGGCTGGGATGTGCCGCTGCAGCTGGCGCTTCCGGTGCCGGAAGGCTGCACCGCCGTGGGCATCCGCGCCCACGACTTTGTGCCCTGCGACGCCGGGGCACCGAACGCCTTACCGGTAGCAGCCCTTTCTTCCAGTGAAAATCCCTTTGACTGGAACCTCATCTGTACCGCTCCGGACGGCACGGCCCGCCTGTGGTGGAAGGTAAGCAAATCCACCCTTTTCTCCCCCGCTCCGGTGCCGCCGCATTTCCTGTGCGCTGCACCGGAAAGTATCATGCCCCTGACCAACTGAGCTGCATCTTTGACAAAGCCCCGCCCGGTGCTTGTACCGCACCGCAAATTCTGCTATACTAAAAATAGTGCATTTTGCAAAATCAGGGAGCATTGCGGCTCCCATTGGGGATGGGAACATGAGTGAAATAACGATCCGGCCCATGGTGCCGGAGGACTGGGACGCTGTGGCCCGGATCTATCTGGAAGGCATTGCCACCGAGCACGCCACCTTCCAGACCGACTGTCCGCCCTATGCTGCGTGGGACGCCTCCCACACCAAAGAGTGTCGGCTGGTCATTCTGGCCGACGGCGTGCTGGCCGGGTGGGCTGCCCTGCACCGGGTAGATCCCCGCTGGTGCTACCGGGGCGTGGCCGAGGTGAGCATTTATGTGGGCGAGCGCTTCCGTGGGCAGGGGCTGGGCTCCCAGCTCCTGAACGCTCTGTGCGCCGATGCTGAAAAAGAGGGCTACTGGACCCTGCAGTCCACCGTGCTGCAGGACAACACGGCCAGCCGCGCCCTGCATACTAAATGCGGGTTCCGTCTGGTAGGGCGGCGGGAGCGTATTGCGCGTGACTGCCACGGCCGCTGGCTGGACACCTACCTGATGGAGCGCCGTGCTAAAGCCGATGAGCCGGAGGGCATCAAAAAACTGTAACGCCCCCGCCCGGGCTGCTGATTTCAGGACAAAACGAAAGTCCCTGTGAACGCAAAGGTTCACAGGGACTTTTGTTTTGCTCGTTTCAGATTTTACAGAACTTCTCGTTATGCCCAGTTCATCCGGCCATAGCGGGTGGTGATACTGCAAATTTCTTTTTGCAGCTTTGGGGTCAGCTGGCTCTTTTTTAGCCGCCAGCGCCAGTTCTCGCCTACGGTGGAGGGCTTATTGATACGGGCGGAATTGTCCAGCCCCAGCCAGTCCTGCATGGGGATGATGCAGGTGGCGGCGGCACTGCGGAAGATAAGGGCGATCATGCTCTTATAGAGCTGCGCTTCCGGCGTGGCATAATCGCACAGATAATCCCGCACCAGTGCACGTTCGGCAGAGGTGATGGTCTGGTACCACGACACCAGTGTTTCGTTGTCGTGGGTGCCGGTATAGGCCACGCTGTTCACCGGGTAATTATGGGGCAGGTAATCGCTGGCACTGCCGGTGTCACGGGAGTCGAAGGCAAATTCCAGCACCTTCATGCCGGGGAAGCCGCTGTCCCGCACCAGCTGCCGGACAGTCTCGCTCATATAGCCCAGATCCTCGGCAATGATCTCCCGCTTGCCCAGTGCCTGCTCCACCGCACGGAACAGCTCGATGCCAGGGCCTTTTTCCCAGTGGCCGGGTGCCGCCGTTTCACTGCCGTAGGGAATGAAAAAATACTCGTCGAAACCGCGGAAGTGGTCGATGCGAATCACATCGTACAGTTCAAAGCAATACCACAAGCGGGTGATCCACCACTGATAGCCCGTTTCCCGGTGCTTTTCCCAGCGGTAGAGCGGATTGCCCCAGAGCTGGCCGGTGGGCGAAAAACCATCCGGCGGAACACCTGCCACAGCGGTGGGAATGTTGTCCTCATCCAGCTGGAACATCTGCGGGTTCGCCCATGCATCGGCAGAATCCAGTGCCACATAGATGGGGATATCGCCGATGATGCGGATGCCCTTTTCGTTGGCGTAAGCCTTTAGTGCACGCCACTGCTGGTCGAATTTGAACTGGAGATATTTGTAGTACTCCACCTCAAAATACAATTCCCGGCGGTAGTAGTCCATGGCATTCTGCCAGCGCAGGCGGATATCCTCCGCCCACTCGATCCACGGCTTGCCCTCAAAGCGATCCTTCACCGCCATGAACAGGGCAAAGTCATCCAGCCACCACTTGTTCTGTTCACAGAAGGCCGCAAACTCCGCATTGTGGCCGATGTCGCTGCGGGAGTAGGCCAGCCGGAGCAGGCGGCCCCGCTCCTTGTAGAGCTGGTTGTAGTCGATATCGTCCGCCTTGCGGCCGAACTTTGCCTTTTTGCACTCTTCTGCCGTGAGCACACCCTCTTTGACCAGCTCATCCAGACTGATGAAATAGGGGTTGCCAGCAAAGGCAGAAAAGCTCTGATACGGGCTGTCGCCGTAGCTGGTCACACCCAGCGGCAGGATCTGCCAGTAGGTCTGCCCGGCGTCCTTCAGCCAGTCTACAAAATCGTATGCTTCCTGCGAAAAGCAGCCGATGCCGTAGGGGGACGGCAGACTGCTGACGGGCAGTAAAATGCCTGCACTTCTCTGCATGTTTCTTGATTCCCTTCTTATCGTTCTACTTCGATCAGAACGCCCGCATGGTCGGAGACCCGAGGCTCCTGTTTTCCGCCGAATACCACCCGGCTGCTGTGCACCGGCACCGCCTGGGAGCACCAGATCTGGTCAATGCGTTTTTTGGCAGCCGCGTCCGGAGCATCCCGCCAGCCGTCAATGGCCTGCACGACGGTATAGCCGTCATCCCGCTGCCGGGCCAGCCGGTAGGTATCCTGCCAGCCGCTGCGCAGAATGAGGTCGTAGCCCTCACCCCGCACATCGGCTTCACTGTTGAAATCGCCCAGCAGGAACGCCAGCGGTTTTGCACCGGCTTCCGCCGCCAGAATGTTCCACTGGTCGGCAAAGGGCTCTTCCTCGTCCTTCCACCATCCCAGGTGCACCGCGTAATACCAGACATCTCCTGCACAGATGCCCAGCGCCCGGCGGGTCTTCCAGTTGTTGTAATCGTTGATTTGGCTCAGCAGCAGGTTCTCGGCGGCGGTGATGGGTGCCCGGCTGAATACCGCCATGCCCTCGTCGTATCTGTCGTAGCCGATCTTGGCCGGGAGCCAGCTCCAATGGTAGGCACAGCCCGCTTCTTCCAGCATGCGGGCCACCGCAGCGGCATGGTTGTCCGCTTTCAGCAGCACCATATTGCCGGGGCAGGGGTAGTACCCCGCCGGGACATCCGCCAGCAGCGGAGCGGCGGCGGTCTGGTTCACCTCCTGCAGGGCGAACACATCCGGCTGTTCCTTTCGGATAAACTCCACAAAAGCATCCCGCTTGGCCTCATATGCCGGTTCGATGAGACTGTGGGTATTCAATGTCAGCAGTTTCATAGTTTTTTACAGAATATCGTTAATATCAGATTTCAGCACATCTGCCTTGGGGCCGTACACCGCCTGGATGCCGTCCCCCTTGACCAGCAGGCTCAGGGCACCCTCGGCCTTCCAGGCTGCAAGGTCGGCCACCTTGGCAGGGTCCTTTACGGTAACACGGAGCCGGGTCATGCAGGCATCCACCAGCACGATGTTCTCCCGGCCGCCCAGCAGGGCAATGATCCGCTCAGCCTGGCCGTTATCGGATTTCTTGTCAGCCTTTTTCTCGGTCTTAGCGTCGGCAGCAGGCTCCTCGGCATTGTCATCGGTGTAGTTGCCCAGACGGCCCGGCGTTGCCAACTGCAGTTTGCCGATCATGAAATAGGCCACGAAATAGCCGATGAGGAAGAACGCCACCACGCAGAGCACAAAGTTGATGATATCACCGCCCAGACCGGCCTGCAGGGACATGGGGATGCGGGTGATGAATTCCAGATTGCCGAAGGAGTGCAGGCGCAGATGGATGATACCGGCCATGGCAAAGGCACAGCCCTGCAGGATGGCGTATACAATGTACAGCGGCATGGCGCAGAACATGAACATGAACTCCAGCGGCTCGGTCACACCGGTGAGGAACACAGCCAGCGCGGTGGAAATGAACATGGATTTGTAATTCTTGCGCTTGTCGGCATCCACGCGGCGGTACATGGCCAGTGCAATGCCCAGCAGCAGGCCGGTCGCGCCGATCATCTGACCAACCTTGAAGCGGGCGGGAGTGACGGTAGCCAGCAGATTATTATAGGCGGCCATGTCACCGGCCTTCTTGAAGTTGATCAGGTCGTTGGCCCAGGCCAGCCACAGGGGGTCCTGGCCAAACACCTGGCTGCCTGCGTTGACGCCGGTGGCGATGGTGTAGGTGCCGCCGAAGGAGGTATAGTTCATGGGGATGGTCAGCATATGGTGCAGACCAAAGGGCAGCAGCAGACGTTCCAGCGTACCATAGATGAACGGAGCCAGAACCGGAGAAGTCTCGGAAGAGTTGGCGATCCAGATGCCAAAGTTGTTGATGCCGGTCTGCACCACAGGCCAGAACAGCGCCAGCACCATGGAGATGACCACCGAGTAGGCAATGACCACCATGGGCACGAAGCGCTTGCCGTTGAAGAAAGCCAGCGCATCCGGCAGCTTGCGGAAGTTATAGTATTTATTGTAAGCTACGCCGCCCACAAAACCGGCAATGATGCCCACGAACACGCCCATGTTCAGCGCAGGGGCGCCCAGCACAGAGGTGAAGTAGCCGTTGACGGCAATCTCCTGCCCGAACAGGGTGTGGGTCACGGCGTTGGGGTCTGCCAGCATGGCGCTGGTAACACCGAAGATGTTGCCGGTGATCACGTTGATGAGCGCAAAGGCCAGCACAGCCGCAAAGGCACCGCCTGCGCGTTCTTTTGCCCAGCTGCCGCCGATGGCGACGGCGAACAGGATATGCAGGTTGTTGATGACGGCCCAGCCGATGTTCTCCATCGTAGTGCCGATGGTCATGACGGCGGCAATGTCACCGCCGCCCATCTGCACTAGCTTGCCCAGACTGATCATCAGACCCGCCGCAGGCATGACGGCGATGACGGTCATCAGAACTTTGCCCAGTTTTTGCAAAAAGTCGAAATTGATGAGCCCCTTCTTCTTGGGAGCTGTCTGTGTGGTTGCCATGATGTTCCTCCTTGTTCTTTTGCATTTGATTATGCAAGTGTTGCATTACACTTGCATTGGATTGCGCAATAAGAATAGCTCGTTTTCGCAAATTTTACAAGAGTTTTTTGATTTGCAGAGTGTTTTTCCGCATCTTGTACATTGTCGAAAGTGATTTTTGTTGAAAACGTCAAACCCTTGCAGCAACACCGTTGCGCGATTTACGCAAACGAGCACGCAAACGTTGACTTTGCGTGCAAAGCCCTTTACAATAGAGATATCAGAAAGGAGATTCAGAACATGGCAGTCACGATCAAAGATATTGCGGCCGCTGCGGGCGTTTCGCCGTCCACGGTCTCCCGCACCTGCAAGGACAGCCCATCCATCAGCCGGGACACAAAAGAACGCATCCGCCGCATCATGGCGCAGATGGGCTATGAACCAAATTTTGAGGCTGAACCGTCCGAAGCATTTTCCAAGACCATCGGCATCATCCTGCCTTCCTCCCAGCGGGACGTATATGAAAATGCCTTTCATCTGGAGATCATCCGGGGCATCGGGCAGTTCTGCAACCAGCGCCGTTATGTAAACACCGTCATCACCGGCGAGGACGATGCCGAAGTGCTGGATGCTATCCAGAGCATGGTAGCCAACACGCAGGCCGATGGATTCATCCTGCTCTACTCCAAAAAAGATTGTCCGGTGGCTGCCTATCTGCGCAGCGAGGGTCTGCTTCACGTTATCGTGGGCAAGGCAGCGCAGTCGGCCAACCAGACCATCTATATCGACAATGACAACGCACTGGCGGGCGAGGAAGCCACCGACTATCTCTACGAGATGGGACATCGCCGCATCGCCTATTTTGGGGTCAGCAATGCCATGCTGTTTTCTGCCGAGCGGAAACGCGGCTATCAGATGTCTCTGCTCAAGCACGACATCACCCCGCGGGAAGGGGACTGTGTGGAGATCGATACCCTGAATGATTCCTATGAACCCGCCCTGAAAGCGCTGCTTACCGCTCCTGACCGCCCTACAGCGGTTCTGGTCAGCGATGACATTCTTGCGGTGGTACTGGAACAGTTCTGCAGCAAGCTGGGCCTGCGCATCCCGAAAGATCTGTCCATCGTATCCTTTAACAACTCGCTGTTCTCCCGCATCACCAACCCGCCGCTGACGACCGTGGACGTCAATCCCTATCAGCTTGGCATTGAGGCGGCAAGCCAGACCATCAACCACATCGAGAACCCCAACCTGCTGGCCACCAAGATCATCGTGCCGCATCAGCTCATCGTACGGGAAAGCTGCTGCCCACCGCCGGAAAATCGCACGGCTGCCTTGCCCGGCGGGGCACTGTGACCCCGCAGTACACCGCGCTCCATTGTCCATGAACTGAAAGGAATGCCCTATGACCCTCCAGCCCGCTGGCACAAAAAGATGCCCTGACGCTGGAAGATCTTGCTCCTTATCCGCGCCTGTCCTACGATCATGGCGAACACAACTCGTTCTACTTTTCGGAGGAGATCCTCAGCACGCTGGACAGCAAAGCAGAGGGTGGTCTTGCCGGAGCTGGACGGGCCGACGATGGCCGTGGAGGTCTTTTCCGGGATGGTGAAGCTGACGTCGTGCAGAACCTGACCCTCGGCGTCTGATCGCCGTCCGTACTCTCACACCCGGACCGAAAAGCATCCCCTCCGTGCAGACCCGGATCTCGCTTTCCGGGTATCTGCGCGGAGGGGACTTATTGTTTTATCAGAGTTTTGTCGTCCACAGGCCATGCAGATTGCAGTAGGCATAGACCGCCACCGGTGTCTCGTCGCCCAGCTCAAAAACCGCTCTGGGTGCCTCGCCCGGATGGAGATAACGGATGTGGCCGCCCTGCGCCGTTTCCGCATAGAGCCACTGGATATGGTGGACATCCACCATCGGATGCTCTACCGCACCCACCGTGACGGTCAGGGTGCTGCTGGAGCGCTCGACCACCGGCAGATGCTTTTCTCCGCTGGCTTCCACGGTGTTGGGAATCAGCTCCCGCAGTTTTTCACCGCAGCAGAGCATCGGAACGCCTGCATCGTGGAGTGTGGTGATGAGGTTACCACAGTGGTCACAAACAAAAAATCTTGCACTCATATTGAAATCCTCCCTGAGAATGTTTTTGTGTTTCTTGTTTCTATATGATAATAGTTCTCAGTTTCAATTTCCGTGATTGGGTCACAGAAAGAAGGATTATTTTGTCAGACACACAGGACTTGGATTACTTTTTTTCTTTTCGGAAATAAAGAATTGCGGTAACAAGACACATCCCTGCAATTCCTGCCAGAAATGAATTGGAATAGTTCTTTGTCAGGATGGCCCAAAGGTTGATCGACACAAAGACAATTAAAAATATAACACCGATTATCCTATTTTTCATCTCTGTTACCCCCTGCAACTTCCGATTTATTGTCACAAGTATAGCATACTGCCACCCGTAAGAAAAGCCGCAGACACAAAAAGCCCCTGCGGGCAATCGCTCGCAGGGGCTTGGATTATGCGCCGGTGTTCCTCACACTGGCATAACGGTTATTCAATTTCGATGAGATTGGGGTTTGCAGGCAGAGCCTTCTGTTGCTGGGGTGCAGGCAGCTGGATGTGCAGGATGCCATCCTCGAACTTTGCGTGGATGTCCTCTTTCTTTACGGCATCGCCCACATAGAAGCTGCGGGCGCAGGTGCCGGAGAAGGTCTCGCGGCGGATGTAATGGCCCTTCTCATCCTTCTCATCATTGCTGTGATTACGGACGGCCTGAATGGTCAGGTAACCGTCGTTCAGTTCCATCTGAACGTCTTCCTTCTTGCAGCCCGGCAGGTCCACGGCCACATCGTAGCCGTTCTCGGTCTGCTTCACATCGGTCTTCATCATGTTTGCACCGCGCTTACCGAAGGTCTCGCGCTCTTCACGGTTCATCGCACGCTCCAGCGCACCATCGTTCCAGAACGGATCAAAGAGATCATCGAACAGATTCTCATGGAAAACAGCAGGCATAAACATAAATCATTCCTCCAATCCCGGCGTTCGGGTCGGGTCAAAAATCTTTATGTTGTTCATTCGGAAAGGCTTTCCGGGGAGCCGCTCGATCACCTTGCGGCTCTCTCTTTTGCCCTTCCTCCTGAGCACGCCTATGTTATAGCACCGTTTGTTAGCAGTGTCAAGTGTAGAGCGCTAAAATTCACAGAAAGATAATTCTTTGATAATCTTTCATGCACTCTTTCATCTCTTATAGCAATTCCAAGAAATCATGAACCGTTTCCACCACACCGTTCACGTCCACATGGGCAATAAAGCGGTTCGGCCGGTCGATAAGGATGCCGTCTGTGATTTCTTTATCGCCTGCAGGGCGAGGTTTTTTTCGCAGCTGCTTGGGAGCGGCGGCGTTCCCGGGTCAGGCCTCTGCGCTGCCCTCAGCCTTCATGGCGTTGTAGCCAATGAGGACAGTCCACACATAAGCGCAGGTCTTGGGGATCATCAGCATACCGATCAGGGGGTTCACGTCAGCCCACAGCACCACAGGGATGTAGAAACCGAAGCTCAGCACGATGGTGAGCCACATCCAACGGAAAGCCTTATCGCTGTGGTCCTTTGCGCTGCGGTAGAACAGCACGATGATCAGCAGGCCCAGCAGAGCAAAGGGTACGTTCCGCAGGATTCCCCAGGTGAGGGAGGTCTTGTTGGTGAGCCACTGGTTCTGGGGCATCATGCACAGCAGCACACGGACGGCAGACAGAGCGTACACAGCGATGGTCAGGTTCTTCTGGCCCTCTACCTGGTAACGCTTACGCCAGACGTAGTACAGCAGCACATAAAAGACGGTCATGGTGATGGAGGTGATCCACTTGCCCAGACCCAGGGGAACAGCGTAGTTCTCCAGGCCGGTGGTGCACAGAGCCAGTGCACGAGGTACCAGGTGGAAGGAATCGCCGGCACCCAGCACCACAGCCATGAGGCCGAACAGCTTGAACTGAGAGCCGCTCTTGCTGCCACGGATCATACGAATGCCCACCGTGAGAACGGTAGCCAGGTAAAAGATGTCAAATACAGTTTCAATGATTGCACGCATAGGTTTTTGCTCCTTTTTCAGATTGGTTTTTGGGGAGGGAGGATTTATGTGAACAGGACGCTTCCGTCCTGCAGCACCGGCCATACTGAACGTTGTTCACTTTCGCCCTAAAAAAACTCCCACAATTTTGTGGGATGTTTTTTAGTAGACGGCTCGCCGGACGATCTCCAGCACGGTAGAGGGGTCAAAGTCCTGCCGCACCAGGGCAGACAGCATCAGAGAGAATAGTATTTCCGCAAACTTTTCAACGGTAAACTCCTCTGTGAAGGCGTCGGCCCGGATCTTGGTATCATTCTGCAGCACCACACACAGGGCTTCCAGAATGTGCCGCCAGGCTCGCTGCATCTGCTGCTTGCCGTCGGCAGTATCCTGCTGGACAAAGCCCAGAGCGTGGTGGGTAAAAAAGCCCGGATACCGCTGGCAGCCGTCCTCCAGCTGCTGATACATCCACCGGACGCAGGACAAGGTATCTTGAAAAACCACTTCGTCCTCCGGATGGTGGAAGATATCGCTCCAGATGCTTTCCACTGTAGCACTCAGCAGTTCGGTCTTGGATGCAAAGTAATTGTAGATGCACCCCACCGAGACCCCACAGGCAGCGGCCACCGAGCGGATGTTCACACCTGCCCATCCGTTTTGCTGGATAAGCTCCCGGCTGGTTTTTAGGATATTCGCTTTTGACGTTGCATTTGGATTCATCGGATCACCTCAACATGAACGCTGTTCACAATGCATAGTATACAAGCTATCCATGGCATTGTCAAGGGGGGGTAAAAATTTCTGAAGATTTGTTTTTCCCCTCTTTGCGGCGGCCTCAGCGGCTCAAAAGAGGCCGCTTCCCTGCCCTTGCAGTCAGCCGTCCGGCACTCCTTATCTGGAAAAGCAGCACACCGCTCCGTCCATTGAAAACTGAAACAGCTGACCGATGCGGCGTTTGCCGAACTGGAATTTTCCCCCCTGGGCTGGTTTTTGCTGCCCATGGCGGCGTACATCCTCTCTTTTACAAAGAAGTTCGATGTGGTATACTGAAACCGACAACACAGAAGTTGTGGAGGAGAGCCCGATGAAAGAAAAGACTTTTCAAACTCGATGCGGAACGATTCACTATTGGGCAAGCGTATCAAACCCGGATATCCGCCGTGCTGTGGCCCTTGAAAATTTGATATCGGATGGCCGGCAGCCGGACATTGCGGAAATACAGACTCGTATTCGGGTCACAGTGGATGACAATGCCTTCTCCGTTACGGCAGGAGGTCTGAGCAGCCGCACAGTTCACAGATTGTTCTTGCCACGCCATCCTCCGTGTTCCGGGGGCGTGCAGGGAGATTTGTTCCAATACCGAGTCAAAAGCGTTGCCCATGGCATAGCCGTGGGTGACGCTTTTCAGCATTCCGAGGTCATTTTCCCCGTCGCCGAATGCCGCAGCTTTACGCCGGAACTTGCGGACAAGCTCGCCGCCCTTTACGGCATCCCGGTGGAGGACATTCTGGACGACTACACCCTGTTTCTGCACCGGGGCGGCGGAGACTTCCTCCGCAGATACCGGGAGGCAAAGGGCTGGAACCGTCAGCAGCTTGCCGACCACGCAAAGGTCGGCCGAACAAGCATCCGCTGCTGGGAAAGCGGACAAAAGACCATCAGTCAGAAGTGCTTTGACCATCTGGTGGAAAACCTTGGTTCCGATTTTCCATCTATGCTTCGCATGTGAGGGATGGTAATTTTTTATCGGGCAGAAGAAAAAGTCCGTCTGTGGGCCACCGAGTAACTCCGGTGGATGGCGCAGACGGGCTTTTTATGTACTATAATAATTATTTATTCGTGTGCAAAATCAGATGATTTCCAGCCATTTGTGATCCTCTTTAGCAGCTACGAGGTTTCATGATACCCCTTCTACCCTTGCCTTCGTAGGTATAAAGGGCATCATAGTTGTCATTTCAGCGCTTGGTCAGAACAGAAAAGCATATGTTGAGCGTGGGGCTTTGTTTATCGGCTGGGCTGCCAGCCGGGTTTCTGGTGTTCCTTGGGCTTATAGGTACCCTTGGTGGTATCAATGACTGCCTGATACAGTTCCAGCTTCTGCCATGTGGGGCAGTTCAGCCGCTCGATTTTTTCGATCACATAGTTGGCGTGGGCAGTTGCGACACGCTTGCCCAACTCTTCCCAGCCTTCTTCGGTTTTGGGCTAATTTGCCCCCGGCACCCCTGAGAAAGGGAAACATTCAGGCGGTGGATTTGCACCACTCCATTAGCCTCTCGGCCACCCCGTCTTCTTTATGACCGGGCCGCGAATTACGGAAGTATCATTGTCTGGAAGTACCTGAAGCTGCATATTCAATTTTCAAGGTCCGCACGGCCCCGGTCTTGCTCCCTTTCGGGGCCAGGCCGTTTCCGTGACATGATTGTATCGTACTTTCGCAGAAAAGTTTATGGACTTGTAGTCCAAGTCACCCACCCTCTTAGTCCAAGTTCTGGGATACAACAGACAAAAAAGAGGAGTTGAGTCCATTCATCAGACTCAACTCCTAAGTAAGACGAGAAAATTCGTCTTTCTGTTAATTGTCAAAGGTGCATTTTCTGCTCGACTTCATAACGCAATCGAGATATTACACTTATAGGATAGCATAATTTAAAATTGCCACTTTCTAATAGTCCCCTGATGTCAAGATATCACAGCGCAAAAAGAGTGTCAACAAATTATTTATTGACAGATTTTCAATGAAACATCCAACTTTTTGAATTGCGCTGTTCCATCACTCACCGCTGCAAAAAAACTTGCATTTTGTTCCACATCTACTATACTAAAGGATGTATCGATTATTCTTGAAAGAAAGCGGATGCTATGGAATTTCAAATGAAGTTAAAGCGATTTCTCAAACAGGAGACCGTTCTTTCGGTCGCCGCTGTGCTGGCCGTGCTCTCCATGTTCTTTGTGCCGCCAGATGCAGACTACCTCGGTTACATCGACCTGCGCACGCTCGCCATTCTGTTTTCCCTGATGACCATCATGGCCGGACTGCGGCGGTAGGGCGTTTTTGACCGGATGGGCCGGGCGCTGTTGGCACGGACCGGCAGCACCTTGCAGCTGGTGCTCGTTCTGGTCGGGCTGTGCTTTTTCGGGAGCATGATCATCACCAACGACGTTTCCCTGCTGACCTTTGTCCCCTTTACCTTTGTGGTGCTGAGCGGCCTTGCGCCGGACACCCGCCGGGCGCTGACCATCCCAGTGGTGTGCATGCAGACCATCGCGGCCAACCTTGGCAGTATGCTCACGCCCATCGGCAACCCACAGAACCTCTACCTCTACGGCAAAAGCGGAATGAGCATGGCGGAGTTCCTCCTGCTCATGTTCCCCTACACGGTCGTTTCGCTGCTGCTTCTGGTGGGCTGGGCGGTCGCGGTCTGCCGCAAACAGGCATCCTCCTGCATCGGTGCGCTCCCGGAGCAGCCGAACACCACCGCAGACCGGAAAATCATCCTGCTGGATGCGGTGCTGTTTGCGGTCTGTCTGCTGGCGGTCGTCCGGGTATTGCCCTACGGCGTTGCCTTTGCCGCTGTGCTGGTCTGTACCCTCTGCGCTGACCGCTCCACTCTCCGCAATGTGGATTACTCCCTGCTGCTGACCTTTGTGGCATTCTTCGTTTTCATCGGCAATCTGGGGCGCATCCCGGCCTTTTCGGGCTGGCTGCAAGCCATCCTCGCCGGGCGGGAAGTGCTGGTGGCAGTTCTGGCTTCGCAGGTCACCAGCAATGTTCCCGCTGCCCTGCTCCTGTCCGGGTTCACGGATGAAACCGCCGCGCTTATCATCGGCACGAATCTCGGCGGCCTTGGCACCCTGATCGCGTCCATGGCCAGCCTGATTTCCTACCGCCAGATTGCGCGGGAGCTGCCGGAGGAAAAAGGCCGCTACTTCAAGCTGTTCACCCTGTCCAACCTGATTTTTCTGGTGATCCTGCTGGCTGAATGGAGGATCATCGGGCGATAAGACCGAAACGTGGAGGTTCCGAAATGAAGCATCGTATTGTCACGGCTGCACAGATGAAGTCCATCGAACAGGCTGGAAATGCTCACGGCCTGCCCTATCTGCAGATGATCGAACAGACCAAAGAAGTTCTGCTATAACAATAAGTCCCCTCCGTGCAGACCCGGATCTCGCTTTCCGGGTATCTGCGCGGAGGGGACTTATTGTTTTATCAGAGTTTTGTCGTCCACAGGCCATGCAGATTGCAGTAGGCATAGACCGCCACCGGTGTCTCGTCGCCCAGCTCAAAAACCGCTCTGGGTGCCTCGCCCGGATGGAGATAACGGATGTGGCCGCCCTGCGCCGTTTCCGCATAGAGCCACTGGATATGGTGGACATCCACCATCGGATGCTCTACCGCACCCACCGTGACGGTCAGGGTGCTGCTGGAGCGCTCGACCACCGGCAGATGCTTTTCTCCGCTGGCTTCCACGGTGTTGGGAATCAGCTCCCGCAGTTTTTCACCGCAGCAGAGCATCGGAACGCCTGCATCGTGGAGTGTGGTGATGAGGTTACCACAGTGGTCACAAACAAAAAATCTTGCACTCATATTGAAATCCTCCCTGAGAATGTTTTTGTGTTTCTTGTTTCTATATGATAATAGTTCTCAGTTTCAATTTCCGTGATTGGGTCACAGAAAGAAGGATTATTTTGTCAGACACACAGGACTTGGATTACTTTTTTTCTTTTCGGAAATAAAGAATTGCGGTAACAAGACACATCCCTGCAATTCCTGCCAGAAATGAATTGGAATAGTTCTTTGTCAGGATGGCCCAAAGGTTGATCGACACAAAGACAATTAAAAATATAACACCGATTATCCTATTTTTCATCTCTGTTACCCCCTGCAACTTCCGATTTATTGTCACAAGTATAGCATACTGCCACCCGTAAGAAAAGCCGCAGACACAAAAAGCCCCTGCGGGCAATCGCTCGCAGGGGCTTGGATTATGCGCCGGTGTTCCTCACACTGGCATAACGGTTATTCAATTTCGATGAGATTGGGGTTTGCAGGCAGAGCCTTCTGTTGCTGGGGTGCAGGCAGCTGGATGTGCAGGATGCCATCCTCGAACTTTGCGTGGATGTCCTCTTTCTTTACGGCATCGCCCACATAGAAGCTGCGGGCGCAGGTGCCGGAGAAGGTCTCGCGGCGGATGTAATGGCCCTTCTCATCCTTCTCATCATTGCTGTGATTACGGACGGCCTGAATGGTCAGGTAACCGTCGTTCAGTTCCATCTGAACGTCTTCCTTCTTGCAGCCCGGCAGGTCCACGGCCACATCGTAGCCGTTCTCGGTCTGCTTCACATCGGTCTTCATCATGTTTGCACCGCGCTTACCGAAGGTCTCGCGCTCTTCACGGTTCATCGCACGCTCCAGCGCACCATCGTTCCAGAACGGATCAAAGAGATCATCGAACAGATTCTCATGGAAAACAGCAGGCATAAACATAAATCATTCCTCCAATCCCGGCGTTCGGGTCGGGTCAAAAATCTTTATGTTGTTCACTCGGAAGGGCTCTTTCCTGAAAGCCGCCCGATCACCTCGCGGCTCTCTCTTTTACCCTTCCTCCTGAGCACGGCTTAGTTATAGCACTGTTTGTTAGCAGTGTCAAGCATAGAGTGCTAAAATTCACAGAAAGATAATTCTTTGATAATCTTTCATGCATTTTTTTGGATTTCAAGCGCTGATTCGTTTATTCCACCTTCTGGATCACCGCGCCCAGCCAGCGGCACAGGGTCTCCCCGGCCCGATTGGCGATCTCCAGCACGCGGGCGTGGCTGTGCTTCACCGTCTGGATGCCGGTGGCCATATTCGTGATACAGCTGACGGCCAGCACCTTCATACCCAGATAATTGCAGACCATGGTTTCCGGCACGGTGCTCATGCCCACAGCATCGGCTCCCATGCCCGCAAAGGCACGGATCTCGGCCGCTGTCTCGTAGCAGGGGCCCATGAAGCCCAGATAAACGCCCTCTTGATAGAAAATGCCCAGCTCGTCGGCGGTCTGTTTGGCGAGATTCCGCAGTTCCAGACTGTACGGCTCGGTCATGTCCGGGAAACGCGGGCCGAAGCGCTCGTCGTTGGGGCCGATGAGCGGGTTCGTACCCATCATGTTGATGAAGTCGGTAAGGAGCATCAGGGTGCCCGGCGCAAACTCCCGGTTGATGCCGCCGCAGGCATTGGTCAGCACCACCTGTTCCACACCCAGCAGTTTCAGGACATAGAACGGGTAGCAGACTTCCTTCATAGAGTAGCCTTCATAAAAGTGGAACCGTCCTTCCAGCGCATAGACCTCTTTCTCGCCCAGCTTGCCCTTGATGCCCAGCATGGCCTGCGCCCAGCTTCATCAAGGGTGTCGGCATCCACCGGGATCTTGTCCTCAAATGCTTTCATCACTGCCTGTGCGCAGCTGCACTGTCCGGCTGCTTTTCCAGTACTTCAAAGTGGTACCGGGGCTTGCCTTTGCTCTTTTTGCCGTACTCGACGGCCTCTTTGGGGCAATAGCAGATGCAGGCCATGCAGTGGGTGCAGTGTTTGCCCCAGACCGGCTTGCCGTTTTCCAGCCGGATATTGTTCAGAGGGCACCGCTCCACGCACTTGCCGCATCCGATACAGGCATCCGTTGCCCGGAAGGCATCCGCCCTCACAAAAAAGCGATAGAACGCCGGGTTTACCGGGCCGCTCATAAAGCGGTCGTAGAGGGTGTCTCTCAGTGGAGAAAATTCCTGCCCGGCTCTGACCTGCGCCAGCGCCTTCTGAAGCGCAGGCTCTGCCTGCTCCACGATGCGCCGCGCCTGCTCCGCTTGCGGTGCATTGAACATGGCAATGTAGTTTTCCGGCATGATGATCTGGGCTGTGCCCATGTACCGCAGGTGCTTTTGGGCTGCAAGCTGCTGGTTATATTTTGCAGCATTTCCGATCTCACTGCCGCAATCCATCACAAACCAGATGCGCTCTGCCCCGGTCAGCTCGGTATTGCCCAGCCACTGGGACACCACCCGGGGAATACGCCATGCGTAGGTGGGCGTGACCAACACCACATCCTGCCCGGTCTGCACCGGGGCGGTATCCCCTGCCTTGATGCAGGTGTTCAGGTCGTAAAGCGGCATATCCAGCCCTTCGGCAATGCGCCGTGCCAGATACCGGCTGTTGCCGGTTCCTGTAAAATAAAGTACCATGGCTGTTCCCTCGTTTTTGTATTTTTTTAGATGCCTGTCTGCCCGGCAAACTGGAATTTAACGTTCACTCATATATTGTTTTATTTCATCAGAAGTCAATTTTCGTACTTCTGTATGTGAATATTCTTTATACTCTCCAATATTAAACACAGGTGTCATTTGTTTGCATTTCTTGTCTTTATTCTTTTTCAAGAATAGATGTAAATCCTCATTCCCGGCGAATATTTTATAAGATACTCTGCCTTTACTGTTCTCTATCTCATAAATACCGCATGAACTTTTCGTTGTATAATCGGCTGCTCGTAAATAAAGTTTTGCAATTTCCAATGACTTAAAAGGAAAATTCCATCTTTGTAATCCTCTGTTTGGGTCATGTTCAATACAAATGCAACGTCCACAAGTTCCACAAATATATTGAGTGTGGTTTTCTAAGCAGTCCAAGGGATTTCGTAATGGTGTTATTCTATTTTCATCAGAGTAACATTCTTCACACATTTTTCTTTTCGCTCCTTATCAAATTCCGATTTGTCGTTCTCAGGATACTATGATTTCCGCACGCAAAAGACCTGCGGCAAGGTGTGTGCTTACACCTCGCCCTCAAACTTCATGCCCCAGCTCATACGGGTGTCGTACATCAGATGGGTCAAGGCAAGGCTGTCCTGCAGGGTGTAGCGGTCGCTGCCGGTGCGCCCCAGCTTGACGCAGCGGCTTGCTTCCCGGATCTCATACTCAAAGCCGTTGATATCCACCGGGCAGCGGACGACCTCCGGCTCTTTGCCCTCCACTTCCAGCGTCATGGTCTCGGCGTGCTGGAAATCCGGCAGGAAAATACTGCCCTTGGTGCCAAGGATGCGGGCATTGCGCTCCAGCTCCTGCCCGATGGTCTGGACAGACTCCGCCTTGCAGCCGCCGGGGTAGGTCAGCGCAAGGCGGCTGTAATCGTCGGTGCCGTACTCGTTGATGTGCACCTCTTTGGTTTCCACCTTCTCCGGGTCCTGTCCGGTGAGGATGCACAGAAAGCCCAGATTGTAGATGCCGATATCCAGCAGCGCACCGCCGCCCAGACCGGAATCAAACTTGCGGTCCTTCCGGGCACCGGAGGCAACAAAGCCGTACTGACAGGTGATCTGCTTCAGTTCCCCGATGGTGCCAGCCGCAAGGATCTCGCGCAGGCGGTCGTACAGCGGCAGCAGCCAGATCCAGAATGCCTCCATGAGAAAGAGGTGCTTTTCCTCTGCCAGACGGTACAGCTCCCGTGCCTGCTCCGGGCTGATGGTAAAGGGTTTTTCGCACAAAACATGCTTGCCCTGCTCCAAACAGAGCTTGCAGTTTTCGTAGTGCAGGGTGTTGGGGGTGGCGATATAGATGGCCTCCACCTCCGGGTCGGCGGCAAGGGCTTCGTAGGAGTCATAGCAGCAGGGAATGCCGTACTGCTGCGCAAACGCCTGCGCGCTTTCCAGATGCCGTGAGCCCACGGCAACAAGCTGCTCCCCTTCTGCGCCCATCTGTTCCACCGTAGACGCAAACTTTTTGGCAATGGTGCCGGTCGCTAAAATTCCCCACTTCATAACGGTACCTCCCATTTTATGGCTTTGGGTCCAGTATACCATGGTTTTCCCCTGCGGAAAAGATAGTGAAAAACAAAAATGCCCCAGAGGGCTTGTTCCAACTCTCCGGGTACAGATTCTATGCACCGGTATCATCCCTCTGGCTGCACGCCAAAACAGGCTCCTGCAAGCGTTTAACCACTGGCAGGAGCCTGTTTATTTCTTAAAGTTTCGTCATCCACAGACCATGCAGGTTGCAGTAGGCGTAGACCGCCACCGGCTTTTCGCTGCCCAGCTCAAACACCGCCTTGGGTGCCTGCCCGGGGGTAAGATAGCGGAGCTGTCCGCCGTTTTCGGTCTCCACAAAGAGCCACTGGATGTGGTGCACATCCACCATGGGGTGCTCCACCGCACCCACCGTAACCGTGAGGGTGCTGCCGGAAAGCTCTGCCACCGGCAGATGCTTTTCGCCGCTGGCTTCCACGGTGTTAGGGAGCAGCTCCTTCATCTTTTCGCCGCAGCAGACCAGCGGAACGCCTGCGTTGTGGATGGTGGTGACCAGGTTGCCACAGTGCTCACAGATATAAAACTTTGCCTTCATATTAAAATCCTCCATCGGAATGTTGTTGGTGTTTCCTGTGACTATATGATAACATTTCCTAGTTAAATTTTCTGTGACCGGGTCACGCAAGCAGTCCAGTGCTGTGGAAATGCCCCTCAGCTTCCCATGGCAATAAGCACCAGCACGACCACCACCGCAATGGCGATGAGGCAGCCGCAGCCGCTTCCGTCTCCACCACTGCCGCCACCATTGTTGTGGCCGCCGCCACCGCCGCCGGACGAGCCACCGAAGTTGCGGTTGAAGGCTGTCATGTACTGGGCATAGCCCGTGTCACCTTTGCCGAAATAGCCGTAATCATCGTTTGCCATTGTATTTTCCTCCATCCGAAGTGTGTTTTGCTTCTTCTGAGGTTATTTTATCGAAAGAACTGTCCCATAAATATCTCTTTCAACATTTCTTGTCATCTCATTCTTCCCCGATGCCCAGATACACATCAATGTCCATGATACCCTCCCCGCTGACCTCCACCAGATCTTCAAAGGGCACCACGGTGTCGCCCACCTGCAAGGTGCGGAACACCGGGTCGATGCGGTCTGCTTTTCCGGTCAGGGTGATGTAGTTGCCCACTGCGGGAACCTCCGGGTGAGCGGTATCCTCCTTGAAGTACCGCACCGTGATGGTCATGCCCTTGGTGACCTGCATCAGCCGATCGGACAGAGCGGACATTTCTTCCTCGGTCAAAATGCGCTTGGTCACCCGCTCAGTGCGCTGCTTTTCTGCGGCAAGCTGCTCGTCATAGCCCCGCAGCGGAGAGAAGGGCGAGAAGATCTTGGCACGGTTCTGAAGGGTCATGCGGGGGTGCTTGCGGAGGGATTCTTCGGTCTTGGGGCGTTCCATCTCTAGGATATCCCCGTACTTTTGGGCGGTCTCCCGCCCGATTTTGCTATTTTTGTAGTTTTCCATCTGAACCTCCCGCCGAATCTCCTGCACTGTGCCCGCCGATTTGTGCGTTGCGCTGTCGCATGGTGGCACCCTCTTCGTAGCTGCTGGCTTTCAACACGGCGTTTTTGCCGTACTTGTTCTTGATGCCCAGCATGGCTTGCTGGAGTTTTTTCTCCTTTTCCAGCTTCTTGGTGTCGGTGAAAAAGTCCACCTGATAGAAGCCCTCGTCCGGCGTGACCTTGTTGGCATTGATGGTGATGCGCCGCACCGTCAGCGCCGGGTCGGTGATGCGCTCAAACAGCTTTGCACTTTCGTTGATGAGGGTGCTGCCCAGATTGGTGGGCGCATCAAATCGAACGGTGCCGTGAGCTGCCTTGGGGATGGTTCTGCCGTAGCGGTCGGTCTGGGTCAGACCACGATAACCGCCCTTGTCCACGTTCTCCCGGTCGTAGCCGATCTCCAAGGTGATGGATTCCGTCACCAGCTTCTTTTCGGTGAGCCGGAACATCAAGATTTCTGCCATTTCCCGGACAATGAGTTTTGCTTTATCATACGGATAAGGAGTGGAAAGCACCTGTCCCTCGCTGATGCTGTTGGTGCTGGGCTTGTAACTTTTGATCTGCTCCATACCGCAGGGTTCATAGCCCCATGCGTGGTCGATGAGGATTTCCGCATCCACGCCGAAAATCTCGTACAGGCGATCCTCTCCGTGGATGGAAAACCGTGCCAAGTCCCCCATGGTGTAGATGCCGTGGGCTTCCAGCCGTTTGACGGTACCAGGGCCGGTCATCCAGAAATCCGTCAGTGGTCTGTGGTTCCACAGCAGATACCGGTAGGACTGCTCGTCCAGCTCTGCAATGCGGACGCCGTCCTTGTCCGCCGGGATATGCTTTGCCACAATATCCATGGCCAGCTTTGCAAGGTAGAGGTTGGTGCCGATGCCTGCCGTTGCGGTGA
>OLQR01000865.1_pt1 | contig 20513 bp, 8 predicted proteins | sample 1671881 | NCBI WGS metagenome assembly OLQR01 (sample SAMEA3136623, study PRJEB25190) | human gut metagenome | biome: human gut; feature: human-associated habitat; material: faeces | place: Austria | collected 2013 | reverse complement strand
ATGCTTTTGCAGAAGATGTACAGCTGGCCAAAAATACAGGCATGAATGGACATATTGCGAAACCATTGGATATGAATAAGCTGAATGATGTTCTGGAAAACTGGCTGTAATTCATTTCCAGGTGTATATAGGAAAGAAAAGAGGCAGACGTACAGTCTGCCTCGTAGTTAATTAATTTCAGCCATAATCTCTACTGAATGAATAGCATGTTTGATTATGGACAATACATTGTGGCAATTGTCATTATCAGCGAGTGAATTCCGGAGTAAATCTTTTGTTTCTACATACGGGTTGGATTTCAGACAGAATAACACAATCGACCGCGGATTAAAGTATGTCGGGATCAATGCCGGAAATATGGATGTGACTGTCGTGTATTCCACAGACGGGCTGAATAAGCGGTTTGGACTGGTGACTCTGGAGGATGATCTGCACTTCTTCCCGGAATACAATGGTGTATATCTGCTCCGTGCAGACCTTTATGAAGATTTTTCGGAACTGGAAGAACATAATATGCGTTAAATTTTTATCCAAAGTCGTGGCGGGTATATGAGATGTGAAGATACCTGCCGCGACTTTTTTTGACCTTTTTAGCCTTTTTTCGTTGCATTATGGGGATGCAGAGGTTAAAATATGCACAGAGAAATTTCTGTAACTGCTCACAGGTAATATTCCGTGAGATGGTTTGCCATGAATATAAATTTCTTATAAATGAAGGATTTATTGATGAAGAAAAAAACAGGGAAAAGAATTCGATATGTCAGACTGGCCGGAGTACTTCTGGCTCTTGGAGTACTGGCAATTGCGGCATACGGAAGCTTTGGTGCATATACAAACTTTAACAGCGTGAAACGAGTGGTATCGACAGGAACACAGACGAGTGATACAATGTTCAGTTCGAACTATCTGTCACTTTTGAATTCTGTTGATACGAACCTTCCGGTCAAACGTATTTCTCTTGCTGACAGTGGAGGGAATAAATATACATTTACAGTAATGGTATGCAATTATGTATGGGGAGATCAGACTCTCTATAATCCCAAGGGTATTACATATACGCTGAAGGCGGAGCTGATCTCCATGGACGGAGGAAGCCTGCCGGAAAATATTACTGGTGTTACAATAAATCAGAATGCTTTTAGCAGCAGTGGAGAATGCACTTTTAATAACGAGAACCTGATTGCAGGAAAAGCGGATAAGAAGGAATATAAATTAGAGATCCCGAAGGATTTAAAGGATAAGATAAAAGTCCAGATTACTGCAGAACCTTCAGATGGTGATTCAATGGCAGCTGTGAAATCACAGAAGCTTGCAGCAATACTTTCTTTTGCAGATTATAAAGTGACAAAAAACTGGACGGGACATTTTATTGATTCAAAAGCAAAAGCACCTGACCGGTATGATGCATTTAACTATGAAATATCAGGAAACGGCTCAGGAAGCGTAACCGTTACATGGAATGACAGTCTTCTGCTCAGCAAATGGGCAGAAAATACCGAAAAGATAAGTGGTGCTTCCAGATCCTGCACTTTTAAGGTGGGAGATTCGACAACTGCGATCCAGTTTCAGTTTTACAGAAACCCGGAGAAACTGTCAGAGTTATCAGGTAAGACCTGGGAAGAGATGGAGAAGTTAGTTGAAGTTACGTTCGCAGAATAAACAACACAGGATTGATAAGAATGAAAAAACGTAAAAAGAAAAGCTGGATAAAACGTGCGACAGCAACCGGGATGGCAGTATGCATGACACTGACCTCATCGACTCCGCTGCTGGCAGATGGCGTGACAGCAGATACTGAGATTCAGGAGATAACAGATGAGGAATTTGCGAGCGGAGACTCTGTGACAGATTCCACGGAAACCTCGAATCAGACAGAAAATATAGAATCCGGAGAGACCGGGGAGCAGGATGCCAGTGCTGATTTTACAGATACTGAAATTCAGCCGGAGGATACGGAGTCTGCAGAGATCGAAAGCCAGCTGGATGGCACAGAGTCAGAAGAGGGTGAAGACCAGCCGGATACTATAGGGTCAGAAGATAAGGCAGACAGTGCGGCAGAGGATTCACAGGAGATTCATTTATCTCTGGAACTGATCGCAGAAGATGTGGGTGCGGATGCTCAGGGAGAGAAGCTGACTCTTGAAGAGGCGGAAAAATTATCGGAGAAACTGAATGTTAAAGAAAACAATACTGTTGAGGTAAAGGATGGAGATGGGCTGATCCTGTTATCGAATGTGAAGCCGCAGTATTATTCTGGGTACACGATTAAACTGATCACGACATTAGGCTGGGATCTTACAAAGCCGGTAACGCTGAATGAAACCAGCTATAGTTTTCAGGGGCTGGGGTCAGAAACCTGTCCTTATGCGGGAACGCTTGAACTGGATACAAGTACAGATGCAACGAAGTTTTCAATAACGACAACTAAGCCCTTGTTTCAGGCACTTTCAACAAAGGCAACATTGACCGGTACAATTCCATTCAGTATTTCGGAGACTGCTTCTTCTACAAAGAAACCGCTTCTGGCGGATAGTCTGATTGCAGATGGCGGAGCGGAAATCTTAAATGCAAATATTGTACTCAGAGAGTTAAACTCAGACAAGATAAGTGATGCAGCAATCGGTGGTCTGATTGGCACAATGGAGACAGGAACAATTGCTGAAATTACCTTTGAGAACCAGTTTGCAAAAGATTTAAAGGTTAGCGGGGAAAGCCACACGGGCTTATTCTGCAATACAATGGAGCAGAACACATCTCTGACGGCTGAGTTTAAGAATACATCTGCAGGCAAGATCAATGTTGAAGCGGTGTCTTCGGCTGTAGATGCAGGTGGTTTTGTCGGACATATGGAAACAGATGCCAGGCTGACTGCTGCCGGAAGTTCAGTGACGCAGGTCAGCTCTGCCTCCGGGAATGCAGGTGGTCTCGCTGGAAGTGCCACAGATGGAAGCATCAGCATAAAAACAGGTGGCAAGCTTACCTTTGCAGATAAGCTTACCCTGAAATCAGCCAGCAATAAATCAGCTGGTGGACTGATCGGGGAGTATACTGTCACAAAAGGTAATGAGATCAGGTATGATCTTTCCGGTTATAAATTTAATGATATTGCAGTATCCGGCGGCGGAGATGCTGGCGGATTATTTGGTGTGCTTCGAAATACCAGCACCGCAGGGACAACGGTATTTGTTTCAGGAACTACTGCAGCTCCTGTTAAGACAGCGGTAACCGGTGCGGTTACAAATCTTGGTGGATTGATCGGAAGCTATCAGTCTGGGAGTATGGACAATACCCTGAGCGTAAAGGGAGATTCCAATTCATTTATTCAGTCTGTAACTACGGGTGGAAGTAAAGTCAATGCTTCCTATGGTGGAGTTGTCGGTGTTGTATCCGGCAGCAGTTATATGGAGATTGAAAATGTATCTGCCTCGACAGCAGATATGAAAAAAGATTCGAAAGCCAACTTTGGAGGTCTTGTCGGAAAAATAGAGGACGGCCTTCTCAATGTAGGCAGTGTCACACTTGCAACAGCGGACAGCAATGACCTTGCAGCAGATGCAGATGGGGTTGATGGGCGAGGTGGTCTTGTCGGTCATCTGGTAAGGGGTGTCATGCGCTTACATGGCACGACAGATTTGAGAGGACAGAAGATCACAACGGCATATAATCATACAGGGCAGATCGTGGGAAATAATGAAAACGGTCTGGTATATGCACTCGGCAATGGGAATACTTCTTCTGATTCACAAACTGGATGGAAGCTTACCCGTTATAGCGGTACAGACAGGAGTGGTTCTGATATCGGAAACTGGGGTTCTGTAGTGCGTCTTGGCGAGAAACTGACAGAAGGGGCAAATGGAGTCTTTTTATTTGATGAAACGGCACACACCGTGAAGGTGAATAATGGAACCGGAACAGATATCGGTAATGAGAATGCTTTTGCGGCATATGCACTGGCTTTTGATCTTTTAAAGGCATATACAGGAACCGGAAGTGCTGCTCTGAGTTTCAATAGTACAGTAGATCCGGAAGCGAAGCAGACCGTAACTCTTTCCGTTGATATTGATCTTACAGGTACAGGCATTCTGGGAATCGGCAAGGACAGCGTCGAAAAAAATGCATCTGCACAGAAGTTTCAGGGAACGTTGAATGGAAACAATCATACGATTACACTGGATATAGGAACAGCCTATGGTGCTGGTATCTCTGATTCAGCTAATGCAGCCGGTCAGCTCTATGCGAGACGCAAAAAATCCAACGATGCACATTACAGTCTGGCACTGATTCCGTTTTCTTCTGATGCGACGATTCAGAATGTCACGATCGAAGGAAAGATTAACTGTAAAGTACCGAAGACGGTAGATCAGGAAACGAAAGAAGAATCCCCGGCATTTGTATCTGCTGTAGTTGGTCTTGCGAGTGGGACGACAAGTTTCAACAATGTGACAGTAAATGCAGCTGCGTCCGTATCTGAAGAACCAGAAGGAGCAAAAAAGCTTCAGGTCTGGCAGGGAGGATTTCTGGGACAATGTGAGGGAAGTGAACTGAATTTTGAGGGTTGTACCTGGGAAAATGAGGCTAGCCTTACGGATGAGCGCGGCACAGATCATCAGAGAATCGGTGGTCTGGCAGCTGATGTGCTGGGCGGCTGTACCGTTTCAGTGAAAAACTGTACTTTAAGTGGGCGTGCTGCATCTAATGCCGGAGCAAATGCCCGTGTCGGCGGTCTGATCGCGGTCAGCCGTGGGGAAAATAAAAATGGCACAGCACAGCTCAGCACCATCAATATCTCAGACCTGATGGTGAACGGAGAACGTATCAATGTAGCGGCAGCCAATAAAACCAGCGGCGGCTTGCTGGGATATCAGTGGAAGAATACGAATGTGGTTTTTGCCGAAGGAACCAACAGTAATGGTGTGAATATATCCGGTTCCACATTGAATGCAGACTCTCAGTTTGGCGGCCTTGTGTATCAGGCAACCGGATACTGGAAGGCAACTGCCGCGAACAGTATTGTATTTGCAAATAGTACAGTAAATACATTTACAGGAAAATCGAGCCAGAACAGCCCGAGTGGTCTGCTGGTGGGAACAGGTCTTGTCACAAAAGAGTACACAGAAAATAATGAAACGAAAACAGGGGTGGAGTCTGCCCTTTATCTTGAGGTGGGAACCTGGGGAAATGCGACTGGTGATGCCTACAAGATAGGCAGCGGTGCAGTAACCCTTGCTATAAATAATTCGGATTATTTCGATGAACTGGTGGGTATTACGAAATATAATGATGCCGGAAATAATAATGCAGTGGTTTCCCTGGCAGTGCGAGACGGCAATGGAGCAGTCCGAATTGACCAGAATAATAACAGAACGACGTACACAGGGCAGATTGATCAGAAAAATTATAAAAACTCCAAGACAAGGTACTATTATAATCTGGACAGCTACAGAAAAAATAATCTGTTTCTGAATCTTGACAGTGTCAATACACCGGAGAATCTGGTTCTTTGGAGTGCGGCACAGTATGCCGCGCCGAACATCAGAGGTTGCTTCCGAATTGGTGAAAGAACGGATGTCACAATCAGTGGAGAAATAAATCTCACAGGCTATTCCTATTATCCGGTGACACCGCTTGGTGCAGTAAATCTCGGTGGAAGTACAGATACACATGTAACTTTTGACTATGACGGAATGAATACGACAGAAGAATCTAATAAAAAATTGTCGGATTCTGAACATCAGCATTATCTGATGCAGCATGGATTATTTTATAATGTATCCCGTAATATAAAGGTAAATAACACAACTTTTGCCGGAACGGTGGGAAAAGAAAAAGCGGGAACTGCAAACACATATAATTCCGGAGCACTGATCTATGGAAGTGTGACAGGTGATCCTGTTAATTATATCGTTGATATTAGTCTGAATAATGTGACACTGGCGGGAATCCGCGTGACAGGTGTGCAGAAAGGTACAGATACATATGCTCCGCTTCTGATCAATAAGCTGGATCAGGCTGTCAGATTAACGGTGAATGATCTTTCCACAGGTACGGGGTATACCTCTGGCAATGAAACCACTTATGCGGCAACGAGTCTGGTGGGTGAGGTTGGCAGTGAGACAGCAACAAAGCTGACACTTTTCTTTTCAAATATTGCACTGGATGGCCGTCTTAACGTAGATATGGCGAAGTCTACATCTGTATTCAACAATGGCAACACTGAAGTAAAATATCATACAACGCACACAATTTTTACGAAGGCGACTCTTCTGGATTCCTTTATGTACTCATCAGAGGGATCAGGTACTTATAACTTTAATACTACCGATAACAAGGTTACTTACGGTGTAGAACTTACAAACTCAGGAACTACCGGTCGTAACCCGGACAAGCAGTATCAGTATTATGATGCCGATACCTATATATCTGATGAAACTGGGCAAGCAGCGGACGAAGCTTATGTAAAGAACAGATATGCAGGTACCAACTTTATCCGTTATGTGTATACACGGCAGAATACTACAGCGAGTCAGTATGAACTGGATATCAATCAGAAGACAACCGGTCTTTTAAAGGGCTGCGGTACCTACGGCGATCCATACATTATCGAAGATGCACATCAGCTGAGTTCCCTGGCAGCCTATATTCAGAAGCCGGACAGTGTTTCAAAATTCCAGGCAGTGTTTAACCAGGAAGTATTGAAGAACAAGAGTCAGACAGCAGATGGTTATCATACGCAGAATCTCAATGCTGAAGGAGACAATGCGACAGAAGGAGATATTCTCTGTACCTGGGAAAATAAAACATGGACAAATACAACACAGGAAGGTATAGATCAAGAAACCGCAACACAGTATTTGCTGAATGCGTACTATAAAATCAGTAAAGATCTTACGATCTCAGCAGGAAGCTTCAGCGGACTTGGTACGTTACAACAGCCGTTTAGCGGTGTGATTGTTGGTGCGAATAAGAACATTAAGGTTTCTGTAACCGGCACAAACGAAAACAAGGACAGCTTCGGTGGCCTGATCGCCTACAGCAGGGGAAGTGTAGTCAAAGATCTGACGGTGGATTATTCACAGGCAACGATCGCAATGCAGGCAAATGATAGTCTGCCCGGAACCACGAGGAATCCGTTCTTTGGCGGTGTAGTCGGTTATTGCATGGGTGGTGACACGATCATCGACAAGGTATCGGTGAACTATGCAGATAGTTCGATATCGTTTGATGGTAAATACAGCAAGCTGATTGCGGCAGGAGGATACGTCGGTCTGGTTGGCGGAGCAGCGCGCGTGACCGAAGAGTCAGATTATGAAAAAACCGGCGGCGGTGTGGTATTCCGAAATATGGATGGTACAACGAACAGCTTCACGGCAGCATGTGCAGATGCCGGAACTGTAAATAAAACGGTGAATGCAGATGGAAAAACAGCCACAACAGGCGGCAATTATTTTTATCGAAATCCTTATATAGGCCGTGTTCTGGATGGTTATGCATGTGCAGAAGAATGTACCGTTAATAATACAGATAAAAACTATACCATTCCGACTTTACAGGCGGGAACAAATGATCTTAAGGTAACAGAGGAGAATGGCAGCCTGAATGTTACGGTAACTTCCGCTCAGGGTCTGTGGCTGCTGTCTGCAATCGTGAACAGCGGTGCAGGTGCAATGGATGCGGATGGAAATTATACGGATGTTGATGGTAAGGTGGTTGATGCTTACCAGTATGGCAAACCGCGTACCGGAACTTATGACGGAATCGGAACTGATATAACGGATGCAGCTTCTGTGCTTTCCGATGAAGCATACTGGGGCGGAACGGCAAGTACTGCAGGTACTGCAAAGAATCGGGTTTCCTATCTGGTAAAGAAGTATACAACAGGAACAGCCGCAGCACGTCTGGCAGGAAAGAGTAGTGCGGAGACAAATATCCCGGTCAATGTTACCTTTGATACGGACAGTATTGATATGAGCAGTTACGGCAATGGCTTCCGTGGAATTGGTTCCAGCTACGGTGAGAATAAGCTGGTCAAAACTGAGAATTGCAGCATTCCGAAGGTATATCGCCGGAATCTGCTGGTAAACAGCATCAATGCAAACAGGACAACAGATGCGACCATCACATTGAATATCAATCAGAACGATTACAAAACCGAATATGAGGATGGATCCTGGCGCAACCAGGGAGCAGGACTGTTTGTCGATTTTCATTTTACAGAAGGATGCAAGGTGAATCATCTTGGGATATCAGGCAATGTTAAGGTTGGGTTATTTGACACAGATGGCAATCTGACCTATGTAACAAAAAGAACGACAGGGGAACTTATTGGCGTGGGCGGCTTCGCGGCCAGAACTGCCAATTCTAAAGGCACGGTATCCTTTGAGAATTTCAAACTGAAAGATATCCAGGTATACGGCGGTGTGATGACCGGCGGTGCGATTGGGTATATTGATGGATATAATAATAGTAACGAAAAGAGAAATGTAACATTTACAAACTGGACGATTGATAATGAAAAGGTATCGACATATGTCTACATGAATGGAAGCACAGGAGGCCTGGTTGGATGGAATAATAGTTATGGTCAGCTGACAATTACAGGAAGTGCAGAGAGTTCAGATAAAGTAAATGTCAATAATCTTACGGTCAGTACGACTGCAGAGATATTTGTACTGGATAAGGATACGTCCGGTTCAGGTGCGGCCGGAGGACTTGTGGGACTCTGTGAGTATGGTTCTGCAAAAATTGAAAATGTGAATGTAATGAACGTGGCAGTGTCAGGTAAGAATGCACGAGAGATTGGAGGGCTGCTTGGTTCAGGCAGACAGAGAAATTCTAATAACGATAAACTTGAAATAATAAACTGTACACTGAATTCTATTAAGATAACCTTAGATATGGACTATTATTCGAAGATTCCTAATTCTTATACAGGAGGCGTAATAGGATATCATGAAAAAAATTTGAAAATTTTCAACGTCACTGTAAAGGGAAATTCCGTTTTAAATGGTCAGCAGTTTAGTGGTGGTTTCGTAGGCTATTCTGCAAATATGATTACTATCGATAACTGTAGTGAAGAAAATACAAATATTCGAAGTGACAAAAACTGGATAGGTGGGTTTATAGGCTATGTTTCATCAAGTATGACTGCTAAATTTAATAACTGTCAGGAAGAAAAGGTAAATATTCTCGGTCGATATGCAGGCGGTCTTGTGGGAACTGTTGATGGTGATATAACAGCATCGAATATGGAACTTGTTAATGTAATGGCAGTTACTAACAGGAAGGATACGAAATATACTGGTTTGATCACAGGAGCTACTGATATTGGCAGAAAGTCAAATAGCATTAAATGCTATAACATTTTGGCAGATTCCTGTAAAACAGGTTATAACAGCACTGCCGGTGTGGGAAATTTATCTTCAGCGACGATTCAGGAAATATCTACATCAGGTTTCTGGATTGGTCAAAGTGGTGAAAACACCACCATCAACCTCACAGCTGTCGCCGCCACAGGCGACGTCTTCCCGCAGAAAGACATCGGCACACAGAAAGGCTCTGCGACCATCATTTACGCAGATGCATCTGCCGATCAGACTTATCAGCCGGCAGAAACCACAGACAAGCCATCTTCATCTGCCGCTCCGTGGCTGGATGTCAATCCAAAGAGAGATGTGCCTTTTGAAGATGGAACGGTCATGACCGGTAATGGTGCGGGAACGGGAACAGCCAGCCAGATTTTGGGTGAACTGAAAGTTGAGAATCCTTCTTCAGCTTACTACTGGAACCTGAAAGATAAGAAGGCAGAACTTGCAAAGTTCCTGGATTCAACAAACGATGCCTATGTGACGACTTACAGGAGTGAGGAAAGTAAAACCACGACAGTGGGCGAGAATGTCGATTTTCCTGTGCTTGTCGTAAACAACACAGCCGATGTGGATGCAATGCTCTGGAATTACATTGCCGCAATGACAAATGTCAAAGACGGTACGCAGGCCAGGACGCAGAGCGAAGGTATCAAGGCAACGACTTATAAATGGAATCAGAATAATTTCGTTGCTCAGGATAATGCGAGCCTGAGCGTGGATTCCTCAGGCAAAAAAATCTCTCTTGTCCCGAATGCATACGACAACCAGAACAGCCAGTTTACCTTACTGGATGTGACTTATGCGAATCCGACAAATGACAAAGCCGAGCCATTTCATCTGTACATCCCGGTACTGGTAAAAAAGGTTCTCTATATCAGCTTCAAAGCGAGATTCCTTGCCGGAACAGATTATTGTGCAGAGGATTATCCGATGAAAGACAGCCGTACAGACCATTATGCGACAGCGGGATTTGATGAACCTCTGACTGCTTATATTGAATACAACTATGAAAAAGAGACAGACTGGCAGTCGATGCTGGATAATGGCGAGAATCTGTTGTGGTATTATGACAAGATTCTTGATCTGGCGGCAGGAAGTACAGCAGAGCAAGGTAATACTCTGCTTCCGGAGGGAACACGTCTGACATTGCTTGACAGGCAGAAGAAGCAGTATTATATCTATACGACAACAGGAAAAGAGGATCTGCATGGTTTTGATCTGTCGCAGATGAAAACACCGGATGGCAAAGCATTTACTCCTGTTTCTATCTGTGATCTGCTGGAGCTGACTGCCAAATCTGTAACGGAAGTGACAGAAGGAAAGACTTATTATGTAGAAGAGACAGATTATGCCAATGCTACTGTCAGAATCGGGACGAAATATTACCGCAGGGCAAGTGAGGAAGAACTGAAATCTGTCAAGATTACCAAATACAGTATCGTAGTCTCTGAAGAATCAAAGACAGAGGCAAGAACAGAGAGTTACTATCTGACAATTCAGATTCCGACGACAGCAGGATATTCCGTTATCAACAATCGATTGAACTATGGAACACTTTCCCGCAAAGAGGGAACGCTTCCGGCTGTGATCACATCAGAGAACAGTAAATCCGGATCAGCATACGTGGTATACAATGGTGTTGAGCAGACATTTAAAATATCCAGCAGCCGTGAACATAACGGAAGTGTTATGGGCGATACGACGATGGAAAATGGAGACAGTATCATAATTAAACTGGAAAGTAAACTGAAACTGACAGAGGCTGGAAAAGACAAATTTGACAAACTTGGCCCGGCTGAATTTTATCATGAGTTTGATGTCAGCATGAAAAAATACCTGCAAAAGGAGGCAGCAAAGTACGATGTGATCGGTACGGAAATGGTCGATTATACCTATACACTGTCGGGAAATGGATTGAATCAGGTACAGAAAGGCTCAATCCAGGATGCGGCAGGGCTTGAGACCTTGACACTTAAATATGGAGGCAAAGAACTGAAAATGGCACTTGAGCAGGCAAAGGATGATGATACCGCGGTAACAGTGACAGCAGAGATCAGGCTTACCTATGCAGGGGCAGATCATTTTCCGGTAAGAGATACATCGGGTTCAGAGGATGACAGTGGTATTTCACCAGAGGGGGTATCACGTATCGCAAACGCAGAAGTTCAGCTTCCGATCACAGAAAACAAGAAAACGACAGAGGATAATAACCGTTATTATATTACGAATCCGTCCAGGGCGACGCTGACGTATTACACGGTAGACGGTGCCGGAGTGGGAGATACCACGCAGCAGCTGGGAATCAATCCAAGTGATGAGACAAATCCCTCCGATATCATTTATACCAGGGCAGATTATAATTATTCTAATGTAGATGAGAATGTTCTTAAGAAGGCATCACAGATCCGTTATAAACTGGAATTGTTCCAGAAAAATGCAAATGGGATTTATGATGAAACTGCTCCGCTTGCAATCGGAGATTATCTTCAGAATCTAACGAAGGACAGCAAAGAACAGTTGAATTCGAAGTCTTCCGGTCAGGCATACCAGTGGGAAGAAACCTTTGAAGCTGATGATACCAGAAGCCAGACCGTAGGTTTTCATTTCACACCGCTTACAGGGGAAGCGTTTGAAAATGCAGGATATACCTATGCCAATTACAGAGTGCGTCTGACAGCAGTATTGCTGAATGAGTCTGGAGCGGAACTGGAGGGTACGAAGGCAACGGATTATATTATCTACACGAATGCACGGATCTGCCAGGAGATACTGGAGAGATATTAAGAAGCTGCCGGAAAAAGAACAGAGATGAGGTGAAACGGGATGCCCGGAAAAAAAGAAAAAGAGGAACTGACCGCGGAAGAATACCGGCAGAAGGCACAGGAGCAGATACATGAGCTGAAGGATCAGTGGAAGATTTTTTTTCGAACAGGAATCATCATACTTGCGGCGGTTATTGTGATTATTGCCGTAAGTATTGCGTGGTTTGCAAGGAATGATAAAGTAGATGCGACAGGAGCTGGTATCCAGGCGGCTGGCAGTGAATTTGAACTTGCCGCTGCTAGGACAGACGCAGCCAGTACCAAAGGGGTTTACGATAATCTGCTGGAGGTGTCCCCGGGAGCCGGACTGGAGGTAGGAAATAACAACTATCTGTCTACAGATGGAAGTCATACCGCAATCAGCTGGGCGATCACAGATGACAGCAATATGAGGAATGAAAAAGATCAGACCCAGGGAATCGAGCCTGGCTCCAGCGGAAAGATGACGTTTTATATCATTTCACACAAAGAGGGGCTTCTGGATGTGAAACTGGATCTGAATTTTACCGGATATCAGGCAACAGGCACTACTGTTTCCACTGCTGCGGACCTGAAGGAAATAGACGAGCCTGCACAGCAGCTGCTCGAAGGTCATATCCTTCTGTTTGCGGGGTATGACGGGACGTCAAATTCTTATAAGGGCTGGATATCCGAAGATGCGGGTTCCTGGAGTATGGATCTGGGAACTGATAGTGAGCCGATTTTGCTGCAGGAAGACGGAAACGGAGAACTTACCTGGAAGACAGAAAATGCGAAGAAAGATACCGCCTATCCTGTTACCGTCTACTGGATTTGGCCGGAGAGGCTGGAATCTTATCTGATGAAGGCAGGTAGTACCCATACCGGAAAGTACCCCCTGTTATTTCCTGATGATGCGAAAGAGAATGATACCGGAAATCCGTCAGCACTTCCGGCGAACCTGTTTACAAAAATGTGTGAAACAGGCACTGCAACAGGTACGAATGCGGGATCAAACAGGTACTTCCGATGGGAGAACCAGGAAACTTTCAGGGAGACAGTGACAGAGGGCACGCTTTTGGGACTTAGAAAGGAGTTTCATGCGTTTGTCTACAGGGAGGCTGCCGCCTATTATGATTCGGCAGACCAGTATCTGGGAAAGAATGTTCAGTATGTAAAACTGAAACTGACTGCTGAGTAAAACTGAGTAACTGTGAGGGTACTGAACAGTTATGAACGGTTATTAAAATGATGGACAGGGTGGTGATAACATGGAGCAGCAGACAGAGGAGAAGCAGGATGAGATAAAGCAGGACAGAAGGAAACTGTCCAGGCGAAAAAAGAAAGCTGTTCTGGCTGTGGTCGCTGCGGCACTTGCTCTTCTGGTCCTGCCGGTTATGGCATGGCTGTATATGCAGAGAAGTATGGAGACGATCACAAAGATAAATATGCCGGCACTGTTTATTGGGGCAGGAGATGCGAAGCCGATTCAGGAGCTGGAACTCAGCAACATTGATGTCTCTGCGGAGCAGAAATACAAGGATATTGTTTTTTGTGTGTACAGCACAAAGCCTGGTCTGGGTTATAATATTCAGCTGGCACATACTACAAATATCGGATTTACCTATACGATCTATAAAGCTTCACTGGCACCTTCAGATGGCGATGTGAGTTATCTGAACGGACAGTACAAAAAAGGTGAGCCACTGCCTGGCAGATACTTAAATAAAGGTGATAATGGTCATGCCAACAGTACTTATCACAAAACAACATATGACCAATATGATAGTGTTCAGGCAGCAGCAGAGCCTCTCTACTGGAGGACAACGGATAAGGAAACGCTTCCTGATTCAGAACACAATGGAAATTATATAAATTATTATATTTTGCATATCTCATGGGATGAAAAGGTTCAGGATAACAAGGAGACGGACATGGTATATCTTATGGCCGGATAAAAAGAAGAATTTTATATTCAGGAGGTAATCAGCAGATGAAGAGAAATTTCATTTTTCGAGTGGGGGCAGTCTTGCTGTTAGTCGGCTGTGCGGCAGTCGGAATGGGAACAAATACAGAAACGGTGCTGGCGGAGGAAGCCGTCGATACAGTGACTCTGGAATCGCAGGACTCTCAAAATATGACAGAAATCGAGGCAGATGAGCTGACACTCAGCTCAGTGGAACTGAAACTGGATCAGGATCTGGAGAAAGTTCCGGCTGTGTTTTCGGATTATGTAGATGATCTTTCGGCTTATTCCGTGACTCTGGTGTATTCTGACGGCTCAGAAAAGCTTATGGATGGAGAAGATGCGAATTACAGTCTGACGGTTACCTATGAAGATTCGAAGGATGAGGAGCAAAACACACACAAAATCTGTCATGCTGTTGTGAAGGAAGCCTCAACAGGAAAAGAATTTGAAGATACGCAGGAGATCATTCTGGGCAGGACTGCACCAGATGAAATCAGTACAGAAGAGATGACAACTCTGATGCTGCAGGCAAAAAAGAAATGGCTGATTGTTCAGTCTGCTCCGGACATCAGCGGCACCTATGCGCTGAACAGTGACAAAGCGATAAAGAATATCTGTTATGCAGCGGAGAATGGGGAGGTTATCTGCACGCAGGATGTTCTGAAACTTCAGAAGGATACGATGTATCAGTTTCTGATTATAATAGAGTAACTATTCAGAAAGCAGTATCCCGCGAGGCATTTTGACTCGTGACTGTGAGGGTGCTGAACAGTTACGAAATAGAATGGAACAGGAAAGGAGATTTTATGGGGGCACATTCATCAGGATATTACAGTATTGACGGGGATTACAATATTATTGGGTTTAACGAGACAGCGAAGGAAATCTATCCGAGCCTTCAGATGGGAATAAAATGTTACAAAGCACTGATGGGACTGGACGCACCATGTCCGCCGTGTCCGGTGGTCAATGGAATCTGTGGTCCAAAGACGTATCTGGATCCCATTCGTCATATTTACGAGACTGTGGATGCGGTGGATACCATCCTTCCGGACGGCAGCAGAGGGCATGCACTGGTTTTCAGTACCGTTGCAGAGGGAGAGAGACTGTCAAGTGCGATTCCTACAGGAGAGAAATCTCTGCGTCTTCTGGGGGCAGTCAATCGGCTTGCTTCGGACTATGTGGCAGTTTATTCTGTCAACCGTCAGCAGAAAACAATTTCTGTTTACCGCTCTGAATTTACAAATGATCCGGACAACAGTATTGTGAAAGATAATGCGGATTATGATACAGTGAGGGAATATCTTACCCGCTATATCCATCCGGATGACCGCAGCTACGTCCTGAAAAAAATGGAACTGGATTATCTGGAACAGAAACTTGCAAATTCATCGAGCTTCAGGGTGCATTTCAGGAGTGCAGGAGAAGAGACGCATTATTACTATCTTCTGGTTACCAGAAACGGTGAAACGGAGGATGAGCAGGATTTTATAATCGCTGCCGCATGCGAGGATAATGATGTAAATGCACGCAAAATATATGAAAATCAACTGAATTCCCTGATCGGTTCCATTTCTCATGCTGCGGGATATTTTCATCTGGATATCACGGATGATAAGATACTCAAAACCGGTGGAACATCTGCGATCGTGGATACACTGGAGTCGGATTGTACGATTGATGCGTTTGTCCGGGATACGGCACAGTATATTCCGAAGGAGCAGGACAGACAGGATTTCATCGATGCTTTCTGTCGAAACTCCATGCTTGAGAACTACAATGCAGGACAGGTGGAGATAACGAGAATTTCGAGATGCTATTATGATGACAATATTGCACGTATTTCAAAGTACGTGGTACGGCTTTTGATAAATCCGTCGAATAATCATCTGGAGGGACTTTTGTATGGAGTGGATATTACCCGGTCACAGGAGGAATATGAGACGCAGGTCAGTATTGTCCGTACACTCAGCAGCAATTACAGGGATGTATATCTTCTGAATCTCCGAGAAAAAACGCTCTCGATCATCAAAGAGGAAGAGGGAAATGAAGATGGACTGAAGAAGAAAGAGGACGGCAGCTATTCTTATAAGAAGTTTCTTGCAAAATACATTGAAGAGCGGGTGCATCCGGATGACCGCGATATGCTGCATGAAGTACTGAGGCTTCGTAATGTGCGTAAGAGGATCAGGAAAAAAGAAGAGTACAAGGGCAACTACCGGGTAAAAAACGGAGATGAGATTCATTATTATCAGTTCCGCGTTATCAGAAACGAGGATTCAGGGATCATTGTGCTGGGATTCCTGAATGTAGATGATGTTGTGGAGGCTGAAATCCGACAGCAGAAGCTTCTGAAAGAAGCACTGGATACTGCAGAGCGTGCCAGTGAAGCCAAGACAAATTTCCTCAGGAGAATGAGTCATGATATCCGCACACCGATCAATGGAATCTGCGGGATGCTCGAGGTCGCGGATTATTACCATAATGATATAAATAAACTGGCAGAATGCAGAGAAAAGATCAGGGATGCCTCTCACCTTCTGCTGGAGCTGATCAATGAGGTTCTTGATATGGGAAAACTGGAATCCGGTGAGATTATGCTGGAGGAGGTTCCATTTAATCTTTATGATATAGAACAAAGCGTTCTTGAAGTAATCGAAAAAATGGCGGAGGAACGAAAAATAGAAATCACCCAGGACAACATTGGAGTTGCCCACTGGAATCTGATCGGCAGTCCGGTTTATGTAAAACGTATCATGATGAATTTTATAAGTAACGCAGTCAAGTATAATAAGGAGCATGGCAAGATTATGCTGAGATGCAGAGAGATTTCTACAGAGGGTGATACTGCAGTGTTCGAATTTACCTGCAGAGATACGGGAATTGGCATGAGCCGGGAATTCCAGGAACATCTTTTTGAACCGTTCACGCAGGAGAGGGTCGGCGGTTACAGCAAATATGGCAGTACGGGACTTGGAATGTCGATTACGATGGCGCTTGTAAAAAGAATGGGCGGAGATATTACTTTTGAGAGTGAGAAGGACAAGGGGACTACATTTGTGATCACGATACCGTTCAAAATTGATACGGAAAAAAGAGAGGCAGAACAGAAAGCAAAGAAATCTGTATGTTCCATTGCCGGGATGAATATCCTTCTGGTTGAGGACAATGAACTGAATATGGAAATCGTGGAATTTATCACACAGAATGCGGGGGCGGTTGTGACAAAGGCATGGAATGGCCGGGAAGCCCTTGAAATTTTTGAAAAATCTGCGGAAGGCTGCTTCGATGCGATCCTGATGGATGTCATGATGCCGGAGATGGATGGTTATGAAGCAACCGAAAGAATCCGCAGATTGAACAGAAAAGATGCCAGAACAATTCCCATCATTGCAATGACTGCAAATGCTTTTACAGAAGATAAAATAAGGTCAAAAGAAGCTGGGATGAACGAACACATTGCGAAGCCGCTGAATACGGAACTTGTACTTCGGGCAGTGGCAAAACTGGTTCAGCCACAGATGGTGGACTGATCAGAATCGTTTCACAAGGACTGTTCTGGAGTGTTTTCGCAGCAGGCGGTTATAGGCTGAATATTTTGCTTTTGGAACGCGGACGGTCATCTTTTTTACACCCTGATCGATTTTAGAGGAAACGGTGGTAAGGCGGGTGCTTTTGATTGTGATGACGCATTTTGCTTTTACATTCCGGAATGCCTGGGAACCGATGCGTGTCAGTCCGGTACCGATCGTGACGGCCTTGAGATTCCGGCAGTTATAGAAGGCCTGGCTTCCGATGGCAGAAACATTATGTCCGATCACAACGCTGGAAAGATTCTTCTTGTTGGCAAAGGCCTTGCTCCATACAGAAGTTACCTTGTAGGTGACGCCTGCATATTTGATGGTGAGTGGTATGACAGCCTTGCCAAGGCGACTGTTGGAAGTTCCATAGCAGGTGACGGTCTGTCTTCCGGTTACGCGATAAATCAGAGAGGAAGTGGTATGACTTACCTGCCATTGAGCATACAGGGTAACATTTCCTTTGACCTTGATATTCTGGCCCGGCAGATAGCGGGTTCCCTTTCCGTCGGCTCTGGTATTCCAGCCAGCAAAGAAGCGGGAAGTACAGTAAGGTGCATTCTGAACTTTGACATTTCGCCCGGAAGTGTATTTGGTCTTATCAGAAGGAAGACTTCCTACACTGAGCCGTGTATTTTTGACATATTTTACCTGGTAGGTACGCGGTTTCGGAGTGGCGGTCGGTTTTGGAGTAGCGGTTGGTTTTGGAGTAGCAGTCGGAGTTACAGTAACGGTTGGTGTCGGAGAAACAGTCGGAACTGGAGTTGCAGTAACAGTAGGCATCGGAGAAACAGTCGGAGTCACCGTAACGGTCGGCGTTGGCGTAGCCGTAGGAACAAAAGTTACAGTCTTCGTATGCGCCTTAATCGAAAAGCAATACGGATCTGCAAGCTTCCCAACATCAATCCAGGAAGATCCATTTCTGGAATAAAAGCTCTGGTTCGGGCTGGTGTCGGCAGAAACGGTGATCCAGCCGAGGTCTTGAGATTTTTCCACATAGTAGGAAACCGGGTTTCCGGTCACGGTGATGACAACGGAATACTGAGAACCCGGGGCAAGCAGAACCGGTTCCGGAAGGGGGATGGTATCAATTCCGGCGAGTGCCTGTGTGTATTCAAAAGGCTCTGCATAGGCAGGTGTTCCGCTGACTGGATTGGATGGATTTTTCAGGTCTGTGTAGATCTGAATCTGGTAGGAAGCGTAATCGTTTTTTGAAGCGGTTACGATCTCACCGAGTTCTTCATAGCTTCCATTTTCGGCTTTTGCGATAAAAATATTGGCAACAGAGTAACCGGCCGGGAGATTAAGGCTGGCGGTGCTGGCAGTGACTCCGTCATAAAAGTAATTATTCGGATAGGCCGGGGTGGTGACAGCGGTGTCACTGACAAGATTTTTTAATGATTTGTCTTCATAGGAAATATAAAAATATCCATCGTCTCCCCAGGAAGTTCCGTAGCTGTTTTTGACAATCCATGCGCCGTCTGTTGTTACACCGGAGTTGGAGGAGAAATTTTCTTTTTTGTAATTGTCGTCCCACCCAATAAGAGTAACTGCATGATTAACCACACCGTCAAAAGGATAGCAGGAGGCGGCGGTGTCAGGGCAGTAGTATTTTCCGGAATTATCCATATAGATCATGGTGGAAACAGAACCGTATTCTGAAATCAGGAGTTTGACTCTGTCTGCGTCATAAGCGGAAAAAACAGCATCTTCAAGATAGACAGAAGTATCATAGGCAAGGCTGCTGTCTGGGATCATGGAAGAAGAAAGGTCGCGGATGTGAGAGTTGTCCGTGGGAAGCGGAACCTGATCTTCTGTAGCCATGCCGGACCAGGTACTCAGGAAAAAGGAAGCGATCATGCCATTTCCACCGTTATGATAATTGGTCTGGTGGATAAAATGGTCATCTGGGGTGTTTCCGAGTGGATCATCGGTGCGGTGGGACAGGAAGTAAGCGAGATGTTCTTCTGAAAGATCCCACGTTCCGAGTCCACGGGTGAGAAGGGAGGTTTCCGCTGTGGAGAGCAGACTGAAAGCCCAGCAGATGCCAAAAGGGTTCTGGTTTTTGACGGAAGTTATGAGGTTCTGTTCTCTGGAATCGTAACTTTCAGGAAAAATATCGCAGAGAGAGACCGAAAAATCACTGTTTACCTCTTCTTCCGAGGTAAAGGTGGTCAAAGTCTGCATCGGCGCGAGCTGTGCCTGTCGTTCCTCTTCTGTCATAGGACGGCCGAGAATGTAATCCAGGTTTTCGGCTGTTTCGTCGGAATCTCCGGATGTGAACGTATCCTCATCTTCTGTCTGAGAGGAAGCAGGGGATTCGTTTTCAATGGAAGTGCCAGAGGAATCCTGTGAAATATCCGGGATGTCTGTGTCAGGTGCTGCTTCAGCAGAAGCGTCTGTGTTTTCGTCTATATCTTCCAGACTGATGTCTGTATCCGAAGAAGTCACCTCTTCGTCAGAAGAAATAAAGTCAATATCAGTGGACTGTGCAGAGACAGTCTGAACGGCAGGAGTGAAACTTCCTGCCAGAACAGCGGCAGAGAGAATCACAGAAAGACTGCGCAGGAATCGGGATGTTTTTTTTCTCATTAAAAATCCTCCTGTTAACTTGACAGATCAGGAAAGTGCCTGACTGCATTTTTTAACGAATCAAGTAAGTCCCCCACAGGGTTTCGAAGAACAATGTGGGGACTTGCATATAATTATCATAACATGAAAAAATGCCCCGGACAATAAAGTCCGGAGCATTTCAGAAGAAAAGATGGCCGATGATTAATTGTTGATGACAACACCTTTCTGCAGCATAACGTTTGCATAC
>OLQR01000858.1_pt1 | contig 20588 bp, 18 predicted proteins | sample 1671881 | NCBI WGS metagenome assembly OLQR01 (sample SAMEA3136623, study PRJEB25190) | human gut metagenome | biome: human gut; feature: human-associated habitat; material: faeces | place: Austria | collected 2013 | reverse complement strand
GCAGAGCCCGGCCGTGGCCGGCGGAGAGGTTGCCCTGCTCGATGAGCCACTGGACCTCCTGGGGCAGGGCCAGCAGCCGCATGGCGTTGGCCACCGCCGGCCGGGATTTGCTCACCCGCCGGGCGGCCTCCTCCTGGGTCAGGCCGTAGTCCTGGATGAGGGTGCGGTAGCCCGCCGCCTCCTCCATGGGGTTCAGGTCCTCCCGCTGGAGGTTCTCGATGAGGCCCAACTCCATGACCTTCCGGTCGTCGGCCTCGATGATGATGGCGGGGACCTCTTCCAGCCCCGCCTGCCGGGCGGCCCGCCAGCGTCGCTCCCCGGCGATGATCTGATAGTATCCCGAGGCCAGCCGGCGCACCGTCAAGGGCTGGAGCATCCCGTGCTGACGGATGGACTCCGCCAGGTCGGCCAGGGCTTCCTCGTCGAAGTGTTTTCTGGGCTGGTTCAGGCCAGGCTCCACTTGTGAAATGGGGAGGTTTACGGAGCCTCCCGTCTGGGCCTGAAGGGTGGTGTCTCCCAGGAGCGCGTCCAGCCCGCGTCCTAAGGCCATGGTATCCCTTCCTTTCTATGGCACAAGGTGCAATCCACAAACCCGCTGCCGCGGGGGTTATGCCCGGCGGGGCAGGGGATTCTTCTCCAACAGCTCCTCGGCCAGGCGCCGGTAGGCCACCGCCCCTCGGGAGGAACTGTCGTAAGCCGTCACCGGTTTGCCGTGGCTGGGGGCCTCCGACAGCCGCACGTTCCGGGGAATCACCGTGGCAAAGACCTTGCCAGGGAAGTGGCGCTTGACCTCCTCCGCCACCTGGAGGGAGAGGTTGGTCCGGCCATCGTACATGGTCAGCAGCAGCCCCTCCAGGGCGATGGCGGGGTTCAGCCGCCCCTTCACGATGCGGACGGTGGACAGCAGGTCGCTGAGGCCTTCCAGGGCATAGTATTCGCACTGGACCGGCACCAGCACGGTATCCGCCGCGCACAGGCAGTTGAGGGTGAGCAGTTCCAGGGAGGGGGGGCAGTCAATGAGGATGAAGTCATAGTTTGCCTCCACCTGGGCCAGGGCGTCCTTCAGCCGATACTCCCGGCGGTCCAGGGGGATCATCTCCACCGAAGCCCCGGCCAGCCCTTTGTTGGCCGGCAGCACATCGCTGTACTTGGTGTGGACGATGGCGTGCTCCACCGCTGCGCCGCTGATGAGAACGTCGTAAATGGTGGGAAACACCGCCCCCTTATCCACGCCAAAGCCAGAGGTGGCGTTGCCCTGGGGGTCAAAGTCGCACACCAGGACCTTTGCCCCGGCCTCCTGCAGGCAGGCGGCCAGGTTCACGCAGCTGGTGGTTTTCCCCACCCCGCCTTTTTGGTTGACAAAGGCGATGGTTTTGGCCATGGTTTCCCTTCTTTCCCGGAACCCTGCGGTTCTTGTGAATTGGTTACTGGGTAAGTTCCCGTAGAGTTCCATTATACCGGGAAGCCTATGGTTTTGCAACCCAAATTTCCCTGGAATTCCAAGGGGAATCCCCGTTTTTGCCTCCTGGAAAAAACGAAAAAGGGGCCGGATGTTTCACGTGAAACATCCGGCCAAGGATGAAAGGATATGCAAGGAAAACTCAGGCCGGACCGCTTCCGCTGGGGCTTTGGCCCTTGGCCTTGGGAATTCGTATGGTAAGCAGGAGGTCCTCCCCCTCCTCCTTCCGCTGGCACTGGGCTGCCACCCCGGCCGAGCGCATCACCGCCAAGCTGTGGTCCAGGCTGTTGAGGAAGAACCGGACGTCCCGGATCAGCAGGGGAGGGCGGGTCTTTTTCCCCTTGGTCTGGTTTCGGAGGACCTCCTCCACATACTTCTCCGTGCGGGCCACCGTCCACCCCTCCTTCACCAGCAGGTCCGCCCCGGCGGCCTGGGCCTCGGGGGTGGGCAGGCGAAGAAGGGCCCTGGCATGGCGCTCGGTGAAACCATGCTTCCGGAGCAGGGCCAACACCTCCTGGGGCAGGCGCAGCAGGCGGAGCTTGTTGGCCACCGCCGACTGGGACTTGCCCACCTTGGCGGCGGCCTCCTCCTGGGAGAGGCCATAGACGGTGGTGAGCCGCTCCAACGCCTTGGCCTCCTCCCAAAAGTCCAGGTCCCGCCGCTGTAAGTTTTCAATCAGGGAGAGCAGGCAGGAACTTTCCCGGGACACCTCCAGCACCAGGCAGGGCACCTGCTCCAGGCCGCAGATCATGGCGGCCCGCAGCCGGCGCTCTCCGGCGATGAGCTCATACCGCCCGCCGCCCTTTCGCCGGACGGAAAGGGGCTGGAGAATGCCGTGAACCCGGATGCTCTCTGCCAACTCATACAGCCCGTCGGGGTCGAAGTACCGCCGGGGCTGGTCGGGGTTGGGGGAGATCACATCCGGGGAGAGCATGGTCACCCGGGTGGATTCCAGCAGCCCCCGTCTGTATAAAACCGGCATTTCTCTGGCCTCCTTTCTCAGAACAACCAGAGTTTACCATTTTTTGGAAGGGAAGTCTTGGGAACCCTGTCGACGGGGCCGGATTGCCTCCCTTTTTTGGGCGGATCACAGGATTTCCGGGGGCAGCATCCCTTCTCCGGAGGAAATGGGGTGGTTTTCCACGTTTTCCAAGGCCAGCTGCATCAGTTGGAGAAAGAGGTCCTCCTGTTCCGGCGTCATGCCGTGGAGCAGGCGGCTGCCGGTTTGGATGCCGTTCTCCAAGAGGATGGCCCCCATTTTCCGGCCCTTCTCCGAGAGGGAGACCACTTGGTACCGCCCGTCGGTGGGGGACTTCCGGGTGGTCACCACCCCTTTCCCCTCCATGCGCTGGACGATGCCCCGGGCGGTCTGGTGGGTGACGCAGAGGTAGTCCTTGAGGTCGTTGATCACCGCATTCTCATGGGAGAGAAAAAAGAGCAAACTGTCCGCCTGCTCGGTGGTCAGGCCCAGGGCCTTGACGTGGAGGTTGCGGTTTTTGACGATCTGATTGGCCATGCGCAGAATGAGCCGGGCGACGGTAAATTCCTTGTCCTTTTCCATGGTTGTCCTTTCCTCTTCTCTTCCAGAATCCATCCCATCATACAATGGGCCACAACGGTTGTCAACGTCCCGGGGCTGGATGGACCAAAAGGCACGTTAGCTTGAGAAAAAAGTTACCAAATCTCTTTATATTTTTTCCAAACCCCCTTGACAAATCCCCCTTCCCCTGCTATGATGCAGGGTGAACGGAAAAGGTTTTCCACAATGATACAGCGTGCTTTCTATTAAGCCCCTTGGGCTTTCCTTTTTCCTCTATTATACAGCATACTGTTTAGTTGCGCGGTTCCGTCCTCTCTCATTGACATCATTGATTTAGGAGGTAACTTGAAATGCGTGTGTTGACAGAAGAACAGCAGAAGTGGTGTGACACCATCGGTGAATTCTGTAAGAAGGAAATCGAACCCATCATGCTGGAATGGGACAAGATCGTCGATCCCTCCAAGGCCATCCCCATGGACGTGTACGCCAAGGCCTTCAAGCTGGGCCTGAACTCCTTCGAGATCCCCAAGGAGTACGGCGGCAACAAGGTGGACCTGGCCACCGCCGAGGTCATGTACGAAGAGATGGGTTACTATGACGGCAACTTTGCCTCCGTCATGCAGACCACCAACCTGGCCCTGAAGCCCATCCTCATCGGCGGCACCCCCGACCAGGTGAAGTATTTCTCCGAGCACATCCTCAACGGCAGAGGGTATGCCTGCTTCTGCCTTACCGAGCCCCAGTCCGGCTCCGATGCCTCCAATGTAAAGACCACCGCCGTCAAGGACGGGGACGAGTGGGTCATCAACGGTGAGAAGTGCTTCATCACCAACGGCGGCGAGGCCGACATCGTCTGCGTGTTCGCTGCTACCGATCCCACCGCTGGTGCCAAGGGCATCTCCGCTTTCATGGTTCCCACCAGCGTCCCCGGCTTCTCTGTCACCAAGTATGAGGACAAGAGCGGCTTCCGTACCATCTCCACCTGCTCCCTGAAGTTCGAGAACGTCCGCGTTCCCGCTTCCAACCTGGTTGGTGGTGAGGCTGGCCTGGGCAAGGGCTTCAGCTTCGCTATGAAGACCCTGGACAAGTCCCGTGCTTGCGTGGGCGCTCTGGCTGTTGGTATCGCTCGCCGCGCTCTGGACGAGGCCATTGCCTTCGTGAAGGAGAGAGTCACCTTCGGTGCTCCTGTTGCTAAGCGTCAGGGCATCCAGTGGATGATCGCCGACATGGCCACCAAGATCGAGGCTTCCCGTTGCCTGGTCTCCCACGCCAACGACCTGCAGAGCAAGGGCCTGCCCTTCTCCACCGAGGCTGCTATGGCTAAGATGTTCGCTACCCAGTCCGCTATGGAAGTCTGCACCGACGCTATCCAGCTGATGGGCGGCAAGGGCTACATGAAGGAAGACTGCGTTGAGAAGTGCTTCCGCGACATCAAGGCTTACTGCATCTTCGAGGGCACCAACCAGGTCCAGAAGATGGTTATCTCCGGCGCCATCATGTCCGGCAAGCGTCACTAATTGACGGCTTCTTTGCCTTCGGGCAAGGTCCATTAGAGACTGCAAAAGACCCAGCTGAGCAATCAGCTGGGTCTTTTTTCTCTGCATATAACCAGAGACGCCCCCGTCGCGGTCCGACGGGGGCGCTTTGGAGCAGAGGGTCAGTGGGGGACAGGGGTTTTCTGCTTACGCAGGTCAAAGCGGTACACGGCAATGCAGAAGGAAATAAAGGCACACACTTCCACGGCGGCACAGCCATAGGCGCCGGTGAGCAGATCATAGGCCAGCATGGGGGGCGAGTTCACCAGGAAGAGCAGCCGGGTTCGGGCCATGTTGTGGGTCCACAAAGCCAGGGTGGTGCAGCACATGGAGAAGCAGGGGAGCAGGCAGTAGAACCCATCCCAGGTGAGCAGGGCGCTGCCCAGGTAGAGCCCTAGCAGCAGGACCACCCAGCCTTTGTGCTTGGCCCAGGGGCGGTCGTTATGATAGCAGAGTATTGCCCGAAAGAGCCCAACGGCATTGGTGAGCACTGCGGTGTAAGCCCCTAGCAAACCGTAGTGGCCGGCCCACATGACGCAGCAGACCATCTGCAATCGAAGGATTCGGCTTCGGCTTCCGCTTTGCAGGGAGGTAAAGCAGAGGATGGAGGGAACCAACCCCAAAGCCTGTATGGCGAAAAAAGAGAGATCAGGCATAGAAGACCTCCTCAGATTCTGAGATTGTCTTCATTTTACGGGAGATCTGTGGTAAAGTAATAGGAGAAATCTCACAGAGGAGGGACAAAGATGGAGGGAAAACCCCTGAAAGATTTGTTCTCTTTTGACATCTCCCCCTATGCGCAGTGGCAGGTGTACCCCAGCGGTGGGGTGATTTTCCCCCCGTGGGAGGAGCTCACCCAGCTGGTCTATCTGGTGGAGGGCCGGGCCAAGTGCACCACCAGTTTGGAAAACGGGGCGGTGACCATCCTGGATTTCGCCCAGGGCCCCTGCTTTTTGGGGGAAATGGAGCTGTTGGGGGTGCAGGAGATGAGCAGCGAGGTGACCGCGCAGACGGAATGCCGCGGCTGGGTGATCCAATGGGAGCATTGCCGGGAGAAGATGCTGGCCGACCCGGTGTTCCTTCGGGCGCTGTGCGTGGCATCCAACGAGAAAGCCGTACGGGTGACAGCGGCAGCGGTGCGGAACCAAAACTATCCCCTGAAAAACCGGTTGGCCACCTTCCTGCTGAACACCCAGCACCAGGGGGTGTATCGGGAGCCCCATGCCCAGGCTGCGGCCTACCTGGGGGTGAGTTACCGCCACCTCCTGTCGGTGCTGGCGGCCTTTCAGCGGGAAGGGCTGGTGGAAAAAACACCGGAAGGGTACCACTTGCGAGACTGGGCAGGCCTGCGGGCCCTGCAAATTCCGGATGTGTTGTCGCCCTAAAAAGGCGGTAGAAGGGAGCGTATGATGCAGAAAAGTAAGGGAACCATTCGCCGGGAACGGCCGGCGGACTATGCCGCCGTGGAGCAGCTGACCCGGGAGGCTTTTTGGAATGTGTACCGCCCGGGGTGCATGGAGCACTATGTGGTGCACGTCCTCCGGGACGATCCCGCCTTTGTTCCAGAGCTGGATCTTGTGCTGGAAAGGGAGGGGCAGCTGATTGGGCACGTCCTCTATATGCGGGCCCAGCTGCATACCGTGGATGGCCGCATCCTTCCGGTGATGACCTTTGGCCCCATCAGTATCCACCCTGACTTTCAGGGGCAGGGATATGGTGCGCAGTTACTGGAGGCCTCCATGGAGCTGGCCAAGCAGATGGGCGCAGGGGCCCTGTGCATCGAGGGAAACCCTACGTATTATGGCCGTTTCGGGTTTGCAGCGGCCAGTGCCCAGGGGATCCGCTGCCAGGGGACCCCGGCGGAGGATCCAGCCCCCTATTTCCTGTGCAAGGAGTTGGTAGAAGGCTATCTGGAGGGCTGTGCGGGGGTGTACCACACGCCGAAAGGGTACTTTGTAGAGGAGGAAGCGGTGGAGCGCTTCGACCAAACCTTCCCCCCGAAGAAGAAGGAAACCCTGCCTGGTCAGTTGTTCTGACGGGCAGGGAAAAAGGGGCGCAATTAGGCCGACCTTGACAGCACATCCAGGGTCTGCTATGATGGCCTTGCCTGCTGGATAGTGGGCGGAAGCCAATGTACCTGGATAGGTTCTGGAAATGAGGCGCAATATCGTCATAGACTGTATTTCTACGGACCAACGAGGGTTGGTCCGTTTTTGCCTCCAGGACCCCACCGAAACGGGAGGAGACAAAGTATGGTTCCAAAGCAAGACGCAATCATCGTGAAGTTTGATTTTTCCAATGACCAGACCGTGGGGGAGATCACAAAAATCGTTGGCCTTGTAATGGCTAAATATCTGGTGCCTGTCATCGATCATTTGGATCTAGAGGCCAACCCCCGTGCCTCGAGGACGGGGCCGGTCACTGCGGCCATCCAAGACTCCATCGAAACGGATCCCGCCACCTTCCCCTTTAAAACCAAAGGGGTGTTGCTGGCGGCCTCCCAGTATGAGCGCTTGGAGAGAAACCGGGTGAAGATCACACCGAGCAACCCTTCCATTGAAGGGATCTTAGATGGGGGGCATAACACGCTGGCCATTGGCCTGTACATTTTGCAAAATGCCATGGAGTATACCGGCGGCGTTTTCCCCAAAGGGCCCAAGACGTGGCGAGATTTTAAAACATTGTGGCAGCAGCATCGCGGTGAGGTAGAGACCTACCTGGCGGCCTTGAAAAAGGACCCCGACCACGGGGCACTGCATTTTTATGTGCCTGTAGAACTGCTGGTCCCCCGCAACCCAAACGACCTGGCCTGCGTAGAGAGTTTTAAGGGGGAACTCCTGGAGATTTGTGCCGCCAGAAACAACAATGTACAGCTGCAAGTTTCAGATAAAGCCAACCAGCTGGGGTATTTCGATGTTCTGAAGGAATTGATGGATGCCCGCAACCCCGCAGTGAGCAGCCGGATCGCGTGGAAAACCAACGACGGCGGGGACATCAAAGCGCAGGATATCGTGGCACTGGCGTGGATCCCGCTGGGTTTGATGACCTCCGTCAAGGATCAAAACGGGAGGACCATGGAACCGGTTCCCCCGCAAAGCATCTATAAAAACAAAGGGGTGTGCTTAAAGCAGTTTGAAAAACTGATGAGTTCCTCTTCGGTGACTACGGAGAGCGGAGAGGGCTATAAGCATGTGCTGAACAACAGGGAGGTCACCTCAGCCTTCCAAATTGCGGTGGAACTGCCTGTGCTGTACGACTATATTTATGAACGGTTTCCCGCCTGCTACAATGCAGCAGGGGGACTCTATGGGCGCATTACAGCGGTCAAAACCTTAAATGAGAAGCGGAAGGACAAAAGAACACCGTTCGGTGGGAAAAAGGTCGAAACCTTAAACCCAGAGGGGTTTATTGTGCCTCTGGTGTACGGGATGCAGGCCCTGATGGAAAACAAAGTAACCCATGGGCAGCACGAAATTGTGTGGAGGCAGCCTCCGATGGCCTTCCTCCAGAACCATCTGGAGGAGATTGTGGCCTACTATTCCGGCATTTTCAGCATGTGTGACTACGATCCCCAGAAGATTGGGAAAAACCATCAAAGCTATGCCCAGGCGCTTTCCGGGTTCAAAATGGCCCTTGCGGGCATCCTGTAAGTGGTGCATGGTCCAGGATACCAAGCCCCTAGAACATGGAAAAACGCAGACTGCATTGATGCAGTCTGCGTTTTTTGGTCCGAGTGGGGCGACTCGAACGCCCGGTCTCTTGAACCCAAATCAAGCGCGATACCACCTTCGCTACACCCGGATAGGAGACTACCCCTGCTGCTTTGGTATAGCTTGCAGGCAGGAATAGCAACTTTGTGTATTATAGAGGAAATTCCCTGCAAATGCAAGGTAAGAATGAGAATTGACCGGAGAAAATTTCCGTGTTACACTGTACCTGATTGTAGATTCACGCGGTTTGTTGGAGGAGGAACAATATGAACACAGATCTGCGCACACTGGAAGCCGTTGCGGCCAAGGGACGGCTTCTGGGGCTGGACATGGTCTATCACTGCGCGTCCGGGCATCTGGGCGGCTCGTTCTCGGCCATGGACATCCTTACCGTTTTGTACTTCGATGTGATGCACGTGGACCCGAACAACCCCGCAGACCCCAACCGGGACCGTTTCGTCCTGTCCAAGGGCCACTGCACCCCGGCGCTGTACCCGATCCTGGCCCAGCGAGGCTATTTCCCGGAGGAGGCATTGGACCTGTTCCGCAGCATCCAGGGCCACCTATCCGGGCATGCGGAGATGCAGCATGTGAAGGGTGTGGATATGTCCACGGGCTCCCTGGGGCAGGGGATCTCCGCAGCAGTGGGAATGGCGCTGGCCGGCAAGATGGACCAGAAGGATTACCGGGTCTATGCGGTCCTGGGAGACGGTGAAGTGGAGGAAGGCCAGGTGTGGGAGGCCTTCATGAGTGCCGCCAAGTATAAGCTGGACAACCTCTGTGCCGTCATCGACGTCAACGGCCTGCAGATTGACGGCAAGACCGCCGACGTGATGCCCACCGAGCCCCTGGACCAGAAACTTCAGGCCTTTGGCTGGAACGTGATTCCCGTGGACGGCCACGATATGGAGGCACTGTCCGCCGCCTTTGCCCAGGCCAAAGACTGTAAGGGTGTGCCTACCATGCTTCTGGCCAAGACGGTGAAAGGCAAGGGGGTCTCCTTCATGGAGAACCAGGCGGGCTGGCACGGCAAGGCCCCCAATGCAGAGCAGTATGAACAAGCCCGCCAGGAGCTGGTCGCCGCCCTGGCAGAAAAGGAGGGGAAGTAACATGGCCGAAAAGATTGCAACCCGTGCCGCCTATGGCAAGGCGCTGGTAGAGTTTGCCGACCAGGAACCCAACCTGGTGGTCTTGGATGCCGACCTGTCTGGCTCCACCATGACCAAAGATTTTGGAACAGCCCACCCGGACCGGTTCTTTGACATGGGCATTGCAGAGGCCAACATGGTTGGTGTGGCCGCAGGCCTGGCTACCTGCGGGAAGAAACCCTTCGTGAACTCCTTTGCCATGTTTGCTGCTGGCCGGGCTTGGGAGCAGGTGCGCAACAGCGTGGCCTATCCTGGACTGAATGTCAAGGTGGTGGGCTCCCACGGCGGCCTGTCTGTGGGGGAGGACGGTGCCACCCACCAGTGCATTGAGGACCTGGCCATCATGCGGGCCATCCCCGACATGACTGTCCTGTGCCCCTGTGATGGCCATGAGATGCGCCAAGCCGTCCAGGCTTTGCTGGCCTATGACGGCCCTGCCTACATGCGGCTGGGCCGCCTGGCGGTGGAGACCGTCACCGATCAAATCCCTGATTACCGCTTTGAAATCGGGAAAGGCGTACTCCTGCGGGAGGGCAGCGACGTCACAGTGGTGGCCGTGGGCATGATGGTGCAGATGGCCCTTCAGGCAGCGGAGCAGCTGGAGCAGGAGGGGATCTCTGTCCGGGTGATCGACATGCATACCATCAAACCGCTGGATACGGAAATCCTTTTGACCGCGGCCCGGGAAACCGGCTGCATTGTGACCACGGAGGAGGCCAATGTCCTGGGCGGCCTGGGCAGTGCAGTGGCCGAGTACCTTTCCACCACCTGTCCGGTGCCGGTGATCCGCCACGGGGTGGAGGATGTCTTTGGCCGTTCCGGTGCGGCCCAGCAAGTTCTGGAGGCTTATGGCCTGACAGCAGATGGGATTGTTGACAAAATAAATGAAGCCTTTGCCATCAAAAATGCCTTAACAGAACCATAAAATGATGGGTTTTCCTGCGAGCGCCGTATCTTTTTCACGGTTTCCCCGGAAAAGATACGGCAGAGACCTTGCTTTTTGGGAAGAATGGGAGTAAAATAAGGCCTGTCAACCGAATACCGTTAGACAGAAGTGTGGAAGTTCGACTGTTGCTGGGCATTTCGTTTGAAGGGCATGGGCAGTGGGAACCTCCCACAAGCGATGGCAATCTGGAGACGCCCGTTTATACGGGGGCCGAAGGGGCGAGACGCAACGCGACACTCTCAGGCAAAAGGACAGACTGACAGGACACTCCCCTACGCACCCGTCCCATTTCTGCTTTTGACAGGAGCGCCGCAATCCTCTGCGGCGCTCCGATTGTTTCCTCTGGCTGGCGGTATTCCAACCCCCGAGTGAAGAGAAATTTGAGAAAGAAGGAGAGATACGCATGGCATTGATTGAAAGCATTAACAGTGCGATCAACGGATTCGTATGGGGCGTTCCCATGCTGGTCCTGCTGGTGGGCACCGGCATCCTGATGACGCTGCGTACCCGTGGCGTGCAGTTCCGTAAGTTCGGCTACGCCATGAAGAACACCATCGGCAAGATCTTCCACAAGACCAAGGCCGGTAAGGGTGAGATGACCCCCTTCCAGGCCATGTCCACCGCCTTGGCAGGCACCGTGGGCACCGGCAACATTGCTGGTATCACCACCGCTGTCACCCTGGGCGGCCCGGGCGCCATCTTCTGGCTGTGGGTCACTGCCCTCATCGGTATGTGTACCAAGTACGCCGAAGTTACCCTGGCCGTGAAGTTCCGTGAGCGGAACAAGCACGGCGACTGGGTGGGCGGCCCCATGTACTACATCAAAAACGGCCTGGGCAAGAACTGGAAGTGGCTGGGCATCCTGTTCAGTATCTTCGCCGCCCTGGCAGCTTTCGGCATCGGCAACGCCGTGCAGGTGGGCAACATCGTCACCTCCGTCAACGACGTGATCGTGGCCTTCAATCCCGGCTTCAGCGAGGAGTCTCAGAGCATCGTGAACCTGGTGCTGGGCATCGCCCTGGCTGTGCTCACTGCCGTGGTCCTCTTTGGCGGCATCAAGCGTCTGGGCGCCGTCACCGAGCGCCTGGTCCCCGTGATGGCTCTGATCTATATCGTTTGCTGCCTCATCGTGGTGATCTACTACGCCGACACCCTGCCTGCTGTGTTCCATGACATCTTTGTGGGCGCCTTCTCCCCTGCTGGCGTCACTGGCGGCGCCTGTGGTTCCATGATTCTGTGTATCACCTGGGGCGTGAAGCGGGGCGTGTTCTCCAACGAGGCCGGCCTGGGCTCTGCGCCTATGGCCCATGCCACCACCTCTGAGACTGACCCCGTCAAGCAGGGCGTGTACGGCATCTTCGAGGTCTTCGTGGACACCATCATCATTTGCACCCTGTCCGGTCTGACCATCCTCTGCGCTGCGAAGGGCGCGGGCCTGGACCTGAACTATGGTACAGAAGGCGACACCGGCCTGAACGTGGCCGCCTTCGGCACCGTCTTCGGTGACCAGTTCGGTTCTCTGCTGATTGCTGTGGGCTTGGCGCTGTTCGCCTACTCCACGGTGCTGGGCTGGGCTCTGTACGGCACCCGGGCCTGCGAGTTCATCTTTGGCGCCAAGGCGATCCGGCCCTATCAGATCATTTTCATCATCATCATTGTTGTGGGCGCCACGATGGACCTGGGTCTCGCCTGGGACATCGCCGACACCCTCAACGGCCTCATGGCCATCCCGAACTTGATTGCCGTGATCGCCTTGTCCGGCGTAGTGGTTCGGGAAACGAAGCGGCACTTTGCCAACAAAGCAGAGGCCAAGAAAATCGAAGAAGAGAGCAAACAATAATCTTTCACACGGGACATGATTTCACCGCGGGGCAATGCCAAATGCCCCGCGGTGTTGTCTGGTTTTGGGGAAGGGGAGGGGGTGCCCCTGCTGGGTTCTTTTGCAGTTTCTTTTCGGATATCGCTTGCGAAACAGAACCGGCTATAGTATAATGACAAACGTACAATCGAGAACTTTTTGTGACTGACGGAAGTGGACCAACCACAGGGAGCAAAAAGCATCATTGTGGCCGACCGTCTGGGCAGTTCAATTTTCACAAGAAGGGAATTGGACTGTCTTTTTTTCGTATTACTGTGGCGAATGGTGTCGGCCCACGAGGATCAGAGAGGATGGTTTTTATGAAAAAAGTAGGTGTCATCATGGGCAGTGACAGCGACCTGCCCGTCGTGGAAAAAGCCATGGATAAACTCAAGGAGTACGGGGTGCCCTACGAGGTGCATGTCTACTCCGCCCACCGCACGCCGGAGCAGGCCGGTACCTTTGCCCGGACTGCCCAGGAAAAGGGGTTCGGCGTGATCATCGCTGCCGCAGGCAAGGCAGCCCACCTGGCCGGTGCGCTGGCCGCCAACACCGTGCTGCCGGTGATTGGCATCCCGGTGAAGTCCTCCACCCTGGATGGGCTGGATGCACTGCTCTCCACCGTTCAAATGCCCACGGGCATTCCGGTAGCCACTGTGGCCATCGATGGGGCTGCCAATGCTGCCCTCCTGGCCATCCAGATTCTGGCAGTCTCCGATGCGGACCTGGCGGACAAGCTCCGCAAGGCCAGAGCCGCAGAGTCCCAAAAGGTGCTGGAGAAGAATGCCAAAGTAGAGGAAGCGTTTAACGCGGAACACTGAAAAAGGAGGGATGAACCATGGGTGGTTTTTGTGGTGCCATTTCCAACCGTGACGTGGTGTTAGACGTCTATTTTGGCACAGACTATCACTCCCACTTAGGTACCCGCCGGGGCGGCATGGCCGCCTGGGACCCGGAACTGGGGTTCCAGCGGGAGATCCATAACATCGAGAACGCCCCCTTCCGCACCAAGTTTGACCGGACGGTGGGGGAGATGGTGGGCAAGCGCTGCATCGGCAGCATCAGTGACACCGATCCCCAGCCTCTGTTGGTGCGCTCCGTCCACGGCACCTATGCCATCTGCGTGGTGGGGGTCATTAAGAACGAGGACCAGCTCATCCAGCAGCTGCTGGACGATGCCGACGGCCACTTCGAGGCCATGAGCGGCGGCCGGGTGAACTCCAACGAACTGGTGGCCACCCTCATCAGCCAGCGGCCCACCATCGCCGAGGGCATCCGCTATGCCCAAGAGGTGGTGGAGGGGACGGTTTCCGTCCTCATCATGACCCCCGACTGCCTCATCGCCGGCCGGGACAAGTTCGGCCGCCTGCCCATCCACATCGGCCAGGATGACGAGGGCTGCTGCGTGGCCTTTGAGTCCTTCGCCTACCAGAAGATGGGCTACCACGACGCCTACGAGCTGGGCCCGGCAGAGGTGGTGAAAATCACCGAGTCCGGGTGGGAGACCCTCCTGCCTCCGGAGAAGGAGATGCGGGTGTGTGCCTTCCTGTGGACCTATTACGGTTACCCCAACTCCAACTACGAGGGGATCAACGTGGAGGTCATGCGCAACCGCAACGGCGCTCTGCTGGCCAAGACCGATAAGGAAAACGGCTCCGCCCAGGACATTGACTATGTCAGCGGCGTTCCGGATTCCGGCACCCCCCACGCCATCGGCTATGCCAACGAGAGCGGCATCCCCTTTGCCCGCCCCTTTATCAAATACACCCCCACCTGGCCCCGCAGCTTCATGCCCACCAACCAGAAGGAGCGGGATCGGGTGGCCAAAATGAAGCAGATCCCCGTCCACGAGCTCATCGAGGGCAAAAAGCTCCTCTTTGTGGATGACAGCATCGTCCGGGGCACCCAGCTGCGGGAGACGGTGGAGTTCCTCTACGCCAACGGCGCCAAGGAGGTCCACATCCGTTCTGCCTGCCCCCCCATTATGTATGGCTGTAAGTTCTTGAACTTCTCCACCAGCCGTTCGCCCATGGAGCTCATCGCCCGCCGCACCATCTACGAACTGGAAGGGGAGGCAGGCGACCAGCACCTGGAGGAGTACAGCGACCCCAATACCGAGCGGGGGAAGAAGCTCCGGGAGACCATCTGTGAAAAGCTCCATTTCACCTCCCTGGAGTATCAGTCTCTGGACAAGCTCATCCAGGCCATCGGCCTGGAGCCCTGTAAGGTTTGCACCTACTGCTGGAGCGGAAAGGAATGAGTGTGATGAATCAGCAATCGAGATCCGACAGCTACGCCGCCGCCGGGGTGGACATTACCGCCGGCTACAAAGCGGTGGAGCTCATGAAGACCCACATTGCCAAGACCATGACCGCCGGCGCCCTATCCGACATTGGCGGCTTCGGCGGCCTGTTTGCACTGGACCTGACGGGGATCACCCACCCTGTCCTGGTCTCCGGCACCGACGGGGTGGGCACCAAGCTCAAGCTGGCCTTCCTCATGGACCAGCACGACACCGTGGGCATCGACTGCGTGGCCATGTGCGTCAACGACATCATCTGCGTGGGGGCCAAGCCCCTGTTCTTCCTGGACTACATCGCCTGCGGGAAAAACGTGCCGGAGAAGATCGCCCAGATCGTCTCCGGCGTGGCCGAGGGCTGCGTGCAGTCCGGGGCCGCCCTCATCGGCGGGGAGACCGCCGAGATGCCCGGGTTCTACCCCGTGGACGAGTACGACCTGGCAGGCTTTTCCGTGGGCGTGGTGGACAAGGCCAAGGTCTTTGACAAGACCAAGATCCAGCCCGGGGATGTGATCCTGGGCCTGCCCTCCTCCGGGGTGCACTCCAATGGGTTCTCCCTGGTGCGCAAGGTGTTGGACGTGGAGCACACCGACCTGAAGGCTCCCGTGGAGGCCTTGGGGGGCAAGAGCCTGGGGGAGACCCTTCTCACCCCTACCCGGATCTATGTGAAGAGCATCCTAGCCCTTATGGAGAAGGTGACCATTAAGTCGGTCTCCCACATCACCGGCGGGGGCTTCTACGAGAACATCCCCCGCAGCCTGCCCCAGGGGATGACCGCCAAGATCAAGGAAGCTGACGTGCCCGTCCTGCCCATCTTTGACCTCATCCAGGCCAAGGGGAACATCCCCCGGCGGGAGATGTTCAACACCTTCAACATGGGCATCGGCATGACCGTGGTGGTGGCCAAAGAGGAGGCCGACCAGGCCATGGCTGCCCTCCAGGCCGCCGGGGAGACCCCCGTGCGCCTGGGTGAGATCGTGCCCGGGGACGAGGGCGTGATCCTATGGTAAAGACAAAAATCGCCGTACTGGTCTCCGGCGGGGGCACCAACCTTCAAGCGCTGCTGGATGCCCAGCAGAGCGGCCTGCTCACCGACGGAGAGATCGTCCTGGTGATTGCCAGCAACGCCAAGGCCTATGCCCTCACCCGGGCGGCCCAGGCAGGGGTCCCCGCGGTGGTGTGCAGCCGGAAGGAACTGGGTAGCCAAGCGGCCTTTGAGGCCGCCATCTCCCAGGCGCTGGCGGACCATGGGGTGGAACTCATCGTCCTGGCAGGGTTTATGAGCATTCTCAGTGAAGACTTTACCAGCCGCTGGCCCCGGCGGATCCTCAACGTCCACCCCTCGCTGATCCCCTCCTTCTGCGGGAAGGGATACTATGGGCTGAAGGTCCACGAGGCCGCCCTGGCCTATGGGGTGAAGGTCACCGGCGCCACCGTCCACTTCGTCAACGAAGTGCCTGACGGGGGAGAGATCCTCCTCCAGAAGGCGGTGGATGTGCTCCCCGGGGACACCCCGGAAGTGCTGCAGCGACGGGTGATGGAGCAGGCGGAGTGGATCCTCCTGCCCCAGGCCACCCAGATGATATCGGAAGAGATCAGGAGGGAGAAGGACCAATGAACGTCTACGAAACCCACGACCTGGCAGCCCTGCTGGCAGGGAACCCCTACCCCGGCCGGGGCATTGTTCTGGGAAAGACTACCGACGGGAAGCAGTCGGTGGCGGCCTACTTCATCATGGGCCGCAGCGAGAACAGCCGCAACCGGGTCTTCGTGAAGGAGCCCGACGGCATCCGCACCCAGGCCTATGACCCGGCGAAGCTGGCTGACCCCAGCCTCATCATCTATCACCCCGTCCGGCAGATGGGCCGGGGCCTCATCGTCACCAACGGGGACCAGACCGACACCATCCGGGACTTCCTGGAGCAGGGCCTTCCCTTTGAACAGGCCCTGTCTACCCGGGCCTTTGAGCCCGACGGGCCCAACTGGACCCCCCGAATCTCCGGCCTGCTCTCCCCGGACGGCAGCTACAAGCTCTCTATCCTGAAGAGCGCCGATGCCGAAGGCACTGCCTGCGCCCGGTACACCTTCGCCTACCCGGGCCTGGCCGGGGTGGGCCACTTCCTCCATACCTACGTCACCGACGGCAGCCCCATCCCCACCTTCCAGGGGGAACCCGAGCGGGTGGCCATTCCGGACACTCTGGAGGACTGCGTGAACCTACTCTGGTCCAACCTCAACGAAGCCAACAAGATCTCCCTCTACGTCCGCTACACCGACCTGGCCACGGGGACGTGGGAAGAGCGCATCGTGAACAAATATCAGTGAGAGGAGAGGGAGAATCCCATGAACGAACTGGAACTGAAATACGGTTGTAACCCCAACCAGAAGCCTGCCCGCATCTTCCTCCAGGGCGGAGGTGACCTGCCCCTGGAGGTCCTCAACGGCAAGCCGGGGTACATTAACTTCCTGGACGCCCTGAATTCCTGGCAGCTGGTGAAGGAGCTTAAGGAGGCCACCGGCCTGCCTGGCGCGGCCTCCTTCAAGCACGTCTCCCCCGCAGGGGCTGCCGTGGGCCTGCCCCTGAGCGAGACGGACAAGGCCATCTACTTTGTGGACCCTGCCGCCGAGCTCAGCCCCATCGCCTGCGCTTACATCCGGGCCCGGGGGGCGGACCGGCTGTGCTCCTACGGCGACTGGGCGGCCCTCAGCGACACCTGCGATGCCGCCACCGCCGCCTACCTCAAGCACGAGGTCTCCGACGGCATCATCGCCCCGGACTACACCCCCGAGGCCTTGGAGATCCTCAAGAGCAAGAAGAAGGGCAACTACAACGTGGTGAAGATCGACCCCAACTACATCCCCGCCCCCCAGGAGCACAAGGATGTTTTTGGCATCACCTTTGAGCAGGGCCGGAACAACTTTCAGATTGACGAGTCCCTGCTAACAAACCTGGTCACCGAGAACCAGGACCTGCCCAAGGAGGCCAAGATCGATATGATCGTGGCCCTCATCACCCTCAAATACACCCAGTCCAACTCTGTGTGCTATGTGAAGAACGGGCAGGCCATCGGGGTGGGCGCCGGCCAGCAGAGCCGCATCCACTGCACCCGCCTGGCAGGGAACAAGGCGGACAACTGGTACCTCCGCCAGCATCCCAAGGCTTTGGGTCTCCAGTTTGTAGACGGCATCCGCCGGCCCGACCGGGACAATGCCATCGACGTCTACCTCTCCGATGAGTATGAGGACGTCCTCCGGGATGGGGCCTGGCAGGCCGTGTTCAAAGTCCGTCCGGAGCCCCTCACGGCCCAGGAGAAGAAGGACTGGATTGCCACCCAGACCGGGGTCACCGTGGGCTCCGACGCCTTCTTCCCCTTCGGGGACAACGTGGAGCGGGCGAGGAAGTCCGGCGTAAGCTACATCGTGGAGCCCGGCGGCTCCATCCGGGATGACAACGTCATCGACACCGCCAACCGCTACAACATGGTCATGGCCTTCACCGGCATGCGCCTGTTCCACCACTGAGCAAAGGAGGACATTCCCATGAACATTCTCGTTGTGGGCGGCGGCGGCCGGGAGCACGCCATCATCAAGAGCCTGAAGAAGAGCCCCCGGGTCACCCAGATCTATGCCGCTCCCGGCAACGGCGGCATGGCCGCCGACGCCATCTGCACCGGCATCGGGGCCAAGGATCTGGACGCCATCACCGCCTTTGCCCAGGACAACGCCATCGACTTCGCCGTGGTGGCCCCCGACGACCCCCTGGTCCTGGGGGCGGTGGACCGGCTGGAGGCCGTGGGCATCCCCTGCTTCGGCCCCAACAAGGCGGCCGCCATCCTGGAGGGGAGCAAGGTCTTTTCCAAGGACCTTATGAAGAAATACCACATTCCTACGGCCCAGTACCAGGTCTTTGACGACATGGACCAGGCCCTGGAGTACCTGAAAACCGCCCCCATCCCCACCGTGGTCAAGGCCGACGGCCTGGCCCTGGGCAAGGGGGTCACCGTGGCCATGACCCGGCAGGAGGCGGAGGACGCCGTCCGGGCCTGCATGGAGGACAAGGTCTTTGGGGACAGCGGCAGCCACATCGTCATCGAGGAGTTCCTCACCGGCCCCGAGGTCTCCGTCCTCTCCTTCACCGACGGCAAGGTGGTCATCCCCATGGTCTCCTCCATGGACCACAAGCGCATCGGCGACGGGGACACCGGCCCCAACACCGGCGGCATGGGCACCGTGGCCCCCAACCCCTACTACACCGACGAGGTGGCCAAAGTGTGCATGGACACCATCTTCCTGCCCACCATGCACGCCATGAACGCCGAGGGGCGCACCTTCAAGGGCTGCCTCTACTTCGGCCTCATGCTCACCGAGCAGGGGCCCAAGGTCATCGAGTACAACTGCCGCTTCGGCGACCCGGAGACCCAGGTGGTCCTCCCCCTGCTGGAGAGCGACCTGCTCACCATCATGGAGGCCACCGCCAAGGGCACCCTGGCCGAGACCGAAGTGAAGTTCAGCAACAAGCACGCCTGCTGCCTGGTGCTGGCCTCGGAGGGGTATCCCAAGAAGTACGAGACGGGGTTCCCCATCACCATCCCGGAGGATCTGGACGCCCAGGTCTTCGTCGCCGGGGCCAAGCTGGAGGACGGCGTGCTCAAAACCTCCGGCGGCCGGGTCCTGGGGGTCACTGCTTTGGGGGACACCCTGAAGGAGGCCATTGACAAGGCCTACCAGGAGGGGGCCCGGGTCACCTTCCAGAACGCGTACTGCCGCAAGGACATCGGCGCCCGCGCCCTGCGGGCGGAGGAAGAGGTAAAGTAAATGGTATATCGGGTATATGTAGAAAAGCGGCCCGGCCTCACCGCCGAGGCCGACGCCCTGGCCGGCGACATCCGCACCCTGCTGGGGATCTCCTCCCTGAAGGGGCTGCGGCTGCTCAACCGCTACGATGTGGAGAACATCTCGCCGGAGCTCTTTGACCACAGTGTCCGGACCATCCTGTCTGAGCCCCAGCTGGACCTGGTGACGGACACCCTCCCGGAGGGGGGCATCCTCTTTGCCGTGGAGTACCTCCCCGGCCAGTTTGACCAGCGGGCGGATTCCGCTGCCCAGTGCATCCAGATCCTCTCCCAGGGGGAGCGCCCCCTGGTCCGCTCCGCCCGGGTGTACCACCTCACCGGGAACCTCTCGGCGGAGGACGTGGCGGCCATCAAGAAGTACCTCATCAACCCCGTGGAGGCCCGGGAGGCCTCCCTGGAGCCCTTCGACACCCTGGCCATGGACTACGCCGTCCCCGAGACGGTGGCCACCCTCAACGGCTTCCGGGACCTGGACGAGGCCGGCCTTGCCGCCATGGTGGCCGACTATGGCCTGGCCATGGACCTGGACGACCTGCGTTTCTGCCGGGATTACTTCCGCTCCGAGGACCGGGACCCCACCATCACCGAGTTGCGGGTGATCGACACCTATTGGTCCGACCACTGCCGCCACACCACCTTCCTGACCACCATCGATGCCGTGGAGTTCCAGAGCCCCATCCTCCAGCAGACCTATGAGGACTATCTGAACACCCGCAAGCGCCTGGGCCGCACCAAGCCGGTGAACCTCATGGACATCGGCACCATTGTGGCCAAGTACCTGAAAAAGCAGGGGAAGATGCCCCACCTGGACGAGTCCGAGGAGGTCAACGCCTGCACGGTGAAGATCAAGGTGGACACCGACCACGGCAAGGAGGACTGGCTCCTTCTCTTTAAGAACGAAACCCACAACCACCCCACGGAGATTGAGCCCTTCGGCGGCGCAGCCACCTGCGTGGGCGGCGCCATCCGGGACCCCCTCTCCGGCCGGTCCTATGTCTACTCCGCCATGCGCCTCACCGGGGCGGCCAACCCCCTTACCCCCATTGAGGAGACCATGCAGGGCAAGCTCCCCCAGCGGACCATCGTCACCAAGGCGGCTGCGGGGTACTCCTCCTATGGCAACCAGATCGGCCTGGCCACCGGCCAGGTGGACGAGCTCTACCACCCCGGCTATGCCGCCAAGCGCATGGAGATCGGCGCGGTGATCGCGGCTGCCCCTGCCGCCAACGTCCGGCGGGAG
>OLQR01000855.1_pt1 | contig 20639 bp, 19 predicted proteins | sample 1671881 | NCBI WGS metagenome assembly OLQR01 (sample SAMEA3136623, study PRJEB25190) | human gut metagenome | biome: human gut; feature: human-associated habitat; material: faeces | place: Austria | collected 2013 | reverse complement strand
GCTGCCGCACCTCGCTCGCCGTATCGGCACTTAGAATTATGCGGTATTGCCCTAACGCTTTTATTGATATTTTTCATTTGCCGAATATTCTTATCATCCCCTATCTCCCCTTTTTTCCCAAAAAACCAAAAACATCCCCGTTCCCTGCCGGTTTCACCCGGCAAAGGGAACGGGGATGTTTTTTACAGATTCAAACCCAATCAGCAATCACGCTGCATCAAGCAGGCTCACCGGCAACGGCGGGCTGGCCATCAACCCAATGGATAACCTTCTTGGGGCACTTGGTAACACAGGTGCCGCAGGAGGAGCACTTGGCGTAATCGATAACAGCAACATTGTTGACCAGGGTAATGGCCTGCTGCGGGCAGTTGCGCACGCACATGCCGCAGGCAATGCAGCCTGCCTTGCAGGCTTTCATCACAGCGGGGCCCTTGTCCTTGTTGGAGCACAGCACCGCGGGCTGCGGGGTCATCGGCTTCAGGCTGATGACATGGTGCGGGCAGGCTGCCACACAGGCGGAGCAGCCGGTGCACTTTTCGCGGTCCACAACAGCGCTGCCGTTTACCACATGGATAGCGTCAAATTGGCAGGCGCGGGTGCAGTCGCCATAGCCCAGGCAGCCAAATGCACAGGCGCTGGGACCGCCGGCAATGGCAGCAGCAGCGGCACAGGTGGGAATGCCGTGGTATTCAAAGCGGGTGCCACAGTTGCCGTTGCCGCCGTTGCAGTTTACAACAGCGTGCAGGGCCGGGCCGCTGGCGCTCTCAGTGCCCATAATGGCATTGACAGCCTCGGTGGCTTTGGCACCGCCGGGGGCGCACTTATTGGTGGGTGCGCCGTTTTCAACAATCGCTTTTGCATAGTCAGCACAGCCGGCATAGCCGCAGCCGCCGCAGTTGGCGCCTGCAAGGCATTCGGTGATCTGCGCAATGCGCGGGTCTTCGTACACAGCCATAAACTTGGAAGCCAGCACCAGAATAATGCCGCCCGCCAAGCCCAGAACAACAAGCACGATGACGGCGAAGGCAATACTATTCATCGATTTCTCCCCCTTACATCAGTGCGGCGATGATGTTTTCTACCAGACCGCCAAAGCCCATAAAGCTCATAGCAGTAATGGCAGCAGACACCAGCGTGATAGGCAGACCCTTAAAGCTTTCCGGCGGGTTGGAGCGCTCCACGCGCTGGCGAACGCCGCAGAACAGCAGCATGGCAACCAGGAAGCCCACACCTGCACCGGCGGCGCAGATCAAAGCCTCGGCATAAGCCATACCAAAGCCCTGTGCCTCATAAACCTTGGTGTAATCCTGCACAGCCAGGATGGTCACGCCCAACACACAGCAGTTGGTGGTGATCAGCGGCAGGTACACGCCAAGGGACTGATACAGTGCATGAACGTAACGCTTCAGCACAATTTCGATCAGCTGGACCAACACAGCGATGACCAGAATAAAGATGACCGTCTGCATATAGCCCAGGCCGTTGGCATCCAGCAGAAAGATCTGCAGCGGGAAGGTAACAGCGGTTGCGATCACCATAACTGCAATAACAGCCGCGCCCATACCAACGGAGGAATCCAGCTTTTTGGAAACGCCCAGGAACGGGCAGATGCCAAGGAACTGGACCAGAACATAGTTATTAACAAGGATCATGCTAAAGAAGATGGTAGCAAAGGTTGCAGCAGTCTGGCTCATTCCTTAGCACCCCCTTCCTCGGTTTTTGCCTTGTCGATTTCTTCCAGCATCACATCGCCGCAGGTTTTGCGCTCAATGGGCTTGTTCAGCTTCTTTTCAATGTACACACACAATGCCATCAGGCAGCCGAACACGAAGAAACCGCCGGGGGCCTGGTTCATCAGGCTCATGCGGTCAATACTTTCCGGGATGATGGTAATTCCCATCCAGGTGCCGTTGCCCAAAATCTCACGCACAGAGGACATGAGCAGCATGGTCAGGATGTAGCCGCAGCCCATGCCCAGGCCATCCAGTGCAGAATCCACAACGCTGTTCTTGCAGGCAAACATCTCGGCACGGCCCAAAATGATACAGTTGACAACGATCAAGGCCAGGAACACGCCCAAAGATTTGTACAGTGCGGGCACATAAGCCTGCAGTACCATCTGAACGATGGTAACGAAGGTTGCAATGATAACAATGTAGCACGGCAGATGCACTTTGGCCGGAATGACCTTGCGCAGTGCCGAAATAACGATGTTAGAGCAAACCAGAACGAACGTCATGGCCAGGCCCATGCCCAAAGCGCCGGATACCGTGGTGGTAACAGCCAGTGCCGAGCAGCAGCCCAGAACCAGGCGCAGAACCGGGTTTTCGCGGATGATGCCGGCGGTAAAAATGCGCCATTTGCTTTGTTTTTCAGCCATTTTAAGCCACCCCCGCAATATCATTATTGTAGCAGTCGATTGCGCTGTTGATGGCGCTGACAACTGCACGGGAAGAGATGGTAGCGCCGCCGATTGCATCAACGGGGTTGCCAACCTCTACCTGCTGGGAAGCGCTCCAGCCGACATAACCGCCATAGAAGCTCTCTTCGCCCGTCTTGGAACCGATACCGGTGGTCTGGGTGGAAGCATCCACAGACAGAGCGGTCAGGGTGCCGGTGGTATCAAATGCAGCGTACACGGTAACCAGGTTGCCGCTGTAGCCTGCTGCGGTGGACTGCACAACAGCCATGCCGTCTGCGGTCTTAACTGCGCCGGTCACATTGGCGGTGGTAACAGTAACATCCTGCAGATCATCCGCCGTGGTGCCTTCCGGCAGAACGGACAGATAAGCCGCCAGGGTCTCAGCCTTGGTGTTGGCTTCAATGATGGGTGCGGTTGCGTCGTTCAGCACAGCCAGCAGCGCGCTGCAGACCAGGCAGATCACAACCAGAACAATGACCGGAAGAACCAGTGCCTTAAAGTTGGATTCCTGTTCCGGAGCCTTTGCATTGTTTTCAGCCATTATTCTTTCCCCCCTTTCGCAGCTTTCTGGGGCTTTTTGTAGCCCAGCGGGGTCTGGTGGCCCCAGGCGTTGAACCACGGGGTCATCAGGTTGCCCAGCAGGATGGCGAAGCTCATGCCTTCGTTCATGCTGGCAAAGTTACGGATCAGGAAGGTGACCAGACCGATGAACACGCCATAGAACAGCTTGCCCTTGGTGGTGAACGGGCTGGTCACATAGTCGGTCGCCATGAACACGGCGCCGAACAGCAGGCCGCCGGACATGCAGTCCAGCAGGGCAATGTACGGGTCACGGGTAGCCAGCAGGGTCAGAACATACATCGTGCCAACGATGGAAGCGGGGATGGTGAACTCGATGGTGTGGGTAAACAGCAGATAAGCCAGGCCCAGCAGGATGGCGATCACACAGGTTTCGCCCATCATGCCGCCATGGATGCCCAGCAACATATCCACAAAGCTGACGCTGTGCAGGTCAACGGCTGCGTTCAACGGGGTAGCGGATGCCAGGGCGTCCACTGACATATCCGGGTAAACGTAAGCCGTCATGCGGGAGGTAAAGCCCAGGAACAGCACGATACGGCCAACCAGCGCAGGGTTAGCAAAGTTATAGCCCAGACCGCCGAACAGCTGCTTGATGATAACAATAGCAACCAGTGCGCCCACAATGGCAATCCACAGCGGCATGCTGACCGGCATGTTCAAAGCCAAGATCACGCCAGTAACGCAGGCAGAAAGATCCCCCACCGGGTTGGGCTTGTGCATCAGCTTGCAGTACAGGTACTCAAAAACAACACAGGCAAGGGTAGTCACTGCGGTCAGCAGGATCGCACGCATGCCAAAAATCAGCCCCGACGCCACAATGCTGGGTACCAGCGCGATCAGCACGTTGCCCATCAGGCCGCGGGTGGTCGCATTGTCCCGGATATGGGGCGAAGCGGTTACGATCAGACGATCATCCATTCCTTATTTCCCTCCTTTGCGCAGTTCGCCCATGTACCAGGCCTTTGCCAGGCCCATGTTCTGGGCCACAGGGCGCTTGGCCGGGCAGGCAAAGGTGCAGCTGCCGCAGGCCACGCACAGATCCACGCAGCGTGCTTTCAGCGCATCAAAATCTTTTTCGGCAAAGTTTTCCAGAATTTCGACCGGTTCCAAACCCATGGGGCAGGCGGCAATGCAGCGCCCGCAGCGGATGCAGGGGTCAGGCTCCGGCAGGGTGGCCATTTTGCGGCTGAACAGCAGCAGGCCGTTGTTCTGCTTCAATACCGGGTAATCAGCGCTCGGCGAAGCACCGCCCATCATGGGGCCGCCAAAGATGATCTTGCCCAGCTCAACATCCGGCTTAATGCCGCCGCATGCTTCGATCACATCGCGGTACAGAGTGCCGATGGGCACTTCAATGTTCTGCGGCTTGGCAATGGCATCGCCTTCCACGGTAACGCGCTTGGTGGTCAGGGGCACACCGGTCTTCAGGAACTTGCCCAAGGTAGAAACGCTGGTCACGTTCATGATGATACAATGTACGTCTGCAGGCAGGCCCGGTTTGCCGGAAGGACCGATCTGCGGTACTTCGCGGCCGGTGCAGGTTTCAACCAGCGTTTTTTCAGCGCCCTGCGGGTAGCGCATGGGCAGCGGCTTGACCGAAACGCCCTGCATATCGCGCACCAGGGAGCACATCAGATCAATGCACTCCGGCTTGTTTCGTTCAATGCCGATGATGCAGTTGGGAATGTTGCAATACTTCATGACGGCAGTAATGCCGGAAAGGATCGTATCACTGCATTCCAGCATCTCGCGCGTATCCGTGGACAGATACGGCTCACACTCAGCTGCGTTGATCAGCAGGGTGTCAATGCCCTCTGCTGCCAGCTTGACATGCGTCGGGAAACCGGCGCCGCCAAGGCCAACCAGACCGCAGGCCTGCACAGCTGCCATCAGGCTCTTTTTATCGGTCACAACCGGCGGCACACAGGCCGGGTCAACCGTCTGCTGGCCATCGGCTGCAATCGCAACCGCCTGGCAGGTAGAACCGTTGACCATGCGGAACGGTGCAACGCCTTCAACTGTGCCCGAAACGCTGGAATAGATATTGGCACTGACAAAGCCGCCGGCTTTGCCGATGAGCGTACCAACACAGACCTGATCGCCTTTTTTGACGACCGGCTCTGCAGGTGCACCAATGTGCATCGACATGGGAATGATCACGTGCGCAGGCGTGGCCATTGTTACGGTAGCCATCCCGGCCGTGCCCTTCTCATGCGGCACTGCGGCACCCTTGGCAGAGCGCTTCAGGGATTTAAACATGGACTCATTTCCCCCATTTCATTGTCTGCCCTGTTATGGAAAGCTCCGGAGCCGGTCATCCCGTCCCCGCTGATCACAGCGATCGCCGATACACCTTTTTATAAAGTCAAACCGCCATTGCCCCCACTGCCAGCCGAATCAAAAAAGCTGAGCCGCCGGGCCGATGCCGTTCCATGGCCGCAAAAACAAAAACCGCCTGCATTTATCAAATGAAACCCAGGCCGCTTTCAGGCTTTTGGGGCACACTGCCCCTTTACAAAAGATGTATTCTTTCCCAAAAGGCAAAATAAATACAGTATTATTGTAGCATTTTTGCCGTACAAGTCAAGAAGAAAGGGTCGCAAACCGCAATACAAAGTCGAATGTTTATACTAAAAAGTAAATTCTTTATGGGTTGCTAATACCGCCGCTCTGTTGGGCTTTCCACGGAAAATGCCTGTTGTGTATGTTGTTAATTTTTAGACATAGCGCATTGTTTCCTGTTGTTCCCTAAGGTGTATCTGAAAACAAAGAAAATGACGAATATTTCGCAGACACAAGCAGGATTTAAAGCCAAAGAGCCTTGGAATTCTTTGTGGATTCCAAGGCTCTTTAACGCAAAATCCCGCTGCGCTTGTAGAAACAGACGATATTTTCGACGTTTCAGATACACCCCATGGATTTTCTGGGTTAAACACGCTGCGGGCTGCCGGTGTTCCCAATCCCCCGCCGCCTTTTGCGCAGCGGTTCATTGCCTGTTTTTGCAGCCAAACCGCTGCGGCAAGCCAGAGCAAAAGCGCATATATTTTGTCATCTCTTGAGTCGCTCTGTATTTTATGCTCGTTGCTTCGTTATTTCCATATTTTATCAAAAAAACTTCAAAAAACGTGTTGACAAATGCCTGCCAGTCCGCTATAATAACTAAGCGTTGAGGGCAGCGCGGAAGCAAAGCTTCTTAACAAACATGCAATGGGGATTTGCATAATGGTAGTGCGACGGACTCTGACTCCGTTTGTGGGAGTTCGATTCTCTCATCCCCAACCACCGCAGCAGCAAAGTTGCTGCGGATTTTTTTTCGGGGTGTAGCGCAGTTGGTAGCGCGCTTGGTTCGGGACCAAGAGGCCGTGGGTTCGAATCCCGTCACTCCGACCACAAAAAGCTCTTTCACCGTCTGGTGAAAGAGCTTTTTGTTTTTCACAGAGTGACGGGATTCGAACAGCCCGCTCTCGCCACAGCGGGACACAAACAGTCCAGTGGACTGTTTGCGAGGGTGCGGGAGAATCCGCGCCCGTTTGCCGCATAAAGGTCGTGTTCTTTTCCATATTCAGTATCCTTTGTTCGTATGGTTCCACCGGCCGGCAGCTGCCCCACAAAAAAGGCTGGATAAGACACGGGCATTTCAGCCCGGCATCTTATCCAGCCATTGTTTCTTTTAAACAATCAACCCTCCGATGGTTGATTGCCAGTATAGCACGCGCGGTGTGGTCCGTCAATCATATTTACTGCACATTTGCTCATCAAATGTACACTTTGCCTTGTTATCGCCCTCCTGATTCAAGCTCCATACTATTTATTTTCTGCTGTAACGGGGGCTGTGCCCTTTCAGGAGCTTCCAGCGGGAAAGCGGTTTGATGCTGAACACAACATGCTTTTCCTGTTGGCAGCACTTGCAGATATTCAGCACATCATAATAATACTGTATATCACTCCGTTCCAGATCAAGGCCGCACTTCCGGTTCAGGCAGCCGCGGCAGTAGCACAAAACTTCAATTTCTTTATTGGTCAGCATAACGCTTATCCCCCCCCCATTTTATTTCGAGCAGTCGCTGTTTTTAATCCAGCTTTCCCATTTGTTCTTTCAAATCGGTCTTATTCTGCACAGCGGCTTCAATGGCAGCTGCCAGAGCCGCGGTAATGTCTGCCAGCGGCATGGCCGGGGTACCCGCAGCTTTGCCTTCCAGCTGGCTGGTTGTATACGGCACATGCACAAAGCCCGCCCGTATATGGGGATAACTTTGCACGGTATGCAGCACGGTATACATGACCGCATTGCAGACGTAAGTACCTGCCGTGTAAGACAGCTGGCAAGGATAGCCCTTTGCCTGTACCCCGCGCACCATGGCCTTGACCGGCAGCTTGGCAAAATATGCCGGGGCACCGTCCTGTACCAGCGGTTCGTCCACCGGCTGCGCGCCGTCATTATCTGGGATACGGGCATCCGCCAGGTTGATGGCTACCCGTTCTACACGCAAACCAGCAGCGCCGCCTGCCTGGCCCACATTCAGCACCAGATCCGGCTGGCAAAGTTCGATTTGGCGCACCACTTCTGCGGTGCCGCGGGTAAAGCTTGTCGGGATCTCCCGCTTGATGATCTGCGCCCCGGCAATTTCATCCGGCAGCATTTTAACAGCTTCGTAAGCCGGGTTGATACTTTCCCCTCCGAACGGGTCAAAGCCTGTAACTAAGACTTTCATTTCACTTTCCCTCTCCTCATCTTTTCAAATTATACCACACGTTTTTTCATTTTTCACTCCTATTTACAAAAATATCCTACTTTATTCAAAAAAAATGACCACGCTCGCACTTAGCGTGGTCATTTCATTAACATATGTTACTTTATTTTTCCCTTAGCTGCTCTTCCAGCCCGGCACGCGGGGTAATATAGACCGTTGTATAATCGTTATACAGCACCATGCCAGGGCGGGCACCGTTGGCTTTCCAGATGTTGCGCACCTCGGTGGTATCCACCGGCACCTTGGCACCGCCATTCTGGCTGGAGTGCAGCACAGCCAGCTCTGCGGCCTCCTGTTTGGTGGTGTCTGGCACATCCTCGCCGCGGCTCATAACCACCGTATGACTGCCGGGGGCTTTCTGCACATGGAACCAGACATCCTTGCCGCGGGCAGTGTGCAGGGTCAGCTTATCGTTTTGCAGGTTGTTGCGCCCGATCAAAATTTCAAAGCCATCGCTGGAGCGGTAGCGCAGGAAATCCGCCGGTTTCTGTTTGCGTTCCCGCTGCTTATAGTATTTCAGGTAGCCCTGGCTTTTCAGCTCGGCGCGCACTTCGTTCAGGGCCTGCTCGCCGGGGGCAGTCTCCACCTCATACAGAACATTGGCAAGGTATTCGATCTCATCCTCGCCCTCGAGCAGCAGCTTTTTCAGCATCTGGCCGGCGGTCTGCTTCTTTTTATAATCGCGGAAGTATTTCTGCGCGTTCTCGTTGGGTCCAAGGCGGGGGTCCAGGCGGATGGTCACATCCTCGCCGGTATAGTAGTTTTGCACGGTGGCCTGGCGGTCGCCTTTCTGGATGGCCCACTGGTTGGCCTGCAGCAGCTCGCCGTACAGGCGCAGGGTATCGGCTTTTTCACTCTGGGCCAGTTCCTCCCGCCGGGCGGACTGTTTGCGCACAGCGCGTTCGTACAGGTTATGCACCGCTTTGTACAGCTCGCGGCTCTTCTGCTTCAACCGCTCGGCGCGGTCCTTGGTGGCGTAATAATCCTCCAGCAGCTCGCTGTAGGTGGGGTACTGCGTTAAAATGGCCGCACTGCCGTACTGCTGCGGAATAAAAAAGCTGAACTCTACCGGCTTGTTCACACCGTCTGGCTGGGGGATGCGCACCGCCGTGGGGGTGCCGCCTGCAGCGTGTTCATCCTTCAGGTTTTCGATTGCGGCGCACAGGGCCTGCTTCTGCGCTTCGTCCAGGTCACAGGCCAGCAGGGGCGTTTCGCCGCCAAAGGCACGCCACACAGCCTCCCGCGCAACAACGGGGCCGACACCGCCAACCGCTTTGCCCAAAGCAGAAGCCACCGGCAGGTCTTTTTCGCAGGCAGCGGCCACCATGGCGGCGGCGCTGGTTGCCAGAAAATCCGGCTTATTGGGTTTGGGCGGCAGCGTATACGGCAGTCCGGGCAGCAGCTGGCGGATCTCGCTGTCCTCAAAATCCACGCGCTTGAGGGCATCGATGATCTTGCCGCTCTGGATCAGCACCAGGTTGGAGTAACGGCCCATCAGCTCGGCAGCCAGGGTATTGGTTACCAAGTCGCCCATCTCATTGGTGCACAAAAAGTCAAAAAACACAATGCGGTCGCCGGGTTCCATATGCAGCCCTGTCAGACGGCCGCCGGTCAGGTGTTTGCGCAGCAGCATGCAAAAGCCCGGCGGGGTGAGCGGGTTTTCAAAGCTTTCTTTGGTCAGGCAGACACGCGCCGAGCCGCTGCGGGCAGACAGCAGCAGCTTGAACGTCTGGGTGCGAGTGCGCAGGGTCATCAGCACTTCATCCCGCGTCGGCTCAAAAATTTTATCAATTTTGGCATCCAGCAGGGTGCTGTTCAGTTCATTTGCGACCAGCGCAAGGGTCGCGGCATCCAATGCCATGGTGGTACTCCTTTTCTTTTGGGGCAGGGTTTTATGAAAACGACAGCATACTTCTCACGCGGCAGGATGGGTTCATCCCACCCCATAGTGTTCAGCCGCCGCAGGGGTTACAGGTAGCTGTAAGGGTCAACATCGGCCAGGCTGGGGGCCACAGTAACTTCTTTGGGCAGGCGCTCGGTCAGGGCATCCGCCAGGGCAAACACCACCGGGTGTTCCGTTCCCCAGTGCCCGGCAACAACCAGGCCCACGCCTTTCTGCTTTGCCAAAATGGCAATGTGGTGGGCGGCTTCGCCTGTCACCAGGCAGTCTGCGCCCTCGTCAATGGCCTGCTGCAAATAGCTGCCGCCTGCGCCGCTCACTTCGGCCAGCTTTTCTACCGGGTGATCGGCTTCCACAAACTTGCAGTGGGTGTGCAGCATCCGGCTGCAGGTTTCGGCCAGCTGTTGGGCCGTGGTGGGCACGTTCAGCGTGCCGATGCGGCCGCAGTTATCGGCGAAATCACGGCGATTCTCAATGCGCAGCAGGTCTGCCAGCACATCGTTCACACCGCCGGGAGCGGCATCCAGATTGGTGTGCATGCAGATGGCCGAAATGCCATTCTGCAGCAGCATTGCGGGCACATCCTCCGCCGTCACGCGGCGCAGCGGGTCAAAGATGACCGGGTGGTGGCTTACAATCAGCTCACACCCGCTTTCGGCGGCATCGCGCACCACATCGGCGGTAATATCCAGCGCCGTCATAATGGAGGTGACCGGGCGTCCGGCATCCACCAAAAGGCCCACGTTATCCCAACTGCAAGCCAGCTCCGGCGGGGCGATCTGTTCCAGAATTTCCAGTACCTGCTGTACTTTTACGGCCATAGTCCATCCTCCATTTCCTGTATCAGGGCATCCACCCCATCCGCCTGCGGACCGGGTGCAAGGCCCAGGCGGTATTTTTTCAGTTTGACCAGCTGCTGTTCACGGTAGGCCTGGGCTTCGGGCTGGCCCTGCGTTTTGCCGCACAGGCAGGCAAGGCCGGTGGGCTCCGCTGCCCGGCCAGTATACTGCGCGTTGATCACGGTATACAGCCGCCCGGCTGCACGGCACAGTGTCTCGCTTTTTAAGGCAAAGCCGCGCTGGGCAAGGCCCTTGCGCAAAACGCTGTGCTTGGTGGCGGGTACAAAAACAAAGTTATACTGTTCGTTCCTCACCCAGGGGGCGGCATCCAGGATTTCCAGCACCGTTTCGGCCCCCATGCCGGCAATGATGATCTCCGTTGCCTCCCCCGGCTGCAGCACACTCAAGCCGGAACCGAGGCGGAACTGGATCTTATCCGCCCAGGGGGCGCAGGTCATGCGGGCTTTTTGCAGCGGGCCTTCCCGCAGATCACATGCAAAAACAAGCGGGCAGCAACCGCTGCCCGCCAGCCATGCACTGAGTTTTCCATGGTCACACCCAATATCGGCGGCAATATGGCCGGGCCGCACATAGGCAGCCGCGGCGGCCAGCCGCGCATCCAGGTGCGGCACAGGCTTACAGGTGTGCAAAGTAGTCATTCAGTTCGGCGCACAGTTCGTCGGGGTCCACACCGTGGACCATGCAGGCCTGCTCCACGGTCTCACCATGGGCAGCCATGCAGCCCAGGCAGTGCATACCCGTGTTCAAAAAGATGGGCACGCAGCCCTGGGAAGGATCGTTCTGCAGGATTTCGGCAATGATGGTATTACGGGTAACAGTCATGGTAATGTTCCTTTCTGCATTATACAAAACGTATAAAATGATAATTTATGACGGCATCTGGAAGGTCGCGTACAAACCCGCGCCTTGCAGAATGACGAACGATGTCAGGCAGAGCATGGCAAATACCGCCTTGCGCTCTGCGGGCTTTTGCACGGCAAAGGTGCGGTTGTGGTGCACCAGCGCCAGCACCAGCGGCAGCACGGGCAGCCAGTAGCGCCCCTGCAGGCCAAAAATAGTGGTGTAATTGATGGGGGTCCAGTTGAGCGCCGTGACGAACGAAAGGGCAATCACGCAGAGAACAATACCCCAAACGCCCGCTTTGGTGCGGCGGCCCAGAGGTACAGTCTCACCCGCCTGCGGCAGCGCCGCGGCCAGCAAAGCCAGGATAAAGCCACCCCCCAGCACCCAGCTGGCATCCACGGTATACACAATGGGTTCGCCCAGGGCAGTGCCCAGCACGCCCTGCACCCACTGCGCCCCCTGCGCACTGAAAGAGCGCAGCAGCAGTTTGGCCGTATTGGGCAGGTTGCGGCAGATATACCCGGCGGAATAGGTGTAGATGGAATCGCCGTTTTCCTGAATGGAGCCAACCAGCTGTTCCGGCGTTAAGCCGCCCCACATGTGGGTCAGCTTATACAGCCCAACCGGGATAGCCAGCACCACAACCGCGGCAATGGCACCCAAAAAGATTTTCTTCTTTTTGGGGTCGCGGCGGATCTTCCAGTACAGCAGCGCCAGCAAAGCGGCACCAGCCGCGGCGGCACCACCGGCGCGCAGGATGCCCACGGTATCCACATCGCGGGCTGCATACAAAGCAGCGCCCATATTGACCTGCACCCAGCCGATAGCGGCCAGCACCAGCGCCAGAACTTTGGCAATGGGGCCAACCGGCCAGCGCTTGCCGGGCAAGGCAAGGTTGGCATCGGGAATCATAAAGATCAGCAGCACGGCGGGCAGATAAATTGCCTTGGCCGGGCCGATGAGCGCCGCCAGCACCACAGCAGCCACCGTTTCCGGCCAGCGGGCCGGGCGGGTGCGCAGGGTCAGGCAGAGCGCAGTAAAGCAGAAGAGATACCCCAGCACGGCGGCGTCCGCCGAAAGGCTGCCCGCCAGCTGCAAGGGCTGGGCCAGCAGTGCCACACCGGCAAAAATGCCGCGCAGCCGCTGGGGTGCAATATTGACCGCAGCCGCAGCCAATGCCAGGTACAGCGCCAGGTTGCACAGCCGCCCCAACAGCAGCATGCCATGGAAGCCAAGCCCCATCATGCGCGCCAGCGTAATGCCGGCAATCTGACCCAGGTAGAGCGTATTGTTGATGGGGTCCGCCGTTACATAGGTATCGGAGCTGACAGTCGTTTCACCGCTGCAGCCCGCATCTCCCAGGTGTTCCAGCATTTCCTTGTAAGCGTAAATGCCGATATCACCGGTATGATTTTTGAAATAGGGAGCATCGCAGCTGCGCACCAGCAGCATATCATCATCGTCCGCCACCGGCTGGCCCAGCAATGTGCTGGACTGGCGGTAGCATTTGGCCAGGTGGGTGTATTCATCGGGGCCGACAAGGGGCGGCGTTAAAAAGGCAAACGCCACGCCCAGCACCGCACCACACACCAGCACCACCTGCCACAGCTTGGCGCGGTGGGTGAGCAGGATAAAGCCCGCCACCACCGCCGCAAAGGTCAGCACGCCCAGCAGGCGGGAGATCACATGGGACCAGCTGCCGGAATCATTGACGACATACTGCAATGCCGGATGCCCGACGATGGAATCCGTTGTGCCGTTTGCATTCCGGCGGGTCATCTGCTGGCTGGTGTCGGCATCCGTCCAAAGGCCCAGCAGGTGGTACACATCCCAGTCATCGCCGGGGGTATACCACAGGCGCAGGGTCATGTTGGGGTTTGCCAGGTCATAGTCCGCTTCGGCATCGGCTGTGCCGGGGGCGGTATAGGGCGCATCAAACGTGATGGCCGCAAAGGTGTCATCTTTAATGGTAATGCAGTCCAGCTCACCGTTCGCCACGGCGTTGCCATCGGCATCCAGCAGTGCAGCGTACAGGGTGCCCTGCCGGAACGCCCAATTATGGGTGGTCAGGTCCAGTCGAACCCCGTAAATGCGCTGCCCGCGTTTGAGCGGAACGGGCAGGTACAACCCGGTTGTGCCGTCATCCTGCGTTGCAGCGTCCGCCGTGGCAGGAATTACAACGGTACGGGTATAATCATCGTTGACGATTTCATACACCGGCTGGTTATCCACCCGCTGGCCAAGGTCAAACCCGGCCCACGCGGCCACAGCAGCGGCAGCCAGCGCCACCAGCAAAGTCAGCCACAGCAGGCGGTGCCGCTTGCAGAAATCTTTGATTTTTTGCATGAAGCCCTCCCCTGCTTTAGGTTGCTTACAGACAGTTTTATTATACATGATGATTGGCGAAAGTGCAATATTAGCCTTACTGCACTTTACTTTTCTCATTTTCCCTCTAGCCTTTTAGGCTAGAGAACGATATCATCTATGTAAAAATCACATAAAGAGGTCGTGATATTGCTATAATTAACTGATACAAAAACACCCCCGTCTGCATTACCAGGCGGGGGCATGTTATTGCATTACGAGAAACGGTCGCGCAGGTTCTTGAAGAAGCCCTTGCGCTTTTCGTAGTTATCCTCTTTCATGCTGTCCTCAAAAGCTTTCAGGGCTTCGCGCTGGGCGCGGGTGACCTTTTTAGGGATCTCAACATCAACGATCACATACTGGTCGCCGCGGCCGCGGCCGTTCAGGTACTGGATGCCCTGGCCGCGCAGGCGGAACTTGGTGCCGCTCTGGGTGCCTTCGGGGATATGCTGCACAATGCGGCCATCCACGGTGGGCACCTCAACGTCATCGCCCAGCACAGCCTGGCTGAAGGTGATGGGCACATGGATGGTAACATCGTACCCGTCACGCTCAAACATCGGGTCGGCCTTAACGGTAACATGCACGATCACATCGCCGGCCGGGCCGCCGTTGGAACCGGCATCGCCCTGGCCGCGCAGTGCAATGTTCTGGTCATCATCAATACCAGCGGGGATATTGATCTCCAGGCTCTTGCGCGCGGCGGTCTTGCCGGTGCCGCGGCAGGTCTTGCACGGGTTGCGGATAATGGTGCCGCGGCCGCCGCAGTGGCTGCAGGGCTGCTGGCTCTGCATTACGCCAAAGGGGGTGCGCTGCTGTGTTACAACATAACCACGGCCGCCGCAGTCGGGGCAGGTTTCGGGGCTGGTACCCTTGGCCGCACCGGTGCCGCCGCAGTCGGGGCAGGTATCCTGGCGGTTGATGGTGATCTTCTTGGAGCAGCCGTGGGCGGCTTCCTCAAAGGTCAGGATCACGCTGGCCTGAATATCATGGCCCTTGCGGGGTGCATTGGCGGTGCGGGTGGAAGAACCGCCGCCAAAGCCGCTGAATCCACCGCCAAATCCGCCGCCAAAGATATCGCCAAAGATGTCGCCCAGGTCCACGCCGCCAAAACCACCGCCGAACCCGCCTGCACCGCCGCCGTTGGCAGCCGCATAGTTGGGGTCTACGCCGGCAAAGCCGAACTGATCATAGCGCTGGCGTTTCTGCGGATCGGAAAGCACATCGTTGGCTTCGTTGACCTCTTTGAACTTTTCCTCGGCTTCTTTATTGCCGGGGTTCAGGTCAGGGTGGTACTTTTTGGCAAGTTTGCGGTAGGCGCTCTTGATCTCGGCATCCGTGGCGTTTTTGCCGATGCCCAGCACCTCGTAATAATCTCTTTTTTCTGCCATATGATCACACCTTTATGTGTTGAAGTAAGTTGACTTTTATTCCTTTCCCCTATGGGAACAGCCGGTTCTTTGTCCGTAAGGGCGTACAGCCTGTGCCTGCAAGCGGCAACGTGATTTCACTGCGGGCACACGCTGTGCGCCCCTACGGACAGGACGCAGCTTTGTGGGCTTAACCCCACAATGGCCGCCGCCGGAATTGCCTGGCGGCGGCCTTTTGGGTTACAGGGATGTTCCCCTGTTTATTCTGTTATCTTACACCTCGTGGAAGTCAGCGTCAACAGCACCGTCATCCTTCGGGGCGGAGCCGGCATTGCCCGTGGGGCCCTGCTGGGCGTCAGCGCCCGGCTGCTGGCCCTGCTGCTGGGCAGCCTGCTGGTAAACCTTCTCGCTGATGGCGTAGAAAGCCTTCTGCAGGTCGTCCTGCTTTGCCTTGATGGCCTCAATATCGGTACCCTTCAGGGCTTCCTTCAGGGCGTTCAGCTTAGCTTCGCACTCGCTCTTCTCGGACGGAGAGACCTTGTCGCCCAGCTCGCCCAAAGCCTTTTCGGTCTGGAACACCATCTGGTCGGCGTTGTTGCGGGCATCAACATCTTCGCGGCGCTTCTTATCCTCAGCAGCATACTGCTCGGCATCCTTAACGGCCTTGTCGATGTCATCCTTGCTCATGTTGGTGGAAGCAGTGATGGTAATGCTCTGCTCCTTGCCGGTGCCAAGGTCCTTAGCGCTTACATGCACAATGCCGTTGGCATCAATATCAAAGGTAACTTCGATCTGGGGCACGCCGCGCGGAGCCGGAGCGATGCCATCCAGGTGGAAGGTACCCAGGCTCTTGTTGTCGCGGGCAAACTCACGTTCGCCCTGCAGAACGTTGACTTCAACGCTGGGCTGGTTGTCAGCAGCAGTGGAGAAGATCTGGCTCTTCTTGGTGGGGATGGTGGTGTTGCGCTCAATGATCTTGGTGCAAACGCCGCCCAGAGTCTCAATGCCCAGGCTCAACGGGGTAACATCCAGCAACAGCAGACCCTTAACGTCGCCCTGCAGAACACCGCCCTGGATGGAAGCGCCGACAGCAACACATTCATCGGGGTTGATGCCCTTGAACGGCTCGCAGTTCAGTTCCTTCTTGACAGCGTCATAGACAGCGGGGATACGGGTGGAGCCACCGACCATCAGGACCTTAGCCAGGTCAGAAGCCTTCAGGCCTGCATCAGCCAGAGCCTTGCGGACAGGGGCCATGGTGCGGTCAACCAGATCAGCGGTCAGTTCATTGAACTTTGCGCGGGTCAGGGTCATATCCAAGTGCTTGGGGCCGTTGGCGTCAGCGGTGATGAACGGCAGGTTGATGTTGGTGGAAGTGGCGCTGGACAGCTCGATCTTTGCCTTTTCAGCAGCTTCCTTCAAGCGCTGTGCAGCCATCTTATCCTTGCGCAGGTCGATGTTGTTTTCCTTCTGGAAATCCTCAGCCATCCAGTCGATGATGCGCTGGTCGAAGTCATCGCCGCCCAGGTGGGTATCGCCATTGGTAGCCAGAACTTCAGTAACGCCATCGCCCATCTCGATGATGGAAACATCGAACGTACCACCGCCCAGGTCGTAAACCATGATCTTCTGGTCGGATTCCTTATCAATGCCGTAAGCCAGAGAAGCTGCGGTCGGCTCGTTGATGATACGCTTTACGTTCAGACCAGCAATGGTACCGGCGTTCTTGGTTGCCTGACGCTGGCTGTCGTTGAAGTAAGCGGGAACGGTGATGACAGCCTCGGTAACGGGCTCGCCCAGGTAAGCTTCGGCATCAGCCTTCAGCTTTGCCAGGATCATAGCGCTGATCTCTTCGGGGGTGTAATCCTTGCCGCCGGCGTGAACCTTCTCGGCAGTGCCCATCTTACGCTTGATGGAGGAGATGGTGTTTTCGGGGTTGGTGATAGCCTGACGCTTTGCAACCTGGCCTACCAGACGCTCGCCGGTTTTGGTAAAGCCGACAACAGACGGGGTGGTACGGGCACCCTCAGCGTTAGGGATAACAACGGGCTCGCCGCCCTCCATAACAGCTACGCAGCTGTTGGTAGTACCAAGGTCAATACCAATAATCTTACTCATAATATAAAACTCCTTTCATATTCCTCTTTCAGGAAACATGGAAATGTGAATGTCTTAATTTATATCTGAACGGGCTTTTGCACCCGGTTCATGCTTTGTTATTCGGCCACAACCACGGTTGCATGGCGGATGATCTTATCGCCGATCATGTAGCCTTTCTGGAACACGCGCACCACAGTGCCGCTTTCCTGGCCATCCTCTGCCGGAACCTGCTGAACAGCGTTCATAAAGTTGGGGTCAAAGGGCTTGCCCATGGATTCGATCTCGGTGATGTTCAGCGTTTTCAGAGCTTTTTCGGCTTTGTCCAGCGTCATCACAACGCCCTTTTTATAGTTTTCGTCGGTGCATTCGGCATTGGCTGCCATATCCAGCGTATCCAGAATTGCCAGGATCTGGTTGACCGCGTAGGAAACACCATCGTTGAACTTCTGGTCAGCTTCGCGGGCGGAACGCTTGCGGTAATTGTCATACTCTGCAGCGGTGCGCAGCATCTGGTCTTTCAGCTTTGCGTTGGCCTGCTCGGCGGCTTCCAGCTTTGCCTTTACGGCTTCCAGCTCTTTGGATTTTTTGCCGAACCAGTCTTTCTTTTCGGTCTTTTCTGCAGCGGGTTCAGCTTCCTGCTTATCGGATTCTGCCGCGGGCGCTTTTGTTTCAGCAGCGGCCTGTTCCTGTTCAGTTTCAGGCTGCTTCTTTGTTTCTTCGCTCATGTCTGCTCCTCCTTTTTACCGGACATTGACTGCCCTAACTTAATTGCAAAATAATTCAAAACGGGGATCAAGTGTTCGTACTCCATGCGGTTGGAGCCGATCACCGCCACCGTGCCGTACAACCCGCCGCCCGCAAGGTAACGCTTGCTGACGATGCAGAGGTTCGGCATGGCGGGCTCGATATCCTCGCCTAACGTGGCGGTCACTTTGCCGCTGCCCGGTTCGATCAGGGCGCGGGCCGCTTCGTTGTCAGAAAAAACTTCCAGCAGCGCGCCAAGGTTTGTGCGCACATCCGGCATCTTGGCCAGGTACTGCACGCCCTCCAGGTAAAACTGCGGGCGGGTGCGAACCAGCGCTTCGGCGGCGAACACCACCGGCGCCAGCCTGCGCCCGGCGGAAAGCACCAGGCTTGCCGTCAGCGACGGGGTCAGATCCTCCGGTGCCACAAAGGTCAGGCTGCTGTTCAGCAGGCGGGCCATCTCATCGGCATCCTCCCGCGTCAAGCCGGTGTGGATACGCGCCACACGGGTGCGCACACCGCCGGAGCTGGTAACCGCCAAAACTGCGGCGGAATACCGCCCGACCTGCACGACCTCAAAATGGGCGATGCACAGATCCTCGGCCTGCGGGGTGGTAGCCACTGCGGCACAGCCGGTATAATCGGCCAGTGCGCGGGCGGCGCTCTGCGCCAGCTTTTCGGGCTCAACGTCCATATCGGCAAACAGCCGGTCAATGTTTTCGCGGTCCGCTGCGCTCAGTGCTATGGCGGCGGGGGCTTCCAGCAGGTGGTCTAGGTAGTACCGGTACCCCTTGGGGCTGGGCACGCGGCCTGCGCTGGTGTGCGGCTGCTCCAGCAGGCCAAGCTTTGTCAGCGCGGCCATCTCGTTGCGGAGCGTTGCGCTGGAAAGTGCCATGTCAAAGTGGCTGGCCAGCAAACCGGAGCCGACCGGCTCGCCGCCGGTAGAATAAATGGCAACAATCGCTTCCAGAATGCGCTGCTTGCGTGCATCCATCGTCATGCTGCCCTCATCTCCTTGTTTGCTTTTTCTTGTTTAGCACTCTCTCTTCCTGAGTGCTAAATTTATTATATCCCAACTCTTTGTTCTGTCAAGCCCTTTTCATAAAAAGTTTCAAACTTTAACAGATTTGACACAAACGCCGCGGCAAAGGGTGGTTTTTGCCCTCCGCCGCGGCGTTTTTCTGTTATTTTATCTTGTTTTGCTGCCCGCCAGACAGCAGGGTGATGCCGGCCAACGGTTCATTCTTCCATCCACTTTGCTAAAAATGCCGCGGCAATGTTTACTGCGCGGGCGGTCTCGGCATCAGGGGCTGCATCCTGCGGGCGGCCGGTCAGCAACACACCGCCTTCCACATCCCCCTGCACCACAATGGGGCAGACGCACAGCAGCACCGTTTCCCCTTTGTCAAAGGCCGTAATGCGGCGGGCAGCGGTTTCCGGCGCGGTGTAAGGGCCGCGCATGGCCAGCAGCCGGGCGGCGGCATCGCTGATCTGCCGCCCCAGCAGCTGCCCTTTGCCCGTGCCGGTGGCGGCCACAATGCTTTCCCTGTCACACACCAGCACAGGGCGGCCCAGGTTTTTGGCCAGCACCTCGGCATACACCCCGGCCAGTTCGCCCAGCTCCACCAGCGGGGAATATTTTTTGAACACCACCTGCCCATCGGCAGCGGTAAAAATTTCCAGTGCATCGCCCTGGCGGATGCGCTGGGTTCGCCTGATCTCTTTGGGAATGACCACCCGCCCCAGCTCATCAATCCTGCGCACGATTCCTGTTGCTTTCATTGGGGTACCCTCCTGCCCTTCCATATTCTGTACAATATACCTATTATATGGAAAGTGCGGCGGTTTATGTATGGTTCGTGCCTGTTTTTTGTCAGTACTTTATCCAGCCCTGCCAGCAGGGCATCACGCTGAACGGCTTGGCAATGTGGGCGTTCACGCCTGCTTCAAACACCTTTTTGCGGTTCCCCTCAAAGCCATCTCCATTTTGGAGATATTATAACGGAGCGCCGCGTAAATTTCAGGATATTGGTTTTCTGCCCGCCAAATAGCCGCCCGCACATTGTCTGCAGCCTTGCCGCCTGTACTATCCGGGTGGTATACTGATACCAATATATTTTGTGTGCCCCGCACACAGGGAACGAGGCTCCGCTATGGCTGAACTGCTGCAAACCACTCTGTGCTACCTGGAACAAAACGGCTGCTATCTGATGCTGCACCGCATTAAAAAGAAGAACGACGTCAACCACGATAAATGGATCGGTGTGGGCGGCAAGCTTGACCCCGGCGAAACTGCCGAAGCCTGTGCCCTGCGCGAAGTGTGGGAGGAAACCGGCTTGACGATGCAATCCCCCGCCTACCGCGGCATTGTGGATTTTACTTGCGAGCCATGGCCCGCCGAGCGGATGCACCTGTACACCTGCACCGATTTTACCGGCACACTGACCGACTGTAACGAGGGCACACTGGAATGGGTGCCCAAACCCGAAGTAGAGAACCTGCCGATCTGGCAGGGGGACAAAATTTTCCTTCGGCTGTTGGCGGAGGGCGCACCGTTTTTCCATCTGGAGCTAACCTATCACGGCGATACCCTGGTGCAGGCGGTGCTGGAAGGCGAGACACTGCCCTGCGGTTGAACAGCCATTATAATAAAGGCAATACCGCATAATTCTAAGTGCCGATACGGCGAGCGAGGTGCGGCAG
>OLQR01000851.1_pt1 | contig 20698 bp, 17 predicted proteins | sample 1671881 | NCBI WGS metagenome assembly OLQR01 (sample SAMEA3136623, study PRJEB25190) | human gut metagenome | biome: human gut; feature: human-associated habitat; material: faeces | place: Austria | collected 2013 | reverse complement strand
AGCTTAAATGAAAAAATGAAAACTACTGTAGTTTTATTCTATTTTAACGAAATGTCTATAAAGGAAATTGCAAAAATTACAGGAAGTTTTGAGGGTACTGTAAAAACAAGACTTTTTGCTGCAAGAAAAAGATTGAAAAAGTATTTAGAAACAGATATGGAGGCTTAATATTATGAAATATGATGACGAAATAAAAAAAGCATTAAATTTAAGGGCTGAAAATGTTTCTGTAGACGAAAAAATGTTTTATGAAATTAAGAGAAAAATAGAAAGTAAAAGGGGAATGAGTATGAATAAATTTAAAAAGGCTGTTATTGTCTGCTGTACAGTATTAGTAATAGGTGTAACAGGAGTTTATGGTGGTGGAAAGATAATATCCTATACTTCTTCATCAAGTAATTTAAATGAAATGAAATATATTCCATCAGAAAGTGAATTTACAAAAAAAGTTGGTTTTGTACCTAAATGTCCTGAAAATCTGGGTCAGTATAAATATTTATATTCTGTGCCTGTAGATAGTTCAGCAGATGATGAACAGGGAAACAGTGTAAAAAAGTACAAAGAAATAAATATATCCTATGATGTTCCGAAGGGAAGTCTTTTTATGGACGTTTCTCCTTATATAACAAATGACCAAAGTCCAAAATCAGAAGAAATAAAGTACAATGATAAAATTGTTAGTTATAGTAGCTATGTATATAAGGCTGTTCCACCGGATTATAAACCTACTGAAGAAGAAAATAAAGAGATTGAAGAAGGTTCTTTGCAAATTGGCTATGGTTCAGATAAAGTAGAAGAAGAAAAGACACAATTCTTAATGTGGCAGGAGGGAGATTTACAATATCTTATTATGGATATGGGTGCAGAAATACCAAAGGACGAATTTGTCAATATGGCTAAACAGGTTATAGATATGCAATAAATATTTCTATTGATTAAAGGTAGTAGCTAACATTGTTACTGCCTTTTTTTTGCAAAATTTTATAGCAAATTATGTATTTATATGTTAGAATGAGCCTATAAATTTGTGCTTAGGTGGTGAGTTTTTATGGAAGATACTCCTATTTTAAAATTGCTATTAAAACTTTCTCCACCTGTTATGTTGGCACTTCTTATACAGTCTGTTTACAACATAGTAGACAGCTATTTTGTTGCCAAATTTTCAGGAGATGGACTAACAGCACTTTCTATTATTTATCCCATTCAGCTTTTAATGTTGGCATTAGCAACAGGCACAGGAGTTGGTGTAAATATTCTCATATCCAGAATGGACGGTGTAGGAGATACTAAGTCACAAAATGATGTTGTTAAAAGTGGTATGTTTCTTGGTGCTGTAAATTTTGTAGTGTTTGCACTGTTTGGATTGCTAAGTATAAAAGGCTACTACAACATTTCTTCTAATATAGAAGGTGTCCGTAGAGAGGGTATAATGTATGGACAGATTATACTTTTGTTTTCTTTTGGTATGTTTTTAGAAGCTAACTGCACTAAAATGTTACAGGCAAAAGGAAATATGGTAGTACCAACTATAGCACAAATTGTGGGTGCTGTTATTAATGTAATTTTAGACCCTATACTTATATTTGGTAAATTTGGATTTCCACAAATGGGCATCAGAGGAGCAGGTATTGCTACAGTAATAGGTCAATGGGTAACAATGGTTATTGTATTGGTAAATGTACTTAAATACTATAAGTTTAAAGGTCATATTGACTTAAAAAGCTGTGTTAAAATTTATAAATTTGGTATTCCCTCTATTATATTACAATCTCTCTATACTTTTTATATTGTAGGGCTTAATCTTGTGCTTAAATTATTTACAGAAGATGCCGTTGCAGTGTTGGGAATTTACTATAAATTGCAAACATTTTTCTTCATACCTTTAACAGGACTTCAACAGGTTATTGTACCTGTTGTAAGTTACAATTACGGTGCAGAAAAATACAAGAGAGTAAAACAGACATTATGGTATTCTGTTGGTATTGCTTGTTCAGTTATGTTAGTGGGTATAATAATGTTTATGGTATTCCCTAGAGAGCTTATATCTATATTTTCACAACAGGAAAATGTTTTAAATATAGGTAGTTCAGCATTGAGAATTATTTCCACAAGTTTTATTCCGGCTGGTTTTGTACTTATGTTTATAGTCTATTGTCAGGGTGTAAACAGAGGTGGCTACAGTATTTTACTTACTGTACTTAGACAGGTAATACTGTTTGTGCCATTGGCTTGGCTTTTCCACTACAAGGGACTTTTTTATGTGTGGTTTACTTTTCCGGCAACTGAAATTATTACAGCATTAATGAGTTTTTATCTATATTTTGTAAGAGAAAAAAGAAGTAAAATAAACTTGGCTCTACAATAGTTATAGACTTTATTATGTATTATGATAAATTCTTAGAAAGGAAATTTAATTTCATGGAGAAAAAATTGACAGAGGGAAGTGTGTTTAAGGCATTATTGTTCTTTTCGTTGCCCTATTTGTTATCCTACTTTTTGCAGACATTGTATGGTATGGCTGACCTTTTTATTATAGGTCAGTACAATGGTGTTGATAGTACTACAGCTGTTTCTGTAGGTAGTCAGGTTATGAATATGTTTACAGTTATGATAGTTGGCTTGGCTATGGGTGCAACTGTAATGATAGGAAGATGTGTAGGTAGCAATGACTATAAGCAAATGGCGAAGGTAATAGGAAATACTGTTACATTTTTTATGGGCTTTTCCATTGTTTTAACGGTTATACTTTTGTTTTTTGTAGAAAATATAGTAAGTATAGTTTCCACACCAAAGGAGGCTGTTTCCGGTACAATAACATATTTGATAATCTGCTTTATGGGCATACCTTTTATAGTAGCCTACAATATTATTAGCTCAATTTTTAGAGGTATGGGTGACTCAAAAAGCCCCATGTACTTTATAGCTGTAGCCTGTGCAGTAAATATAATTGTTGACTATATTTTTATAGGTGTTTTAAAAATTGGACCAGCAGGTGCAGCTTTAGGTACAGTATTATCTCAGGCAATAAGTGTTGTAGTGTCTTTGACAGTTATACTAAAAAGAAAAAGTGGTGTAAAACTGACTAAAAGTGACTTTAAGCCACAAAAGAATGTTTTGAGAAATGTTCTTAAAATTGGTATACCTATTTCATTGCAGGACGGTTTTATACAGGTTTCATTTATAATAATAACTATAATTGCAAATAAGCGAGGACTTAATGATTCAGCAGCAGTAGGTATTGTGGAAAAAATAATAGGTATTTTGTTCTTAGTTCCGTCTTCTATGCTTTCATCAGTTTCAGCACTTTCAGCTCAAAATATAGGTGCAGGAAAGCACAACAGAGCTTCTTTAACGTTGAGATATGCTATTTTAATAACAGCATCTTTTGGAATAGTAATGGCTATTTTGGTACAGTTTACAGCTGGTTATGCCGTTGGACTTTTCACCAACAACAGTGATGTAATAGCTTTAGGAGATGAATATCTGAGAAGTTATGTTTGGGACTGTGCTATTGCAGGCATACATTTTAGCTTTAGTGGTTATTTCTATGCCTATGGAATGTCGTTTATATCATTTATACACAACTTGTTATCTATAGTTTGTGTCAGAATACCATTTTCATATCTGTTGTCAAAAATGTATACAGATACCCTTTTCCCAATGGGTATTGCATCGCCGGCAGGTTCGGTGTTGTCTGTAATTATATGTGTAATAGCCTTTATTTGGTTTAGGAAAAATAATAAAATTAGGACAACGTAAAAATAATTATAATATAACACCCTATATTAATTTTCTTTACAGATATTAGTATAGGGTGTTATAATTTTATAAAAAGAAAAAAGGAGTGTAAATATGAAAATAACACACAGAATTATGTCTATAGTATTGGCTTTTATAATGTGTACAGGCTTAATATGCACAGTAAATGCTAATGATAATACTGGAGAAATGTATTTTAATTTTACGCAGGAAAGCAAAGAGGGAGCTATAGATGTTGGAACAATAAATGGCAAAGCACCACTTTATAACAGAGATAGAGGTTGGGGATTTGTTTCAGAAACAACAGCTATGCCAGTAAGAAAGGTAAATGTAAATAGTATTGAAGTAAAGAAAGATGGCTACAGAGTAGTTGAAAATAGTGTAGCAAAATTCAATATTACTGACAAAGACGGAAATTTATTGGATTATACAAAGGCTACTGACTATAACTATGGTGGTATGGTATTCAGAGTAAATGTGCCAAGAGGTGGCTACAATATTCAAGTAGAAACTGCCAAAGGTAAAGATGATGCCCTTGTTTCTGTTTCTGCTACACAGACAAGTAGAATAGAAAATACAAAACAATGGGATGCTGCCGGACTTGTTAAAAATCAGCATATGGCAAAGTGGAATGGCAATGTGTGGAGCTTTGACTATTGTACTGGTAGAAGTTTTGTAGATATTGAGGTTGAGCCTAAAAGTGCAGGCAATCCTGTTGTATTGAAATCTATAAAAATTACACCTATTCCTGTAAGGGAACAAGAAGAAAAGCCAACAGTTTATCTCTTAGGTGACTCTACATTAAAATCTTATCTTTTTGAAGAAGCTCCAATGAGTGGCTGGGGTCAGGTTTTTGACAGACTTTTTGATACAAGCAAAATTAATATTGTTAATTATTCTATGGGCGGTCGTTCTTTAAAAACAATGTATCAAGAGGGTAGATTAAACGATGTTCTTATGACAGGGCACAAGGGAGATTTTGTACTTGTGCAGTCTGGTCATAATGATGAAAAGAATGGAAAAGACAAGGGCGTTGTAAGTGACCCTACAGCTCGTTTTGGTACAGGCTCAACAGAAGAAATGTATAGAAATTACCTTGAAAATAGTTATATACCTGCTATAAAAGCAAGAGGTATGATACCTGTTCTCGTAACACCTATGACAAGAGTTAAAGGTGATGCAGAAGAAGGATATGTTTATGCAGATACTTTTACAACAGAAGATAGACAGTTTACAAAGGTAATGAGAGAAACAGCAAATGATAACAATGTGCCTTTAGTTGATTTAAATGTTGATAGTGTAAAATACTTAAATGAATTGGGAGTAAAAGGTGCAACAGCTGTAGTTATGTCTATTGAGGCAGGAGAAACACCGGCAAAATCTAATTCAGGCAGTTATGCCAATGGTCACCCACAGCTTAAAATAGACGGTACGCATATGAAAGAGGCTCTTACAAAGCAATATGCAAGGTTTATTGTTACTGATTTGGCTAAACTTGAAAAGGATTACAGCTATTTAAAGCCTTTAACAGATGCCTACACAAGCGATGTAAAAGATGCAATAGCCACAGGAAATTGGGATAAGGTTTATCCGGAAGTCGCAAAGGATTGTCTTACAGGAGATAATGCCTACTATAGAAATCAGATTGAAAAAATGCTCCAGCTTGGTGTAATGAGCAAGGATAGGGATGGCAACTTTAATCCACAAAATATTATGACTGTAAAGGAATATATTTCAGCCTTGACTAAAATTTATAAAATAGATGAAAGTGCTTTCAAAAATTATACTGACGGTAATCTTACAAGAGAGATTATGGCAGCAATAAATTTAGATGCTTACAATATGAAGTTTAAGTCAAAACCAAAGTATATGACAGACTACAATGGTAATAATATTACACCTGATGACCCTAATTACGACCCTAACTTAGTGGGTACAGAGGCACAGTATTATCCTTTAGTAGGCTATAATGCTATAAAGGATAGAATGAGTATATCTCTTAGATTTGCCGATAAAGTGAAGGAAGCCTATAATTTAGGACTTATAAGAAGTGAAGTTGGCATAGAAAGAGGAAAGGTTCAAAATGGTTATTATATTGAACCACAAAAGGAAGTAACCAGAGCAAAAGCAGCTAAATCCCTTTATTTTATGTATGTTTTAGGTAGTGATATTCATACAGAAAATGATATAATTACAGAGTAAAACAAAAGTAACAGCAGTATTAGTAATCTTAGCAGATTACAATATTGCTGTTTTTTTATTGCTAATTCTATTAAAATTTGTAAAAAAATAATATTGAATAAAAAATCTACTATTGCTATAATAGTTGTCAAATGCAACAGTTGTAAAATGACAACTATTATATGAGGTGATTATTTGTACGAAAATTATGAAATTATAACAAAGAAAAAAAGGGATTTTTTCAATAAAAAACTTATTGATGTAAACATTTCTTTTATGGAAGGGCTTATGATTTCCTATGCTGGAAACAAACCTGACCAAAATCAAGAAACTTTGGCATCTTTATCTGGTGTGGATAAGTACAGAACTGCTAAATTTTTATCTTCTATGGAGGAAAGAGGTTTAATAGTAAGAAAAGCTAATCCTGAAAATAAAAGAGAAAAATTAGTTGCTTTAAGTGAAGACGGCAAAGAAATATATGAAAAGTTTAATAAGTGGTCTGAGGAATGGAAAGAGCTTTGCTTTAAGGATTTTAACAAAGATGAAATAAGTACATTTATGGGACTACTGGACAAAATGATTAAAAATTTAGAGTAATTTATTGGGATAGGAGAGATATTAAAATGAAGTTTATGAAGTTGGTGGCATTGGCAACAGCTGTTAGTTGTTGTCTTACTGGTTGCAGTTTTACAGGTGACGGTATTTTGGGTAAGGATAAAAAGGATATGAACATTCAAAGTACAGTTACAATGGATGAAAGTAATGTAAATGCCTTATCTTCCGGTCAGATAGAAACTGTATATGTTAAAGAGGGCGATGTGGTTAAAAAGGGTGACCCACTTGTACTTTTAAATAGTGATAGTCTTAATGCACAAAGAGACCAAACAAAGGCGAATATTGAAAAAGCTGAGGCTGCCTTAAAGCAACAACAGGTTACAAAAGCACAGGCTGTTGCCGGCAAGGCTAAAGCACAGGCAGCAGTGGAACAGACAGAAGCAGGCAAAAGTCAGGCTGAAGCTGGAAAAAGTCAAGCAGAGGCTGCTGTAAAATCAGCACAGGCGTCTTATCAGTCTGTTTTAAATGGTGCTAATGAGGAACAGCTTGAACAGTTAAGGTCAGCAGTAAAGATTGCACAGACAAATGTTGAAACTTCACAGACAGCTTTCAATGATGCAGAAACACAGTTAAATAGGTCTAAAGCACTTTATGATGCCGGTGGTATGTCAAAAGTAGATTATGACAAGTCACAGACAGCCTATACAACTGCTAAGAACAATTTAGACAATGCAAATCAGAATTTGGAAATTGCCAAAAATAAATTAAAAGATACTGAAAACGGTGCAACACAGGAAAATAAAAATCAGGCTAAGGCTGGCGTTGACCAGGCACAGGCAAGTGTGGCACAGGCACAAGCCGGTGTAGCACAAGCACAGGCAAGTGTATCACAGGCTGAAGCCGGAGTTACACAGGCAGATACTTCAATAGCAGCAGCAGACACAGCTATTGAACAGGCTCAGGCATCTATTAAACAGCTTAAAATTTCTTTAAGTGATATTGAAAAGAATATTGAAAAATGTACATTAAAAGCTCCAGTTGACGGTGTTGTAACAACTGTAAATGTAAAAAAGGGTGATATGGTTACTACAGGTCTTCCTACAGTTGTAGTAACAGATACTTACAATCCTTATATTACTTGTAATATAGATGAGGATAAAATTGGAGATATTCAGCCACAGCAAAAAGTAAAAATTAAACTTTCTGCTACAGGTGATAAAACATATGAAGGAACAGTAACAACAATAAATAAACAGGCTGATTTTGCTACAAAGAAGGCATCTCAGGTAAATGGAGATTTTGATATTCTTACATATGGTATAAAGGTAGTGTTTGATGATAACCAAAGTGTTCAGCCAGTTCTTCGTGCCGGTATGACTTCATTTGTAGATTTTGGAAAGTGATGTGATAACCTATGAACATTTTTAGGTGGTTAAAAAACAAGATAGTTAAACATAGGCATATGATTATACCTATGCTTATAGTTCTCATACTTCCAAATTTAGTTGGTATACTTATTGGTTATGAATACAGTAATTATCCTTTCAAAAATGCAGACACTATAATAGTAAATCACGATGAGTCAGCTACTGCTGTTGCTCTTGTGAAAATGATAAAGGAAAATGAAACCTTTAACGTAATAAAGGAAAGTACAGAAAACAGTGATGTTGAAAAGTATATAAAAGAGGGAAAGGCTGCTGCCGGTATCATTATTCCCGAAGATTTTTCTTACAATATTACGCATGGAAAAGAAGCTAAAATAATGGTATTCAATGACGGTGCATTATCTAGCTCCGGTAGCACGGTAAGGTCTAAAATATCCGAAACCTTAGGTACAATAAAGGCAGGGTATATGATAAAAATTGCTGAAGGTACTTTCAATATGGCACCTCAGACAGCAAAATATGTGGTATCTCCTTTTGGTTACAAAACCAGAATACTGGGTAATCCAACGTCAAATATTGCAAATATGATGGTTGAAGGTGTTTTGCTTACAATGTGCCAAATGCTTTTTATGGGACAGACTGCATTTATTAGAGAAAAGAAAAGATTTAAGAACATTTTGGCTAAGGTGCTTGTTTGTGCTTTTTGGGGATTTATAAGTGCTTGTATTACAGTAATTGTGCAGACCAGAATGTTTAACACACCTTATAATGGTTCTGTATTAGCCGGTGTGTTGTTAATTGCTCTTGCGTCTTTAGGATTTAGCTTTTTGGGTATGGCTATAAGAATAGGAGCAAAACATGGTGTAGACGATGTTGTAAGTAAAGTTAGTCTTGTCAGCTTTACTATGCTGCTTTCAGGCTATACTTTCCCTGTTTTTGCTATGCCTAAGTTCTTTTCATATTTGGAATACTGGATGCCTAACAGACACATTATAATACCTTTAAGAAGTGTAGGTTTGTTAGGTTGTAACTTAAATGATATTAAGGGCGATATTATATGGCTAATTGCCTTTGTATGTCTTATGTTCTTGTTTATGTGTTATAAATTTTATTTAAAGCCGGTATTAGAACAAAAGAAAAAGGCGAAAAAGGCTTTAAAAAGCAAGGCTGAAACTTCTATAGAAATGGCAGGTGAACAGTAATTGAATTTAAGAAAAATTTTAAGACAGGAAAAACCTCTTATAATAAGCATAATTTTTACATTGCTTTTTATAGCATTAGTTATGCCTTATGTATGGAAAAGTCCTTACATAGAACACGTTTCATTTGCTGTGCTTGATGAGGATAATTCAGCACTTTCCAGAAAAATAACAGAATTGGTAAAAACAAATAATTATGTAGATGTAAATTACTATCCTAGTTCAGAAGATGACTTGGAAAAGGCAATAAAAAAAGGCAAGGTTTATGGTGGCTTAATTATTCCAAAAGATTTTAGCAAAGATGTGGCATTAAAGAAAACACCTGATTGCCTTGTTGTTGTTGACGGCAGTAATGTTGTGGTAGGTGGTAATGCTTTAAATGGCTGTGCAACGGTATTAAGTACGTTAAGTGCCGGTACTGAATTAAAAATATTAGAGGGTAGTGGTATGAATCCTACGTCGGCACAAACTTCTCTAGGTTCATTTACAGCCGTTGACAGAGCTGTGTATGAGCCAACAGGTGGATATACACCTAGAATGATGTACGCCCTTATGATTATGCTTGTTCAGCAAATAATGTTGATAAATTTTGTTATGCCTCTTTTTACAGAAAGAAAAAAATATTTTATTCGAGGAAGTAAAAAGGAAAATATTGAAAATATAAAAGATATATTGGTAAGAATTGCTGTTGTTTTTGTAAGCTGTATTATAATAAGTTTTGGTGCATTACTTATTGTAGGTAAAATGAGAGGCTTGCCTTTGAGAGGAAATATATTTGTCTATATTGTGCTTATGATATTGTTTATGCTTGATTGCTTAGGAATATCTATAGCAATAAGTGCTTTTGCTAAATCCGGTACAATAATCAGATGGATTTACTATATGCTTTCCACAACTATTACATTCTTCTCCGGAGCAGCATATCCATTTTATATGATGCCTGATTGGCTTAGTAAAATGTCACACATTATTATACCAATGGCAAATCTTTCTATGGCATTTAAGGCACTTAATTTAAAGGGTGTAGGCTTTAGTATTCTTATGCCGGATATAATGAATGGTGTTAAATATATGGTATTCTGGTTACCTGTTGGTATTGTTCTTTATGTTTTAAGTATTTTTATAGAAAAGAAAAAGTTAAATAACAAATTAGACAATACAGAAAATTTGGTGGCAGAATAATTTTTGAGAGTTGGAGTGTTTTCCAACTCTTTTTTGTTTATTTAGATTTAAAAATTTGATATAATACAAAGAGAGGTGATTTTAGGATGAAAAATATTATTTCTTCTGCAGCAGGCAGAGAAAAAGCAGATGTTGTATTAAAGAAAGGTAAGATTATAGATGTATTAGAATAGTTGAAGGCAGTGTTGGTATTAAAGACGGCATTATTTTAGGTATAGGAAATTATGAGGGAGAAAAGGAAATAGATGTAAAGGGTGCATATATTGCTCCCGGCTTTGTAGATTGTCATATTCATATTGAGTCTACAATGGTTACACCAAGTGAATTTTCTCGTCTTGTAGCTCCTTGGGGTGTTACTACTGTAATTGCAGACCCTCACGAAATAGCAAATGTAGCAGGGGAAAAGGGTTTGAAGTTTATGCTTGAAGATAGCAAAAATTCTCCTGTTGATATTGAATTTATGCTCCCTTCTTGTGTGCCGGCTACACCTTTTGACGATAGTGGAGCAGTAATTGACGGCGACCTTACAAAAGAGCTTTTAAGTAAGTACGATTTTAAAGGCTTAGGGGAAATGATGAATTCAGTTGGTGTTGTCAACTGCGATGAGGATATAATGAAGAAGTTGGATTGTGACTGCATAAAAGACGGACACGCTCCAATGTTAGAGGGTAAAGAACTTAATGCCTATGTATGTGGTGGCATAAGTAATGACCACGAATGTTCAAATGAAAAAGAGGCATTGGAAAAGGTTTCAGCTGGCTTAAATATTTATATTAGGCAGGGTACAGGTGCTAAAAATTTAGATGCTCTTATTAGTGCAGTAACTCCTTATAATTTACCACATTTTGCTTTTTGTACAGATGATAAGCATACAGAGGAAATTATGAAAGAGGGTACAATATCAAATTGCATAAGATTAGCAATAGAAAAAGGTTTTGACCCAATTTCAGCCTATACAATGGCATCTTACAACGGTGCTATGATGAACAGATTGTACGACAGAGGTGCTATTGCTCCAAATAAAATAGCTGATATTGTTGTTACAGAGGATATTTCAGCACAGAATATAAAGTATGTTTTCAAAAATGGTCAGCTTATAGCCAGTGACGGCAAAGTTAATTTTGAAAGAGTATCAGCCGATAGCAAAGATGTAACAAATACTGTAAATATAAAGGAAATGACAGCTGAAGATTTCAAAAAGGATTTTGATAAGAATGAACCAGTAATTGAAATTGAAACAGGTTCACTTATTACAAATGCTGTTTATGCAGAAAGTAGTCAGGGACTTAGCCTTTGTGCAAATATTGAAAGATATACAGGTAAAAGTTCAATGGGCAAGTGCTTTTTAAGAGGTTTTACAGTAGAAAATGGTGCTATAGCTCAGACAATAGGTCACGATTCTCACAATATTAGTGTAATAGGTAGTGACGGAGAAAATATGGCTGTAGCTGTAAATGCTCTTGGAAAAGAGGGAGGCATGGTTGTAGTACAGGGTGGAAAAGTTATTGCAAATATGCCACTTCCTATTGGTGGATTAATGTCAGACTTGGATTATGAAACTGTTGCCAAGGAACAAAGTGAAATTGTAGAGGGTGCTAAAAAGATTTGTGAAAATGGAAGTAGTACTTTACTTATGGTACTTGCCTTTGTGTCACTTTTAGTAATTCCACATATAAAATTAAATAATAGAGGTCTTTTTAATGTGGATAAGTTTGAATTCTACAAAAAATAACATTAAATTACGTTGTGCAAATTATATAAAAAAGAAAATTGTGTCAAATAATAAGTATTATTGTTTAAAACTGTTGTGGAAAAATATACCTATATACTAACAGCTTTTACACATCAGCAAAAACCCTATTTAAGGGTTATTCACAGACTTTTCCACTTTATCCACAAAAAATAAATGCACATATTGTGGAAAACCTAGAGTTATCCACAATAAAAGTGGCTTATGTAAAAAGTTTGTAAGACCTTAGTAAATATAAGGGTTTTAAGATTTTGTGCAATTTTTTGTCGAAAAAAGTTTTTTCAAAAATTTTAAAAATAAAAAAAGGATTTTACAAAAAGCCATAGAATATTAATTACATAAAAAGTAGACAAGCTATTACATACATAATAGTGAAAGCTCTACATAATAAAGGAGTTGGTAGTATGCGTTATTCATTCATTGGTAAAAACATCGACATCACTGATAATTTTCAGGACAAACTTACTAAGAAACTTGGTAGAATAGAAAAGCTTTTCCCTGAAAATGCAGAGGCTACAGTTTCACTTTCTGACATTAAGTTAGATAAGAAAGCAGAAGTTACTGTAACACTTCCGAATAAACGTGTATTAAAGGCAGAAGTTATTAAGGACGATGTTATGGCTGCTATGGACGAGGTTGTTGATATCCTCGAAAGACAGATGGTTAGATATAAGAATAGACTTAATGACAAGGCTAAGAGAAGTGCAAGCTTTGCTGACGAGCTTCATGCTATTGCCCTTGCTGATGATAATTACGATGACGAAGAAGTTAAATCTTCAATCGTTCGTACTAAGCACATTCCGGTAAAGCCTATGGACCCAGAAGAAGCCGTTATGGAAATGGAAATGCTTGGTCACAATTTCTTTGTATTTATTAATGCTAATACAGAAGATTTTAGTGTTGTATACAAGAGAAAAGATGGCAATTATGCTTTAATTGAGCCAGAAGAATAAAATGATTTTTAAGGAGCTGTTTATCAGCTCCTTTTTTTGTGCCTAAAATGTGTTTATTATTTATTTTGTGGGAAATAATAGAGCATATGTAAAGAGCAAATTATATTGTGTTAATTTGAGATGTATTCAGAAAATTCGACAATATTTTTACAAAATAGGAATGGATTTATAAAATACATAACAAACTACCTATATTAAAGGGTTTCAAGGCATTTTTAAATATTAAGGTTGAAAAATTTTGTGTTTTTATAAAACCTTGTCAAAAGTGCATATATACTGATTAAAATGGAAAATTGACAAAAAAAAGACTATTAAGAATAAGTAAATTTACAAATAAAACTTGCAATATACCTTGTAAATCTGTTATTATATACGAAGTATATTGTTTACTTGTAATTTTAAAAGATAACAGAGGTGTAATCAAATGGGTTTATTAGAAAAAATATTCGGCAATTACAGCGATAAAGAAATAAAGAAGATAATGCCGATAATCAAAAAGATTAATGACTTAGAGCCAAGCATTTCTCCATTAACAGATGAGGAACTTAAGGCAAAGACTCCAGAGTTTAAGGAAAGACTTGCTAATGGCGAAACACTTGATGACCTTTTACCGGAAGCATTTGCTGTTGTTCGTGAAGCAGCTAAGAGAGTTTTAGGTATGCGTCATTTCGATGTTCAGTTAATCGGTGGTGTTGTTCTTCATCAGGGTCGTATTGCTGAAATGAGAACAGGTGAAGGTAAAACTTTAGTTTCTACTTGTCCGGCTTACTTAAATGCCCTTACAGGCAACGGTGTTCATATCGTTACTGTTAATGATTACCTTGCAAAGCGTGATGCTGAATGGATGGGTAAGGTTCACGAATTCTTAGGCTTAAAGGTTGGCGTTATCCTCAACGATATGGAAAAGCCTGAAAGACAGGAAGCATATGCTTGCGATATTACTTATGCTACAAATAATGAACTTGGTTTCGACTACCTTAGAGATAACATGGTAGTTTACGAAAAGGATATGGTTCAGCGTGGACTTAACTTTGCAATCATCGATGAAGTTGACTCTGTTCTTATTGATGAAGCTAGAACTCCACTTATTATTTCTGGTCAGTCAGACAAGTCTACAAAGTTATATGAACTTGCAGACGGTTTTGTAAAGAGCCTTAAGAAGGGTAGACTTTTAAATGAAGATGAAGCACTTAACCCATTAATTCGTGAAGAATTAAAGGAAGAAGGCGACTTCGTTGTTGATGAAAAGTTAAAGACTTGTACTCTTACTCAGCAGGGTGTTGAAAAGGCTGAAAGATTTTTCGCTATTGAAAACCTTTCTGACCCACAGAATATGGAAATTCAGCACCATATTAACAATGCCTTAAAGGCAAATAACACTATGGCACTTGATAAGGATTACGTTGTAAAAGACGGCGAAATCGTTATCGTTGATACATTTACAGGTCGTATGATGCCAGGTAGAAGATATTCAGATGGTCTTCATCAGGCTATTGAAGCTAAGGAACACGTTGAAGTACAGAGAGAAAGTAAAACTCTTGCTACAATTACATTCCAGAACTTCTTCAACAAGTATGCTAAGAAAAGTGGTATGACTGGTACTGCTCAGACAGAAGAACAGGAATTCCGTTCAATCTACGGTATGGACGTTGTTTGTATTCCAACTAACAGACCTGTTCAGAGAAAAGACCTTCCTGATATTGTTTATCAGACAGAAGATGCTAAGTTCAGAGCTGTTGTAGCAGATGTTAAGAAGGCTTACGAAGTAGGTCAGCCTGTACTTGTTGGTACAGTAAATATTGAAGTATCTGAAAGACTTAGTAAGATGTTCAAAATGGAAGGTATTAAGCATCAGGTATTAAATGCTAAGTACCACGAAAAGGAAGCTGAAATCGTTGCTCTTGCCGGCGAAAAGGGTGCAGTAACTATTGCAACTAATATGGCAGGTAGAGGTACAGATATTAAGCTCGGCGAAGGCGTTATTGAACTTGGTGGTCTTAAGATTGTTGGTACAGAAAGACACGAATCAAGACGAATTGATAACCAGTTAAGAGGTCGTGCTGGTCGTCAGGGTGACCCAGGTGAATCTCGTTTCTATCTTTCTATGGAAGATGACCTTATGAGATTATTCGGTTCTGAAAAGACTGCTGCTATGATTAAGAAACTTGGTCTTCCAGAAGATGAACCTATTGAAGCAGGTATCCTTACTAAGGCTATTGAAAATGCTCAGAAGAAGGTTGAAGGTAACAACTTCTCAGCTAGAAAGAGATTGCTTGACTATGACCAGGTAATGAATGAACAGAGAGAGCTTATCTATGCTCAGAGAAAGGAAGTTCTTACTGGCGAAAACCTCAAGGAAGAAATTATGAGTATGACTAAGGAAGTTATTACTCGTATTGTTGATGCTTGCTGTGGTACAGATGAAGACCCAACAACTTGGAATATGGATGAGTTAAATGCTCAGTTAAAGCCAGAATTTGATTTTACTGAACAGTTTGAATTATCTAAGGAAGATATTCAGCTTATTACAAAGGAAAAGCTTGTTGATAGAATTTTTGAAGCTGCAAAGGCTAAGTATGACGCTAGAGAAGAAGAATTTGGTTCTGAAATTATCAGAGAACTTGAAAGAGTTATCACTCTTAGAGTTGTAGATAGCAAGTGGATGGATCACATTGACGATATGGATAGAATGCGTCAGGGTATCGCCCTCCGTTCTTACGGTCAGAGAGACCCATTAGTTGAATATCAGTTCATCAGCTACGATATGTTTGATGAATTAAGAAGAAATATTCAGACTGATATTGTTCGTGGTATGTTCCACGTTAGAGTTATGACTGCTCCTGAAAGAGAACAGGTTGCACAGCCAACTTCAACTAATATGGACGATTCTTCTGTAAGCAAGCCAAAGGTAAGAAAAGAAGAAAAGATTGGCAGAAATGACCTTTGTCCATGTGGCAGTGGCTTGAAGTATAAGAACTGCTGTGGTAAGGATAAATAATATAAATTATTAAAATATACCCTGTGGCTTTGTGTCACAGGGCATAAATATTTATAAAAAGGATGTGAAAAAATTTATGATATTTGAACTTGACCAGATGGCAACAGAAATGGCAGGCTATCATAAAAATTTAGAGGAAATGGGGAACTCACTTTGACATCCCTAATTCTATTGAAAGGGTTGCAGAGTTAGAGGAAATTGCCGGAGACCCAGAGTTTTGGAATGATATGGAAAAGGCTCAAGGTATTCTTCAGCAAACTAAACAATTAAAAGATAAAATTGAGGGCTATAATTCCCTTGTAAGTCAGTATGAAGATTTAATGACTATTATTGAAATGGGTAATGAAGAAGACGATGCCAGTATGGTAGCAGAGGCAGAAGAAGTTAAGAAGAACTTTTTAGAAAGATTTGAAGAACTTAGAATTTCTACACTTCTTACTGGTCCTTATGACAAAAACAATGCCATTGTTACACTTCACCCTGGTGCTGGTGGTACAGAAGCCTGTGACTGGGTTTCTATGCTCTACAGAATGTATAGTCGTTGGGTAGAAAAGCAGGGCTATGGTTTTGAACTTTTAGATTACCTTGATGGTGATGAAGCCGGTATTAAGTCTGTTACATTTATGGTAAAGGGTGAAAATGCTTTTGGTTATTTAAAGAGTGAAAAGGGCGTACACCGTCTTGTTAGAATTTCACCTTTTGACTCAAGTGGTAGAAGACATACTTCTTTTGCTAGTTGCGAAGTTATGCCTGAACTTGATGATACTATTGAAGTTGACATTAATCCAGATGATATTAAAATGGATGTTTTCAGAGCTAGTGGTGCTGGTGGTCAGCATATTAATAAAACATCTTCTGCTGTACGTTTAACACATATTCCTACAGGTATTGTTGTTTCTTGTCAGAATGAAAGAAGTCAGTTCCAGAATAAAGATATGTGTATGAAAATGTTAAAGGCTAAACTCTATGAATTAAAACTTAAAGAGAGAGGCGAACTTCTTGAAGGTATTCGTGGCGAAGTTAAAGACAATGCTTGGGGTAGTCAGATAAGAAGTTATGTTTTCCACCCTTACAATATGGTAAAAGACCATAGAACAAGTGCTGAAACAGGTAATGTTCAGGCTGTTATGGACGGTGGAATTGATATGTTTATTAATGCTTACTTAAAGTGGATTAATGAACTTGATACAACTGAGGAATAATGTTATAAATTTGAGCTGAACGGATAACTGTTCAGCTTAAATTGTGTATGGAGATTTTTTATGAGAGAACTAACAATAGACAAGGGAACAAAGGGTCAAAGATTAGATAAATTCTTAATGAAATATATGAATAAAGCACCTAAATCTTTTGTCTACAAAATGCTTAGAAAAAAGAATATAAAGCTTAACTCTAAAAAGGCAGAGGGAAACGAAATGCTTTCTGACGGAGATAAGGTACAGCTTTTCTTGTCAGAAGATACTCTTGAAAAATTTATGGAGGCAAAGGTTGTTGAAAAGGTTGAACAAACTTTTTTGGTGACTTATGAAGATGAAAATGTGCTTGTGGTAAGTAAGCCGGTAGGTTTACTTGTTCATCCGGATAAGGAAAATAGAACAGGTACTTTAAATGACCAGCTTTTGTATTACTTAAATAAAAAAGGTGAATATTCTCCCTCAACAGAATCAGTTTTTACACCTTCAATTTGTAACAGATTGGACAGAAATACAAGTGGTTTGGTTGTAATGGGTAAAAATCTTGAGGCTGTCCAAGAACTTAATGAAATGTTCCGTAACAGGGAAATTGATAAATATTATTTAACAGCTGTAAAGGGTGTTGTAAAGGAAGCAGGGTCTATAGAGGGCTACCATACAAAGACTAATGACAATATTGCATCATTTTCTAAGAGAGAAGTTCCCAATAGCACATATGTTTCTACAAAGTATAGACCTATTGCTGTAAAAGACGGCTATACACTTTTAGAGGTAAAATTGGAAACAGGTAAATCTCATCAAATCAGAGTGTGCTTGCAATCTTTAGGTTATTATGTTGTAGGCGATAATAAGTACGGAAATATTGAGGCTAATAGATTTTTTAGAGATAAATTTAAATTAAGAAATCAATTTTTGCATAGTTACAAACTTGTTTTCAGAAAAAATACAGGTGCCTTAGCCTATTTAAACGGCAAGGAAGTTATAGGTGGAATGAGTGTAACATTCAATAATATTTACAAATTCTTTAGAGACTAAAAGCTTAATTGTAAATAAATACTATTGTAATTGTTAAGAAAAAGTGATATTATTAATACAAAGTATTTAAGAAGGGAATTTTTATAATGAAAGCTATAATTCTTGTTGCTGGATATGCTACTCGTCTTTATCCACTTACAAAAAATACACCTAAGCCACTTCTCAAGGTTGGTGGAAAGGCTATTATTGATTATATAGTTGAAGAAATTAATACACTTGATGCTGTAGATGAAATATTCGTAGTAAGTAACCATAAATTTGCTAAGAATTTTGAGGATTGGGCTAAAGCAATTGACAATGTTAAGCCTATTACTGTAATTGATGATGGTACATCAACTGAAGATACAAGACGTGGTGCTATTGGTGATATTCAGTACACAATAGAACAGGGCAATATTGATGATGATGTTGTTATTATTGCCGGAGATAACTTGTTTACATATGCTTTGAAGGAATATTATGATTTCTATAAAATGAAAAATGCTGACTGTGTTTGCGTAAAGCAGTTTGATGATATGGAAATGATTAAACAGCTTGGCGTAGCTCTTTTAGATGAAAACAACAAGGTAATTGACCTTGAGGAAAAACCTCAGAATCCAAAGAGCAACAAGGCTGCTTTTGCTACATATATGTATACAAAGGAAACTGTACCTATGATTAAGAAGTATCTTGAAAGTGGCAATATGCCAGATGCACCGGGATATTTCCTTCAGTGGTTACATAAGAAAAAGCCGGTTTATGCCTATGTTATGAATGGTGAATGTTACGATGTAGGTACATTGAAGGCTCTTGAAGAAGTAAGAAGTATTTACGGAAATTAAAAATAAAAAAATTGGGAGGTAAAACCTCCCTTTTTTATTGTATGAGGTGTTATATGAAAAGATTAGATATATATACAGATGGTGCTTGTTCCGGTAATCCTGGGGCAGGTGGCTTTGGAATAGTTATGCTCTATAAAGGTGTAAGAAAAGAAATAAGCGAGGGCTATAAGAAAACTACAAATAACAGAATGGAAACTTTGGCTGTAATAAAAGCTCTTGAGGCTTTAAAAGAACCCTGTGAGGTTACTCTTTATAGCGATTCAAAGTATGTTGTGGACTCTATAACTAAGGGTTGGGTTCAAAAATGGAAAAAAAATAATTGGGTGAAGAGTGATAAAAAGAAAGCTTTAAACATAGATTTGTGGGAAAGACTTTTGCCTTTGTTAGAAAAGCATAATGTAAACTTTGTTTGGGTAAAGGGCCACGCCGATACTGTAGAAAATGAAAGATGTGATTTTTTAGCAAGAGAAGCTATAGCATCTGGAAATTTATTAGATGATGTGAACTATAAATAAATTTTTGAATAAAATGAAAAATGACAATGTGGAGAGCATTGTCATTTTCCGGAGTATTGTATATGAATAATAGAGTCTAGCGATTTCTCTACGTCCATTATTATACAATAAAAGGAATAAAAATAAAAGGGGTAATTTACAGTTTCTTTGTAAATTTTTTATGAATAAGTATACCAATGTACTGTGGTTATTGTGTAAAATATATTATTAAAGCGTTGTAAATTGATGTTTTATTTGTATTTTATACATAAAAAATATTTTAAGTTGACATAAGGGTATATATTGTGTAAAATTAACATTGGTGTCGATATTTAATAAAATATTAATATATTTGTTAGAAGGGGTTAAGTTTTATGAATGAATTTGAAAAATTAAGGGAAAAATACAATATTAAATTGCCAGGTAAAGGTTACCTCTTTGTTAAAAGGGTTATGGATATTGTGTGTTCAGCTTTTGCTTTAGTTGTCCTTTCGCCAATATTGTTAATTACTGCTTTGGCTATTAAATTAGAATCCCCAGGTCCGGCTGTTTTTGTTCAAAAAAGAGTTGGCGTAAATGGTAAGGAATTTAATATGTATAAATTTCGTAGTATGTGTATGGATGCAGAAGAAAAATTGAAGAAAATTCAGCACAAAAATGAAACAGAAGGTCCAACATTTAAAATGCAGGAAGACCCTAGAATTACTAGAGTTGGTCACTTTATCAGAAAGTATAGTATTGATGAACTTTTACAGCTTGTAAATATATTAAAGGGTGATATGTCAATTATCGGACCTAGACCGGCAATTCCAAGAGAAGTTGCACAGTATGGAGAATTTGATAAACTTAGACTTCTTGTAAAGCCAGGTTTAAGTTGTTATTGGCAGATAAGTGGCAGAAGTGATATTCCTTTTGACGAATGGATGAAATTAGATGTAAAATACATAAGGGAAATGAATTTATTAACTGATATAAAAATTATTTTACTTACATTTCCGGCAGTCATAAAAGGTGACGGAGCATATTAATATTACGATTAAGCATAGACTTTGTTCTATGCTTTTTTTGTGCAATTTTAAGTTTTATATTTAGAGTTATTGTATACAAAAAGACTATCTAATTGAGCTAGAACTCTTTTAGATAGTCTTTCCTGTAATGAATCGGAAAGATAAATCCGATGGCTTGATATTCAA